>JADMIO011736197.1_pt1 | contig 20201 bp, 15 predicted proteins | sample 8958161 | NCBI WGS metagenome assembly JADMIO01 (sample SAMN16585339, study PRJNA669376) | soil metagenome | isolation source: Crop rotation soil | place: USA: Cullars Rotation, Alabama | collected 2011 | reverse complement strand
GTGACGGAGCGTCGCCGGTGTGCGCTCGCGTCGCGTTCGTCGCCGCTCCGGCTCGTGCCCCGAAGCCCGCCGCGGCCGCGGTGACGCGCACGCGCGTCACGCTGGCGGCGCCGCCGGGCGCGCGCGCTATCATGGCGCCCATGCCCGACACGCAGGCGCCGCTCGCCGAGCTCCACCAGCACCTCGACGGCTCGATCCCGCCGCGCATCCAGTGGCAGATGATGCGCAAGTTCGAGCTCGAGCCGGTGGCCACCTACGAGGAGATGGAGCGGCTCCTGGTCATGCAGCCCGAGGAGGAAGGGTCCCTCCTCAGCTACCTGAACAAGTTCCACTACCCGCTCTGGATCACGCAGTTCTACGAGAACATCCGCGAGGTCACCATCGCGGTGCTCGAGGAGGCCTACGCGGGCGGCGTGCGCCTGCTCGAGCTGCGCTACGCGCCCATCATCCACACCTACGCCGGGCTCACGCTGCGGCAGTCGATCCGCGCCGTGCTCTCGGCGATGAACGCGGTGGTGGACGCGCACCCCGACTTCCGCACCGGCCTCGTCGTGATCGCGATGCGCCAGCACGGCCCGCACATCGCCAAGATCCTCTCGCGCCAGGCGGTGAGCGAGGCCCAGCACCTGCACAAGCGCACCGGCGTGATCGGCTTCGACATCGCCGGCATGGAGCAGGGCAACCCGTGCCGCCTGTTCCGCGAGTCCTACGACATCGCGCGCCGGGGCGGGCTCGGCCTCACCGCGCACGCCGGCGAGGACGAGGGGCCGCGCAACGTGTGGGACGCGATCGAGGTGCTCGGGGCGACGCGCATCGGGCACGGGTGCTCGGCGGTCGCCGACGACGCCCTGCTCAAGCGCCTCGCGCGGGACCGGGTCCTGGTGGAGTGTTGCCTCACCTCGAACCGCCAGACCGGGGCAGTCAAGGACGTGGCCGCGCATCCCATCCGCCGCTTCCTCGAGGCGGGTGTGCCGGTGGCCATCTGCTGCGACAACACCACGGTGTCGGGCACGAGCCTCGTGCGCGAGACCGAGCACGCCACGGCGCTGCTTGGGAGCGAGGCGGTCCGCCGCATCCAGGAGGAGACCGTGCGGCACTCCTTCCTCTCCGCGAGGACAGCCGCGAGCGGGGCGCCGACCACTCCATGATCCCGATCCGGGACAGCATCCGATCGCGTACGGTCCCGTTCGTCAACCTCGGGCTCATCGCGGTCAACTGCCTGTTCTTCGTCTACGAGGTCCTGCTCCCACCCGAGGCGCTCGAGCGCTTCATGATGGAGCGGGCGCTGGTGCCGGCGAAATTCTTCTACGGCTTCCATCACCAGCCGCTCGACCTCGGCTACACGGTGTACCCGCTCCTGCTCAGCATGTTCCTCCACGGCGGCTGGGCGCATCTGCTCGGGAACATGCTCTACCTCTACATCTTCGGCGACAACGTCGAGGACCGCATGGGGCACTTCCGCTACCTCGTGTTCTACCTCACGACCGGTGCCTGCGCGGCGGCCGCGCACCTGATCGCGAGCCCGCGATCCGGGTTGCCGGCGGTGGGCGCCTCGGGCGCCATCGCCGGCGTCATGGGCGCCTACTTCCTGCTCTACCCGCACGCGCGCGTGGTGACGCTCATCCCCATCTTCTTCTTCATCCAGCTGGTCGAGCTGCCCGCGGTCGTGCTCCTCTTCTTCTGGTTCGCGATGCAGTTCCTGCAGGGATCGCTCGCGCTCTCGCACGCGTTCCGCGGCGGGGCCGAGGGCGGCGGGGTCGCCTGGTGGGCGCACATCGGCGGGTTCGTGTCGGGGGCGGTTCTGGTGCACCTGTTCAGGCGGCGGGTTCGCAGCAGAGGGTGGTGATCGGGCTTTCGGGCTTCGCGCCCTGGCTCGACGCATGCCCCGCTTCGACGGAAGCGTCCTCACCCCGTTGGCGAGCGCGCTTTCACAGATGGCCTGCGAGTTGGCGTGTAGCTCGGCCTCATCGAGCGGAACGCCGGCTCGCAGGAGGATGCGCGCCCCGCTGCTCGAGCAGGCTCGCTGCACCTTCCGCGCAGCCCTCAAGCCCAGGCAACGGGCACCTCGCGTGGCGTTCCCGAGCTCTCCGCGGCGGATCGCGGCCCACTTCGAACGCGCAGTCCAAGGACTCAGTTCGCGCCTTGGCAGGCGCTCCTGCGACGGAAGCGGACGCTCGGAGCCCCGCGCCGTCCGTGGCCGGACGGCGCTAGATACCGGCTCCGATCGTCCGCTTCCCGTCCGGTAGAAGGCGGCGGTGTTGCGGAACTGTCCGGTGCCGCGAGGTGGTTCGGTAAGCCGCGAGCGCCGCGGTGCCGCGAGCGCCGCGATGCCCGCGAGCGATCAGCTCTCCGCGGGGTCGGCGGCGGTGGTTCCGCTGACGCGCCGCCGGTACGCGACCATGCCGATCGCGGGGACGACGGCCACGGCGGCGAGGAGGCACGTGATCTCGCCGAGAACCGCGAGCTTGCCGAAGCTGCGCAGCGCCTGGTTGTCCGAGACCAGGAGCGAGAGGTAGCCGAAGATGGTCGTGAGGCTGCACAGGATGACCGCGCCGCCGGTCTCCATCAGGACCTCACGGGTGGCGCCCCAGCCGTCGAGGGCGTACCGGCGCACCATGTTCACCGCGTAGTCGACCCCGATCCCGAACGTGATCGGGATGGCGATGAAGTTGAGGAAGTTGAGCTTCAGGTCCCACAGGGCGACGAGGCCGACCATCCACAGCATGCCGACCGCGAGCGCGAACAGGATGAGCACGCTCGGCGCAGGGCGCCGGAACGTGAACACCACCAGGAGCACGATGGCCACGAAGGAGGCGATCGTGAGGCGCCCGCCGTCGTGGAGGATCGCGTCCAGCATGTCCGCGAAGATGACCGGACGGCCCGAGGAGTGGACCGTCTCGCCGTCCGGGAGCTGGATCGAGCGCACCGCGTCGGCGAAGCGCAGGAGGCCGCGGCCGTCCCAGATGCTCGTGCCCGGAGCGGGCTCGACGTAGAGCATGAGGCCCACGCGGGCGTCCTTCTCGGTGAAGGGTCGCTTGAGCGTGGGCGGGACGTCCTCGAGCGTGACCGCGGGCACCGTCGCGGGCGGGACCCACGGCTCGAGCTCGGCGCGGTCCTTGTCGCCGAGCGACGGCAGCACCTGCAGCGCGAGGTCACGGATCTCCGCGAGCAGGGCGCGCTTCGCCTCCTGTTCCGCGGGGACCAGCGTCTCGATCGTGCGCACGTCTCCGATGGGCGGCTTGCCGTCGCGCTGCGCGTGCTCGTCGCGCACGCGCAGGAGCTCGGTGCGGATGAGCGGGACCTGGTCGGGGCGGTCGGCGAGCACGACCATGCCCTCGCGCGGGCGGCCTTTGAGCATCTCGCTCACGCGCGACTGCAGCGCGCCGGCGCCGGTCTCGACGCTGCGCGAGTTGCGCAGCTTGCGGAAGTCGTACTCGAACACGTCTCCGGTCACCCAGCGGTGGCCGGCGATCCCGCCGAAGACCGCGAGGACCAGCGCGACCGCGATGGTCGCCTGCGGCGCGTGCGTGGCGAGGAAGTAGAACGGTCGGCCGTAGTCGCCCCGGCGCTGCGCCCGGGTCGCACGCGGTGCGTGGCGCTGGGTGAGGATGAGCAGCGTCGGCACCGTCAGGTAGTTCACGAGCCAGGTGATCAGCAGGCCGGTGCCGCCGATGAACCCGAACTGGCTGAATCCGCGGAAATCGGTGAGCTGGAGCGCGCCGTAGGAGAGCGCCGCCGCGAACGAGGCGGTGAGCGTCGGCGCCCAGGTGGTCTCGAGAGCGATCGCCGCCGCCTCCTCGCCCTCGATCCCGCGTCGCCGCTCCTCGAGGTACCGTGCGATGAGGATGATGCCGGAGTTGATGCCGTTGCCGGCCACGATCGAGGCCAGGAAGGCGGTCGCGGTGCTCAGGTAGCCGATGTGCGCCCAGGTGAGGGCGAAGGTCCACAGCAGGCCGATCGTGATGCTCGCGCCGAGCACGAAGATCGCGCGGACCTCGAAGTAAAAGAGGTAGATGGAGGCGAGGATGAGCCCGATCGAGAGCGCGGAGATGAGCAGGAGCTCCTTGCGCACCGCGTCGTGCTCCTCGCGCGCCGTGACCACGTCGCCGGCGTAGTCGATCTTGAGCGAGGGGTCGTAGCGGCCCGGGTTCAGGGTCGCCACGAGCGAGTTCACCTCCTGCTCGAGGCGGTTGGTGGCGGTGATGTTGCTGCTCGACGAGGCCGTCCTCACGAACAGGGCGAGCAGGTGCCCGCCCTCGCCGACGTAATAGCCGCCCGGGAACTTGTCGAGCGCCTGGACCTTGGCGTCGTAGCGCTCCTTGAGCTCCTTGAGGTCGAGGCCGCCGCCGCTCTTCTTCGCCGTGCCCTGGGCCGGCTCCTCGTCCTCGTCGTCGAGCCCGAGGTCGAGCGCCGCCTTGGTCTTCTCCTGGGTGATGCGCGCGCGCAGGGTGTCGCGCACGTGCGCGAGGTCGGCGGTGTCGGCGTAGAGGTAGCGGTTGCGCTCGAAGAACGCCCGCTCGTCGCGCACGTCCTTGTCGACGTAGCGCACGAGGTCGGAGGGGAGCTCCTGTATCCTGGCCGCGAGGTCGTCGGCGAAGCGCTCCATGGCCGGGAGGTTGCCGCCCTCGACCACCACCGTGAAGGTGCCGGATCCGCCGATGCGGTCCTGGATGCGCCGGAGGTCGACGATGCTGCGCTTGTTCTCGGGGAGGAGCTCGGTCCAGTCGGTACGGAGCTTGAGACGCGCGGCGGCGATTCCCGCGGGCACGCAGGACGCAACGAGCACCGCCATGAGCAGGTACGGGTGCGCGGCCTGGAACGCGGCCAGGCGACGCACCGCGGTCGAGTTCACGCGCACGCCGGTCTCCATGTCTCGCTCGGGGGATGCACGGAGCCGCGCCCGCGCTCAGAGGTCGAAGCGGATCTCCTGGCTACAGGCCAGATACAACGTCCGCTCGCGGGTCACGGTTGCTCCCGAGGCGTCCCGGGCACGGAGCTTGATGAGGTACTGCATCTCGGGCAGCACCACGACCGAGACGCCGGGGTGCCGGACGCCGAGCGAGGAGATCGTGTTCTCGTAGGAGACGTCGATCGCGCGGTCGTCGGCGGGCTTGCCGTCCAGGTACGGCCGGACCATCACCTCGTAGGTGCGCACGTCGGACGGGACGACGACGGTCTTGCCGGCGGCGACCGCGAAGTGGTGGTACTTGACCGGCTCGGTGAACAGGTGGTGGTGGGTGACCAGGCAGTCGTAGTCGCCGTCGGGCAGGCTCACGAGCGTCTTGTTGCGGCCCTCGAACACCACGCGCGGCGGGTTCTCGTTGCGGGTGCGGACGGCGACGTCGAAGTCGGCGTCGCGCACCGGGCTGCCGTTCTGGCGGATCTCGAAGGCGACCTTGCCCTCGGCCACGAACACCCCGGCCGCGGTGGAGCCGGGTGCGGCCATCGCCGCCGCGAGCAGCAGCGCCGCCGCCGTGAGCGCGCGCGCTCGCGGGCGCCGGGCTGCTCCGTGCGAGGCGCGCGCGGTCATCGCACGACTCCGAGCCGGCGCCCGACCTTGGCGAAGGCGGCGATGGCGGCGTCCAGGTGTGCGCGCTCGTGGCCGGCCGAGAGCTGGACGCGGATCCGCGCCTGGCCCTTGGCCACCACCGGGTAGAAGAACCCGACCACGTAGATGCCCTCGTCGAGGAGGTCCCGGGCCATCTCCTGCGCGAGCTTCGCCTCGCCGAGCATGATCGGGACGATGGGATGAAAGCCCGGGCGAATGGCGAAGCCGGTCTTGGTCATCCCCTCGCGGAAGTAGCGCGTGTTCTCCATGAGCCGGTCGCGCAGCTCGGTGGAGCGCTCGAGGAGGTCGAAGGCGCGGATCGAGGCGGCGACGATGGGCGGCGCCATGGTGTTCGAGAACAGGTACGGCCGCGAGCGCTGGCGCAGCATCTCGATGATCTCGCGCCGGCCGGCGGTGACCCCGCCCGAGGCGCCGCCGAGGGCCTTGCCCAGCGTCGAGGTCACGACGTCGACGCGGCCCTGGACGCCGCACTCCTCGGGCGTCCCGCGGCCGGTGCGGCCGACGAAGCCGGTCGCGTGCGAGTCGTCGACCATGACCAGCGCCCCGAACTGCTCGGCGAGATCGCAGATGCGGTCGAGCTTCGCGACGTCGCCGTCCATGGAGAAGACGCCGTCGGTCGCGATCATCTTGCGCCGCGCGCCCTGCGCCTCCTTGAGGCGCGCCTCGAGGTCGGCCATGTCGGCGTGCTTGTAGCGGTAGCGGGTGGCCTTGCACAGGCGCACGCCGTCGATGATCGAGGCGTGGTTGAGCTCGTCCGAGATGATGGCGTCGCCCTCGCCGAGGATGGTCTCGAACAGGCCGGCGTTGGCGTCGAAGCAGGAGGTGTAGAGGATGGCGTCGTCGAGCCCGAGGAAGGAGGCGATGCGCCGCTCGAGCTCCACGTGGATGTCCTGCGTGCCGCAGATGAAGCGCACCGAGGAGAGGCCGAAGCCACGCTCGTCGAGCGCCTGGTGGGCGGCGCGGACGAGCTCGGGGTGGCTCGAGAGCCCGAGGTAGTTGTTGGCGCAGAAGTTGAGCACCTCGCGCGTCTTGCCCGCGCTGCTGCCGGCGCCGGCATGCGCCGCAGCAGCCGCCGCGCCCGGGCGGACGCCGATCTGCGGCCCCTGCGGGGTCACGATGACGCGCTCGTCCTTGTAGAGACCGGACTCGCGGATGCCCTGGAGCTCGTCTCCGAGCGCTTCCTTCGCCGTGTACATGGATCGCTCTCCTTCCCTGCCTGCCACGCGCGGTGGCGGCGCGTGGGTCGCCGGCAGTCCTCGCCGGACCGGCCGCTCCTCCCCGGTGCCGCCGCAGGCCCGGACCGGCCGCGCCGAGGGCAGCGGGCCTCGTCCTGCCCGCGAATGGCGGGAGGCGGTGCCCGGAGACCTCGCAGGCACGCCTCGAGATTACACTAGTGTCGCGCAGTCGTGCGCGGGTTGCCAAGGGAGCCCAGGGGGAGGTGGCGTGGGGGAGAGCGGTCTCGGGCTCCGGGTCGGTGTCTACATCGACATCGAGAACGTGAGCCGCAACGGCGGGCGCGGCATGCGCTTCGACGTGCTGCGCGAGTGGAGCTGCCGCGAGCGCGGCTCGGCGCTGCGCCTGAACGCCTACCTCGCCTACGACGACGAGCGCGCCCGCGGCGACGCCGAGTACCGCGACCGCGCGAGCAACTTCCAGAACGCGCTCCGCGACGCCGGGTTCAAGGTCTACCGCAAGGCGGTGCGCTGGTTCCTCGACGAGGAGGGCACGCGCACGAGCAAGGCCAACACCGACCTCGACATGGCGGTGGACATGCTCCTTCAGTCCGAGCGGCTCGAGCGCGTGCTGCTGCTCACGGGCGACGGTGACTTCGCGCAGGTCGTGCGCGCGCTCCAGAACCGCGGCTGCCGGGTCGAGGTGGTCGCGTTCCAGAACGTGGCCACGGCGCTGCGCCAGGAGGCGGACCAGTTCGTCTCCGGCTACCTGGTCCCGGGCCTCCTGCCGTTCGCCGCTCCGGCATCGTCAGCGGGCGCGTCGGCGGGGGAGAGCCGCAAGTGGGGCGAGATTGGATCCCGCGTGCGCGGCGTGTGCTACCACTACAACCCGGAGAAGAAGTATGGCTTCTTTCGCTACCTGCGCACGCACGAGGGGAACCCGGCCGAGACCGACACCCGCGGGCGCACGACGCCCTACGGATCGGCCTTCTTCCACGTGACGGCGCTGCCGCCGTCGGTGCCGCCCGAGGAGCTTCCGAGCCGCGATTACGTGTTCGAGTTCCAGCTCGTGGCCGGCAAGGAGAACGGCGAGCTCGCGACCAGCGACATCCGCCTCGCGTACCGCTACGCCTCGCTGTGACGTTTCGGCGGCCGGCTGGCGCCGGGCCGCCTGGCTGTCGCACGACACATGCCCTCCGCGCTCCACCTCGCACCCCGCTGAGCCCCCGCAGCCCCGCCGCCTTTCCACAGACGGAAAGCGGCGGAGCGGAGCCGGCTTCTAGCGCCGTCCGGCCACGGACGGCGCGGGGCTCCGATCGTCCGCTTTCGTCGCGGAGCGCCGGCCACGGCGCGAACCGGATCCCTGGACTGAGCGTCGAGGAGTGTCGCGGGAGTGGACGTTGCCTGGGCTTGAGGGCTGCGCGTAAGGTGCGTCCCGGACAGCGATGCGGCGGGGCGCGCATCCACCTGCGAGCTGGCGTTCCGCTCGATGAGGCCAAGCTACACGCCAACTCGCAGGCCCAGGGAAGCGCGGACGCGAGCAGGGGCGCCGACAGCGCCGCAGGGGCCCCCGACGCTACGGTCGCCCGCCGGGGTAGAACACCACCTTCATCGCGTCCCCGCGGTCGAACGCGGCCATCCCCTCGTGGAAGTGCTCGAGGCCGTCGTACTCCTCGGACACCACGAACGAGACGTCGAGGCCGCTCGCGAGCAGCGCGAGCATCCGCTCCCAGGTCTCGAACATGCGCCGGCCGATGATGGCCTGCACGGTGAGCCCCTTGAAGATGAGCTCGCCCGGGTAGTCGGCGAGCGTGAGCTCCTTGCGCGACGGGAGGCCCAGGAGCGACACGTGGCCGCCGGGGCGCGCCAGCGAGAGCGCCTGGTTGACCGCGGACTGGGCGCCGGACATCTCGTAGACGACGTCGACGCCGCCGCCGTTCTCGCGCAGGACCTCGGCCACGACGTCGGTCTCGCGCGCGGTGTCGTGGATGGAGACGCCGGCGCGCGTCTTCGCCTTCTTCCAGGTCTCGGCGCGCTCGATGGCGCGCGGGTTCACGTCGAGCACGTAGATGCGCGCGGCGCCCGCGTGCTCGGCCACCGCGGCGGCCATGGCGCCGATGGGGCCGTAGCCGATGACCGCGACCGAGGCGCCCTCGATCTTCGTGTACTCGGTGGTGTGGACCGCGTTCCCGAGCGCGTCGAGGAAGGCGCCGATGCGCGGCGGCACGACCTTCGCGTCGAGCTTGACCACGTTGGCGGCGGGCACGACGACGTACTCGGCGAAGCAGCCGTCGCCGTGGAGGCCCAGGATGCGCGTGTTCTCGCACGCGTGCTTCTTGCCGTCGCGGCAGGCGCGGCACGTGCCGTCCACGACGTGCATCTCGGCCGAGACGTAGTCGCCCTCGTGGAGGTCGCCGCGCCCGGGCTCGGCGCCGAGCGCCGCGACCGTGCCGCAGAACTCGTGGCCGTAGGTCATGGGCGGGACGAGCTTCTTCGAGACGCTCGAGTCCCAGTGGTAGATGTGGCGGTCGGTGCCGCACGGCGCCGTCGCGATCACCTCGAGCAGCGCCTCGCCCGTGCCCGGACGGGGGACCGGGACCTCCTCGACGCGTGTGCCCTCGGGGCCGCCGCAGGCCTTGACCTTACGGACCGCCTTCATGCGTGTGGGGATCGTCCCGGCCGCCATCACTTGGCCTCGCCCGCGGCGGCCGCAGCACCGGGCTCGCCGCCGATGGTGAGCGTGTTGATGCGCTCGCGCACCTCGCGCTCGAGGCCTGCGGCCACGGCGTCGAGCGCGAGCACGCCGGCGTCCTTGCCGTCGCGTCTGCGCACCGAGACGGTGCGCGCCTCGGCCTCGCGCCCGCCCACCACGAGCATGTACGGCACCTTCTGCGCCTGCTGGTCGCGGATGCGGTAGTTGAGCGACTCCTCGCGGGTGTCGGCCTCGGCGCGAATGCCATGCTTGCGCAGCACGTCGCGCACCTCGTTGGCGTAGGCGCCGAACTTGGCGCTCGAGACCGGCAGCACGACCGCGCTCACCGGCGCGAGCCACGAGGGGAAGGCGCCGGCGTAATGCTCGACCAGGATCCCGAGCATGCGCTCCATCGAGCCCAGCACCGCGCGGTGGATGACCACCGGGCGCTGCTTCGAGCCGTCGGGGGCGACGTAGTTGAGGTCGAACGCCTCGGCGATCGAGAAGTCGAGCTGCACGGTCGAGAGCTGCCAGCTGCGCCCGATCGAGTCGCGTACGTGGAAGTCGATCTTGGGCCCGTAGAAGGCGCCGTCGCCCGGGTTCACCTTGTAGTCGAGGCCCTCGGCCGCGAGCGCTCCCGCGAGCGCGGCCTCCGCCCGCTCCCACATCTCGGGGGTGCCCGCGGACTTCTCGGGCCGGGTCGAGAGCTCGAGGCGCACGTCCTGGAAGCCGAGGTCCCGGTAGGTGCGGTCGATGAGGTGCAACAGGCTCCGCACCTCGCTCTCGATCTGCTCCGCGGTGCAGTAGATGTGCGCGTCGTCCTGGGTGAAGGCGCGCACGCGCAGCATGCCCATCAGCACGCCCGAGCGCTCGTAGCGGTAGACGTGCCCGAACTCGGCGATGCGCAGCGGCAGGTCGCGGTAGGAGCGCTGGTCGGAGCGGTAGACCAGCGTCGAGCCCGGGCAGTTCATCGGCTTGATCGCGTAGGTCGTCTCCTCGACCTCGGTGAAGTACATGTTCTCCTTGTAGTGCTCCCAGTGGCCGGACTGCTTCCACAGGGTGTCCACCATCACCATGGGCGTCTTCACCAGCTGGTAGTCGCCCTCCTGGAGGCGGTCGCGGATGTAGCCCTCGAGCGCCTCGTAGACGACATAGCCCTTGGGGTAGTAGACCGGCACGCCCGGCGCCTCGTTGTGGAAGCCGTAGAGCTTGAGCTCCTTGCCGAGCTTGCGGTGGTCGCGCTTCTTCGCCTCCTCGAGGCGGGTCACGTACTCCTCGAGCTCGGCCTTGGTCCACCACGCGGTGGCGTAGATGCGCTGCAGCATCTCGCGGCGCTCGTCGCCGCGCCAGTAGGCGCCGGCGATGGAGAGCAGCTTGAAGGCGCCCGCGCGTCCGGTCGAGGGCAGGTGCGGCCCGCGGCACCAGTCGGTGAACTCGCCCTGGTTGTAGAAGGAGACCACGGGCTCCTTCACCTCGCGCAGGAGCTCGGTCTTGAACCTCGCCCGCTCGCCCTCGAGCTTGCGCAGGGCCTCTTCCTTGGGCATCTCGATGCGCCGGATGGGGAAGTCTTCGCCCTTGATCCGCTCCATCTCGGCCTCGATCGCGGCGAGGTCCTCGGGGGTGAACTTGTGGGGCGTGTCGAAGTCGTAGTAGAAGCCGTCCTCGATGGTGGGCCCGATGGCGAACTCGACGTCCGGGAAGAGCCGCGCCACCGCCTGCGCCATGAGGTGCGCGGAGGAGTGGCGCAGGACCTCGAGCGCGTCCTCGCTGCCGACCAGCACCGGCGCGAGCGTGCAGTCCTCGGTGAGCGGGCGGTAGACGTCGACGACCCGGGCGTCGACCTTGGCGGCGACCGGGGTGTGGGAGCCCGGCGGGAGCTCCTTCAGGAGCTCGCTCGCCGGCGTCCCGCTCGGGACCTGGCGCTCACCGAGACCCTGGACCTTGACGGTGATGAGGGACATGGAGACCTCGCGATCGGGAACGGTTTCGGGGGCGTCGCCGCCGCGTGCGCCGGGGCTCGCCGTGGCGCGCCGTGGCCGGAGAACCGGCACGCGGAGCGCTCCTCCATCTTAGCCGATGCCGCCGCACCCGCTGCCGGCGCGTGCGCTGCCGGAGCGCTCCGGAGGCAGCGTGGACCGCCTCCTGCCCGGAGGGAGCGTGCTCAGACGTGCACGCCCACGAGGCCGAGCAGGAAGGCGACCACCGCGAACAGGAGGATCGCGGTCACCACCTTCCGCGCGAGCGGCGGCATCGGGATCACGCGGTTGACGAGGAAGAGGAGGAAGCCAGCGACGAGGAAGGTCATCACCAGGTCGAGGAGCACGGGGTCACCTCCTCGCCAATCCTAGTCGCGCCTCCGCCTTCCGGGCCACTGCGCGCTCGACAGTGCGCCTGGCGACTCGGCTTTCCGAGCCACTGCGCACCCGACAGTCCGCGCAGCGCCTCGGCCTTCCGAAGCCCGGCGGTGCCCGAGGTGGCACGCCGACCGTGCATCGAGTCGCCACTCGAAGGGTGTTCTCCAGGAGGCCCAGCCGGCCCTGAGGCGACGGCGCGATGCGACGCCAGGAGGTTTCCCGGGTCGAGTCTGCCTCGTGTCTTCCGACCCCGCGCCCGACGCGGCGACCGTCGCGCCGCGCGGCCCTAGCTCGCCCCGAGGGCGGCCAGCAGCGCCGGCGCGTGCTCGCGCAGCACCTGGCCCTCGAGCGGGGACTCGTAGTGCCAGCCGCGGTCCTCGAGCAGGCTGCGCGCGGCGCGGGCGGCGTCCGAGGCGCGTCCGGCCGCCGCGAGCGCCCGCGCGTGCGCGTAGCGCGCGAGCGGACGGTCGGGATGGGCGAGGGCCACGCGCGTCGCGAGGCCGAGCGCCCGGCGCGCCTCGCCGCGGTCGGCGGCGGCCTCGGCCCAGTCCGACACCGCCTCCGGGACCCATTCGAGCCGTGAGAGCTGGGTCGCGTCGAGCGGGGAAACGAGCGCGGCCATGCGCTCCATCGCGAACGTGGCCTCGTCCTCGCGTCCGAGGAGGGAAAGATCGAGCGAGCGCCGCCAGTGGAGATAGGCGTCGTCGGGAGCATCACCGAGCTCGCGATCGAGGAGCGCCAGGTCGCGCAGGCACTTGGCGTACCGCCGCGACGGCAGGAAGCCGCTGTGCTCGATGCGGAGCGGCGCGCGGCGCACGCGCTTCACGGTGAGGGTCTCGTGCACGCGATGGACGAAGCGGACCGAGGCGAGACGGCGGAACAGGCGGACCTGCGCCTGGCACACGGTCTTGCCGAACCCGACCGCGCTCTCGATCTCCACCGCGTAGGCGCTCGCGCGCGGATCGAGCAGCAGGGCGGCGATGCGGTCGCCGCCGTCGATGACGCGCTCGTCGGCGTCGAGCATGAGCACCCAGTCGCCCGAGCACGCGTCGAGGAGGCTGTTGCGGGCCTCGGCGAAGTCATCGCGGAAGCGCCCGCGCACCACGCGCGCGCCGAGCGCGGCGGCGGCCTCGGGCGTCCCGTCGCGCGAGCCGGTGTCGCGGACCACGACCTCGTCCGCGAACCGCGCTGCGGACTTGATGGCGGCGGCGACGCCCTCGACGTCGTCACGCACGAGGAGCGCGAGCGTGAGTCGGTTGCCCTCGGGGTTCGGCATCGGCGTGCCCTCCAAGCCTCGTATCGGCAGGGCGCCGGGAAGCGCGAGCCCGGCGGCGGCGGGCGGCATCGGGCCGTCCTGGTGAGACCGAGCCCGGCGGAAACGGACGTGCTCTCCGCCGGCCACCGGTACGTAGAAATCGCATGCGGCCGGCGTCAGGCCGGCGCCTCTTCAGCGCGTCGTGGGCTCGGTGGGCGGGTACAACTCGGCGTCCAGTGCGGCCGACGCCGGCAGCTCGTCACGGAGAAAGTCGGCAAGTCCGCCCCATTCCCCGACAACCTCGCCGCTCCTGCGGATGCTGAGGATGCGGTCGCCGAGGATGAAGTACCCGATGTTTTCTCGTTCCGAATATTTACGGCCTCCGAACCCGAATGCCCCGGCGGGTAGCTTGCGGAATCCCGAGGCCCAAGTCCGCGCGGTCGACCGAAGATCGTGACACTGAAGCGTGCGCCGATCGAGCAGCGGGGGAGTGCCTAGCATGGATGCCGGAACACCGGCCAGTGCCATGCCGAAGCAGAAAGCCCCGTTCAGCGCGATCAGCAGCCCCGCGTAGAGTGGCGGCACGTCCAGCCCGAACCGCTCGGAGTAGGAGAGCAGTGCGTTCGCCGGCAGCTCTGGATATAGGGTGAGCGCGTAGTTCTCGGGCGCGACCCACGGCCGGTGGCCGAGCCGTAACACGCCGCCAGAGAACGGGCCGGTCGGCTGGTGGAGCAGGGCGCGGCCCGTTTCCGCGAGGGGGCCCAGCTCCGGCGGCAGTGCGTTCAGCCGTGCCGCGGCGCCATCCATCGCAACCCCGCTCAGCCGATCTTCGCCACCACGTCGCGGTAGATCGCCTCGTACTGTCCCACGATGGCGTCGGGGTCGAAGAGCTGGACCGCGCGCGCGCGCGCCGCCTTCGCCATGCTCTCCCGCGCCGCGTCGTCGCGCAGCAGGGCGATCGCGTCGCGGGCCATGGCGTCCACGTCGCCGACCGGCTCGAGGTAGCCGGTGACGCCGTGCTCGACGACCTCGGGCAGGCCGCCGGCGCGCGCGCCGACCACGGGGACCTCGCAGGCCATCGCCTCGAGCGCGGCGAGACCGAAGCTCTCGGAATCGGACGTGAGCAGGAAGAGGTCCGCGCACGAGAGGATGGGAGGGAGCTGCGATTGCTTGCCCAGGAAGACGACGTGGGGCGCGAGCCCGAGCTCGCGCACCAGGTTCTCGGTCGGCTTGCGCTCCGGACCGTCCCCGACGAGCAGGAGGCGCGAAGGGACCTCGGGGCGCACGCGAGCGAACACGGCAACCACGTCCTGGATGCGCTTGACCGGGCGGAAGTTGGAGACGTGGACCAGGATCTTCTCGTCGTGGGGGCTCACCATCCGCGAGCAGTCGGGCTCGCAGGTGCGCCGGAACTCCTGGGCGTCGACGAAGTTGTGGACGACGTGGATGGGGGTCGCGATGGCGAACTCGTCGAGGGTCCGCTGGCGCAGGCTGTCCGAGACCGCGGTCACCGCGTCCGAGCGCTCGATCGAGAAGCGCGTGATGGGCAGGAACGAGGGCTCGTTCCCGACCAGCGTGATGTCGGTGCCGTGGAGCGTGGTCACCACCCCGAGCGGGCGCGGCGCGACCATCTGCTTGGCGAGGTACGCGCTCGCGGCGTGCGGCAGCGCGTAGTGGCAGTGGATGAGCTCGAGCCCCTCGGAGGTCGCGGTGTCGGCCATGCGCGAGGCGAGCGCGAGCGAGTAGGGCGGGTATTCCATGAGCGGGTAGGACGGGACCTCGACCTCGTGGAAGTAGACGTTGGGCCGGAAGTCGAGCCGCATCGGCTGGGCGTAGGAGATGAAGTGCACCTCGTGGCCGCGCTCGGCGAGCTTGAGCCCGAGCTCGGTCGCGACGACCCCCGAGCCGCCATAGGTCGGATAGCACGAAATGCCGATCTTCATCGCTCGCCTCCTCCTTCTCCCGGAGCCCGCCCCGTCCCCCCGCCGAGCAGGGCCGCGGGATCGACGAGGGCGAGCGCGCCCCTGGCGCGGAAGGGCTCGCCGAACGTGAACCCCGCGAGCTCGCCGTAGTGGCGGTCGCGCGCGGCGATCGACTCCAGGAATCCCGGCCGCGTGAGGTAGGTCGCCGGCTCCGTGTCGTCGTCGCTGCGCTCGAACTGCGAGCGGAACGCGCGGATCGCCTCGAGCTTGCGGCCGTGGTCCGCGCTCACGTCCAGGATGAGCGTGGGCTCGAACGCGTAACGCTCCATGTAGTAGAGGATGCTCGCGGGCCGGAACGGCTCCTGGCCGGTCTCGACCTTGTGCAGGCCGGCGCGGAAAGCCGCCTCCTCGCCGAGCGCGCTCGCGTGCGCGTGGTCGGGATGGCGCACCTCGCGCCAGGGCAGGAGGAGGACGCGCGGCCGGAGCTCGCGCAGCACGCGCACGACCGCGAGACGCTGGTCGGGATCGAACGGGTCGAGACCGCCGTCGGGGAGCCCGGCGTTCCTGCGCGCGGCGACCCCGAGGACGGCGGCCGCGGCTTCGGCCTCGGCGTCGCGGGTGGGGGCCGTGCCGCGCGAGCCGAGCTCGCCGCGCGTGAGATCGAGGATGCCCGTCCGGTGCCCGCGCCGGGCGAAGCACGCGAGCGTGCCGCCGCACGAGAGCTCGACGTCGTCGGGATGCGCGCCGAGAGCGAGCAGGTCGACGGGCGGCAAGTCAGGTCGCGCTGACATCTCTTTCCGAGAGTAGGCGGTCGCGGGGGACGAGGCAATTGCCCTGGCCTGCGGCCAGGGAATTCGGGGCAGTCCTGATTCGAGGGGAGCTCGCTTGTCCTCCGCAGGGAGGGCTCCCCCGGGCTCCCCAAGGTCCAGATCGCTTCTCGCTGCTGCGGGTGTGAGGGGACGCTCCTGCGACTTCCCCTCACACCCGCCCGCTGCGAACGAGGCTACTTCTTCTGGCTGGCCATCTGGGCCATGAACGCCTTGTGGCGCTTGTCCATCTCCTCCGGGCTCACGTCCTCCTTGTGGGTCGCGAGCGCCCACTGGTGACCGAACGGATCGGTGAGCTTGCCGAAGCGGTCGCCCCAGAACTGGTCCTGCGGCGCCATCACCTCCTTGGCGCCGGCGGCGATCGCGCGGCGGAAGAGCGCGTCCACGTCGGCGTCGTAGAGGAAGACGCTCGAGCCGTTGCCCTTGAGCGTCTCGGGCGAGACCGAGCCGAACTGCGGCATCTCCTCGCTCAGCATGATGATCGAGTCCCCGATCTGGATCTCGGCGTGCACGATCTTGCCGTCCGGTCCGGGCATGCGCATGCGTTCCTTGGCCCCGAAGGCCTTGACGTAGAAGTCGATGGCCTTGTCCGCCCCGCGCACGACGAGGTACGGGGTGGCGGTGTGGAAGCCATCGGGGATCGGCTTGACCTGGCTCATGGGAGTTCTCCTTGGACGGGGATGAGGGATGCCGAGACAATAGAACGAACGTCGAACGATCGACAAGGGCCACCGGGGTACGGCCGACCGACCGCCGTTCACGGTACGCAGGGTAGCGGCGCCCGGTTCCGGACCGGTGACGCCGGTCTGCGGGCGGGGGCGGCCGCGGCGCGCTTCAGGCGGAGAGGTCGATCACGAGGTCCCGCCCGGGGTCCTCGGCGTCGATGGCCGCCTCGATCTTGCCCACCAGCGCGGCGCGGCCGGCGCGCGCGAGGAAGGCGATCGCGGGGAGCGCCCGCTCCTGCGGCTCGCCGCCCGGGCGCAGGGCCGCCGCGAGCTTCTTCGCCTGCGCCTCGGTGTCGGTGTCGCGGCGCTCGAGCGCCGCCGCGGCGCGCTTGGCCACCTTCTGGACGTGGTAGGCGATCGCGGTCTCGGCCTCGGCGAACGCCTTGGGCAGAGCCGACGGGTCGAGCGGCTCGAGTGCGTTGCGGAAAGGCGCCATGGCCGCACGCAGCGACGTGAGCGTGCTCTCCGCAAGGGCCGCGGGGTCGGGAGCGGTGTCGGCGCGTGCGGCGCGCGCCGCGCGCGTGGCGAGCGCGTCCGGGTCCGTGGACGCGTCGGCCGCCGTCGCCCCGAGCCGTGAGAGCGCGCGCTTCGTGCGCGCATCCACCACCCACAGGCGTGGGCGCGGGACCACGCGCGGCGGTACGCGCCCGAAGAGCGCGTAGAGCGGCGGGAGCTGCGCGTGGTAACGGGCTTCGGCCGGCCCGGCGACGTAGGCGACGGTGGGGAGCAGCGCGTCCTGCACGATCGGGCGCAGGAGGACGCCGGGCGAGAAGCGGCCGGGCTCCTTCTCGAGCAGCGCGAGCAGCGCGTTGCGCTCGTGGCGCACGCTCGTGCCCTTGAGCGCGAGCGTGTCGGGTCCGTGCCGCTCGAGCTTGCGGCGCTTCCCGTCCTCGTCGAGCAGGAAGAGCGGGAGCTCGCCCGCGAGGTAGGGGACCTGTGGATCGGGGACGAGCGCGCTGCCTCTGCGGAGCGCGTCCTCGACCGCGTCCGGCTGCTCGAGGACGCGCGCGAACACGGAGCGCGCGGCCTCCTTCGCGGCCGGCGTCGTGGGGTCGAGGAAGACCACGGAGGCGTCGGGGACGAGCGCCGAGAGGCACTCGCGGAAGGCGTCGTGGAAGCGCGCGCCGGGCCGATACGCTGCGCGCAGCGCCGCCAGGGTCTCGTCACGGAAGGGGCCGGCGGGCAGCAGCGCCTCGGCCTCGTCGAGGAGCCCGGTGACGCCGGGCGGGAGGAGCCGCGACGCGACCGGACGGAGGTCGTCCTCGAGCCCGAGCGAGAGCGTGCGCAACTCGCCCTCGGCGTCCGGGAGGCGGACCTGGTCCACCTCGGCGATGTCGGCGTCGTCGCACTCGATCCAGAACACCGGCACGGCGCCGCTGCTCCGCGCCAGGGCCACAGCACCCAGGAGCTTGCCGAGCGTGAACAGCGGGCCGCCCAGGAGCCCGGCCTGCTGGCCGGTCACGACGGCCGGGCGGCCGTGAGTCGCGTCGAGGGCGGGCGTCATGGTGCCTCCGTGGGCGGGCACCGCCCGCTAGATGAGGATAGAGGCAGCGGCTCTGCGCGGGAAGGAGGGAGCCGCGGCGGACGACCCGTCAGGCGTGCGGTGACGCCGGGTCCGCGAGCGGGACCTCGGACAGCGTCGGCTCCTCGGGCAGCGTCGGGGCGAGCTCGGAGGGCGTCGGCTCCTCGGCGTGCGCCGGCTCCTCGGCGTGCGCCGGCTCCTCCGCGTGCGCCGCGTCGAGCTCGGGTGCGTCCTCCGCGCTCTCGCCGCGCGCCGTGTCGAGCAGGCGCAGGAAGGTCGCGCGGTCCTCCTCCGAGAGGTTGGCCAGCCGGAGCCCGTGGACGGACGCGGGTGCGCCGGCGGCAGCAGCTGGCTGCGTGGTGACGCGGGCCGCGCGCTCGAGCGCCGCCGCCATGAGCTCGCGCGGGCTGTGCGAGAGCCGCTCGATCTCCGGGATCATGGCGCCGGCCGCGACGAACTTCGCGGCGCCCTCGACCAGGTCCCGGTGGATCCCGCGCGCCTGATCGGCGGTGAGCTTGCCGTGCTCCTCGAGCTCCTTCACGTGGCGCACGACCGGGAGGTCGCGGGAGATGATCTCGCGCTGGTCGCGGAGCGTCTCGCCCCGGTGCAGGACGACGCTCGCCCACAGCGAGAGCAGCACCTCCTTGACCGCGTCGACGGCGCGAGCGCGGCCGAGGAAGTCGAACGACTTGTCCATCCCGGAGTCGCACGCGAGCACGCTCAGGCCGTCGCCGGGGAGCCCCTCGAGCTCGGCGCACGCGGCATAGAGCAGCGTCACGCTCGCGAGCACGTCGGCCAGGCGCGAGGGGGGGCAGGGCACGCCCGGGCGCTCGAGCACGATGACGGTGAGGATGGCGTCGTCGGTGAACACCTCGTCGTCGCCGCGGTCTCCGGCCGCGACCAGGGCGCGCAGCGCCTCGGGCTGGAACAGCTCGGCGATGCGCGGCAGCGAGCCGGACACGAACTCGATGCGGCTCAGCCACTCGCGGAGCTTGCCCTGGGGCGAGGCGCCGAGCGAGAGGAGGTCGAGCCACAGGCCGGTCTCCTCGAGGTCCTGGAGCCCGAGGATGCGCGTGAGCTCGCGGGCGCCGTCGCCGAACTTCTGCGCCGCGATCATGTAGCGCTTGAGCGCCTCGAGCGCCGCTGCGCGGCGCTGGTGGAGCTCGTCGGCCGGACCGGCGTGGAGGAGCTGCGTGAAGGAGGAGGCGAGGTCGCTCGAGCGCAGCGCCTCGCCGACCTCCTCGATGGCACAGAAGAGCTTCTCGCGTCTCATCGTTGGTGGCTCCCCGGGCGGAGCATGGAGTCGGTGGGTTCGCCAGATTCTATCGAACCGGCGGGAAATGGGAAGACCGGAGCGGGGGCGGAGGCCGACGGGGGCCGTGTCGCCCCGGTCAGGCGCGCCGCGCGTGCACGATGAGGCGCGGCGAGCGCTCCCGGTCGAACGCCGCCCCGTGGAGGTCGCCGAGGAGGGTCACGGTCTCGAGCCCGGCGCGGGCGAGCAGTGCTTCCAGCTCGGAGACGTCGTAGATGCGCACCGACTCGGTGCGCGTCCGGGTGCGGCTCCCGTCCTGGATCTCGATGCGCTTGACCAGGCGCTCGCCGGGAGGATCGAACGCGCGCGACTCGAGGATGAACGTGGATCCGCGGCTCTTGCGCGTCTCCGGGACGAGCGAGGCGAGGAGCTCGGCGCGGTTGACGTAATCGAGGACGAAGGCGCCTCCCGGGGCGAGCACGCGCGCGACCTCGGCGAGCACCGTGGCGTTGCCCGCGTCGTCGAAGTAACCGAAGCTCGTGAAGAAGCTCGCGACCAGCCCGAACGAGGCGCTCGCGAACGGCAGCGCGCGCATGTCGGCGCGCACGTAGCGCACCGCTCCCGGCCGCGTCCCCGTCTGCGGATCCGGGTCCGGGAGCGGCTCGCGCGTGCGCGCGTCGAGCAGCGTCTCGGAGAGGTCGAGCCCGACCACGTCGAGCCCCAGTCGCGCGAGCTCGACGGCGTGGCGTCCCGGACCGCACGCGAGATCGAGCGCGCGCGTGCCGGGGGCGGGGCGCACGGTGCGCGCGAGCAGGTCGACTCCGGCGCGCGCGTCGCGGGCGTCGCGGTGGCCGTAGACGAGGAGGTAGTCGTGATCGAACCACTCCTCGAACCACGGCTTCGCGGCGGTC
>JADMIO010796609.1_pt1 | contig 20209 bp, 15 predicted proteins | sample 8958161 | NCBI WGS metagenome assembly JADMIO01 (sample SAMN16585339, study PRJNA669376) | soil metagenome | isolation source: Crop rotation soil | place: USA: Cullars Rotation, Alabama | collected 2011 | reverse complement strand
AGGGCTTAGGGCTTAGGGCTTAGGGCTTAGGGCTTAGGGCTTAGGGCTTAGGGCTAAAACGGAGAGCTGAGTGGTAAGAGCTGGGAAGCTCGAATTTGGCAGCCGGAAGCTGAGAGCCGGAAGCCGACAGCTGGAAGCCGAGAGCTGGAAGCTGAGAGCTGGAAGCTGCATTGGACAGCGGGCGCGGAATGGAACAGAGTGGATGCCCGTCGTGGGTGCGATGGGTGATCGCCATCGATCCGGCGAAGCGGGCGGTAACTGATGACGACCCTGGACGACGGCCGCGACACAGCGTTCGAGATGGCCGTGTCGGCCGTTCGGTTCGGCACCGGCGTGACACGTGAGGTCGGCATGGACCTCGCCGACCTCGGTGCGCGGCGCGTGCTCGTGCTCACAGACCCGGCGTTGCGCCAGCGTGCGCCGGTGCGCACCGTCCTCGACGCCCTCGACGCCAGTCGCATCACCGCGGTCCTCTACGATCGCGTTCGCGTCGAGCCGAGCGACGCCTCCATTCAGGATGCGATCGCCTTTGCGGCGGACTCGCGCTGGGATGCGTTCGTCGCTGTCGGCGGCGGCTCGACGATCGACACTGCGAAGGCCGTCAATCTCTACAGCACCTTTCCGCCAGCGGCCTTCCTCGACTACGTGAACCCGCCGATCGGCGGCGGGCTGGCGGTTCCCGGCCCGCTCAAACCGTTGATGGCGATTCCAACCACCGCGGGAACGGGCAGCGAGACCACCGGCGTGTGTGTCTTCGACGTGACGCACCTCCACGCGAAAACCGGCATCTCCAGCCGGCGCTTGAAACCGACACTCGGCTACCTCGATCCGGACAACACCCGCACCATGCCGCCGGAGGTGGCGGCGTCAAGCGGACTCGACATCCTGTGCCACGCGGTGGAGTCGTACACCGCCATTCCATTCACGGCGCGGCCGCGGCCCGATCGTCCCTCACTCCGGCCGCCGTATCAGGGTGCCAATCCGATCAGCGACATCTGGTCGCTCGAAGCGCTGCGCATGGTCGCTCGATCCCTGGTACGCGCGGTCGAAGATCCAGCCAACGACCAGGCGCGAGCGGAGATGCTGCTGGCGGCCTCGTACGCGGGCGTCGGATTCGGAAACGCCGGTGTCCATCTGCCGCACGCGATGTCGTACCCGGTCGCTGGACAGGTGAAGGCGTACCGGGCCCCGGGATATGGCGCGGATCATCCGCTGGTGCCGCACGGCGTCTCGGTGATCCTGAATGCGCCCGCCGTCTTCCGTTTCACCGCTCCCGCCAACCCGGCGCGCCATCTCGACGCCGCCGCCGCGCTGGGCGTCGATGTTTCTCAGTGCCAGCCGGCTGACGCCGGCAAGGTGCTGGCGGATCGGATCTCGTGGTTCATCCAGCGCCTGCGACTCCCGACCGGTCTCGCCGCCCTCGGCTATTCCCTCTCGGATATCCCTGCACTGGTCGAAGGCACGCTGCTGCAGCGACGCCTGACGAAGCTGTCGCCGCGCCGGGCGGAGTACGACGATCTGAGCGGCATCTTCGCAGAATCGATGTAACGGCCGGCCGGCTGCCTGTTCGCATGTTTGGGGGCAGCGCGAAAACCCGCTCACGCACCCGTACCCGCGGCGCCGAAGATTGCCTGTGCGCAGTCCGCTACACTGCAGCGCAGGCGAAGACGTGCAACGTCGACGTCAACCGGATCGCGTCCAGCCGGTTCCGCGGGCCGGACCGACGCGCCGCGCGATCGGCGCGCCGCGGTCGTCAATGACGAGCGGTTCCAACCGGCTCGATGACCGCCAGCAGCAGCCGGTAGTGATCGCTGATCTCGGCGAACTGGCGCGACAGCCGGGTCTTCGCGGCGCTGCTGCAGTGCGGATGGCTGTCGGGATGATACCGGCGGGCGAGCGCCCGGAAGGCGGTCCGCAGTTCAGCCGCCGTGAAGTCGTCGCGAAGATCGGCCCCCAGGTTCACCAGCGCGCACAGGGCACGCCGCTGCCCGGCCGCGAGGATCCGGTAGGCGGGCGGCACCGTCGGTTCCGGTCCGGCATTCGGCATTGGCGGTTCCTGTCGCGCGAGCGCTTCGAACGGCGGCGGAGCCGGGGCCTCCGCCGGCGGACGGCCGTACGCCGTCGAATTCAAGGAACGGCGCGGCCGGACGAATATAAAGGGATCGGCGGGCGCCGCCTGACCGGTCCCCTGCCGTTCCGCCCTGCGACGGTCGGCTCGAAGACGCGCCAGTTCCTCCTCCAGGACGTCGGCAAATACCTCATGCGCCCGCATGCTGGTGAAATCGGCAGGCGGCGGCAGGTCATGAGCGCAGTCGCGCCTTTCCGCGCCGCCTGCGAATCGGTGAGTTGGCTCAGTGGCCGTGCTGCCGGCTCGGCCATTCGCACGCTCATTTTTCCGGCGGCGCAGGGTGCCCGCGCGGCGCAGACATAATGGACCGCATGGCGCTCGCGGCGGGAGATCGGGCCACTGGAAGTGCTTACGACGGCTCCGACCAGGCGCTCATCGACTGCGCGGTGATCGGCATCGCACGCGTGACGGACGAGGGACGCTTCGTGTCCGCCAATCCGGCACTGCTGCGGATGCTCGGGGTCCCGACGCGGGAGGACCTCGCCAGCGCCCGTCTCGCGGCGTTCTTCGTCGACGCCGGCAGATACGAGGCGTTGATGCGCACGGTCGCGATCGAGGGGCGCGCGGTGAGCGGGAATGTCGAGTGGAGCGCGCCCGGTGCCAATCGGATCACCGTGCGGCTGACCGCCGTCCGCGACGTGACGTCACGTGGGGCGGGCACCCCGATCGGGCTGTTCGTCGAAGATGTGAGCGCGTATCGAACGCTCGAGGAGAAGCTGCAGCTCTCCCAGAAGCTCGAGCACGTCGGCCGGTTGGTCGGCGGCGTGGCGCACGACTTCGCCAACATCCTGACCGCGATTCTCGGCTACAGCGAAAAGATGCTGGACGAGATCGGCACCGACAAGCCGCTCAGCGGCGATCTGCTGGAGATTCGCAAAGCCGCGGACCGCGCGCGCGCCCTCATCCGCCAACTCCTCGCCTTCACCCGGACCGATCAGCGCCGCCGCACCCTGGTCGACGTCAACCACATCGTGCGCGATACCCAGGGAATGCTGCGGCAGTTGGTGGGCGCCAAGGTCGGGATCGTCCTCGGCCTCGCGCCCGACCTTCCGCCGATCCTCGCGGATCGCGTGCAGATCGAACAGGTGCTGCTCAACCTGGCGGTCAACGCGCGCGACGCCATGGACGGCAAAGGCGAGCTCACGATCGAAACCGGCAGCGTCGACGCGACCGACGCGTCGGCCACCACCACCATCGCCATGGAACCCGGCCGCTACGTGCGTCTGCTCGTCCGGGACACCGGCTCGGGCATGGATGCCGCGACGCAGGCGCGGATTTTCGATCCGTTCTTCACGACCAAGGCTCCCGGCCACGGAACCGGTCTTGGACTCGCGACCGTGTACGGCATCGCCAAGGATCTGTGCGGGTACATTGCCGTGAGCAGCCGGCTCGATCACGGGACGACGTTCACGGTGTTCCTGCCGGAGGCGAACGTGGTGGTCGGGACCGCCAAATCCGAGACGTCGCCCGCCGCATCATCGCGCCCGTTGACGCACGGCGACGAAGTCATCCTGCTGGTGGAAGACGACCCGGAAGTGCGGAAGATGGCGGGGGTCACCCTCCGCCGCCACGGGTACACCGTTCTCGAAGCCGGGTTCCCCCTCGACGGGCTGCGGCTCGCCACGCACATTCCGGGGCCGATCCATCTCGTGCTGAGCGACGTCATCATGCCCGGGTTGAACGGACCGGAATTCATGGAACGGCTGCGCAGCACCCGCCCCCAGACCAAGGTGCTCTACATGACGGGCTACGCCAACGGCTCGCGCATTGCCGCGAACGCCGGACGGGTCCTCGAAAAGCCGTTCACGCCAGACATGCTGCTCTCGGAAGTGCGACGCTGTCTGAACGACGCTGCCGACTCGCCTGGGGATTCCAACCCGACCTCCACACCCGCGTCCGCTTGAGCCGCGGCTCGCGAATCAGCCGCGACCGGTCCCGGCGATCGGCCGCGCCCACTATCCGCGTGCCGATCGTCACCGGCCTGGACAATGGATGTCGAAGAACGCCTGCGTGAGCGCCCACGCCTGCGCGGCGGCTTCCGGATGAAAGCTGGCGCGCGCGTCGCAGAAGAAGCCGTGGTCGGCCTGCGAGAACAGCACATCGACGAACGGCTTTCCCGCGCCGCCGACGGCTCCGGCCACGGCGTGCCGCTGCTCTTCATCGATGTGATGATCGAGGCCGCCCCAGAAGAAGAGCATCGGCCCGGAGAGATGAGCCGCGCGGCCCAGCAGCGGCGGGATATTACCGCCGTAGTATGAGGCGGCCGCTTTGAGCGGCACGGTCGAGTTCGCCACGAACGCGACGCGACCGCCGAAACAATAGCCGACCGCGGCGGTGTTGGTTCCGACGCCGGCGCGGTCGAGCCATCCGTAGGATGCGCGCACGTCCGCCTCGAGACCCGGAACGGTAATCGCCTGCAGGTGCGGCAGCGCGCTGGGAAAGTCGGAATAACTGGCTTCGAACCCGGGTGCGGTGCGATGAAACAGCTCCGGCGCGATCGCCAGGTAACCCATCCGTGCGAAGCGTTCGGTGACGTCGCGGATGTGAGGATTGACGCCGAACGCCTCCTGAAACACCAGCAGGCCGCGCGCCGCGTCCCCGCTCTCCGGACCCGCCACCCACGCCCGCATCGTCGTCCCGTCATCGACCGTGAGGGTGATCCAATCTGCCGTTTGCATGATCGCGTGGGTTGTGCGAGACCGCCTGATCATTCCTCCGCTGCGACGTGCTACCGTTCGCCGCCGTCGCCGCCGCCGGTCACTGGTTTCCCCGCCCGTTCTTCAGCGCGAGCGCCGGTCAGGATGTTGAACATCGCGTAGTTGCCCTCGTGGCAGGCGTATTCGAACACCGGCTGGGTCTCGTCCTGGGTCAGGTCCATCGCGAACGTCCACGGCCGCGTCCACGTGCTCGGATCGTCGACGGTCACCGACCATTCGACCTTGTCGGGCGCAATTCGCCTGAATCGCTCGATCAACCGCACCCGGTCCGGATTGGCGCCACGGTACGACGCTTCGTCCCTGAAGTTCGTCGTCTCGACCACCAGGGTGTTGCCCTCCCAGTGGCCGCGGGCGTCGCCCATATAGGAACGGACGCGCGATCCGACGTGAGCGCGCGGCTCCAGCGGGATGACCCGCACCTCGTGAATCATTTCGTAGCGGATCCCGACCCAGCCCGGCCCCTGAACGATTTGATAGGCGTTGCCGTAAATCGCCGGCATCATCGACCCGGGCAGCCCGCGTGTGATGCAGCGGTCGTACAGGCTGCGATCGATGAACGAGTCGGCCGGCCCGTGGCCGGCCCGCGCCTGCGCCCGCTCGGCGGCACGGTCGGCAATGCGCTTCTGGCCTTCCGGCGTCTGCGGCGGAATCCTGCCGTCGGCGGGGTCCACAATCATCGATGTGCGGCGGCTCGGCTTCGGCCGATCCAGCCAGTGCGGCGGCGGCGACGTGGCCGAACCGACCGCACCCGCGTTGCGCGTGTCGGCGGTGGCAATGTCGAACTCCGAGTTATCCGTCTGCAGTTGCTGTTGAATGCGCGCTGCGCGCGCGGCGAACTCGTCGTCCGTGACCGTCGAGCGGCCGGCGAACTCGGCCGGCCGCTCGAACGGCACGCCCTGTTCGTCCCTGTTGGTGAACGTGCCGGACAGGTCGGGATCGCCCCACGGGGTTCGCGGCGGTGTCCACGGTTTGCGCGCGGCGGATTGAGGAACCCGGGGTTGGGCGGGCGCGGCGGCCGCGCTCGCTGGTGGCGCAGGCGCCTGTGCCGCAACCGCAGGCGCCCGGCCCGCCACCGGAATCGACCACGCAACCATCACGGTCAGCGCCGACAAAACGCCGGTCGTACCAAGCAAGCGGCGGCTCATGTCCGTCTCCTTTCGTCGACCCATCGGGCTGTATTATAGGCTGGCATCCGGAGTATCGGCTTGTGGAGGTCGGACAAATGACGTCAACGGGATGGCAAATCAGCGGACAGTACTACGAGACCTGCAGTTGTGACTTCGTCTGTCCGTGCCTGCCCGGGCAGATGGCCGTCACGCCGACGAAAGGCTCGTGCACATTTGCCATGGCCTTTCAGATCGAGCGCGGGACTTATGGCGCGGTGTCCCTCGACGGCTTGGGATTCATCGTCCTCGCCCTGACGCCCGAGGCAATGGGCAAGGGCAACTGGTCGGTCGGCCTCATCGCCGACGATCGCGCCAGCGCCGAACAGCGCGACGCGATTACCGCCATCGCGAGCGGTGCGGCGGGCGGGCCGATGGCAGCCCTGTCGGGCCTCATCGGCAACTTTCTCGGCGTCGAGTCGGCGCCGATCCGGTTCGATCGCAGCGGCTTCCGCTGGTCCGTCGACGCCGCGCCATTGCTGGACATGGCCGCTGAAGGCGCCAAAGGCATCAACCCCGCCGCCGCGGAACCCCTCTATCTCGACAACACCGGTCACCCCGCCGCGAATCGCTTTGCGCTCGCGCGCGCGTCGAAGAGTCACGTCCACGCGCTCGGGCTGTCGTGGGACGATGTCAGCGGGAAGAACAACGGACAGTACGCGCCGTTCTCCTGGCAGAGCGCTTGAGCGCTGCACGCCGGGCGCAGCCGTGTCCGCGATCGTCCTGATCAAGCCGTCCCGGCGGGCATGTGCCGGAATGAGCGCTGCCGCTTCCCGCCCTGCGGTCTCCCAGCGGGCCGGCCTTTGTGACCGATGCTGACGTCCGCGCCGGCCGGGATCTCGCGTCGTGATCGCCTGATCATTTCCGCCTGCCTCGGTCTCGTCATCGTACTCGCGTGGAGTTATCTGCTGGTGCTCGACCGGCGGATGGCGTCGAGCGCAGACTATGCCGCGATGATGGCCAGGATGGGCATGGCCATCGACGCCCCGTGGACCGCGGTCGACCTGTTGCTGACGCTGGCGATGTGGACCGTGATGATGGTCGGCATGATGGCTCCGGCTGCCGCTCCAGTACTGCTCCTCTTCGCGGCCGCGGTCGCGGGACGTCGTGCCGCCGGTGTACCGCGGCTGGTCCTCACGTTCGGTGCCGGCTACATGCTGGTGTGGGCCGGCTTCAGCGCGTGCGCGACTGCTGCGCAATGGGGCCTCCATGCGGCCGCCATGCTGTCGCCGACGATGAGAGCGTCGAGCCCGCGCCTCGGCGCAGTCATCCTCATGGCCGCCGGCGCCTACCAGCTGACACCGTTCAAGAGCGCGTGTCTCACGCAGTGCCGCAGTCCGCTCGGGTTCCTGATGACGCGGTGGCGTGACGGCGCAATCGGCGCGCTGCGGATGGGGATCAGCCATGGCATCTACTGCCTGGGCTGCTGCTGGGCGCTGATGTGCGTGCTGTTCGTAGTCGGCGTCATGAATCTCGTCTGGGTCGCCATCCTCGCCATCTTCGTGCTGGTGGAAAAAACCGGGCCCAGCGGCACGCTCGTCGCCCGCCTCGGTGGCGTCGCGATGATCGTCGCCGCCGCGTTGTTCGCAGCGGTGTCACGGTGAGATCTATACTGCAGCTCAGCGATCCGGAGACTCGGGGATGTGGGGATGTGGGGATGTGGGGATGTAAGGAGCACGAAGAGCAAATTGTTTCGTCGCTTCGTGTTTCGTGGTGGTCCAGCAGGCGCGTGTCCAGATTCTCAGACACGCTCGCCGGACCGAGTTGATGAGGCATGACATCCATGACGCGTGAGAACATCGACCGGCGGGCCTTCCTCGGACGTGGCGCGCTGGCCGCGGCCGGCCTCCTCGCCAGCGGTTCCTTCACCTCGGCGTTGGCCCAGGACGGCAGGGGCCTGCCGATCACCACAGCTGTAGGGACCAGCGCCGGAAGAATCCGCGGCCTGGTGCGCTACGGGGTGAACCAGTTCTGGGGTGTCCCGTATGGCGCCTCGACGGCCGGTGCCAACCGGTTCATGCCGCCGGTGAAGCCGGCATCCTGGACCGGAGTACGGGACGCGTTTCAAGTTGGTCAGCGGGCGCCACAGGATCCCGATGGCCCGATCTCCGAAGTCTGGTCGCTCGATCGCCGCGAGCCGATGGGCGAAGACTGTCTGCGCATCAACGTGTTCACGCCGGCACTGGGCAACGGCAACCGGCCGGTGATGGTGTGGCTGCACGGCGGCGGATTTTCCGGCGGCTCAGGCAATTGGCTCCTGTACGACGGCACCAACCTCGCTCGCAAGGAGGACGTGGTCGTCGTCTCGGTCAACCATCGCCTGAACCTGTTCGGATTCCTCCATCTCGCCGATCTTGGCGGCGAGAAGTGGGCCGGCTCCACCAACGTCGGCATGCAGGACATCGTCGCCGCACTGGGATGGATCCGGGAAAACATCGCGGCGTTCGGCGGCAATCCCGCCAACGTGACGATCTTCGGCCAGTCCGGCGGCGGCGGAAAGGTCACGACCGCCATGGCGATGCCGTCCGCAAAGGGGCTGTTCCATCGCGCCATTGCGCAGAGCGGATCGGCGCTGCGCGGGGCAACCCGGGAGAGCGCCACCACGGCGGCGGAGCAATTTCTCGGCAAGCTCGGACTGACGCGCAATCAGCTCGATCAGCTGCAGCAGATCCCATGGGAACGGTTGCAGGAAGCGTTCTTCCGGCAGCCGGCGATTGCCGGACTCGCCAGCGGCCCGGTCGTGGACGGCAAATCGCTGCCGCGCGATCAGTGGACGCCTGACGCGCCGGAATTCTCTGCGACGGTTCCGCTGATGCAGGGATCGGTGGAAACCGAGGATGCGTGGAACGACCCGCCGCCGCCGCTCGACATGCCCGAAGCGGAGATGCTGACGCGGGTCAGACGGATTGCGCGCGACAACGACGCGAAGGCGAGGGAACTGGTGGCGCTCTACCGGCGGACGCACCCGGGAATCACCAATACCGACGTCTGGTTGATCATGAACGCGGACAACACGCGCCGCGCCAACGCCCAGCTGCTGGCGGAGCTCAAGTCCGCGCAGAGACGGGCCGCCGACTATCTCTACTACTTCACCTGGCGGTCCCCGGTCCACAAGGGGCAGATGAAGTCGTATCACACGCTCGACATTCCGTTCGTGCTGTACAACATCGACATCGCCGGCTCGATGACCGGCGCCGGGCAGGAGCGCTACGCGCTGGCCCACCGCATGAGCGCCGCGTGGGCGGCATTCGCCCGCACCGGCAACCCGAATCATCCGGACCTGCCGAACTGGCCGGCCTTCAACAGCAACGAACGCGCGACGATGATCTTCGGCAACGAGTGCAAGGTCGTGAACGATCCCAATCGCGAAGAGCGGCTGGCGTTGAAGGCGGTGCGGGAGGGCGTTTCCTCGACGGCGTAGCTCGATGCGCAACTGCACGCTGAACGCGCGCCGCCTCGGAGCACTGTCATCCGCTCGCGGAATCGGGTTGCGTTGGCAGGTCTCAGGATGATCCGTGCATTTCTCACCTGCGCGATGGGCGTGGCAGCGCTGGCCTGCTGGACGCCGACCGGACCGGAGGGTGCGTCCCCGGAGAGTCGTGTGAACGCCCGGCCAGCGGCCGCGACGATGCCGGCGGGACCGGGCGAACATCGCCTCGGCCTGGGCACCGGGCGCGACGGCTCTCTCTACCTGCCGCAGGCGGCCGCCGCCCGCACGCCGATCCCGCTGCTGGTCATGATGCACGGCGCCGGCAGCAGCGCGCGCAACGTGCGCTTCACCTTTCCGCTCGCGGAAGAGCTCGGCATTGCGGTGCTCGCGCTCGATTCGCGCGGCAGCACCTGGGACGGCATCACCGGCAGCTTCGGGCCGGATGTCGCCTTTCTCGACCGCGCCTTGCGCTACGTCTTCGAGCGCGTCGCGGTGAACCCGGCGCGAATCGCGATTGGCGGCTTCTCCGACGGCGCATCGTACGCGCTCTCCCTCGGCCTGGCGAACGGCGATCTGTTCACGCACGTGATCGCCTTTTCACCGGGGTTCATCACGCCGGCGACGCCGGCGGGCCGGCCCGCGGTGTTCATCTCGCACGGCACGCGGGATCAGGTGCTGCCGATTGACGCCACCAGCCGGCGGATCGTGCCGCGATTGAAGAGCGCCGGCTACACGGTGATCTACCGCGAGTTCGACGGCCCGCACGCCGCGCCGCCGCCGGTCGCGCGCGAAGCGCTCGAATGGTTTGCGCGATAGCCTCCGCTCACAGGTGATCACTTATCCGCGCAATCCACGTCAATCGACGTGGATTGCCATGAGCTATCTGCTCTCGGCTGTCAGCATCGGCTGATAACCGAAAGCCGACAGCTGGAAGCGACGGCGCCAATCGGAGTGCCCGCCGGACTGACAGGCACCGACCATCGGCCGGACCGCCGGTTGGTGCGGGCGAGCCGCTCGCGTCGTGGTCTCGATCGGTTCCTGGCGTGAGTGGAGTGAGGAGGAGGCTTGGCCGCCCTCGACAACGCCGCAAACGATGGTTCGTCAGCACTCGAAGCCGGCTCGATCCGGGCTCAGCTCGAGCGAATTCTCCACAGCCAGACCTTCGCGCAAGCCCCGGTGCTCAGGCGACTCCTGCAGTACATCGTGGAGTCAACGATCGGGGGCCGTGAGCGCGATCTGAAAGAGTATGCCGTCGGGGTGGACGTCTTCGGCCGCGGGCCAGACTTCGACCCGCGCACCGACACGATCGTGCGGGTCCAGGCGCGCCGGCTGCGCGCAAGACTGGACGACTACTATCGCCGCGAAGGAGTCGGGGACCCGATCATCGTCGACGTGCCCCGGGGCCGCTACGTGGCGGAGTGCCAGCGTGCGTCGACTCCCGTCGCCACGGACATCGTCCGTTCGGCGATCCCCTCGACGAGCGCGCTGGATCCGGTCGAAACGGTTTCGAGCATCGGCCCGGCATCCATCGTGGTCCTGCCGTTCCTGAATCTGAGCGGGGATCCCGAGAACGATTACTTCACTGACGGCCTCACGGATGAAATCACGAGCACGCTGGCATGCGTGCCGGCGCTCCGCGTGGTGGCGCGAACATCCGCCTTTCAGTACAAGGGGCGCAGCGATGACATCCGCAAAATCGGCAGGGATCTCGGCGTCCGCGCTGCGCTCGAAGGGAGCGTGCGGAGAGATGGCCAGCGCGTCCGCGTCACCGCCCAGCTGATCGACGCGACCGATGGATTTCACCTGTGGTCGCATATCTACGATGGCGAGCTGCCTGGCGTGTTTGGCCTCCAGGCGCAGACAACTCGCTCGATTGTGTCGGCGTTGCGGATCCGCCTGTTACCACGGGAGCAGGAACGGCTGCGCCCGTTGGAGCCTGCAAGCACCGAGGTCTACGAGCTGTATCTGAAAGGGCTCGCACATTTCCACAAGGTGACTCCCGGCGATCTGGAGGCGAGCATCCGGTACATGGAGCGCGCCGTCGCATTGGATGCCAACTATGCCGCTGCCCACGCGATCATGGCGGAAGCGTACATCTTGTGGTCAACTCTCGGGGACCAGCCGGCGTCCCGCCTCGTCGCGAGCGCCAGGCGGGCGGCGCAGCGGGCTTTGGAACTCGACGATCTGGCCGAGGCCCATGCCGCGATGGGATCGGTTCTGGCGATGGATTGGGCCTGGAACGATGCCGAGCGTGAATATCGGCGCGCGCTGGCGTTGAAGCCATCCTACGTCTATCCGCGGCTGACCTATGCGACCGCATGTCTGTGCCCATTGCGACGCTACGACGAGGCCATCGATCAGGTGCGCGTGGCGCGGACGATTGATCCGGCTTCGGCATTCGTGCGGACGATACTGGGGCAAACGCTGGTGTTGGCCGGCCGATCGGCCGAGGCCGTGGATGAGTTGCGCCGAACGATGGAACTGGCGCCCGATTTCGTGTTTGCGCGCTACACGCTGGGCCTGGCCTACCTCATGACGCAGTCCTATGCGGACGCGCTGACGACGCTCCAGCCGATCGCGCACCTGGCTGCACAGATCCCGAACTGCGCGGGTCACCTCGCCCACACGCACGCGTGCATGGGCAACCGCGCGGAGGCGCAGCGCCTCCTCGATCTGCTGCTCGAGCGATTTCAGGGGGCATGGGCGCCGTGGATCGATATCGCCGCCATCTACAATGGCCTGGGCGAAACAACTCAGGCCATCGAGTGGCTCGAACGCGGGTATCAACAGCGGTGTTTCGATTCCCTTTTCATTCGCGATGATCCGCGGTTCGTCAACCTCCGTTCCAACCTCCGGTTCAGGCGGTTGCTTGAAAAGGTCGGTATCGTACCGGACGCGTGAAGAGTGCGCCGGCTCCGATCGCTGATCACCTGTTCGACAGGTTCATTCACGATCCGAGGTCGATACTCGTCTCCCGCTCCCGCGTCCGCTGAACGACAGCGGCGGCAGATACCAGCAGCATCATCCCTGCATCCCCTCTGAGTGTCGGCGTTGGGTGTCGCAGAACCACGGCGACGCGTCACTGTGAATTCACCGTGATTCCCTTGGCCGCGATCTGTGCGCGGTTCAGGATGGCCTCGTCAGCCCAGAACGGTCGCAGATTTTCACTGCCACCGGAAACTCGGGCCGCTGAATGAAGGAGAACGGTAATGATTGCACCGACGACGATCGTCCGCGCCTGGAAAGACCCGCTGTTCCGGGAAACGCTCACGGCAGAGGAACGGGCGCTGCTGCCGGATCATCCGGCGGGCGCCGTCGAGCTGTCGGACTCCGAGCTCGACCGGGCGGCAGGAGGCATCGACATCGACTGGACGACCATCCTCGACACGATTTTCGGAAGCTTCCGGCAGGGCACGAAGTACAGCTGCTGCACGATCCAGTGCGGCGGATCGTCACAGTGCACCAAGGATCCAACCTGCAGAGTCAAGCGCTGACGTAGCCCAGGGCGACACCTACCGTGCCGCGGTGCCGGCCGCGCCGCACGAACGTAACCCTTGGATGGCGGGGACTGGTGCTGGCTTCGCCGGTCCCCGTCCGGCGGCCCGCAATCCAATAACCCGGAGGTCGACATGGACGCGAATGAATTTTGCTCGCCCGAGTGGTGTCACGCGCTCACGCTCGACGAGCGTGTCGGCCTGCTTCGACAGCGCGCCGACGCCGAGGCACCGTTGAATGAGACCGCGGCGCGCCGGCGCGCAGACCACTGGCGCCTGCAGCCGCCTTTTCCGGAGCCGCCGTATTTCGCCCGGCGTTTGGCGGCCGTGGGACTCACGGACGCGCAATTCGTCGCGATCCTCGGCACACCGGCCGAATCGATCGGATGCGCGTTGCCGGAACGTCCCGTGTGGCTCGACGCCCTCTCACAGGCCTTCTGCGTGACACCCGACGGTCGAACGGCCGATGAGCAATTGTCGCCGGACCTTGCCGTCGCGTCCTTCGCGCAGCCGTGCGAACCACTCGTCCGCAATTTCTCCGCTCGTTTAGGCGATCATCTCCGGCGGCTCGTCGAGCGCTCCGGCGCGGCCCCTTTTGTCGAATCGACCGTGTCTCGCCTATGTCGCGACGTGCTCGTCGAAAGGCTGGCAGGGATGACGGCGCGGACACTGACTCTCGAGCTCAATGTGGCGCGGGTGACCGGCTTGCTCGATGGCGAGACGCCGGAAGATCGCTTTCGGGATTTCTTCCAGGCGCTGAAGCCGCCAGCGTGCGCGCGCGGGCTGCTGCGTGAGTACCCCGTGCTCGGCAGGCAGTTGTCGGTGGCCGCCGGGCGGTGGCTGGCGTTCTCCGTCGAGGTTCTGGAGCGGCTGTGCGCCGACTGGTCCGATATCACGTCCATGCTGGCGGGTGGCCGGGACCCTGGCCTGCTGGTGTCCTGGCGCAGCGGAGGCGATGACCACTGCGGCCGTCACGTCGTCGTCCTGGGCTTTGACTCCGGTTTTCACGTGGTTTACAAGCCGCGCCCGCAGGCGCTGGCCTGCCACTTCCAGGATCTGCTCGCATGGCTGAACGCTCGTGGCCAGACGCCGCAGTTTCGCACACTGGAGATCATCGATCGCGGGAGCTACGGCTGGGTCGAGTTCGTCGATGCCGCTCCCTGCCGGGAGCGGTCTCAGATCCGCCGTTTCTACGAACGTCAGGGAAGCAACCTCGCGTTGCTGTACGTGCTGAACGCGACCGATTTTCACCACGAGAATCTCATCGCCGCCGGTGAGCATCCGGTGCTCATCGACGTGGAAACGCTGTTTCACCAGTCGCCCGACAGTGCGCCGGAGACGGTCATCGATGCCGCCTTCCAGTCGATGATTGCATCCGTCCATGGCGTCGGCCTCTTACCTCACCGGGCCGGCACGACCGAAGAAGCGGACGGGCTCGACCTCAGCGGCCTGGGCGCCGCCGAAAGACAGGTGACGCCGTTTGCCGTTCCGCAGATCGACGGCGTCGGCACAGACACCATGCGGTGGGTTCGACGACGCGCCACCGTGGAATCGGAGAGCAATTGTCCAACCCTGCAGGGTGCGGCCGTGGATGTCCGCGCCTACGCGCGGTGGATTGAAGCCGGTTTCGCAGCAACCTACCGCGTGCTCGTACGGCACCGCGAGGCCCTGCTGTCGCCGGACGGTCCGGTGGCACGGTGTGCGGCGGACGAAGTCCGCATTCTTCTGCGCCCCACGCAAACATATGGAGTCCTGCTCCGCGAAAGTTTCCATCCCGATCTGCTCCGGGACGCGCTGGACCGCGACCGGCTCTTCGATCGCCTGTGGATGTCGGTGAGACAGCGGCCGTACCTGGGCCAGGTGGTCGCCGCCGAGTGCCGCGATCTCGCGGAGGGGGACATCCCGATCTTCTTCACCTCCCCCGCGTCCAGGGACCTGTGGACGTCGCACGGCGAACGAATCATGGATTTCTTGCCCGAGACCGGCCTCGACGTTGTCCGCCGACGCCTCGCGGCCTGCGGCGACGAGGATCTGGAACGGCAGCTCTGGTTCATCCGGGCATCGTTCGCCTCCATCCATACAGACACGGCGGGCCGGCCGCGGCGCGGGCGCGCAGCACGATCTGCAACGCGGGCCGAACCAGATCGGCTGCTGCGGCAGGCGCGTGCCGTCGGCGACCGGCTCGCGGCCCTGGCGGTGCGCTTTGACGATCAGGTGACGTGGATCGGCCTGACGCTCGATCCCCAGCGGCGCTGGTCGATCGCACCCCTGGGGCTCGCGTTGTACGACGGTCTGCCCGGAGTGGTTCTCTTTCTGGCCTATCTCGGTGAGATGACGGCAGACGCCACATACACCGCGCTCGCGCGCGCCGGCGTCGCGTGCCTTCGCCGGTGCATCGAGCAGCAACGAGCGGTGATGAAGGACATCGGTGGCTTCACCGGCTGGGGAGGTGTCATCTACGTGCTGAGCAGCCTGGGCATCCTCTGGAACGAGTCCAGCCTCCACGAAGATGCAGCCCGGCTCGTCGAAGTCGTCGAGCCGCTGGTGGAACGTGATCAGCAGTTCGATGTGATGAGCGGCGCCGCGGGGTGCCTTGCGACCATCCTCAGCTTCCATCGAGCCGCTCCTTCACGCCAGGCGCTGGCCGTCGCCGTACCTTTCCAGCACATTGGGATCCTAAGCTTAGAATTCCACGTGGACAAGTTGTCGCGGCCGCTTCTATAGTGTCACCTAAATACTAGTGACTCCAGCGTAACTGGACTGGCCACAGTTAGGCCGCAAATGTAATCACACTGGCTCACCTTCGGGTGGGCCTTTCTGCGTTCGCGAGTGGACCCGATAAGCTCATGGAGCGGCGTAACCGTCGCACAGGAAGGACAGAGAAAGCGCGGATCTGGGAAGTGACGGACAGAACGGTCAGGACCTGGATTGGGGAGGCGGTTGCCGCCGCTGCTGCTGACGGTGTGACGTTCTCTGTTCCGGTCACACCACATACGTTCCGCCATTCCTATGCGATGCACATGCTGTATGCCGGTATACCGCTGAAAGTTCTGCAAAGCCTGATGGGACATAAGTCCATCAGTTCAACGGAAGTCTACACGAAGGTTTTTGCGCTGGATGTGGCTGCCCGGCACCGGGTGCAGTTTGCGATGCCGGAGTCTGATGCGGTTGCGATGCTGAAACAATTATCCTGAGAATAAATGCCTTGGCCTTTATATGGAAATGTGGAACTGAGTGGATATGCTGTTTTTGTCTGTTAAACAGAGAAGCTGGCTGTTATCCACTGAGAAGCGAACGAAACAGTCGGGAAAATCTCCCATTATCGTAGAGATCCGCATTATTAATCTCAGGAGCCTGTGTAGCGTTTATAGGAAGTAGTGTTCTGTCATGATGCCTGCAAGCGGTAACGAAAACGATTTGAATATGCCTTCAGGAACAATAGAAATCTTCGTGCGGTGTTACGTTGAAGTGGAGCGGATTATGTCAGCAATGGACAGAACAACCTAATGAACACAGAACCATGATGTGGTCTGTCCTTTTACAGCCAGTAGTGCTCGCCGCAGTCGAGCGACAGGGCGAAGCCCTCGGCTGGTTGCCCTCGCCGCTGGGCTGGCGGCCGTCTATGGCCCTGCAAACGCGCCAGAAACGCCGTCGAAGCCGTGTGCGAGACACCGCGGCCGGCCGCCGGCGTTGTGGATACCTCGCGGAAAACTTGGCCCTCACTGACAGATGAGGGGCGGACGTTGACACTTGAGGGGCCGACTCACCCGGCGCGGCGTTGACAGATGAGGGGCAGGCTCGATTTCGGCCGGCGACGTGGAGCTGGCCAGCCTCGCAAATCGGCGAAAACGCCTGATTTTACGCGAGTTTCCCACAGATGATGTGGACAAGCCTGGGGATAAGTGCCCTGCGGTATTGACACTTGAGGGGCGCGACTACTGACAGATGAGGGGCGCGATCCTTGACACTTGAGGGGCAGAGTGCTGACAGATGAGGGGCGCACCTATTGACATTTGAGGGGCTGTCCACAGGCAGAAAATCCAGCATTTGCAAGGGTTTCCGCCCGTTTTTCGGCCACCGCTAACCTGTCTTTTAACCTGCTTTTAAACCAATATTTATAAACCTTGTTTTTAACCAGGGCTGCGCCCTGTGCGCGTGACCGCGCACGCCGAAGGGGGGTGCCCCCCCTTCTCGAACCCTCCCGGTCGAGTGAGCGAGGAAGCACCAGGGAACAGCACTTATATATTCTGCTTACACACGATGCCTGAAAAAACTTCCCTTGGGGTTATCCACTTATCCACGGGGATATTTTTATAATTATTTTTTTTATAGTTTTTAGATCTTCTTTTTTAGAGCGCCTTGTAGGCCTTTATCCATGCTGGTTCTAGAGAAGGTGTTGTGACAAATTGCCCTTTCAGTGTGACAAATCACCCTCAAATGACAGTCCTGTCTGTGACAAATTGCCCTTAACCCTGTGACAAATTGCCCTCAGAAGAAGCTGTTTTTTCACAAAGTTATCCCTGCTTATTGACTCTTTTTTATTTAGTGTGACAATCTAAAAACTTGTCACACTTCACATGGATCTGTCATGGCGGAAACAGCGGTTATCAATCACAAGAAACGTAAAAATAGCCCGCGAATCGTCCAGTCAAACGACCTCACTGAGGCGGCATATAGTCTCTCCCGGGATCAAAAACGTATGCTGTATCTGTTCGTTGACCAGATCAGAAAATCTGATGGCACCCTACAGGAACATGACGGTATCTGCGAGATCCATGTTGCTAAATATGCTGAAATATTCGGATTGACCTCTGCGGAAGCCAGTAAGGATATACGGCAGGCATTGAAGAGTTTCGCGGGGAAGGAAGTGGTTTTTTATCGCCCTGAAGAGGATGCCGGCGATGAAAAAGGCTATGAATCTTTTCCTTGGTTTATCAAACGTGCGCACAGTCCATCCAGAGGGCTTTACAGTGTACATATCAACCCATATCTCATTCCCTTCTTTATCGGGTTACAGAACCGGTTTACGCAGTTTCGGCTTAGTGAAACAAAAGAAATCACCAATCCGTATGCCATGCGTTTATACGAATCCCTGTGTCAGTATCGTAAGCCGGATGGCTCAGGCATCGTCTCTCTGAAAATCGACTGGATCATAGAGCGTTACCAGCTGCCTCAAAGTTACCAGCGTATGCCTGACTTCCGCCGCCGCTTCCTGCAGGTCTGTGTTAATGAGATCAACAGCAGAACTCCAATGCGCCTCTCATACATTGAGAAAAAGAAAGGCCGCCAGACGACTCATATCGTATTTTCCTTCCGCGATATCACTTCCATGACGACAGGATAGTCTGAGGGTTATCTGTCACAGATTTGAGGGTGGTTCGTCACATTTGTTCTGACCTACTGAGGGTAATTTGTCACAGTTTTGCTGTTTCCTTCAGCCTGCATGGATTTTCTCATACTTTTTGAACTGTAATTTTTAAGGAAGCCAAATTTGAGGGCAGTTTGTCACAGTTGATTTCCTTCTCTTTCCCTTCGTCATGTGACTTGATATCGGGGGTTAGTTCGTCATCATTGATGAGGGTTGATTATCACAGTTTATTACTCTGAATTGGCTATCCGCGTGTGTACCTCTACCTGGAGTTTTTCCCACGGTGGATATTTCTTCTTGCGCTGAGCGTAAGAGCTATCTGACAGAACAGTTCTTCTTTGCTTCCTCGCCAGTTCGCTCGCTATGCTCGGTTACACGGCTGCGGCGAGCGCTAGTGATAATAAGTGACTGAGGTATGTGCTCTTCTTATCTCCTTTTGTAGTGTTGCTCTTATTTTAAACAACTTTGCGGTTTTTTGATGACTTTGCGATTTTGTTGTTGCTTTGCAGTAAATTGCAAGATTTAATAAAAAAACGCAAAGCAATGATTAAAGGATGTTCAGAATGAAACTCATGGAAACACTTAACCAGTGCATAAACGCTGGTCATGAAATGACGAAGGCTATCGCCATTGCACAGTTTAATGATGACAGCCCGGAAGCGAGGAAAATAACCCGGCGCTGGAGAATAGGTGAAGCAGCGGATTTAGTTGGGGTTTCTTCTCAGGCTATCAGAGATGCCGAGAAAGCAGGGCGACTACCGCACCCGGATATGGAAATTCGAGGACGGGTTGAGCAACGTGTTGGTTATACAATTGAACAAATTAATCATATGCGTGATGTGTTTGGTACGCGATTGCGACGTGCTGAAGACGTATTTCCACCGGTGATCGGGGTTGCTGCCCATAAAGGAGGCGTTTACAAAACCTCAGTTTCTGTTCATCTTGCTCAGGATCTGGCTCTGAAGGGGCTACGTGTTTTGCTCGTGGAAGGTAACGACCCCCAGGGAACAGCCTCAATGTATCACGGATGGGTACCAGATCTTCATATTCATGCAGAAGACACTCTCCTGCCTTTCTATCTTGGGGAAAAGGACGATGTCACTTATGCAATAAAGCCCACTTGCTGGCCGGGGCTTGACATTATTCCTTCCTGTCTGGCTCTGCACCGTATTGAAACTGAGTTAATGGGCAAATTTGATGAAGGTAAACTGCCCACCGATCCACACCTGATGCTCCGACTGGCCATTGAAACTGTTGCTCATGACTATGATGTCATAGTTATTGACAGCGCGCCTAACCTGGGTATCGGCACGATTAATGTCGTATGTGCTGCTGATGTGCTGATTGTTCCCACGCCTGCTGAGTTGTTTGACTACACCTCCGCACTGCAGTTTTTCGATATGCTTCGTGATCTGCTCAAGAACGTTGATCTTAAAGGGTTCGAGCCTGATGTACGTATTTTGCTTACCAAATACAGCAATAGTAATGGCTCTCAGTCCCCGTGGATGGAGGAGCAAATTCGGGATGCCTGGGGAAGCATGGTTCTAAAAAATGTTGTACGTGAAACGGATGAAGTTGGTAAAGGTCAGATCCGGATGAGAACTGTTTTTGAACAGGCCATTGATCAACGCTCTTCAACTGGTGCCTGGAGAAATGCTCTTTCTATTTGGGAACCTGTCTGCAATGAAATTTTCGATCGTCTGATTAAACCACGCTGGGAGATTAGATAATGAAGCGTGCGCCTGTTATTCCAAAACATACGCTCAATACTCAACCGGTTGAAGATACTTCGTTATCGACACCAGCTGCCCCGATGGTGGATTCGTTAATTGCGCGCGTAGGAGTAATGGCTCGCGGTAATGCCATTACTTTGCCTGTATGTGGTCGGGATGTGAAGTTTACGGGAAAG
>JADMIO011270939.1_pt1 | contig 20210 bp, 16 predicted proteins | sample 8958161 | NCBI WGS metagenome assembly JADMIO01 (sample SAMN16585339, study PRJNA669376) | soil metagenome | isolation source: Crop rotation soil | place: USA: Cullars Rotation, Alabama | collected 2011 | reverse complement strand
GCGACTGGCGCCACGGGTGCGAACGGCACTGATGGAACCAACGGCACTGACGGCACTGACGGTGCGACTGGTGCCACGGGTGCGACGGGTGCAGCCGGCGCGGATGGTCAGGACGGAGCTGTTGGGCCGACGGGTCCGCAGGGTCCGACCGGTGCCACCGGTGCGACTGGCGCCACGGGTGCGAACGGCACTGACGGAACGAACGGCACTGACGGCAACGACGGTGCGACTGGTGCCACGGGTGCGAACGGCACTGACGGTGCGACTGGTGCGACTGGTGCCACGGGTGCGAACGGCACTGATGGAACCAACGGCACTGACGGCACTGACGGCACTGACGGTGCGACCGGCGCCACGGGTGCGACGGGCGCAGCCGGCGCGGATGGTCAGGACGGCGCGGTTGGCCCGACGGGTCCGCAGGGTCCGACCGGTGCCACCGGTGCGACTGGCGCCACGGGTGCGAACGGCACTGACGGAACGAACGGCACTGACGGCAACGACGGTGCGACTGGTGCGACTGGTGCCACGGGTGCGAACGGCACTGACGGTGCCACCGGTGCGACTGGCGCCACGGGTGCGAACGGCACTGACGGAACCAACGGCACTGACGGCGCTGACGGCAACGACGGTGCGACTGGTGCGACTGGTGCGACGGGCGCGGCCGGCGCGGATGGTCAGGACGGCGCGGTTGGGCCGACGGGTCCGCAGGGTCCGACCGGTGCCACCGGTGCGACCGGGGCCACGGGTGCGAACGGCACTGATGGAACCAACGGCACTGACGGCAACGACGGTGCGACTGGTGCCACGGGTGCGACTGGCGCCACGGGTGCGAACGGCACTGATGGAACCAACGGCACTGACGGCAACGACGGTGCGACTGGTGCCACGGGTGCGACTGGCGCCACGGGTGCGAACGGCACTGATGGAACCAACGGCACTGACGGCAACGACGGTGCGACTGGTGCCACGGGTGCGACTGGCGCCACGGGTGCGAACGGCACTGATGGAACCAACGGCACTGACGGCAACGACGGTGCGACTGGTGCCACGGGTGCGACCGGGGCCACCGGTGCGAACGGCACTGACGGAATCAACGGCACTGACGGCAACGACGGTGCCACCGGCGCCACGGGTGCGGCCGGTGCAGATGGTCAGGACGGAGCTGCCGGCCCGACGGGTCCGCAGGGTCCGACCGGCGCCACCGGTGCGACGGGTGCCGACGGCACTGACGGAACCGACGGCACTGACGGTGCTACTGGCGCCACGGGTGCGACTGGCGCCGACGGTACCGACGGTGTCGACGGTGCAGTTGGTCCTACCGGTCCTGCCGGTCCGACCGGTGCCACGGGCGCTACTGGTGCTACCGGTGCGACGGGTGCAGATGGCTCGGTAGGCCCCGCCGGCCCGACGGGTCCTGCTGGTCCCACGGGTGCTACGGGTGCGACCGGTGCGGATGGCACCAACGGCACGAACGGTGCCGCCGGCGCCACGGGAGCGACCGGCGCGACCGGTGCCACGGGTGCGACCGGAAACAACGGAACCAACGGCACGAACGGTGCTGCGGGTCCGACTGGTCCTACCGGCGTCATCGGCGGCTCGGTCGTCGTAACTGCAACCGGTGCAAGCTCGGGCGGCAACCCCGCCGTCGGAACGAACGTTCCGGCTGTCACGACCGCAACCTGCGCCACGGCTGTTGGTGCGGGGAGCAAGCTCCTGGGCGGCGGCGCCACGATCAACCAGGGATCCGGAGCAAGAGGCGCGGTGACGGTCTCGCAACCGAGCCCGACCAGCGGAACGCCAACTGCATGGACTGCCCAAGGAATCGTGATCATCACCGGTACGGGCAGCGTGACAATCACGGCCTACGCAATCTGCAGTACCTGATGACGACCACAGCTTGATCAAGGTGTTGAGGAGGGGCTCCCGGCCGGGGGTCCCTCCTCTTCCTTTTGCGCCGGTCAGCCCGCGGTTCCGCTACCGCCGTCGCGCTCGTGCTGCTCGACGCGCCGGAGCCGTTCCTCGAGCAGCGCGTTCGACTCGCTGAGCTCGCGGATCGCCTCCTGGTGACCCGACAACGAGATCGACAGCTGCAACGTGATGACCAACAAGAACCCGAGGCCGACCACCGCGATCAGGCCGGTCGGCGTGAACGGCAACGACTGGCCGATGCCGCCGACGAGGGCGATGATCGCCGCCGCGAGCACGAGCAGCGCCGACACCGCCATCCAACCCAGCGCGTAGCGCAACGACAGCAGTCGACGACGTGAAAGCGCGAAGACGATCCAGAACATCACGACCGCGCCGCCCGCCACGAGGAGCGACTGAATCGCGAGGTTTGTCATACCTTGCCTGCTGCGTGCACTCCGAACATGATGGTCGACCATGATCGCCGGCGGGTGGACGGAACCGCTCGCGCGCGGGGTCGATCTCGGATCGACCGAGGCGGGCGAGATCCAGCGCCGGATCCTCTCGACCAAGCCCTCGGTCCGCCGGGTCTACGAGCAGGTCTACGCCAAGATGCTCGCTGCGACCGAGGCATACGTCCCCGGCGCGAAGGTGCGGATCGAGCTCGGATCGGGCGGTGGCTTCCTGCCCGAGATCGACCCGTCGATCGTCGCCTCTGACATCCGGCCCATCCCCGGTCTCCACCTCGTCTTCGATGCGCAGCACGCACCATTTCGTGATGCGAGCGTCGACGCGGTGCTCGCGATGCACGTGATCCACCACATCCCGCGCATCCGATCGTTCTTTGCCGAGCTCGAGCGCGTGCTCCGGCCCGGGGGCGCGCTGATCGCGGTCGAGCCCTACTGGAGCCCGATGGCGAAGGTCGTGTACAAGCACATGCATCCCGAACCGTTCGACGAGCGCGCCGATCGCTGGGAGTTCGAGAGCACCGGCCCGATGATGTCGAACCAGGCGATGAGCTATCTGCTGCTCGAGCGCGACCGCTCGATGTTCGAGCGCGAGTTCCCGGCCCTCGAGGTGATCGAGCTCGGCGCGTTCGGCGGGCCGAGCTACCTGCTTACCGGGGGCATCTGGAAGCAGAAGCTCCTACCCGACCGCACCCTCGCCCGCATGTGGGACGTCGAGGACTCGCACCGGGCGTGGAAGCGATTCCTCGCACTCCATCACCTCTTCGTGCTCCGACGTCGTTCGTGACGCAGGTGCTCGAGCGTCACGACATCGAGGCCGCCGCGACACTGTTGCGCGCGTGGATGCGACGCACCCCCGTGATCGAAGTCGATGCCGCCGACCTCGGCGTCGACGGCATGCGGCGGCCGTTGCTGCTGAAGCTCGAGCAGCTCCAACACGCCGGATCGTTCAAGGCGCGGGGCGCGCACTATCAGTTGCTCGCGCGTGACGTCCCCGAGGCCGGGGTGGTGGCGGCTTCGGGTGGCAACTACGGCGTGGCCGTCGCGTACGCCGCGCAACGCCTGGGTGTTGTCGCCACTGTGTTCGTGCCCGATACGACCGCGCCGGCCAAGCTCGTCCGACTCCGAGGCCTCGGTGCGAGCGTCGAGGTGGTTCCCGGTTACTACGACGACGCACTGGTCGCGAGCCGCGCATACGCCAACTCGTCGGGGGCGCTCCAACTGCACGCGTTCGACCAACCGGAGATGCTCGCCGGCGCCGGAACGGTCGCATGCGAGCTCGAGGAGCAGGCGACGGTCGATCGAGTCCTGGTCGCCGTAGGCGGCGCCGGCCTGATCGGCGGGATGGCCACGTGGTACCGGGGCTCGGTGGTTGTGACCGGCGTCGAGACCGAGGGCTGTCAGTCGCTGCATGCTGCGCTCGCGGCCGGCGAACCCGTCGACGTCGAGGTCGGCGGCATCGCGGCCGACGCGCTCGGCGCGCGCCGGGTCGGGGCGTTGGGCTTTGCCGCCGCGCAGCGGTGGGTCGAAGGCGTCACGTTGGTCACCGACGAAGCCGTGGTCGACGCGCAACGCCGGCTCTTTTCCGCGCTCCGGATCGCCACGGAGCCCGGGGGAGCGGCCGCGCTGGCCGCCGTCACCAGCGGTGCGCTGCTCGTGGCGCCGGACGAACGCCTCGGCATCGTGCTGTGCGGCGCCAACGTCGATCCCTCGGCCTTGGCCTGACTCCCGCGGCAAGCGCGGGGTGAACGGCGCTATCGGTCGCTTCGGGCTTGCACGTAGGTCGCAAGCTTGTCGAGCGCCATCGTCCATCCGGCGGCACCCGGGGAGTCACTGGGAATGCCGGCGTGGGTCATCACCATCTTGGTGCGCCCGCCGAGGTCCTCGAGCTCGACGCGAACCTCCGTCGTCGTGGGATGCCCCTCGGGCATGACCGCGTCCGAGGGTGACGACACGTTGCCGTCCTCGTCGGACATTGACTCGGTGTAGACGAGTCGCTCGTTCTCGACGACCTCGAGGTATTCGCCGGTAAACCACATCTGCATCGAACCGTTCGGGGTTTGCACTTCCATGCACACCAGACGGGTACCGCCGACGCGCACGTCCATCTTCGCGACTGGAATGCTGGCGCCGGCCGGGCCATACCACTGCTTGAAGTGTTCGGGGTCGGTCCACATCGCCCAGATGAGATCAACGGGCGCCTCGAAGCTGCGCTCGATCACCACTTGGTTACCTGAGCGCTCGTTGTCAGCCATCGCGTTGGGGTGTCCTTCGTCGGGGTCGGAGTTGCGTGAGGTATTCGTCCATGCGGTCGAAGCTGGCCTCCCACACGGACCGGTACTGCTCGGCCCAGGTTGAGACCTCCTCGAGTCGCGTGGCGTCGAGGGCGCACGGTCGGTACTGCGCTCGTTTACGCCGCATCACCAATCCGGTCCGCTCCAGCACCTTGATGTGCTTCGAGATCGCCGGGAGCGTCATCTCGAACGGCTCGGCGAGCTCGTTCACGGTCGCCTCCCCCTCCGCGAGACGGGCCAGGATCGCTCGCCGCGTCGAGCTGGCGAGCGCAGCGAACGTCTCGCTGAGCCGTTCCTCGTCGATCGTCGTCGTCATGGGCCGACCGTACTTTCCCGAGTGGCTAATTAACCAAGATGGAAAGTATCGCGGATGTTCAGCCCCGTCAACGACGGCGCGCACGAGGGTCGTGCCCATCGACGCGCCGTGATGACGCTTCAGTCGGCCTGGAAGTACCGGGCCTCGGTGATCTCGGGCGTTGCTTCGCCCCCGACCTTTGCGATGAGCGGAAGCAATGTCTCGCCGAAGGCTTCGAACCGCTCCATCGAATCCCACACGTCGACGACTCGCATGACGCCTCGCTGCTCGAATCCGACATGCGACAGTCGTCCCTGCGGACGATCTGCGCGTTGGTCGCGAAGCAGCCGCCAGATCTCGTCGTACTGCGCCGGCGTGAGGTTGGTTGTGAACGTCACGCCGAATGCCATCCTGACCCTCCAATGAGATTGCTCGAGCTTGTTCGCCGCGAAGACGGAACTGGACCACGGCCGTTCGTCCCGCCCGCCGATCCCCGCCACCCCAAATTTCGAGCCCCACCGATGACCCGTGACGAATCAGCTCTCGACCAGCGGGTCGACGTTGAATCCGGCCGCACGCTTTGCCCGCGCGAGCGCGTCGGCGTGCACGGCGCGCAAGTCCGGCGCGCCCGGCCAATGAACGACCAACCGGCTTTGGCCGCGCGTCCAGCGATCGGGTTCGTCCCATGCGATCTCGAGCAGCTCGCGCGGCAGCACGCCCGTCTTCACGATCAGCTCGACCGACTGCGGGAGGAGCTCGCGCAAGGGGGCGATGCTCGACTCGGTCGTGGTCCCGAGCGCAACGACGAGATCGAGGCGGGGTGCGAGCCCGGCGATGTGGGGGACGAGCCGCGCCGTCGCGTTGACCTCGATGCCGACGCGGGCGTTGGCGCAGTACGAGCGCAGGTCGTCGAGCGCGGCCCGCACCACCTGGGTGTTCCCGGTCGCGGTGGCGAGGTCCACGAGGTACGCGTCGACCACGAGCGCGCCGCTGAACTCGCGCGGCAGCCGCCGCATCTCGGCGCGCATCAGCACGAGGAGGGCTTCCCACGGCCGGCCGCCCGCCGACGCCGCGGCCAGCGGCGACACGCCGAACGCAGCCCGGCCGAGACGTGTTACTCCGAGCTCGCGGACGAGCGTTGCGGCGCCCTTGTTGGTGAGTGTGCGGAAGTGCCCGGGCGCGTCGGGCAACGCGACGATCAGGTCGCGGCTGATGCTCGGGGCGGCCAGGTGTTCGGTCCCCACGAGCGCGGGGCCGCTCGCGCGCTCGATGCCGGCGGGGGCGCCACGCAGGTCGGGGATCGGGCTCGGCGTGCGCGGATCGACGTGTACCGGGGTCGCCGATCGGGTCCCGACCGCGTGAGGTGGCGCGATGCGTTCGGCGGTGCGGTACACGCCGGTGATCAGGTTCTCGATCCGGCCCGCGAGCTCGAGCGAGTTGGCGCCGGGCTCGCGGCGCGCAAGCAGGTCTTGCTCGTTCCAGAACGCGCCCCCCGCGTCCATCGGCGCGAGGTCGAAGCCGGCGTCGGCGTCAACCTGGTGCACGAACCGGAGCTCGTCGTCGCCCACGAACGCCGCGCACGACGTGGTGCACAGCAGGTACCCGCGGTCGGTGTCGATGCGCAGGTGGTTCTCGGGCATGTCGAAGCCGGGAAGGTGCCAGGCGGTGGTGAACGTCCCGGCGATGTCGCCCGCGCGCATCCGCAGCATCGCGCCGTCTTCGGTCGAGCGGTTTGCCTGCGCGACGAGCACCGCGTGGTCGACCTCGGCCGGGCCGAGCAGCACGTCGATCATCGCCAGCGCGTGCACGCCGAGGTTCACGAGCGCGCCGCCGCCGCTGATGCTCGGGTCGAGCTCCCACATGTCGCGCTGCTCGGCCACGCCTTCCTCCACGCGGGACACGAACGAGTGGGCGTCGAACGCGGTCGGCGTGCCGAACGCGCCGGCGCGGAAGTCGGGGGCGAGCGCGGCGAGGTGGGGGAGCAGGCCGGAGAGGTAGCCGGTGCCGAGATAGCGGTCGGGGTACTCGGCGACCGCGGCTGCGAGCGCCTCGCGATCCTCGTCGGAGGCCGCGACCGGCTTCTCGACCAGCACGTCGACTCCGGCCGCGAGCAGCTTGCGCGCGAGCGGCACGTGACTCGACGGCGGCGTGCCGATGATCGCCGCGTCGGGCCGCACGGTCCGGATCGCCTCGTCGAGGTCGGTGAACATCGCGAGGGTCGGGCCCGCGAAGGAGGCGAGGCGCGCCATCGCGGCCTTGTCGAGGTCGACGATGCCCGAGAGCACCATCCGCTGGTGGTGCGCGGCCGTGAGCGCATGCACGAGGCCGATGCGCCCCGCGCCCACGAGGATCAGGCGGCGGGGCTCCACCGCGTCGACCGGCCGCAGCCGGGGTGTGGCTGCAAGCTGCTTGAGGAGCGCTTCGTCGGCGGCGGTGTCCATCGGCTCGAACGCGGCGATGCCGTCGAGGTTGGCCTCGCTGATCGGCGACGGGAGCCGCAGCTTGGAGACCGCCCGCACGCCGAACCGCGCCAGCCCGAGCGGCACGGGGATCGCGAGCGGCGTGATCCCGAAGCGCGCCTTGGCCTGGCTGGCCACGAACTCGCCGAGCGGACGCGCGGGATCGCCGAGCGAAACGAGATGCGGCGGTTCGGGAGTGGTCGCGAGCGTGAGCAACGCGTCGGCCAGGTCGTTCACGCGGATCGGCTGCGCGCGCGCCGCCTTGCCGCCGATCACGGGGAAGACGCGGAGCTTCGCCGCGGTCTGTGTGGCGCGGCCCATGAGCCCGTCGTTCGAGTCGCCGTAGACCATGCCGGGCCGGACGATCACGACGTTCGGCTCGTCGGCGAGCAGCCGTTCGATCGCGTACTTCGACCGGCCGTACGCCGACGACACGCCCTCGTGCGCCGACTGCGACGACACGAAGATGAACCGCCCCACGAGCGCGCGCTGCGCCATCTCGAACAGCCGCTCGGTGCCCACGCGATTCACCGCGTCGGTCACCGCCGGATCGGCGTTCTGCGGCGCGATCGCGAGATGCACCACCACGTCGACGTTGGCGAGCACGGCCGGGTCGGGCCAGGCCGGCAGTTCGAGGAAGTGACGGTCGGCGAGCGGGACGAACGGCTCGCCGCTCCACGGCCGCCGGCTGAACGCGGTCACATCGTGACCGGCCTGCAGTGCGCGCGTGGCCAGGTGCCGCCCGATGAACCCGGTGACGCCGGTGATCGCGATCCTCACGACGGTTCGCGCTCCCACTGGGTGAAGCTCACAACCCGCCGCCCGGTCGGACGGTAGCGCTGGAGCCAGACGGCGGCGACGACCCTCACCAGGTACCACGCCGAAGAGATCGACGACGCGGTGGACACGCCGACCTCACGAGCGCGCATCTCGACGGGCACCTCCACCACGCGGTACCCGGCCCGGCCGGCCCGGGCGAGCGACTCGATCGTATCGCCGAGGTACTCGGTGGGGTACGTGGACGCGAACGCGCCCAACAGCTTGCCGCCGATCGCGCGGAAGCCCGATGTGGCGTCGGTGATGGTCACGCCGGTTCGACGCGACGCCAAGCGCGCCAACCGCCGCATCACCACGCGGCGCACCCGTCCGGTCTCGTAGCTCCCCGAGCCGGATGCGAACCGCGAACCCACAACGAGCTGGGCGTCGTGCTCGCGCAGCGCGTCGAGCAGCGTCGCGATCTGCGCGGGATCGTGCTGGCCGTCGGCGTCGCATTGCACGACGACGCGGTATCCGTGGGTGACGGCGTACCGGAATCCGCAGCGGAGGGCACCGCCCACCCCGAGGTTCACGGGGAGCCGGAGCACGACTGCGCCCGCGGCGCCCGCGGTCTCGGAGGTGCGGTCGGCCGAGCCGTCGTCGACCACGAGCGCGGGATACCCGAGCGCCCGCACCGCCGTGACGACCCCGCCCACGGATCCCTCCTCGTTGAACGCGGGGATCACCACGAGCACGGCGCCGGGCCGCTCCTGCGGTAAGCCCGCGGTTCCCGTCACGATCCGGAAGCCTCCGGTTCAGCGGGCTTTGGTTCGGCGGGTCGTGCCGGCGCGACGGCCGCGTTCCGGCGGGCCGACACCCGCGCCCCGTAGCGCGGAAGCAATGCCAGGACCAGCAGCGTCAGGCCGCCGAGCAGGAGGAGTACCCAGTAGTAGGCGAAGGGCACGTATTCGAACGCGATGCGATGCTTCCCCGGACCGACGGCGACGCCGACGTAAGCCGGCGCGAGCATCTGGGTCTTGGCCGGCTTGCCGTCGACCCTCACGTGCCAGCGCGGGTCATAGGTCGCCTTCAGCATGACGACCGACGGCCGGTTGACGGTGACCTCGCCGCCGAACTGGCCGTCGTCGGGCAGGTCGTACTGCACGGTGACCGCGCCCGGCGACCCCGGCAGTCGCGCCCCGCTCGGATCGGTCGGTGTCGCGCCGCTCGATCCGGCGAACGCGATCACGGGGATGAGACCCCGCTCGGGCTGGTCGGAGTGGAGGAACGCCGACGTTCGGGCGCCGATGTTGGTGCGGTCGGCCTCGATCGCGGGTGCGGTGTCGACCACCTGGAGGTATCCCGTTGTGGGGACCGACCACAGCTGCCAGCGGCCGCGGGTGCTCACGGGCTCCGCCGGGACGCCGGGTTGGGTCCCGGCGGGAAGGATCAGCCAGCGGATGTTGAACAGGTTGAACTGCGCGGCGCTCGTGTCGTCGAAGCGCACCTCTACGTCGGACATGAGCGACAGCGTGCGGAGCCCGAAGCCGACCGCGTCGACGTCGTCGTCGATCAGGTAGATGTACGTGGGCACGGAGCCGATCTTCGCCTGCACGCTCGCCGCCGGTGACCCGGCGTAGATGCGACCGCCGCCGCCGCTCGAAGCTTGGGTCACGAGCGCGGTGAAGTCCTTCCCGTCGGCCGCGTCGGCCGTGCGCTGGAAGTCGATGCCCTGCGCGTCGAGCGAGTCGTAATGCGCCCGCTCGCGCCACGCCGGCGCGAGCACGACGAGGCCGACGACGATCAGCACGGCGACCCCGGTGGCCCCGCGCGCCCAGCTCAGGCGCCGGGCACCTTGGCGGTAGACCCAGTGCGCGAGGAACGACAGGCCGATTCCGGCGAGGACGATCCCGCCGAAGTGCACACCGATGATGAAGCGGTGGAGCAGCAGGTCTTTGCCGCCGGGCAGCACGTGATCGATGATCGGGCCGATCGTGCCCCGGCCGCAGAACATCAACAGGCCGGTGACTGTGAACGCGAGGATCGTGCGGGCCCGCTCGTCACGCGCGCGCCACAGGCACACGAGCACGCCGACCCCGACGAGCACCGTGAGCACGGGCCAGCGCCCGTAGTCGAACAGCTCCCCCTTGAACAGCCAGCCCATGACCTTCTTGCCGCCATGCGAGTTCGACCAGAAGGTGCCGTTGTTGAACTCGGTTCGCGCCGCGTACTTGCTGTCGATGAACAGCGGCACGAGGACCCACGCGGCGACGAGCACGCTGCCGACTCCGACGATCGCGGCGCGTGCGGCCCGGCGCAGGATGTCTTGGGGCTTCACGATCACCCACACGCCGAGCGCGAGCATCGCCAAGTAGCCGGTGAGGAAGTGCGCGGTCATCGTGGCGCCGAGGAAGAGCGCGGCGAGCGCGTAGCCCTTCCCGCGCGAGACGGAGCGCCACGAGAACCCGAGCGCGAGCGGCAGCAACCACATGCCCCACAGCGCGGTCCAGATGCCGTTGCCCCGCCACTGGAAGCTGCCGTGCTCGAAGCCGTACAGCGTCACCGACGTGACGAGGGGCGAGATCAGCGCGGTGATGCCCGCGGTCCAGCGGTCGAACCGGAACAGCCGCACCGACCAGTACACGCACAGGGGCCACAACGAGACGAGCAGGTAGTTCGACCACGCAACGGTGCGCGCCGCGCCGAACACGAGGGCGATCGCGCCGCCGAGAATCGGCGCCAGGCTCTGGTAGTGGTGGAACTGCGCGAGCCCGAAGGAGAGGCGCGGGTACCAGCCGTCGAACACGAGGTGGCCGTTCGCGAACCGGTTCTCCGCCCAGCGCACCATCGAGATGTGCACGCCGGTGTCGTTCGGGGCGCCGACGAGGCGGACCTCGGCGCGGAAGACGAAGAGGTTGAACCCGATCGCGGTGGCGACGAGGAGCAACGGCGCGAGGCGCGACGAATGCGCCCGGATCCACGCGCGCGTGCTGTTGGGATCACGCGCGCTCATACGCGCACCGCCGCTTTCAACGCTACGACCCGGTGAGCGGAACTCCCTGCGCGATGGCCTTCGCCCTCAAGGAGGAATCGAGGTTCACCGCGGTCTGGATCTCGGTGTTGCCTTCGGCGGTCTCACCCTTCCCCCGGAGGAGCAGCCCGAGGTTGAAGTGGGCGTTGGGGTCCTTCGCGTTGGCGGCAATCGCCCGGCGGTAGAGCGAGATCGCACCCTCGGTGTCCTTGTCGGCCGTGCGCAGGATCGCGAGGTTGTAGAGCGCGGGCCCGAACTTCTCGTCAGCCGCGAGCGCTTTGTTGTACTCGTCCTCGGCGTCGGAGTTCTTCCCGCGGTTCTGGAAGATCAGGCCGAGGTTGTAGTGCGCGTACTTGTTGTTCGCGTCGGAGCAGAGGACCTGGTTGAAGTCCGCCTCGGCCTGGGTGTCGTTGCCCGCGATCTGGGCCTGGAGGCCCTTCTGCACCAGGGCGGTGACGGCCTTGGCGTTGGCGTTGGTGGTCTTGCAGTCGGTGCCGCCGGAAGCGCCCGGCTTCGCGCTCGAGCTGCAGGCCCCGAGGGCGAGCGCGAGGGCGACGACAGCCGCGGCGCTCACGGCGCGCCGGGGGATCGAGGACCGCACGGGGGGGAACGTCATCGTTTCGAGGCCTTCCGTTTCCGCCGGGCTGCCTGCGTGCCTGGCTAATTGCGCGTCTGATCGGCCCACTCGCGCCGAATCTGACAATTCTACCCCGGCTTGGTCGCCGTATCGGACCACTTCAGAGGCCCGCGAACCGAAGATCAAGAGGCATTACGGCCCATTGAGGGAGGGCCCGGGACCGCTTAGCTTCGGGGGGTGATCGTGGTCGCAGGAGTCGTAACGGTGATCGTCTTGGCCTGGCTCCTGTTTCGCCGCGACCACAAGCATTCCTGATCTCACCCGGCGCGGCACCGGACTATCTGTCTGGCGCCCCTTGTGCGCGCCGTCCGCCTGAGCTAAACACTCAGAGCGCGAATCGCGCAGTATGCGATTCTCGTTCACGCTTGTGGGAGCGCGAAACCTGACGCGGGAATCAGGGGGGCGAATCCACAGGGGGAATTGTGAACAACGCGCGTATTCGACGAGTCCTCGACGGGAGGGGGCGACGTCGGTCCCTTCCTTTCGCGGTGGTCATCGTGGTGGCACTGGTCGCCTCGATGGCGTTCTTGGGCGGGGCTGCACAGGCAACCCTTTCCGGGAGCCCGAGCAACTTCGAGAGCAACGACGGGAACATGGTCGCCGGGACCGGCAACCACGACTGGAACAACGTGAGCTTCGATCACGTTGCCGACATCGCAGCCGCCACCAACGACGACTCCTTCACGCCGGGCCAGAAGCAGGACACGACCTGCCCGACGATCGAGGGTCACAAGAACCCGCCCAAGGACGACTTCACCGACGTCGCCTCGTACAGCGACGTTGCCAGCAACGGTGACACGTTCCTCTACGGCGCGACGATCCGGTACACCGCCAATGGCAACGCCAGCGAGAACGTCGAGCTGAAGAAGGGCACGAGCGGACTCTGCCCGGGCAGCACGACCCTCCTGGCTCGGACCGCCGGCGACAAGCTGATCGCCATCGACTACCTCAACGGGGGCACGAGCGTCGACATCCACGTTTTGACGTGGGTAACGAGCGGCGCGTGCTTCGTGGGATCCGACCCGGCACCATGCTGGGGCGCGACGGTACAGACCATCGGTAGCAACGGCGGCGAGGGTGCCGCCAGTGCGGCCGCCATCACCGCCGCGAACAACGGGATCAGCGGCGCCGCGCTCAAGGCGGGCGAGTTCGCCGAGTTCGGCATCAACTTGCGCATCGCCGACATCATCCCGGCCAACCGGTGCGTGTCGTTCGCCCAGACGGTCTGGGAATCCCGTTCGTCGGGCAGCAGCTTCGTGTCGTCCACCAAGGACATCACGCTCGAGAACAAGACCATCTCCAACTGCGGCGAGGTCAAGATCATCAAGCAGACCAACCCGCGTGGCTTGAACCAGGAGTTCGGTTTCACCTCGACGCTTGCCGGCAGCGAGATCGATTGCACCCAGAACGTGTCGCCGGAGACTCCGACGAGCTTCTCGCTCAACGACAACGGCAACACGACGGCCAACAGCGCAGCCAACACGCAGGACTGCACGAAGGTTCCGGCCGGTTCCTACACGGTCACCGAGGGCGCCAACCCGACCGGGTTCACGTTCGGCAGTCTGAGCTGCACGGCGTCGACCGGCTCGAGTGGGGCCCAGGACGGCACGGTGGCCAAGCAGGCGAACATCACCCTGGTCGCCGGCGGCCTCGTCACCTGCACCTACGTCAACAACCAGATCAAAGGTGCGCTCCTGATCACCAAGACGTCGAGCAAGGGCACCAACCCTCCGCTGGCGGGAGCCAAGTTCTCGGTCAAGAAGGGCGGGACCGCCATCACGGGGAGCCCGTTCACGACCGACGCGAACGGCGAGATCTGCATCGGTGATCTTGGGTTGGGCACCTACTCCGTCCAGGAGACCGTGGCACCGACCGGGTACGCGATCGACGACACGACCGCCCACGATGTGTCCGTCACCACCGGCTCGACGTGTGGCGATGGGAACGAGGCGACGTTCGACGCAACCGACACGCCGCTCTCCGACATCCAGGTGAGGTTCCGTGACGGTGGGTCCGGTGCGACGTCGATCACGTCGATGACCTGCGACAACTCGACGGGAACCTCGTCGACCGCAGACACCACCGGCTGGGACGACACGCTGACCGTGACCGGCGTGCACGCTCCGACGACGATCGTCTGCACGATCGTGGTGGATCCGTAACCCAAGAAACGGGCGGTACTCGGAGGGGGTCGGCCGCGCCGGCCCCCTCCGCTTTTCGGCTCAGTTGACGGTGAACGTGGACGTCTCGGTGGCGACGTTGCCCATCCAGTCGGTGGAGGTGAACGTCGCGGTGTGGGTGCCGTGGACCCGGCGGATGGACCACACGTACGACACGCCGCACTCGTAGGAGATGTTGTCGCAGGTGGTTGTGGCCATGTGGGCGCCGTCGACGGAGAGGTCGACGCGCCGAACTGCATGATCGTCGGCGGAGTTGACACTCACGTAGGTGCTGCGTCCCCTCACCGCCGCACCGTCCGCCGGGTACATCCAGTACATCTCCGGTGCTGCGGTGTCGGACGAATAGACCTTGTAGGAGCTGGTTGCCGCGGCTGCCGAGCTCCCGCCCGCGCGACTCACCGTGACGGTCAGGGGATAGTCACCGTCGGCGATCGAGGCCGGCGACGTCACATCGGCAAACACGTAACCCGTCGCCGACGAAGCGAGGCTGATCGTGCTCGTCGGGAACGACACCGAGAAGCCGCCCGGCGCCGAGAGGCTGAGGACGAAGCTGGACGAGCCGCAGCCGACATCGTTGTTGAAGACGTCGATCGCGTACTTCACGCGCTGACCGGGCATGCCCCACGACCCCGAGCCGCCCCGATAGTTGTTGTCGACCGACGCACGCGGCGCGTTCGACGTACATGCGGACGTACCCGACGAGCCGGAGGGACGCGCCGATGCAATCGAAGGGCTCACGAGCAGGATCGCGATCAGCGACACCGCGGCGATCAGCGTCCCGAACCTGGCGCGGGCAAGTCTCGGCACCGGCATATTGGTCATCCTCCATGATCGACCGCGGAGCGTGAGGCCTTGAGACGACGCGCCGAGGCGTAGGTGTACCCAGGGCCCGTACCTATATATCGGGCAATATCCCGCGCCTGGGGGATCCCCGGTTCAGGGTCGACCGGGCCGTGTCGACTTTGGACTTTGATGGGCGCTGTGGATGGCTTCGACGCGGTGCTGCGCGCCGCGCAGCAGGGAGACGACTGGGCGGTCGCAACCCTGTATCGAGACGTGCGGCCGCGGCTGGCGCGGTTCTTGGAGCTCCGCGAGCCGCGCGCCGCCGAGGACATCGAGAGCGAGGTGTGGCTCGCCGTCGCCCAGGGCCTCGCGCGGTTCTCGGGGGGCGAGGAGCAGTTCCGCGCGTGGGTGTTCTCGATCGCGAGACGGCGCCTCGCCGACTTCCGGCGCACCGCGATCCGGCGGGCGACCGCGCCCGTGCCGGTGGAGGAGTTGGACCGGCCGGGGGGCGCCGGGCCCGAGGCGATCGTGCTCGAGAATCTGTCTGCGGAGGAAGCCACCGCGTTCGTGATCGAGACATTGCCGGCAGATCAAGCCGAGGTCGTGTTGCTGCGGGTGTTGGGCGGGTTGGGCGTCACCGAGGTCGCGGAGATCCTGGGCAGGCGCCCCGGAACGGTGCGGGTCTTGCAGCACCGGGCCCTGCGCCGTCTGCACGCGGCGCTGGTGAAGGCGGGCGTAACGCGATGACGCCTTCGGACGATCCTCGAGACGACATGAAACGCTTCCCCACCGCCGACGACGCCGACGGTCTCCTCGGCGGGCGCCGGTCTCCCGACGACCTCCCCGACGAGGCGGCTCCGCTCGCGACCCTGTTCTCGAGCCTGCGGAGTTACGAGCCTGCGGCCCGGGATGCCGAAGCCGATCGTCGGGCGATCGCCGCCATGGTCGCCGGGATCCGGAGTCGATCGCTGCAAGTCGCGTCGGGAACCCCGCACAGCATCGTGCGGCGGGTGCCGGTGAAGGCCGCGGCGCTGGCATTCGCGGCGGTGCTCGTGAGCGGCACCGCCGCCGCCGCCGTCAACGGATCGCTCCCCGGACCCGTGCAGCGGGCGGTTGCGAGCACGCTCTCGCACGTCAGCATCTCCGTGCCGAACCCCGACGACCACTCGAACAACACCAACCGAGGCAACGGCGCGAACAACCACGCGCCGGGTCAGACCGCTCCCGGACGGGGCAACGCCGCGCCGTCCGGGCCGGTCGGGCCCGACGCGGATGGGTCGGCGAAATACGGACTCTGCACCGCCGCCGGGCAGAACTCCTCGTCGGACGACGCGGTGGCGTTCTCGAATCTGCAGAAGGCCGCGTCCGAAGCGGGCATGACGGTCGCCGAGTTCTGCGCGGGCGTCACTCGGCCCACGGGATCCACCGGGCCCGGCACCACCCATCCGACCGGTCCGAGCGGCTCGACCGGCCCGAGCGGAGGGACTGGCCCGAGCGGCCCGACCGGTGGTCCCACGGGCCCGACCGGTCCTGACGAGTCGACGACCACGACCACGGTTCACGGGCCGCCTACGTCGCACCCGGGCCAGGGCCACACGCCGACCACCAAGCCGCCGAAGCCGAAGGGGCCCACGGGGCCGCCGACGAGCCACAGCGGCGGCATCAACTCGGGATCAGCGCACCTGTCCGATCAGGGAGCCGCTGGGTCCTGACAAGTCCGACGCGGGCAGGCGGTTCGTTCTGTTGCTCCCACGCAGCCGCCGTCTGCTCGCGTCGCACTTCTCCCCGTATGTCGGCGCGGGCCGGCATCGGCCTTGAGCCCCGAAATCTTGATGGGCCGAATTGCTCATCTTGCCTGTTTCGGATTGACCGTCCATAGGGTCTGATATACGGTCAAAGCCAACGGGCATAACTCTGCACGTCGCTCCGGCAATCCGGGCGAACGGTGGGGCTGGGAGAACATCAAATGTCACCTCGTCTTGGGCGCGCGCGCCTCAAAGTCGTCATTGGGCTGGCCGCATTGGTCACGGGCATGCTGGGCGGGGCCTTGGCTCTGTTCGAGCCGGCCGCGCAGGCCTCCGTCAACTTGAGCTGTCCGCAGGGCACCTCGGAGTACAAGGTCGACGGCAACCCGCTCAACGGGCTGAGCAACGGCCAGTCGGCACAGTTCACCGTGAGCGGAGTCACGTTCACGTTCACGAAGGTGGCCGGACCGGCGCCCTTCGTCGACGACACGTTCGACTTCACCTCGACGATCGCGGTGAGCACCGTCTTCGTGAAGGGCGGCGTTCCCACGAACGTCTACGACTACGACCCGGCCGTGACCAGCGGCAGCGGGCTGCACCCGCCGCTCAACGGTGGCGACCAGGCGCCGGCCATCAGCCACGTGGTGTTCTGCATCGGCACGCCGGGCACGACCACGACGTCGACCACGGCGCCGAGCAGCTCGACTTCGACGAGCACGTCGACTTCGACCTCGACGACGGTCCCGAAGACCACGACCTCGACGACGGTCCCGCAGACCACCACGTCGACGACGGTCCCGAAGACCACCACCTCGACCACGGTCGCGCAGACCACGACCACGACGGTTCCGCAGACCACCACGTCGACGACGGTTCCGCAGACCACCACGTCGACGACGGTCCCGCAGACCACCACGTCGACCACGGTTCCGGAGGAGACGACGACCACGACGGTTCCGGAAGAGACCACGACGTCGACCACCACGGTCATCGGCTCGACCACGATCGTCACCACGACGACCGAACCGACCACGACGACGGTGCACGAGCAGGGCAGCACGGTTCCTTCGAGCACCACGCCCACGACCGTGACCCCGACCGGACGGCTTCCGTTCACCGGGTCGGGTTCGGCGGTCGCGGCGATGTTCGGGATCCTCTGCATCGCAGCCGGTGCGCTCATGCTGGCGGGCAAGCGCAGCCGCTCGCACTCGTAACGATCACAGGACAGCGCGGAAGATGCGCCTGTGAGCTACCTCAGCGGTAGTTCTCAGGCGCATCTGCGCTGACCGGGCAATTCAGGGCGCGGACGCTGACGCGGGGGACTCCATCGGGCCGGACCCCTGCCGGCCGGAGTCCCCCGGCAGCGTCGACCCGGAGAACGATCCGGCGGGTCGCACCCGGGACCAGGTGGAACCACGAGTCGCTCGGCGCGTAGCCGGGTGCGTCGACGGCGACCCACTGCGCGAACAGCCGGCTCGAGATCGCGAGCCGCCACTCCTGCGGGTCCCCCTGCTCGAGTTTCACGGTGAGGCCGATGTCGGCGATCCGGGGGCGGGCGTAGCCGAGCGGGAAGTAGAACGCGTCGCGCTCGGTCCCGTCGGTCGACGACGTCAGCGTCGCGACCACCACGTCGTGGGCCGGCGGCCCGAAGCGGTACGCGCGCGTGAGATCGCGGAAGCCGCCGAGGAGCGCGCTCGCCGAGACCGTGACCGCGCCGTGCGGTGCCACGACGATCGCCTGCTCGGCATCCTCCACGCGCAATCCGTCTTCGGCGTAGGCGGCGAGCCGGAGCGTCCCCGCGAACGCGTGCGGTCGATCATTCATCACGTGGAGCTGCAGTCCCGACAGCCCCTCGTCGGTGACGAGCAACGCGACCGGATCGAGCACGCGTCGCAACGCGTACCACGGCGCCTTCGGTGTGCCCTCGTTGTCGAGCAATCCCCAACCCGAACCCGGCCACAGGTCTTGCCACGAGAGCACGAGCCCACCCGCGCAACGCGAGCAAGGGTGTCGCCACTCGCTCATGACCGCGCTCATTGCCTCCGCGACCGCGGCGCGCCCGTAGTCGAGCGCGAGCTCCGGGTCGGACGCGCGCATCTCGATCGGATCGACGCCGAACAGCGAGCGTACGTAGAAGTCGCGAACGTCTTCGAAGTCCCAGCTCGCACCGCTGTCGCGAGGAACGCCGGTCTTCGGATCCGCGCTCGCATCGAGGTGCACGCGTTCGGGCGGCGTCGCGAACGCGAGACACTCCGACGCGAACCGCACGCCCGAAAGTCGCGCATCCGAGAGCGGCCGCTCGTAGGCGCCGACGCCGAAGTAGTGCGACACACCGACCGCGGGCTCGAACGGCAGGACACCGCCGATCGGGCTCGACGCGACGTAGGGCGTGCCGGGGAGCACCCGCTCGACGACCGCGGGGATCGTCTCCTCGAGCACGGCGCTCTCCCACCCGCCGGGCGGCAGCCCGAACATCGCCGCGCGCTGGTAGGTCTCGCTGCTCCCACAGACGAGGGCGAGCGCGGGCCGGCCCTGCAGACGCGTCAACACCTGGGTCACCTCGGCGTCGATCGCGTGCGCGAACTCGTCGCCGGCGGGGGGATCGAGCCCGGCGAGCATGCAGTCCTGCCACACCATCACGCCGAGCTCGTCGCAGAGGTCCCAGAACTCCGCGCTCTCGTACGCGCTGTGCCCGGCGATGCGCACCATGTTCATCCCGGCCGCGCAGAAGCGCTCGAGCGACGCCCGAACCGCATCGGGCCCCGCGGCCATCGACACCACGTCGGGCGGCACCCAGACCGCGCCGCGGCAGAACACCGGCGTGCCGTTCACGACGAACCGGAATCCGTCGTCGCCGCGGTCGACCGCGACGGTGCGGAACCCGACTGTCGCGAGCTCGATCACGGCGTCGTCGATCTCGAGCTCCACGAGGTATCGGGGCTGGTCGCCGTGGGTGTGGGGCCACCACCGCTCGGCTTCGGGGATCAGGAGCGTCCCGGTGCCGGTGAACCGCGCGCCGTCAGGGGTCAGCGCGAGCGGCGCGGTCGCGTCGCCCACCCGCACGAGCGCCGCGGCCGGTTGGGCGGCCATGCCGTCGAGCGTCACTTGCACGCGGACCGATCCGGCGCGTCCGCGACAGCTCGTTTCGACGTTCGACGCGACGACACGGGGGCCGCTCCCGCGCGAGACGAGCTCCACCGCTCGCCAGGGTCCTACCGGTGCGGCCCACCCCGCCCACCCGTCCATGCGACCGAGCAACGTCGTGCGCACCCACCGGAGGTTCGGGTCACGCGCGAGCCGCGTCTTCCAACGCGGGCGCGGCCGCTTGCCGGCGAGCGCGGGCCCGAGCGCCGTGAACCGGATGACGAGCTCGTTCCCGGGTTGCAGGTGATCGACGTCGCACGAGTGCGCGAGGAACATGTTCTCGCTGTGCAGCAGGTGCGCGCCGTTCAACCAGACGTCGGCGAGTGTCGCCAACCCGTCGAGCTGCAACGTCCAGGGGCCCGCGCCGGGATCGGCAAAGCGAGCGCGGAACCACCAGTCGCGGCCGTCGAGCAACTCGGAGTCGTCGACGCCCGGGCGCCACGAACCCGCGGCCCGCAACTTTCCAGCACAGTGGGATCCGAAGCTTGGAATTCACGTGACTTGAAGTCGCGGC
>JADMIO012610808.1_pt1 | contig 20211 bp, 16 predicted proteins | sample 8958161 | NCBI WGS metagenome assembly JADMIO01 (sample SAMN16585339, study PRJNA669376) | soil metagenome | isolation source: Crop rotation soil | place: USA: Cullars Rotation, Alabama | collected 2011 | reverse complement strand
CCGCGACTTCAAGTCACGTGAATTCCAAGCTTCGGATCCCACTGTGCTGGAAAGGTTCGGCGTCATTGGCTTGTTGCTGGCATCGGTCGGCATGTACGGCGTGATGGCGTACTCCGTGTCACAGCGCACGCGCGAGATCGGCATCCGCATGGCCATCGGCGCATCGGCCGCGGAAGTGATCCGGCTGATCATGCGTCAGGGACTTACGCTCGTGCTGATTGGCACCGCCATCGGCCTCGCTGGTGCCATTGCTGCGTCGCGACTGCTGAGGAGCGTGCTCTACGGCAGCGACGCGCTGAATCCGCTGACATTCGTCGTGGTGCCGCTGGTGCTGATCGCCGTGGCGGCGTTGGCAACATTCCTTCCGGCGCGTCGTGCATCGCGAGTAAACCCGGCGATCACGATTCGCGCGGAGTAGGCGCGACAGGAACAGGGGCTGCGATGTCTCAACTCTTCACTCGCTTCGATCATGACTGACCCATCGACCGGCAGCCTCTTCTCTCCCTCGGCGATTGCGCAGGATTTTCGCTTTGCCCGCCGTATGTTCGTCAAGAAGCCGTTGTTCACGGGCATTGTCGTACTGACGCTCGCCATCGGCATCGGGCTCAACACGGCGGTGTTTTCTGCAGTCGAGGCGATGCTCCTGCGGCCACTGCCCGGTGTTCGCGCGCCGGAAGAATTGGTGCAGCTGTACGAGACCGCGCCCGGCGGCGAGCGATTCAACAAGGTCTCCTTTCCGCAATACTTCGACCTGCGCGATCGAACCACGCGTGTGTTTTCCGGAGTCGCGGTAGGCGCATTTCAGTTCATCAACATCACGGCTGATGGACCACCGCAGCAGGTCGTGGCTCAGGTGGTATCGGCGAACTATTTCAGCGTGCTCGGCGTTCAGGCAGAGCGCGGACGTTTCTTTACCCCCGATGAGGACGTCGGCGAGGGCGCGCATCCGGTTGCGATTCTCAGCCATGGCGCGTGGAAGAGTTTGTTCGCATCCGATCCGAATGTGGTCGGCCGTTCGATTCCCATGAACGGACAGCCGATGACGATCATCGGCGTTGCACCGCAGACGTTCAATGGCACGCTGCCGATGGTGCAACCCGTGTTGTGGGTGCCGATCATGCAGATGGCCCAGGTCCTGCCGAGCCGCGGCGCCGCAGACCTGAAGGATCGCGGCCTTGGCTACAACGACGTGTTCGCGCGGCTGGCTCCAGGGGTGACGGTCGAACAAGCGCGGGTCCGCCTGACGGCGCTCGAGAAGGAGTTGCTCGCCGAATATCCGGACAGCTACAAGGGCCTCGGGATCAACATCGTTCGTCAGGCCGACGTCGGTATCCATCCTTCATTGCGCGTGGCGCAGGTGGGACTGTCGGCGGTGGTGATGGCGGTCGTCGTCATTCTCCTCATCATCGCGTGCGTGAACGTTGCGAACCTGTTCCTTGCGCGAGCCCGCGACCGTTCACGCGAGATGGCCGTTCGCCTGGCACTCGGTGCGCGTCGCTCGGCGCTGCTGCGGCAACTGCTCGTGGAGAGCATGCTGTTTTCGCTTGTAGCTGGCGCGGCCGGAATGCTGGTTGCGTACTGGGCTATCACCATCGCGAACCGCATCACGCTCCCGTACAACGTGACCTTCAGCCCTGACTTGCGGCTCAGTCCCAGGGTGTTGGGCTTTGCGCTCGGTATCACAGCGCTCACGAGCGTGCTGGCTGGCGTGGTACCGGCGCTGCAGGCGACGCGTCCTTCGCTCATTCCGGCACTCAAGGGCGACGCACCGGCCGGCGCGTCGCGCTCACGCACCAGCAAGGGACTCGTCATCGCGCAGATGGCGCTGTCGATGATCCTCCTGGTGTGCGCGGCGTTGTTCCTCGTCAACCTTCGCAGTGCGACCGCGATGGACAAGGGCTTCAATGGCGACAACATCCTGCTGGTCGATCTCGATCCCGGACTCCAGGGCTACACGCGGCCGCGTGCGGCGGAGTTCTATCGCGAGTTGCTTGCAGGGCTGCGTGAGAATCCCCAGGTGACGGCTGTTGCGACGATTGATCGCATGCCCCTGGGGCTGAACAGCAGCCAGCAGGCAGTAAGCATTCCCGACTACACGCCAACTCTCAACGAGGGCATGTCCATCGGCGTCGGCACGACCAGCCCCGGGTACTTCTCAGCGATGGGCATCGCGATGCGCGCGGGACGGGAATTCACGGCGCAGGATGACAGCGGTGCGACGCCGGCCGTGATCGTCAACCAGCGATTTGTCGAGCGCTTCTGGCCTGGAAAGGAAGCCATCGGTCGCGTCGTGCGCGTTGACAGCGCCGAGTACACCGTGATTGGGGTCGTTCCCACCGGCAAGTACGCGCGACTGGGCGAAGACCCAACGGCGTTCATGTGGCACGCCCAAGCCCAACGATGGACCGCTGAGATGACGCTGATCGTTCGCACCAAAGGTGACCCGACCGCGTTCGTTCCCGTGCTGCGACGGGAGATCGCCTCGCGCGACCAGAACCTTCCGGTCAGCAACGTGCGCACGATGGAGAAGCATCTTGGAATCTCGCTCCTCCCGGCGCGTGTGGCGGGAACAGCGCTTGGAGTGTTCGGCCTGCTCGGGCTCCTGCTCGCGTCCGTCGGTCTGTATGGTGTGATGGCGTATTCCGTCTCGCAGCGCACCCGCGAGATCGGCATTCGCATGGCGATCGGTGCATCGGCGGCGGAAGTGATCCGATTGATCATGCGGCAGGGACTCAGCCTGGTGCTGATTGGCACCGCCATCGGGCTCACGGGCGCCGTCGCTGCGTCACGGCTGCTCAGGAGCGTGCTCTATGGCAGTGACGCGCTCAATCCGCTGACGTTTGTCGCGGTGCCGCTGGTGTTGATCGCCGTGGCAGCCTTGGCGACGTTCGTTCCCGCGCGGCGCGCTTCGCGAGTCAATCCGGCAATCACCATTCGCGCGGAGTGACGCGCCCCACTGGTCTCCGAGGCTACGCTCGTCAGTCGCGGAACGTCACTGACGATTGTCGTTCGCGGTTCACCGTGAGGTGGAGTACATCCGGTCGTCCGTAGTGGCCGGCCGGATCGAAGTTCTGGCGCTCCTCACGCACCCGATGGTGCTCGATGGTTGCGATGACGAGGCGCTCTTCATCCGCCACGGGTTCACAAAGCCAGGTCGCGTCGGGATTCGCGATGCACGTGCCGCCGTTCGCCATGACGTCGGGCAACCGCTCGCGCAGCAACGCCGCGTGCGGGATGTGATCAGGAATGTCCGTGCGTCGCAGGATCCCTGACACCGACATCACAAACGATCGACTCTCCCGGGCAATGAAGCGCGTGACATCCGCGGTGTTGCGCACGCTGCCCGGCCAGACTGCGACGTGCAGGTCCTCGCCTTGCGCATACAGCGCGGCGCGCGCAAGCGGCATCCAGTTCTCCCAGCAGTTGAGCGCACCAACCGTGAACGCGCCGAGGGGATGGGTGCGCAGTCCGTGGCCGTCTCCTGCTGCCCAACTCAGTCGCTCCTCATACGTCGGCATCAGCTTGCGATGTACCGACTGAATGGCGCCATCGGTGCTGATATACACGAGCGAGGCGAACACCGAGTGCCCACTCCTCTCAGGCGGGCGCTCGATGCAACCGACCACTACCGCGATACCGCGATCGCGTGCGGCCCGCCCGACCGCGTCGAGGTGACCCAACTCGATCTGCACCGCCTGGTCGAGGTAGTGCGCGTGCAATGCTTTCTGCAGCGGCGATTCGAACTGCGCACCATCCGTCCACTCGATCCAGAACGGATAGCCCGGCACCAATGCCTCACCGAAGGCCACGAGTTGAGCGCCGTCGTCGGCGGCCCGATGCACGAAGCGAACGACCTTCTCGACCGTTGCTTCGCGATCGAGCCATACCGGCGCGATCTGCGCGCCGGCGATGCACAGTGAGCCGCTTGTCACCCTAGCGCTTCTCCGGCACGAGCACGCTGCGATCGTCGGCGCTCACGCGCACCACGCGCAGCGTCTGCGACATCACCTGCCCGTTGGCTTCGAGGACGACGCGATAGTCGCCGGTTTCGACAGCGCGCGCTGCCCCGAATCCGCCGCGGCCACCGCCACCGCCGCCACCTCCTCCGCCAAAACCACCACGTCCACCTGCAGGTGCCTGCGCGGCTTCCGCGATCTGGCGTGCCTGTGCGCTCGGACTTCCGCTGGAGTCGGGCGCCATGCGCGCTTCCGCCGGCCGGGAGTTGAACCCGGGGGGAAAGCCGGGGTCATTCACGGGACCGGTGGGTGCGCCGAACCCAAAACCTCCGCCGCCACCGCGCCCGCCGCCTGCGATAATTGGCATCGGCTGCGAACCCGTCGCCGTCATGGTCCACGTCACCTGGTTCATGCCGGCGTTGTTCGTGCCAGTCAATCTCGCCACGGTGTCGCCGCCCGCATTCATGATGGTGAGTCGTGGCGCGCCACTCAGCGGCGCCGCAAGGCGATACGTGATCACCGCACCGGCGGGCACGCGATCGGCGCGCCACATGCGCTGGGCGCGCGGTTCGGAACCAACTGGTCGCTCGCCGTATTGCAGTGCAACCGTGGGCTTGAACAAATGCGCAGGCTTCGACAACGCGTCGCTGGTGAGCTGTTGCAGTGGCGAGACGTCAAGGATCTGGATGCCGCGCCCATGCGTGCCGGCAATGAGCTCGAGATCGCGGGGGTGCACTTGCAAGTCGTACACGGGCACTGTCGGCAAGTTGGCATCGAGCACGAACCATGTGGCGCCCCTGTCGAGCGACGCGTACACACCGAGCTCCGTGCCGGCATACAACAACTTCGGGTTGACGGGATCTTCGCGTACGACGTACACGCTGTTCGGGCGATTCGACGCGAGTCCGCTCGAGATTGACCTGAACGTCTTTCCGAAATCGGTCGAAACGTAGACGTACGGCGTGAAGTCGTTCTCTCGATGGTTATCGAATGACACATACACCGTCCCCGTGTCACTGCCGCTCGGCTCGACCTTGCTGACGTGCGTGAACGCCGGGACGCCGGGGAACCGCGTGCTCAGGTCCTCCCAGGTGCCTCCGTCATTCTTCGTCAGCCACACCTTCCCGTCGTTGGTGCCGACATACAGCACGCCCGGCTTGAGCGGCGACTCACCAATGGTGACGATGGTCGCGTTCTCTTCCGCACCCGTGGCGTCGCGCGTGATGCCGCCGGTGCCGTCCGCAGCCAGGTTTCCTTCGATGTCAAACCCAGTGGTGATGCGGATGCGTGCTTCGTCGCGCGACGAGAGGTCCGGCGAAATCGCAAACGGATCGATTCCCTTCTTCACCGACTTGAACAGCTTCTCGGCACCGCTGTAGAACACGTTCGCGTCATGCCGCGAGAGGATGAACGGCGTGTTCCAGTTCCAGCGCGTGGCGACGTTCGGATCGGCCATTTCCGTCTTCATGCGCGCGCGAATGTCAGCGATCTCTTTCGTCTGCTCGGGCGTGAGCGCCTTGGTGCCGTCGCCCTTGATGCGCGCGATCTGCGCGCCGTACTGCGTTCGGGCGATGGTGCGCGCACGAATGCTTGCGTTCTCACCGGTCGCGAGGTTGCGGCGTGAGATATTGCCGCCCTGCGACTCGTAGTAGACGATGTCGGGGTTGAACGGGTCCTGTGCCGTCTGCAGTCCGTCGGCGCCTGCGACGGCGAACCAGTCGGTCATCTGCAACGGCGCGTTGCTGCGGCGACTCAGTCCGCACGACGTGCCATTGTCCTGCAAACCGCCACACACGCGATAGGGCACCTGGAAGTCATAGCTGATTCCGTAGAACTGCCCCATCGCCATGTTGTTCAATGCGTCGTACGTGCCGCCGCGGTCCCACGTCTGGAAGATGCCGGCATCGCCACCAATGATGAAATGCTCCGGATCATTCGGATTGATCCACATGCCATGGTAGTCCTCGTGAATACCGAGCATGCCGAGCTTCCACGAGTAGCCGCCGTCGTCGGAGGATGCAAAGTCCACCGCCATGCGATACACACGATCCGGATTCTTCGGGTCGACGCGAATCTGCGAGAAGTAGAACGGACGGTTGTTGATGGTGCTCATCCAGGTCCACGTCGCACCAGCATCCTTCGATCGATAGAGGCCACTGAGCAATCGCTGCGGCTTTGCGCCGCGCGCGCTGTCGGCTTCCACCATCGCATAGACGATGTCCGGATTGCTTGGCGCAATCTCCAGGTTGATGCGTCCCTTCATGGTCGCGGGAAAACCGCCGCCCTTGATCTCCTTCCACGTCGTACCGCCGTCTGTCGTCTTCCAGAGCGCAGAACCCGGCCCGCCACTCTTGAGGTAGTGCGGTTTGCGAATACGTTCCCAGCTCGATGCGTACAACACGTTCGGGTTGCGTGGGTCCATCGCGACATCAACGAAGCCCGCACGATCGCTGATGAACTTGCTCAGCGTCCACGTCTTACCGCCGTCGACGGTCTTGTAGAGCCCGCGCTCGGGGTTGGTGCCCCACAGGGCGCCCAGCGCCGACACGTACACGATGTCGGGATTGGTGGGATGCACCACGATACGCCCGATGTGCTGGGTCTTCTCGAGGCCCATCGACTGCCAGGTCACGCCACCATCCACCGACTTGTAGATCCCGTAGCCCGGTGCGACCGAGTTGCGCGAATCCTCCTCGCCTGTGCCGGCCCAGATGATCTTCGGATTGCTCGGCGCGATCGCGAGGTCACCCATCGACGCAATCGGTGACTTCTCCCAGAGGGGTACGAACGATGTGCCGGCGTTAACCGTTTTCCAGATGCCACCGGTCGCACCGGCAACATAGAACGTCTTTGGCTGGCTCGGATGCGCTTCAACGTCGGTAATGCGGCCGGCCATGTTTACCGGTCCGATCGAACGCCAGCGAAGGCCGTTCAGTGTCGTTGCATCAGGGATCTGCGCGTCGGCAAGCCGCGAGCCAATCACGAGGCACGCAGCCGAACGGAGGAGGAGTCGGGAGGTGGTCACGACAGTTGGGTTGGGGGAAGCGGCGGGACGCTCTGCGGGTGAACATAGCGCCGAGGCAGCCCCTCACCAGATGCACGTCAGTGGGGCATCTTCCGTGTCAAACGTTCAATCATGCGAGAGACTCATGACACACCACCAAGCCCTGTACGCGCGCTACCAGTTGCCTGGTGCGACCTTGCTGGCAGGCGTGGCGCTCCTCGTCATGTCGGGCTGCGCGTCCGGGAGCAAGACCGCGGCCCCCGCGTCGTCCGTCGACATCAGGATGGTGCGACCTGACACGGCGCCGCCGAAGCCTGTCGATCCGATGCCTGCGGGCTTCCGTCCATCCTTCGCAACGGCCGACGCGCGTGCCCGCGCCATCGTGTTCAACCAACAGTGTGAATCGACCGTGCTGCGCTTGCGTGCCGCAGCGAAATTCGGCGCCGTCGCAACCGCACCCCGTCGCGTGTATTGCGAGCGCACCGCGGACGGCGTCCCGGTGGGTGGCGTGTTCGACATCGACACGGGATTCACGCGCGCGCGCCGTGTCATGCTGGTTCGCCTCGACGACACGCGTCCTCGCTACACGGGTGCCATCGACACGGCGCGTGTCGCCCGGCTGGCCAGACTGGAACGTGATGTCGACCGACTTGTTGGGCCGGCGTGGCGCAGGTTGAGCCGTCCGTACTCGGTTGTGCCTCTCGTGAAGGACGACGGATCGCTCGAGGCGTGGGTCATCCCGCTCTCGGCCCGCGGTGGACTCAGCGCGGTGCTCGGCGGCGACATCGGCTTTGATCGCGGTGCGGATGGGAAGCCCGTCAAGACGGTCGACCGCACGCCGACGTGGAAGTTGATCACCATTCCGGCAACGGGGCCGGTGAATCTCGCGAGTGGTGAGGCCGAAGTGGCCGCCATCTCGGATCTTGTGGTCGCACGCAGTCTGGCTGATCAGGGGCGCACCATCGTACTGACAACGACCGTCGCGAAGAGCGAGCTGGTGCAGGAGCGCGACCCCGCGACCGGATCGCCAATGAGCTGGAAGCACGGGCGCGCAACGCCGTGACACGCGGCACACGCAAGATCCTCATCGCCGGTGGCGGATTCAACACCGCGTTCATCGGCTACATGGCGACGCTCACGGGCAAGCCGCGTCCACGAATCTGTTACTTGCCCACGGCATCAGCGGACAACGTTGGCGCGAGCCTCGGCTTCTTTCAGTACTGCGCGCCGCTCAATGTCGAGCCGCACGTGCAGAACGCGTTCATCGAGAGCTTCTCGCAAATGCAGGATTGGGACGAAGTCCTGCTTTCGATGGACGCCATCGTGTGCTCAGGCGGCAACACGCTCAACCAGCAGGCGATCTGGAAAGCGCAGGGAATCGACGTCGTGCTGCGACAAGCCTGGGACAACGGCATTGTGCTTGGTGGCGCGAGCGCTGGCTCCCTCTGCTGGTTCGAGGAAGGCACCACGGACTCGCGACCCAAGGCACTGTCCCTCGTGAAGTGTCTCGGATTCCTCCAGGGCAGTCACTCACCGCACTATGACGGTGAGCCCGGTCGACGGCCGCTCTATCACAAGCTGATTGGTTCGGGTGAGATGAAGCCGGGATATGCTTGTGACAACGACGCCGGGATCTACTTCGAGGAAAACGAAGTGAAGCGCGTGGTTGCGACGCGCGCGGAGGCGAAGGTGTACTACGTCAGCGTGGTAAATGGCCAGGTGACTGAACGCGTGCTCACACCCGAAGCGATATGACCCTGAATCGACTTTCGCGACTCGCCACGATAGCAGTGCTCGCGGTTCTCGCCGCGTGCGGTGAAGGCAGCAAGGCGAAACTGTCCGTTGAACGCTCACCGTTCGGCGTCCTGCCATCGGGAGACTCCGTTCATCTCTTCACGCTCACCAACGCCAATGGTCTCGAGCTGCGGATGATGGACTACGGCGGCACCGTCGTCTCACTCAAGACGCCTGATGCCGACGGAAACCTCGGCGACATCGTGCTGGGCTTCGACAGCCTCGCGGGATATCTCGAGAGTTCGCCATACTTTGGCGCGGTGGTCGGGCGCTACGCGAATCGAATTCGCAAGGGAACATTCACACTCGACAGCACCACGTATACGCTTGCCGTCAACAACGGCTCGAATGCGCTTCACGGCGGCATCAAGGGCTTCGACAAGGTCTTGTGGCACGCGGAGCCCAGGCAGGACACGAGTGGCGTGAGTGTGGTGCTCACCTACACGTCGAAGGACGGCGAAGAAGGGTTTCCCGGTACACTCGCGGTGCGCGTCACCTACACGCTGAACAACCAGAATGAGTTCGTCGTCGACTACCATGCGACCACCGACAAGGCGACGCCGGTCAACCTGACGCAGCACAGCTACTTCAACCTGGCGGGAGATGGTTCGGGCGACGTGCGCAACAATGTGCTCACGCTCGACGCGGAGACCTACATTCCCGTCGATACGACGCTGATTCCCACGGGCGAGATCAAGCCGGTGGCAAGCACCCCCTTCGATTTCCGCACGCCGGTCGCCATTCGCGACCAGATCAGCAAGGAGGATCCGCAACTCACGATTGCGAACGGCATCGATCACACGTTCGTCATCAATCGGACGGAGCCGGGGCTCGCGCATGCGGCGCGCGTTGTGGAACCCACCAGTGGACGCACGATGGACGTGCTCACGACCGAACCCGGCATCCAGGTGTACACGGGCAACTTCCTCGACGGCTCTGTTGTCGGGAAATCGGGCCATGTTTACCGATTGCGCGACGCAATCTGCCTCGAGACACAGCATTTCCCTGATTCGCCGAATCAGGTGGCGTTTCCGTCGACGATCCTTCGGCCAGGGCAGACGTTCACCTCGCGTACGGTGTACGCATTCAGTGTTGTAGAGCGCTAGCGTCGACGCGAAACGGATCCGCGACCACCGACATGCCTACCACGAGACGTGAATTCCTGGCGGCCGTCGCCGCAGCGCCGGCTTTGGTGCGTCTACGCACCGAGCATGCGACGGTCGTGCGAGGCGGCACAGTCTATGACGGCAGCGGCAACCCCGGCGTGCTTCGCGATATTGCCATCGCGAATGGACGGATTGTTGCGATCGCACCGAGTATCTCCGAACGCGGCACCGAAGAGATCGACGCGCGCGGCATGGCAGTGGCACCCGGCTTCATCGACATTCACTCGCACGCCGAGAGTTCGCTGGCCGATGACCCGCGTGCCGAGTCGGTGATTCGTCAGGGCATTACAACCATTGTCGGTGGACAGGACGGCAGTTCGCGAGGCGTCGATGGTCCAGACAGTTTCTCGGCCTACCTCTCATCGGTGACCGCGCTGAATCCTGCCGTGAACGTCGCCGCCATGATTGGGCTTGGCAGCGTGCGCGGCCGCGTCGTTGGGCAGGACGACCGCAAGGCGACAAGCGCCGAGATCACCCGAATGACGGAACTCGTCGAAAGCGCGCTCGAGGCTGGTGCGTGTGGCGCGTCGTCCGGGCTCGAGTACACACCCGGCGCATTTGCTCCCCTCGAGGAACTCATTGCTGTTTGCCGACCACTGTCGGCCCGTCGGTTGCCGTACGCGACGCACATGCGCAACGAAGACGACCGGCTACTCGAATCCATCGACGAATCGATCTCGGTGGCACGAGGCGCTCGCTGTCCGTTGCAGATCTCGCATCTCAAGACGCAGGGGCCGCGCAACTGGAGCAAACTCGACGCCGCATTCGCCCGCATCGAAGCGGCGCGACGCGATGGAATCGACGCGGCGTTCGATCGCTATCCGTACACCGCGTACTCGACGGGGCTGACAAACCTGTTTCCCGTTTGGAGTCGAGACGGAGGCACCGAAGCATTCCTGGCGCGTCTCGCCGATCCGGCCGTCGGGCCGCGGATCAAGGCGGCAACACTGGCGAAAGTGGAACTCATCGGCGGCTGGCAGAACGTGCACATCACGTCAGTGCGCGCAGCCGAGGATCGCGCGGCGGAAGGCAAGCGAGTCGGTGCGTATGCCGCGTCGATTGGCATCGACCCGTACGAGGTAGCCGTCGGGCTCCTCAAGCGGAGCGGCGGCAATGTCGGCATGGTCGGCTTCGCGATGAGTGAGGACAACATCGATCGCATTCTCGCGCATCCCCACGGCATGGTGTGCAGTGACGGCGGAGGATTTGCGCTGGAGGGGCCGACGCGTCGCGGAAGTCCGCATCCGCGTGGGCTTGGCACGTTCGCGCGTGTCCTCGGGCGCTATGTGCGCGAACGCAAGGCGCTCACCCTCGCGCAAGCGATTCACAAGATGACCGCACTCCCCGCTTCGCGGATCGGGCTGCGGGATCGCGGGACGCTCGCAATTGGCAGGCCAGCCGACGTCGTCGTGTTCGACCCCGCGACCGTGGCGGACAAGGCGACCTACGAGGAGCCGTTCCAGTACGCGGTCGGCTATCGCGCCGTCATTGTGAACGGCATGACAGCATTCAAGGACGGCGCGCGACGCGGCGAAGGGGCCGGTGCCGTCTTGCGACCGTCCTGAAACAGGCTGAGCGAAACTCCTGACTGGCGAGGGCATCTTGCGGGCCCGCGCTATCGAAGGGTAATTCATCGGCTATCCACTTACCTGGCTCCCCCGGAAGGTCCCTTGGAGGCGGCGTGCGATTTGTCCGTGTAGCGGTCCGATCTTTGTTCGTGTTCGCCGTCACCGTTTCGCCGATGTCCGCCAGCGCACAGCAGTCACTGTCGCCGACGTTGCCCAGCGGGCAGTCCGTCACGCCCGTGTACGAAGGTTGGTACCGCAATAAGGACGGTACTTACAGCCTGTCGTTCGGCTACTTCAATCGCAATTCGGTCGAGCGCATGTCGATCCCGGCGGGCGATTCGAACTTCGTCTCTCCCGGCGCGCCCAACCAGGGTCAGCCTTCGCACTTCGAGCCGCGCCGCCATTGGGGTGTGTTCGCCGTTGTTGTGCCGGCGGATTTCGGCGACAAGAAGAAGGTCACGTGGACGCTGCGTGATCGTGGACAGACGTTCGCAATCTCCGGCAGCTTGCATCCTGACTGGCAGATCGATGCGATCGAAGGCGAGGCGAGCGCCGATGATACGCCACCCTCCTTGAGCTTCACCCAAGGCGGTCCCGAGGGACTTGGCCCGCTCGGCATCACGTCGGCGCCACTGAGTGCGGCCGCCGGCAAGCCCATCAACTTGACGGTGTACGTAAAGGACGACGGCAAGACGGGATCTACGGGCGCAAACGGAGTTCGCGTCGGGACTCCCGTCAGCATCGCGTGGTTCAAGCATCAGGGACCCGGTGACGTCACGTTCGGCACGCCAACGGTTCGATTGACAGCGACGGGCGGCACCGCGGTGACCACCGCGACCTTCTCGAGCGCCGGTGACTATATCGTTCGGATTCGCGCAAACGATTCGGCGGTCGCATCCGCCGGGCATTCGCAGTGCTGCTGGAGCAACGGATTCATCAAGGTGACGGTGACCCCATGAACGCTCTCACGCCGGGCCAGAAGACGAGGCCAACGACCATGACACCAATGCACTTCGCACGCGGCGCAGCCGGCGCAATGCTCGTCGCGCTCGCGTCCACATCGGCCCACGCGCAGAATCCGCTTGCGGCGACTCCAGCGGCTCCGGCTGTGCCCGCCGTTGCCACGTATGCGCGGGATGTAGCGCCGATCTTCCAGCAGAAGTGCCAGGAATGTCATCAGCCTGGATCGATCGCACCGATGTCCTTGCTGACGTATGACGACGCGAAGAAGTACGCGCGCCGCATCAAGACGAAGGTGTCCCAGCGGCTGATGCCGCCGTGGCACATCGATCGCACGATCGGCATCCAGGAGTTCAAGAACGATCGCAGCCTGACCGACGCGCAGGTCGCGACGATCGTGAATTGGGTCGACGGTGGCACGCCGATGGGCGATCCGAAAGACATGCCGCCCGCCGTGAAGTTCCCCGATCCCAATCGTTGGCAGCTCGCCGAGAAACTCGGCACGCCGGATTTGATCATCAAGTCGAAGCCGTACACGCTCGCGGCGCGGACGCAGGACAAGTGGTATCGCCCCGTCGTGGAAACGGGCGTGACGGAACCGCGCTGGGTGCGGGCAATCGAAGTGAAGCCCGTGCGCGCAAACGATCGGAAGATCGTGCATCACGTGCTGGCGTACTTGCTGCAGCCGGAAGATGGCGTCACCGGCCTCGCCAGCTCGGCGCACGATCATCAGTCGAACGCGGGCCTCTTCATGGAATGGGCCGTCGGAAAGACGGGGCAGATCTTTCCCGAAGACGCGGGCAAGCTGATGCTCCCTGGCTCGCAGATTCGCTGGGAAGTGCACATGCATGCGATCGGCGAGGAGTACAAGGACAGCCAGGTCGAGATGGCGGTGTACTTCTATCCGAAGGGATTCGTCCCGCAGCATCGCACGGTGTTGCGCATGTTCGACCTGTCGCGCGGCAGCGACCTCGACATCCCGCCCAACGAAAAGACGATCACGCAGAACTTCTACGTGCTGCCGGCACCGGCGCGTCTCGAGAATTTCCAGCCGCACATGCACATGCGCGGGAAGGCGATGTCGCTCGAGGCGATCTATCCGGATGGCCGCAAGGAGATCATCAGCGCCGTCAACAATTTCCAGTGGAACTGGCACATCAACTACGTCTATTCCTCCAACGTGGCGCCGCTGCTGCCCAAGGGCACGATGCTCTCGTTCACCGCCTGGCACGATAACACGGCGGGCAACGCGAATAATCCTGATCCGTCGCAGTGGGTGGGATGGGGTGATCGCACCGTTGATGAGATGGCTCACAACTGGATCGACGTGACGTATCTCGAGCAGGACGAGTTCGACAAGATGGTGGCCGAGCGCAAGGCGAAGGCCGCGAAGAAGCCGGTGCCGTGACGCGAAGCAATTCGGCAATCGCAATTCGATGACATTCAAGCAGCGGGGTTCGGTGACTCAAGGCAGGCGCGCGTCATTCGCATGGTGTGCACTCGGGGCGGTCTTGCTTTCGCCGTCCATTGCAACAGCGCAAGCGGCGAAAGCGAAGGAATTCACGACCTTTGGCGGTGAGTGGCCCAGTCATACGGGTGACACGCGCGGAACGCGGTACTCTCCGCTCGACCAGATCACTGCCGCCAATTTCAGCACGCTTGAAGTGGCGTGGCGTTTCAAGACCGACGCGCTTGGTCCTCGTCCCGAGTTCAAGTTGGAGGGAACGCCGCTGATGGTTGGCGGCGTTCTCTACGCGACAGGTGGCACTCGACGCGCCGTCGTCGCACTCGACGCGGCGACGGGCGAGTTGCTGTGGATGCACAGCGAGAACGAAGGCGCGCGTGGTGCGGCGGCTCCGCGCCCACTGTCCGGTCGCGGGCTCGCGTTTTGGACTGATGGCAAGTCGTCGCGTATCCTGTATACGACACCCGGCTATCGTCTCATCGCCCTCGACGCGAAGACGGGTGAGAAGATCCGGAGCTTCGGCGACAGCGGGGCCGTCGATCTCAAGGCGAACATGGATTCGCCGATTCTCCCCGACCTTGAGACCGGTGAGATCGGATATCAGGGCGCGCCGGTCATCGGGCGTGATGTGGTGATCATCGGTGCCGCGTTCCGCGAAGGTGGTTCACCCAAGAGCATGCGCAACAACAAGGGTGACATTCGCGGGTACGATGTGCGCACGGGCAAGAAGTTGTGGACGTTTCACACGATCCCGCGAAAGGGCGAGTTCGGTTACGACACGTGGCTGGATGGTTCGGCGGACAAGGCCGGCAATACCGGTGTGTGGACGCAGATCACGGTCGACGAAGAACTCGGACTGGTCTACCTGCCGATCGAATCGCCGACGGGCGACTACTATGGCGGGCATCGGCCGGGCGACAACCTGTTCGGCGAAAGCCTTGTGTGTGTCGACCTGCGCACGGGTGTGCGGAAGTGGCACTACCAGATTGTGCGACATCCCATCTGGGATTTTGATCTCGCCGCCGCCCCGATTCTCGCGGACATCATGGTTGATGGACGCGCGGTCAAGAGTGTTGCATTGCCGACCAAGCAGGGAATCCTGTACGTGTTTGATCGCGTCACCGGCAAGCCCGTGTGGCCGTTCAAGGAACAGCCGGTCGAGAAGGGGGACGTGCCCGGCGAGTGGTACGCACCAACGCAGCCACTGCCCACCAAGCCTGCAGCATATGCACGCAACGGCGTGACGCTCGATGACCTCATCGACTACACGCCGGAGTTGAAGGAAGCAGGTCGTGCCGTGGCTGCGCGCTTCAAGCTCGGGCCCATTTTCACGCCGCCAGTGTTAAGCAAGTCCGAAGGCCCGTTGGCCACGTTCGGCAATGGCCCCACGAACGGTGGCAGCAACTGGCCGGGTGGATCGTTCGACCCGGAAACGCACATGGTGTACCTGTCGGCGACGAATGCATCACCTTCGCCCCTGGGCCTCGTGGTGCCTGCTGCGGGCGTGACGGACATGAACTACGTGCGCGGATTCGCACCACAGGCGGGCGGTGGACGCGGCGGCGGAATTTCTGTGCAGGGCTTGCCGCTGCTCAAGCCGCCGTACGGCACGATTACCGCCATCAATCTCGACAAAGGCGAGATTGCGTGGCAGGTGCCACACGGTGACACGCCTGATGCGATTCGCAATCACGAGGCGCTCAAGGCGCTCACCATTCCGCGCACGGGCCAGGCCGGATCAGTCGGCACGCTGGTGACGAAGACGCTGGTGATTGCCGGCGATCCCGAGGTGACGACGATTGCGCCGCGTCCGCGTGGCGCGATGCTCAGGGCGTACGACAAGGCGACCGGCAAGGAAGTTGGCGGCATTCTCATGCCGGCACCGCAGAGTGGGTCACCGATGACGTATTCGCTGAATGGCCGACAGTACATCGTCGTTGCCGTCAGCGGCGGGCCGTATTCGGGCGAGTACATCGCGTATCGGCTTCCCGCCGCACCGAACCCGCGTTGAGCATGTCGAAGCGCAGGACAACACACGCACGGGCATTCCTGGTGCTGGTCGCGTTGGTGGCAGTTCCTGCGCTCGCCAGCGGCGCCGGAGACCGTCGTGCATCACGCGTGTCAGTGCACGCGCTGGATCGCACGACATGGGACAGCGTGTACAGCACGGAGCAGGCGGATCGCGGACAGGCGGCCTACAAGCAGGTGTGTGCTCGCTGCCATCGCGACGCGCTCACGGGCGGCGATGAAGCGCCGGCGCTCACCGGTACCTCGTTCATGAGTGCCTGGAACGGTCTCGCGCTCGAGGAGCTTCACGAGCGCATACGGACGACGATGCCGACGGACACACCCGGCGTGTACCCGAAGCAACAGGTGACTGATGTCATCGCCTTCATGCTTCGCTACAACGGATTCCCTGCAGGCGCCAAGGAATTGACGCACGAACTCGAGGCGCTCAAGGGCATCAAGTTCGTGGCCGCAAAGCCCTAGCTGCTACCGCGGAAACCGACGAGTCCATCTCTTGATGTTGTGACCGACGATCGCGCCGACGAGGATGCCTGGGATTGGCGTGATAACCAATCCCGGCCACACGACTCCACTCTCCGCGCAACTCGGCTGGCACGCCCATACACTGAGCAGCACGGTGCTGGTCAATGCACCGATCAGTATACCGTGTCCAGTATATCGTTGCTGAGTCCAGAGTGAGTCGATCGCGGCGAAGGGAACCTTCGCCATGGGAGCGCGTTCGAGCTCGATCCATATCGCCGATGTGTCGAGCCGGACCATTTTGCCAATGGTCGGTGCTCCGGAAAGGTTGGCAATTCTAACGGTGGTGCCGACCTTGATGCTCGAGAGGGCGCTGGCGACCGGTACCGGCCCGCGAGTGGCTTGCTGCCCGTGCAATCCAATCGGCAGCAGGAGGCACGCCGCGAACAGGCGACGATAAGTTCCTCGAGTGACGCGAACAATGTGTTTGTTCACAGCGGGCGCTGCAAGAACGATTCGACCGCTATAGGCGAAACACCAAAGCGTCTGGCGACGCCCGCTGAGTCGGTGAAACTGCGATCAAGCGTGGTGAAGTAACCCATGCGCATCAGGCGCGCTGCGACCTCGTTGAACGGCTTGAGCACCCAACCGCCGGCCCACAGCACCGGCTTTGGGATGTGCCGTCGTTTCGGGCGCACGCCAAGGTGCGCTTCGACCAACGTTGCCAGTTGCTCCAGCGAAACGTTCGAAGGACCACCGACCTCGATGATTTCGTTGCGAATCTCGGGTTGCATGAGAATCCGCGCGGCGATCTCGGCGACGTCATCACTTGCGACATAGTTCGAGAGCGCTTTGCCATCACCGAACAACACCGTGGTCGAACTCTTGCGAATCCCATCAGCCAGGATCTCGACCCAGATGTCCATGAACGCCGTGGGGCGGATCAGCACAAACGGAATGCCACTCGTGCTCACCAGCTTGTCGATCGCGTGCTTGGTGCGGAAGAAATCCACCGGACTGTCTGCGGTCATTCCGCGCGCTGACAGGTAGACGAAGCGATCGACGACCGCTGCGCGCGCGCCGGCAATGAGCGATTCGTGCGCCGCGACGTCGACGCGCATCGGGCTCGATTTCCCGCTGCCCATGACATTGTTGGCCGACGAGAACACTTGGCCAATGCCTTCGCATGCCCTCGCGACGGCTGTTCGATCGAGGAGGTCGATCGCCACGCTCTGTGCTCCGGCAGCAGCAAGCGCCGCAAGCTTCTCCCTGTTCCGCCCAAGCGCGCGCACGGTGATGCCGGCTGCAAGCAGCTTGTGCACCAACATGCTGCCCACAGCGCCAGTAGCGCCGGCTACGAGTACGGGAGCATCTCTCACGACATCGCCGGGTTCGCTCATGTGCGATTACGCAGGGGCGACTATCGCAGCGCGTCCCAGTTCGCCCACTACGAGCTGGTGAATATCGGCGGGCGCCGGCGTCACGAACAGCTCGCCATCGATGAGCTCGCAACGCTGCCCGTCGTCCTCGAGCGCGTCGAGCATGTCGACGGTCCCTTCAACGTGCGTCGCTGGCATGGCCATACGTTAGGACACTCGGCGCAAGTAGCAAGGTGCATCCGCCAATCGGTTGCGCACTGATCGAACCTACGTCACCGCAATCGCGCCCCGCCTCACGTTGCAGCGCGCCGCGCAAGCACACGCATCGTGCCTGCCGCCACCTCCGACGTCACCACCTCGACGCCCTGCGATGGCAGCCACGCAAGCAACGATGCCGCGTCATACGCCGACGTGACACCGAGGTCCAGTCGCGCCTGATGCACTGGCTCCTGCGTTTCGCGCATGACCGTGTCGAGTGGCTCGCAATACGTCACGATCGTCAGCGCACCAGGAACTTCCGAATAGCGCCGGGAGATCTCGAAGCGAATCGGGCAGCTCTCGATCGTGGCCGTCGTGAGCGCTTCAACCGGCGCAAATGCAAATCGACGCGACTCGACCCGGTCGTAGGTTGCCAGCAATGCTTCCCGCTGCTGTGACGTCAACATCGACTCATCGGCATCAGCGCCGAACGCGTGGACGCGTGCGTCGAACAACAACACGCCGTCGTCGCGCATCAGGCTCGTGAGGCCGCGTAGCAGTCCGCTCTCGGAATAATTGCCGAAGGTCAGGCCCAGCAACATGAAGAGCGACCGAGCTCCCGCTGTGGGCACTGGCAGCTGGTCTTGCGAGAGCTCGAGAAAGTCGCCGTGAATGAGGTTGAACGAGATGCCCTTGTGCGACTCGGCAAGTGACTGCAGGCGTTCCGCGGCGTGTCGCAACAAGTCCATCGATGAATCGATGCCCGTGTACGACTCAACAGTCGCAATATCCGAAAACGCGTCGAGCATGGCCGCATCGAGCGCACCATCGCCAGGGCCGAAGCTCACCACGGCAAGGCGACGCTCGCGAGAACCGTTGGAACTCCCCAGCAATCGCGGCACGGAAGCCGCCGCTGCCGCGATCAGGGCATCGTGACCGTAGCTTGGATCGCGCACGACATCCAGCCAGCGTTCCGCACCGAGCGGACTCGCATAGTGGAATCGAAGATCGGGACGGACGACCGCTACAAGAGGCTTTGGTACCACATCGTGCTGCGCAGTGCCCTGACGCCGTGCGATGGCCACGTCCCTCATGGATCGCTCGGCAGGCCCGCGCGACGCACCAACGCCGCAAAGCGCGGATCGGCTCGCAACGGTGCAAGGAACGGATCAACCTTGATGTTCACGACACCCGGGCGGCGCTCGGCAACCGCAATCTCCAGGGCGCCCAGCGCGGCGTCGTGATCGCCCAGGCCCGCGTGCAGCACTGCCTGGTCGTAGGGTGACGCCTCGACTTCGCTTCCCGCCGCAGGCGTAAACGTGCGCAGGATCCGCTCGGCGGAATCGCGTTGGCCCAATCGAGCGAGCACGTATCCAAGCCCAGCCTTGTAGAAGCGCGTTGCCGGTGCGAGGGCGACCGCTTCCTGCATCTCGCGAAGCGCACCGCTGCGATCATTCATCGACAGCAACGCGGCGCCGAGGAAGTAGTGCGAAAGGTGATGCGACGGGCTCATCTCGAGCGTCGCACGCAGGACGTCCGCTGCGTCTTGCGGACGATTGGAGCAGAGCAGGATCCAGCCGTGGACGGCGCGCGGCGTGAGCTCGAGTGGTCGCAGTCTTGTTGCGGCCACGACATGTCGCTCCGCTTCTGACGCCCGACCCGTCATGGTGAGCAACTCGGCGTACCACTGCTGCGCGTTCGCGGATGTCGAGTCGAGTTCGACCGCGATGCGCAATTCGCTTTCCGCGCGCGCCCAATTCCAGTCGAGGTCGCGCACCGCCAACCCCAGGGCCGCGTGCGCTTCCGACAAGCCTTCGTCGTAGCGCAATGCAGTCTGCGCGGCGGTCATTGCCGCGCGATACGACGACGTCAGGTCCACCGGCGCGTAGTACGACTGCAGCAACCGCGCCATTGCCAATCCCGACCACGCGCGCGCCATGGTGGAATCTTTCTTCAACACATCGGTGTAGAGCGCGACCGCGCGGTCAAGACTCGCTGCCGTACGAAGCCCCGTGTGATAATCGGCTTGACGCAACTCCAGCAGCGGTTGCATGCGATCAGAACCGCTTGTGCCGGCACGCGTGGAGAGCGTTGCCACCACTTCGGCAGCGATGCGTCCGGGAAGCGTGATCACTTCGTTGGCGGCCACGGGATACGATTGGCTCCACACGATGTCGCCGGCTTTCCAGCACATTGGGATCCTAAGCTTAGAATTCCACGTGGACAAGTTGTCG
>JADMIO010634572.1_pt1 | contig 20212 bp, 19 predicted proteins | sample 8958161 | NCBI WGS metagenome assembly JADMIO01 (sample SAMN16585339, study PRJNA669376) | soil metagenome | isolation source: Crop rotation soil | place: USA: Cullars Rotation, Alabama | collected 2011 | reverse complement strand
CATCGGCGCCAGCGTATTCGAGATTTACCCCGCCCAAAACCAAAACGACTCGACCATCCGCACCCGCCTCGGCTTCAAAGTCCCCTCCGTAAGAAAGTCCGTCGAGGCCATCCGCAAAATTGGCGGCGCCATCCTGCACGATGCCGCTCAAACCGCCTACGGCTACTCCGCTACCATCCAGGATTTTGACGGCCACAAAATCGAACTATACGAAATGTCCTGAATGAATCAGCCCGATCTCGCCGAACTCCGCGCTCTCGCCTGCCGCATTCGCCTTCACGTCTTGCGCATGACCAATCGTGGCGGTTCCTCCCATGTCGGCGCTGCCTTCTCGATGGCCGACATCGTCGCCGTCCTCTACGGCTCCGTCCTCAACGTCGATCCCCAAAATCCCAAATCCCCCACCCGCGACCGCTTTCTCCTTTCCAAAGGCCACGCCGGGGCCGCCATCTACGCCGCCCTCGCTGAACGCGGCTTTTTCCCCGTCGAACGCCTTCTCGATCACTGCCAGGACGGCGCCGATTTTTCCGGCCACATTTCGCACAAAGGAATTCCCGGCGTAGAATTCAGCACCGGCTCTCTCGGCCACGCCCTGCCCGTTGCCGCCGGCATGGCCTTCGCCGGCAAACGCGCCAACGCCAAACATCGGGTGGTCTGCCTCCTAAGCGACGGTGAATGCGACGAAGGCTCCAACTGGGAAGCCATTCTTTTCGCCCCGCACCACAAACTCGATAACCTCGCCGCCATCATCGACTTCAACAAAATCCAAAGCCTCGCTTCCGTCTCTGAAACCCTGACCCTCGAACCCTTCGCCGACAAATGGCGCGCCTTCGGGTGGGAAGTGCGCGAGGCCAACGGCCACGACCACGCCGCCCTCCACCAAAACCTCTCCACATCCCCATGGACTCCCGGCAAACCGAGCGTTCTCATCTGCCATACCACCAAAGGCAAAGGCGTCAGCTACATGGAAAACACCGTAGCCTGGCATTACCGCACCGCCAAAGGCGCCGACTTCGACAAAGCCCTCGCGGAACTCGAATCCGCCTGACCCCTCTCATTCTTCATCCCGCACCGGCGGCAACGACGCGACATACTTCTTCCACAACTCCATCTCCACGTACATCTCCAAAAAAACCTCCGGCCGCATTTCGGTATAACCAACCATGATCCATTTCTTATCCGATTTCTCATCCAACTTCGCGTCCAGCTTCGCCGAAGAAATGACTATCGGCGCGAACGGATCAGTCGGCAATTCATCGTACCACCCGGCGTTCGTAAAACGCCGCAAATACCACGGCAACGGCCAGTAATCTCCTCCCCTGCCCACAACCTTAATTTCGGTTTGAAAACCAGCCGGCGCCACCGCCGCGATCCCCTCCGCTTTCTTAACCAAGTTCAAAAGATCCGGCACCGTCTGCGCATAAACATAAGGATTCCCGCGATCCGCGCTGAAAACAAAACTCGCCCGATACGATTGCCAGGCCAACTGTCCGCTCAACGTCAGCAGCGCAGCGAAAACCAACATTTTCAAAGCCCTCTTCTGAAAAAAATCAACAAGGACCGTCGCACCCAAACCCGCGAGCAAGATGATCCCCAAATAAAAGCTCAGCAAACACCACGGCGTCTTGTAAGAGATAATAGTATAAGCGCAGAGAACCGCTCCGCTGAACATCGTCAAGAAACAGTGAAGTCCTGAGCTTCGTCGAATCAACGCGGCGCCGCCGCCGATTACAGCAAGACTCACAATGAGCGCCTCACTCCAAATCGGACTCTTCGGCGCGTGAAACCAGGCGAGGCGCTCCAGATAAAAATACCACGGATGAATATGCGGTGAATGCCCGCCCGCCCGCTTCATCCATGGCAAATACGTTTTAATCGAATCCGCCAACCCATCAAAGTTCGTCAAAAAGGAAGTGAAGAAGAGGAGCCAGACTACCAGGGCAGCGCCAATAGCTGCACCCAAATCTCTCGCTCGAACTCTGACTCTAACCCGCATCCACCATATCGTCGCAACTCCTCCCACCACGAGCGCCGCCATCGTAATGACGAACGTCTCCTTCGTCGCGAACATCAACCCCACTCCCGCGCCCGCCAGCCCTGCCCAGCCCCGGCATTGCGTTTGCGTATAACGCCAGCCAGCGCCGACCGTCAGCGCCGTGAAGAAGACCAGCAGCATTTCATGAATGAAATAGCGGCTGTAAAAAACCATCGCCGGCGAAATGGCAACAAACAGCGCCGCCCAGCCCAAAGCTCCCCGGCTCAATCCTCCCGCGAACAACGGCAACAGCAAAATCAATCCCACACCAAACGCCACCGGCGCCGCGCGCAACCAGGCGTCCTTCAGTTCGTTTGCGTTACGCGCCCCGCTCAGCCAAAAAAAAGGGACCGACACATAATGCAGCGTCGGTCCATGATATTCGTCCGGGTCGTATTTGTATTTCCCGGTTTCCCAAAGCTCAGCCGCCTTGGTGGCATTGACCGCTTCATCATTATGAAGCGGCCGCAGATCCAGCTTCGGAACACGCAACGCGAGCGCGGCCACGAGGGCCAGCAGCATCGCCAGCGCGCTCCAGCGGTTCATTTCGCCGGCAGTGCGTAAACCTCAATTTCCTGCCACGCATTCAGCGCGCTCAAGCTGCTTCCGCGCGTGTAACCGCGCACATAACGCGCCTTCACACCCTTCGCCGCCACCGTGCGGCCCCATTCCAATTCGAAATATTCGCGGTCGGTCCCGACACCGAGGCCCGCCGAATTATCCGCATCATTGTTATATAACGTCGTCACGCCCGTTTTGAACTCAGCGTCATCCGACACTTGCAAAACCACGTCGCGAAACGACTGCACGTAACGATGATCGTGCCACATGGCGATGGCGTGGATTTCAAAGGACTGCCCCAGGTCCACCTGCACCCATTGCACCCCTTTTTTCATTTCGACCGCCTGCTCGTCGAACGGCTCCTTCTCTCCGTCCGTGACCTGTTTCAGATCACCCAAAAACGGTGTTACGCTGCTCGTCACCGGTTTCCCTGAGGCCACGTTCACCACGCCTTTGGGCACGTCCAACGGCTTCGGCGGCTTATCGGAAATCGGTTCCACCGTCGCCCCTTTCGGCAAATCTTCGGGCGTTCCCTTTGGCGTGTGGCTGGGAAACTTCAACTTCAAAGGCTCGGAATCCGCCGCCAGAATGGAGGCGTTTGCCCAGCCCATCATCAGCGCCGCTGCGAGGGCGCATTTGCACAAATCAATTCTCATAAAAACAAACCGCAAGCGAAGCGCTTTCTGAACTTCGACACAATAGACAATTTAATGGACGAGCGCCCGCAGGCGCCCATTCACGCCTCTTTTAGGCTTCCCAACCGGCACGGTTGTGCCGCCGCACGAATTGCTCGGCTTCCGGCGCGTTCGTGGCGCGCATGTTCGGTCCGTCCCATTCCAGGCGGTGGCCTACGCCGGTGCGCAGAGCCACGCACCCCAGCAGGATCGTCTCGGTCAAAAACGCCGCGATATCGAAATTCGAATACGCTGGCGGCCCGCCCTTGATCGCGGCGAACCATTCCTTCTTCATCGCGGTATCGGTGTCACGACTATGGTGACGCGGCAACGTCTCAGGCACCGCCTTTACCGCTTCATGTCGGTCGCTTTGGGTGTATTCTTTTTCGTCGTTCATCATCACCTGGAAGCTGGAGCCGTAATCATCGCCGGCAAACAGCTTTCCTTTCGTGCCGACAATGAGGCAACCGCTCGCCGGCAATTCGCCCCGTTGCGTGACGATTTCCCGCACCAAATCCGCCGAAGGCCGGCAGGGATTGACGATGGCGCCACCGCGCGGATTGCCGTCGTACCACCAGAATTTCAATGGAGGCAAACCTTCACGTTCCGGGAATTCAAAACGAATGCGGGACGTCAGCGGGAACGTCTCCGGGTAAATTCGCGAAGCCAGTTCTAATTCTACCACGTTCGGATAGCCGAGCTTCAAGGCTCGGAATGGCATGTTCACGGTGTGGCAAGCCATGTCGCCCAAAGCGCCCGTTCCAAAATCATACCAGCCGCGCCAGGCAAAGGTGTGGTACGTCTTTTCTTTATAGGGACGATACGCCGCGGGTCCGAGCCACAAATCCCAATCCAACGTGCCGGGGACCGGATCTTCGCCGGGAGGACGATTGATTCCCTGCGGCCAAATCGGTCGGTTCGACCAAACGTGCAATTCCTTCGGATCGCCGATGATGCCGGCTTGAATGACTTCCACCGAACGCCGCAACCCATCGCCCGCGCTCCCCTGGTTGCCCATTTGCGTGGCGACCTTTTTTTCACTGGTCAGGCGACGCAACTCGCGCGCTTCCCAAACCGTTTGGCATAGCGGCTTCTGGCAATAAACATGTTTACCCATCTTCAAGGCGCGCGCCGCGACCAGGCCGTGCAAATGATCCGGGGTCGAAATGGTCACCGCATCAAACTTGTCGCCCATTTGATCGAACATCTTCCGCCAATCGCTGTACATCTTCGCGTCATACGTGCGGTTTTCTTTTTGCGCCGATTCCTTAAAGCGCTTGTCCCGGCTGGTCAGGTTGTTCGAATCGACATCGCAAATGGCGACCATTTCGCCGCCGACGTTGAAGGCTTGCTGCGAATCACCATCACCCTTGCCACCGACCCCAACGCTCGCCACGCGGATGCGATCGTTGGCGCCTTGGGCGCGGCCAATGTAAGGCGCGGCCATCACCGCTGCGGCGAGTGAAGATTTCTTCAGAAAGTCACGACGATTCCCGTAGTAAAAAGTTTGCTTAGGCATAGATGTCTTCTACTCCTCGACGCTGAAACCAACAAGTAATATTCGAAATTCTTGGCTCCAGATCAATGCTCAGGGCCAGCCGACCACGCGGAGAGGCGGGGCAGGCCCCAAAGGCCAACGCGGCTGGCAAAGGCGAGGGCGCGTGTGCTCCCCCATTTGCAAGGGATTGGCTCATCACTGTAAAGAAAGTGAAATGCGCCCTTTGTGGCGTCTCCTCGGGAAGTTTTATTGAGCTGTTCCTAACTTCCGCACATTATTCCTCTATGTTTCGCCTCATTTTCATGACCGTTATTTTCTTTGCGTCGGTTTCGTACTCTGCCGAAAAATCCATTGACGAACTTTGGGCGGACTTTGATCCCCATCGGGATCCGCTGGAAATCGAAATCCTCAAAGATTGGAATGAAGGTCAGAGCCACTATCGGGAATTCTTCTTCACGGGGCTGACCCATGAAGGCGAGAAGGTGCGTGTTTACGCCATTTACGGCGCGCCGATGGGCGCCAAGAAGGTTCCGGCTACTCTGCATATCCATGGGGGCGGCCAGACGGCTTATCAGCCTTGGGCAAAATTCTGGTCGGAACGTGGTTATGCCTGCCTCACTTTCAATTGGGGTGGGGTTTGGCCCAATCGCGAAAAATATACGCATTGGGGAAAACTTCGTGAGGCCAACCATCAATATGTGGGGAAACTCGTCCAAGCCACTGAGCCTTCGGCGAAAATCTCTTCCTGGTATCTTTGGACGCTGGTCTCGATGCGGGCCCTTACGGCTCTGGAAGCACAACCGGAAGTTGATCCGAAAAAGCTCGGCATCTTTGGCATTTCAATGGGGGGGACAATTGTTTGGCCATTTGCGGCGCTCGATAAACGGGTGAAGGCTGCTTGTGCGATTTATGGCGCCGGTTGGAATACCTATCCCGAAACGCTTGACCTCCCGGACAAGCCCGACCAAGCGACCATCGACTGGCGCCGGCTCATGGATTCAGAGGCTTATGCGCCGCTTGTCCAATGCCCCATCCTTTTTCTGAATGGAAGCAATGATCAACATGGCAAGATGGACTTCTGCCAGAAAACCCTCGATCTGACCCGGGCGCCGCATCGGCAGGCTATCACCGCGCGTTACCGCCATCATATCGCGGCTGATGAGGGGATCAATCTTTCACTTTGGATGGATCATTACCTGAAAGGAGAAGGTCCCGAGTGGCCGAAATCGCCTGAGCTTAAGTTCGCGAACAAGTCCATGCCCGAGCTGGAGCTTCGGCCCGACAAACTTAAGGAGGTGTCGCGAGTGGAGATTTATTATGCGCTCGATAACGCGAATCCGAAAAATCGCTTCTGGCGCACCGCCAAAGCAGAGAAAACTTCCGAGGGCTGGATGGCTCAGGCGCCTGTTCTTTCGAGCACGACGAATTTCTATGCCTTTGCCAACGTTTATTATCAAAACGGGATTTGCCTCAGCAGCGATCTTATTCGGCAACGCCTAAATCCCAAACAGGCGACGCCGCGCGCCGAAGAGACGAGTCTGCTGATCGACGACTTTAGCAATGGCATCCAATCCTGGGCCAGTTCATCGCCTGGCACTGATCCGTTGCCGCCCATCCGCAAAATTATCCAGGCAACCAATGGTCCGGCAGGACTTCCCGGAATGACGACGACTCTTTCCATCGCTCTGTTCACCCACAAGATTGGCGATCCTCAATGGAAAGCTCCTGAGGGCGCGAAGCTTTCGATGTCTGCTTACTCAACCATCAATCGGCCGGTTCATGTCGTGGTGCACGAAAAAGAATTTGCCATTGGTTGGAAGCCATACACCAATATCGTCAACCTCGTTGGCCAGCCGGACTGGCAGACGTTTACCATCGAGATGTCTGACTTCGTGGGCAAGGATGGCGCGCTCAAATCATGGGCCGATGTGAATATGCTGGAATTGGTTTCGCCGGATAAAACCAATCCGCAACCCACTTACGGACGCTTTGAGTGGAAACGTTGAAAGGCCAGACCGGGTTTATCGACGCGGAATTTGACGAGCCGTTTGTGGTCCACCTCGGTGACGTAAACCGTGCGACCGTCCGGTCCGCCGAAGCAAAGATTGCTGGGCTTGCTTCCTAAGACATCGATTTCCTGCAAGCTCTCACCCTTGGGAGTCATTTTGACGACAGTGCCTTTGCTATGCCTTGAAATGTAGAGGTTGCCGTCCACATCGCAGCGCATGCCGTCGAATCCGAAATCGGGAAATTTCCGAATCAGCCGCTTGTCGCTGATGGTTTTGTCCGCGTTGATTGTCCAGGCCCAGACGTTTTTCTGCACGCTTTCGTTCACATACAGTGTCTTGCCGTCGGGACTTACCTCAATTCCATTGCTGGTCCCCAAATCCTTGGCCAGCAAAGTCACCTTTCCATCGCGATCAATCCGCCAAAGCTGTCCGGCGCCCTTGCCCCAATTGGGATCACTGGCATAAAGCGTCTCATCGGGGCCGACGGCCAGATCGTTGGGCTGACTCATCCCCGCCTCATGCGCGAAGACGTCGATCTTCTTTGTCTTCATGTCCACGCGCAGCACATTGTGGCCGGTGTAATCTGCTACGAACATTGTTCCCTTCAAATCAAAGACGATTCCATTTCCCACGCTATTGCCGGGCAACGTGACAAAAAGCTCGGACTTGCCATCCGGTGTCGTTTTCCCGATCGTCTGTTGCTTACCAAAATTTACGGCGTAAACATTTCCGTCCCGATCGCATTGCGGCCCTTCTATACCTTCAGTAAAGCTGCCTTCAGGTGTGAAAGGTTCGGCCTTAAAAAGCGTTTCGGCAGCGTGAACGGTTGTTATCAGCAATGCTGCCAGAATCAATTTTGCGAGCATGCCTTAGCCTTGCAAGCTCGCCGCGTTTCAGCAATCCATCATTGCGCAAACCGGGCTCGCAGTTGTTTGGGGGTATCGAAGTTAATAATGTTCTTCGCGTTAATTCCGGCTTTCAACGCCGCCGCCAAGCCCAGTTCCACGAAATCCAGTTGCTCCGGATGGTGCGCATCCGTGTCGATGGCGATCAAACAGCCCGCCTTCTTCGCCAGCAGGAGCAGTTCGTAACTCAAATCCTGCCGGTCCGAATAAGCGTCCACTTCCACTGCTTTGCCGAGCTCCGCTGCGCGATCAAAGACGCGGGGCCAGTCGGCGGTGAGTCCCAGCCGATAGTTGTAAACGCGCCCGCGCGGGTGTCCGAGGATGTGCACGCACTCGTTCTCCAGCGCCTTCATGTAACGCTCGGTCTGATCCTCCATGCGGCGCAATGCCGAATGGAACGAACCCACCACGAGATCGAGCTTGCTCAACGTCTTTTCTTCCAAATCTGCCGCGCCACTCGGGCTCAGATTTAGTTCAATGGATTTCAAAATCGTGAAGCCATCCAACGCCACGTTCGCTTGATCAATTTCTTCGCCCTGGCGCGCTACTTCGTATTCATTGATGCCGCCGGCGATCTTGAGACCTTTGGAATGGTCGGTGATGCCAATATAAGAATACCCGCGTTCGATCCCGGCCTTGGCCATATCCAGCACGCTGCCCGAACCATCGCTCCAGGTGGTGTGCATCTGCAGATCGCCCTTGTAACTTGCTTTCCACTTCGGATTTTTGGCTAAAATTCGGCGTGCTTCGGTCAAAGTCAGAAAGTCGCTGCGAACTTTCGGGCACGCCGGAATTTCCGGAGGTTTTTCCATCCATCCCAGGATCAATCGTGAAATGTACGGCCCAACCCCGTGAAGTTCGGTTATCAACCGATTTTGTTCGAGCAAATCGATGCATTCGATTGGCCACATGAAGGCGGCGCGCGAGGCCTTGCGCAGAGCTTTGCCTTTTAAAGCTTCCGTTGCGTGTTCCCCTTCCAGGGCGAGCAACTCCGCGATATCTGCGTTGGTCAACCCCATTGATTACGTTACCTCGAGGTTGAGAAATCGGCAAAGGCGCTGGATCCACTGACTTCAGCGAAAACCTCAGGAAGGCCTGTGGAGGTGACCTGCTTGAAGCTCGCGGATCATGAGCTAACTTGGCGCGCGGTCATGAAGAAGATTTTGGTTGGCATTATGGGCGGAACGGTGCTCCTCATCGGAATTGCGATGATCATTCTGCCGGGCCCGGCTGTGTTGGTGATCCCTGTTGGTCTCGGCATTTTAGCCACGGAATACGCCTGGGCCCGCACCTGCAAAAACAAGCTGGATGAAAAATGGGCCGCCCTTCGCAAGAAAAAAGCTTGTTGAATAAGCCCGGCGCCTTAACCGTAGAATGATTGCCAGCGCCGGAATTCCTGTCTAATCTCCGGCTGGAACTACATTTGGGCGTGAAGAATCAACTTAAAAACCTTTTCTCGCTGCTACTGGCCGTCACATTTTTGGCTGGTTGCGCGCAAACCCCACCCGTCACCACTTACCGTGACCCGCTCACCAACCAGGAAACTGACCTGCTTTCCGAGAATGAACTCGTTAAGCCTGGCTCGGTGCGCGAAGTGATTTGGCTGAACGCCGCGCGCATTCCCATTAAGAAGGAATACAAGATTTTTTTGGAAGTCGAATATGCCGCTCGCAAGGAAGCCGGCTATTTGGAGATTTATCCCGGCAAGACGCTCACAATCGTGGCGGACGGAAAAGAGCTCAAATTCGCGGGGTTGGGCGCTCTTGATAAGCTGGAAAAAGACAACATTGTTCGTGAGAAAGCGCGTTATGAAGTGAAGCTGGCGGATATCGACGCCATCGCCAACGCCAAAAAGGTTACCGTCCTGTTGCAAGGTAAAGACCAACTGATTGAACGTGACTTCGGACCGGACAATTTCACGCGGTTCAAGCAATTTTACGAAAAGATTCGTCTGCCGGGCCGGCCGCGAGTCCAGCCCACGTTTAAGTTCTAGGCTGGTCAAAGCCAGGTACTGCCGGGAAACCGTTTCTGCAACGCTGCTTTGATCTTTGGATAGCTGTTTTTCCGATACGCCGGCCAATCGGTGGTCGCTTCGATGCGCTTGCCTTCGGGGGTGGCCAGCCAAAGCTTCACGGGAACACGGCCCTCGCAGATTTTTGGATGCTCGGTCCAAGAAAATATTTCGTGCAATTTTACCTGGAACTCCGGGCCTTCGGTTGATGTGTATTGAATCTTTAATTTTTTACCGTCCGGGGCGGTGATCGTAGAAGGCGTCAGTTCTTCGATAAATGAAAGCTGATCTTTGCCTAACTCAGCCATGAAAACCGGCTCCAATGGTGTGGCCTGCGCTTCCTTGGCCAACGATTGTCCGCGGAAGGCGGCGGCGAGGCATTTCTCAATCCGCGGGGCATCGAATTCGGGAAAGTCCAAATCGGGATAGGTCTTTTTCAAGAAATTGGCGCGAAAGATCAACTGTTTCACCTCGTGATTGAAAAGGGGCGTTTCGAAATATCCTTTGAGATGCGCCTGGGCCAGGCAGCGGCCGGAAGCGTCGGGATCCACCTCGCTTTGGTGTTCATAAGCGAGGACCAAATCCAGAAAGCGCAATAATTTTACGGCGGCAACGCGTTTGTGGGCGCGATCGTAGAGGTGCTGAACGGTGGAGGTCAGATGTTGCGGGAAGAGTTCGCGAATCCATTCGATTTTGGATTCCGTGGCCAGACCGAGCAGGGTCATGTTGCCGTTGCGGCCAGCGATTTCCCGGATTGATGCGGCTACAAAAAGAGGCGACTGGACTACACTTTCGCGCACCAACGTCCCCTGGCGGCCTTCAGTCATTTCACATTCCAATGTGCCTAAATCGCGGCGGACACAAAGTTGGTCGATGAATCCGGCGGTGAGACAGATTGGCAACGGATCGAGTTTTCCTTCCGCACGTGGCGTGTCGAGTCGCTGCTGCTCCACAATCTGCAGGAGCTGTTCAAAGGTCTGGCCCACCTGGCGGGCCGTCTGCGCATGGATGCCGTACCGTTTGCAGACTTCGACGCTGAAATTTTTGTTCTTCGCGAACTGAAACGCGCGCATCAACGTATAAAAATCAGAGGTTTGGCTGGCTTCGAAAAGCTCGCGGGCCTCGGCAATGTGTTTTTCCTCGCGTCCAAGGCGCATTAACAGATCGCGTCCGCTCACCAAAGCGGCGCATAAAGCTGCTTCCTGAACGCAACCGCGCGCTGATGCCTCCACCAGCATTCGGGAATAACGGGGATGCATTGGCAGCCGCAGCATTTTTTTTCCGGCCTCGGTCAAGTCGCTGTGGGCTTCTTCAGATTTGGCAGTGATGGCGCCGAGCGTGACGAGCAATTTCTCGGCTCGCTCGACGGCGGCTGGATCGGGCTTGTCCAACCAATCAAAGGTTGATGCCTGGCGAATGCCGAGGGAGTGAAGGAGCAAAACCACTTCGGCGAGATCGGCGCGTTGAATCTCCGGCGTGTTGCGCGGGGCGCGGTTCAACTGGTTGCTTTCCGACCAAAGGCGATGGCAGGTTCCGGGCGCGGTTCGACCAGCGCGTCCTTTGCGCTGGTCCGCGGAGGCGCGACTGATCTCTTCGATCAAAAGCGTTCCGATTCCTCGCTCCGCGTCATAACGCGCCACTCGCGCCAAACCGGAATCCACCACGTGCCGCACACCGTCGATGGTGACTGATGTCTCGGCGACATTGGTCGAAACAATCACTTTCCGCAAAGGGCTCGGCGCGAAGGCGCGGTCCTGGTCCTCTGGTGGCAAATCTCCATGCAACGGGATAAAGTTTAACTTTTCCGAAGCGCGAACGCTCCTCGCCGCGCCGATGGTTGCGTTAATTTCGGCCATGCCCGGCATGAAAACCAAAATGTCGCCCTGCTCGCCGGAATTGAGAATTCGCTCAATGGCTTGCGCGGCCTGATCTGGAAAGGGCTGGCGATCGTCAAGTTCGAGATATCGTACTTCTACGGCGTAACTTCGCCCTTCGGAAATCAGAATCGGACAATCATCCAGATATTTAGCCACTGGCTCGGCTTCCAAAGTCGCCGACATCACCATCATTTTGAGATCGGGACGGCGTGTCTTTTGGAGGTCTTTTACCAAACCCAACGCCACATCGCTGAGAAGATTTCGTTCGTGAAACTCGTCGAAGAGGATGATTCCAACATCCGCGAGCGTTGGATCATCCTGTAGCCAACGTAGCAAAATGCCTTCGGTGACGAAGCAGATTTTGGTGCCGATGCTGGTGCGATCTTCAAACCGAATCTGGTAACCGACTTCGGCGCCCAATTTAACCTGGCGTTCCCAGGCCACACGCGCGGCTACTGAGCGAGCCGCCACCCGCCGGGGTTGGAGCACCACGATCATTTTGTCGCCCGCCAGACCGGCGTCCCAAAGCATCTGCGGAGTCTGTGTTGTTTTTCCGGAACCCGTGGGCGCGACCAACACCAAACGCGAACCGGTGGTCAGAGCGTCCAAGATCTGCGTGTGAATTCCCCAAATGGGCAACGACTTCTCCATCCAACTTAGTTACTACAATCCGTCTCCCGCCGCGAAAATTTAATTTATTTCGAAACTTTTCCGATGGTTTGGAGTCAAAGCATACAAGCCTGTGAAATTTAGCTTAAATTTATTTGTCAAAAACCGCTCCCTGATGGATAGTCAGGTCGAGCCATGAGAGGAAAATCACGTAGATGATTGATCTGCCCAATCCAGTCGAGAATGCATCCGCGCAGCCGGTGGCTTGCAGCGTATGCAATCAAGCGGGCGTGTACTACATCCACCTCTACGTTCCTGGCCATAATGAACCGATGCGCGTCGCGCTGCATGGGGTCACGACCGATTCGCAAGCGGCTCTGGCGCTGGAAACCTTCGCCCGCCTCCGCGCCGGCGACACGGAATCAATCGCCGCCTAAGCGCCAGCGATTCTTCCAAAGTTCTTTTGGCTTAAAAATGCCGGCGGGTGTGATGATGCCCGTGATTAATTCCGCCGGGGTCACATCAAAGCCAGGATTCACCGCGCCGCTGGAAGGGTTGGCCACGCGCACATATTCGCGCTTCCCTTTTTTGGTGATTCCCCAGGCGCCAAGAACCTCGCTCTCGCTCCGTTCTTCAATTGGAATCTCCAGACCGCTTTTCAGATTCCAATCAATTGTGGAAAGCGGAATCGCCACGTAAAACGGAATTTTGTGGCGATGCGCCAAAACCGCGCGGGTGTAAGTGCCAATTTTATTAGCGACTTCGCCGGTTCGACCCAGCGTGCGATCGCTGCCGACGATCACTAAGTCAACCTGCCCTCTCTGCATTAGGTGGCCGGCAGCATTATCAGCAACGACCTGATGTGAAATTCCCTCCTGGGCCAATTCCCAGGCGGTCAGTGTAGATCCCTGGCATCGTGGCCGTGTTTCGCTGCAATAAACATGAAATTTTCGCCCTTGATTTCGCGCCGTGTAAATGGGAGCGGTCGCAGAACCAACATCGACGAAAGCCAGCCACCCCGCATTGCAATGCGTCAGCACGCGCATTCCTTCCTTAATCAACCCTGCGCCATGCCCGCCTAACTCCCGGCAATGCTGCACATCTTCATCGGCGAACGCCTCGGCTTCGGTCAAGGCGATCTGTTGCCGCGCTTCAACCGTTGATCCCTTTCCAAGCTTGAGCCGAATGGCGTTCATCGCATTGACTGGATCAACAGCGGTCGGGCGCGCTTCGGCCAGGACGCGATAAACCGTTTCCGCATGTGCCTCGAATTTACGAAGATCTTTGCCCTTAAAAACGCGCAACCCCTGCGCAAAACCGTAGGCCGCTGTTGCTCCAATGGCACCGGCGCCGCGCACCACCATATCGGTGATCGCTTGGGCAGTGGCGCGAAAATCTTTGCTTCGAAACAGCTCGAATTTGTGCGGAAGCAACCGTTGCTCGATGAGAACAACTTCGTTGCGGATAGGATCGAATGATACGGTTCTAAACGATTTGGTTTTCGAACCGACGCGAACTTTCATGCGGCATTTTGCGCGGAGAGCGCAAAAAACTCTAGTGCACTTTCACTTTCAAGGCCCGAACTTTGGATCGAATTCGGGCGTAGGCCGGATGAGCGCGCAAATCTTCGAGGTCCGGATCTTCGCTCATCCACTTGAAATCCCGATAGCCGTTGGCCAGGGCTTCTTCCAGGGCAAGAGCTGCCTCATCCTGCTGGCCGGTGAGGCAATAACTGCAGGCGAGGTTATAGTGCACCAGCGAATCATTGGGGCGCAAAACGGCCAATCGCTGATCAATTCGCAACCCAAGCGTAAATTTCCCGCGCTTGGTGTAATCATCCCCCAGAATTTGCAGGGCATCGATATATCCCGGATCGCGGCGAATCAATCCTTCGAGAAAGCCAATCTCAATATCGAGTTCGCGCTTTTCGAGCCGGTTCAGCTTCTTCCTGACAGGCGGTTCTTTGGGCATAATATTGCGGCGCCATTTTGTTGCATTCACTCGCGGCCAAGTCAAGCGAACGACCCGCAAAATGTGGCCTTTCATTTGCAAGCAAAGAATAGACCAGTGAAACCCTGATTTCAACATCGGGGGCAAAGAAATAATCCACGCTTATTCTTGAACGTCCCGACCTCGACTAATCAGTCTGAATAAGTGAAGATTTAAAAATGAGGAGGAATTTTTTTCGATGGATTGGCGCCCCTTTGGCAGCGCTGATTTTGGCCGGCGCCGGTTGCGCAACGTCACGCCAGCAAACGACCTTACGAGTCCTGACCTTCAACATTCACCATGGCGAAGGCACGGACGGCAAAGTTGATCTGCAACGAATCGCCAGACTGATCAAAGATAACAAAATTGACCTGGTCGCATTGCAGGAAGTGGATCAAAACGCGAAACGGACCGGCCACCGCGATTTTCCCAAAGAACTCGCCATCCTGACTGGGATGGATCCGGTTTTCGGCAAAAATCTGGACTTGGAAGGTGGCGGCTATGGGAATGCCATTTTATCTCGTTATCCGATCACTTCCGCCACCAATCTGCATTTTCCAAAGATCGTGCCCGGCGAACAACGTGGCATGCTGATGACTACGATTCGCGCGCCGCAGGGTCGGTTGACCTTTGTCGCCGTTCATCTGGATCATCGCCGCCCGGAACAGGATCGCCTTGCGAGTGTCGAGATGATTCACAAGACGCTACAACCCATCAGAAATAATATTATCGTCGCCGGCGACTTTAACGCCACACCAAAAACCGAAACGCACCGTCAAATGGTGAAGGAAAATTTCTTTCGCGATGCCTGGCTGGAGGTCGGGCAGGGAAATGGCTTTACCATCCCAAGCGAGAATCCCCGCAGTCGCATTGATTACATTTTTTATCGCGGTCTGACGCCTCGCAGCGCGACCGTTCCGACATCAAACGCGTCAGATCACCTGCCTCTTATCGCCGAGTTTGAATTAACTTCGAAAAGCAGGCCATGAAAGTATTGCCGAAGGCCAAACAAGTGCGCTTTGCGCAATTGATTAAAGCGGCAGGGAAGCCGCACCCAACTACGCTGTGGACCGAGCCGGCTAAAGACCGGAAATTCAGCAAGGCCCTTCAGGAAAATCGGGTCCTGACCATCCGCAACGTCAACGTCGGCACGAAAAAGGATCGCGGCGTCATCGGTTTCTTGAAGGGGCCTGGTTCAACTTTCCTCATTTTTCCCAAGGCTTTACCCATGGCTGAAGGGACCGGCGTTGTGGGGCTGAGATTCGAAGATGTGGCCGATGCGCCGGTGGATGATCCTGTGAAAATTAAGGGCGTCCCACAAAAAAAGAAGGTCGAGATGGTCAAAAAGGTCGGAGGGAAAGCGTCCAAGGAAGCCGATACCCATCGAAAGGAAACGAGGGAGAGCCGGATCTTTCAATTCCGGGTGAAGGTCGCTTATTCAGCCACCGTTTTGAGGGATGTGGAAGTCCAAGCGGCGTCGGCTGCTACTGCGATCGCTGCTGCTGAATCGAAAGCGCCTCAACTGCCGCCTGAAGAAGTGGAATGGAAGGCCGAAGGTTTGGAAGTGAAGAAAGTGGATTAAGAGGCAAAACTTTTGGTGGTGGAGAGCATCTAACATTGAGCCAGATGTAATGATGGTTCTGGTTGCCGGCCCGGTCCTGAACTCGTAAGCTCGGCCAGTCTGGATGAAGTTGGTTGGGGCGGCTTATTGCATGCGCAGAGTTTTTCGCATCCTACTAATATTGGGAGTCTTGGGCGTGCTTCTGATTATCGTGTCGAGCGTGCTCGTCTGTGGAGTTGGCGCCAAAAAACCTGCCCAACGGAATGCCTGCATCAACAATTTGCGCCAAATTGACGGCGCCAAGGAGGATGTGGCGCTTACTCAGAAATTGAAGCCGGGGGACGTTGTGCTGGTGGATGACGTGATCGTTCTGTTAAAAGGCAAACAATGGCCGGTCTGCCCGGCCGGAGGAACCTATGCGGTGGGCCTGGTTGATCAGCCGCCCCGATGCACCGTCGCCGGGCATTCTTTAAATTAATTCATCTTCTGCATCAAACGACCGATGAATAGGTTAGCGGTCGAAAATGCGCTTTTTTTCTTGAATGAATTGGCGCCGGAGAGCGTCCAAACCTCATCGGTTGAACAGTAGATTTCCGCTCGCTATCCAGCAGGGATTCTGATATGGTAGCAGCTTGGTCGGTCAGGGACTAAGCGGGCTGGTTTGGCCCGTTGTTAGAATGAGTATTACTGAGATTCTTTTGGATAAAGGGCTGCTCACGTCCGAGCAGAACGAAGAAGCCCAGGCTTTGCAGAAAGCCGAGGGGCTTAGGTTGGATCGCGCTTTGATTCAGTTGGGCCTTCTGTCGGAAAAACAGTTGCTGGAAGTGATGTCCGAACATCTGCACCTCCCGATGATTAACCTGGAGGAAGTGGCCTTTGACCCCGAATTGTTGCGCGCCCTCCCGGCTCGGATTGTTTATCGCAAGCGGCTGGTTCCGGTGAAGCGCTTCAACGGCACGCTGCAAGTCGCCACCAGCGACGCGTTTGATCTCTATTCGTTTGATGAGATCAAGTTGATGACCGGCTTGAACATTCAGCCCGTTCTTGCGCCGAAGGATGACATCGAAAAAGTCATCAAGTCTCATTACGGTCTTGGTGGCGATACCCTCGACGAGATGGTAGGCGAAGATGGCGCGGAGGCTTCTTCCGCCGTCACTGAAGGGAGTGAAGATTTGTTGGAGATGGCGCAGGAGGCGAGCGTCATCAAGCTAGTCAATGAAATCATCGTCGAGGCGGTCAACGAGCGCGCCAGCGATATTCACATCGAGCCTTTCGAACATCACATGTCGATCCGTTATCGCATTGACGGTGTCTTGCAGGAAGCTCCCGTGCCGCAACAGATGCATCGCTTCGCGGCGGCCATTATTTCGCGCATAAAAATTCTTTCCAACATGAACATCGCGGAACGGCGTGTGCCGCAGGACGGCCGCATCAAGTTCCAGGTGGGCGGGCGGCAAATCGATGTTCGTGTCAGCGTTATTCCGATGCTCTTCGGCGAAGGCGTCGTGATGCGGTTGCTTGATAAAGCGAACGTTCTCTTCACGCTCCAGGAGTTGGGCATGGACGAGGAAATGTATGGCGTCTTCAAAGGGCTGATCGATCGTCCGCACGGAATTATTTTGGTCACCGGTCCAACCGGCGCGGGCAAAACCACGACATTATATGCGGCGCTCAACGCCATCGTGGACGCAGGCATCAAGGTGCTTACCGTGGAAGATCCTGTTGAATATCACCTTGCGGGCGTGAACCAGATTCCGGTGAATCACCAGGTTGGAATGACTTTCGAGCGCGGCTTACGCGCGATTCTTCGTCACGATCCGGATGTGGTGATGATCGGGGAAATCCGCGACTTGGAAACGGCGCGCGCCGCCACGCAAGCGGCTTTGACCGGTCACTTGGTGCTATCGACATTGCACACCAATGATTCGGCCTCCGCGCCGATGCGTTTAATCGACATGGGGGTCGAACCATTTCTGGTCAGCAGCACCTTGATTGGCGCCATGGCCCAGCGGCTGGTGCGGAAAGTTTGCTCGAAATGCAAAACCGAGTACACGCCGGAAAAATTGCCGAAAGACTTCAAGCCGCAGCCGGGCGAAAAATTTTATCGCGGAACAGGATGCCAGCATTGCCGCAACACGGGCTATCGCGGGCGCAGTGGCGTTTATGAGCTGATGGAGATGAACGATGATATCGCGGCGAAGATCATCGAGCGCGCGCCGGCTCACGAGGTCATCGCAGTTTCCAAAAAGTCTGGCACGCGCATGTTGCGCGAGGACGGGTGGTTGAAAGTCCGCCGCGGCATCACGACGGTTGACGAAGTTTTGACCTGCACCGCGGTGTGATTTACGGTGGCTGCATTGTTTCCCGGAAATCTTATTACGTTCGCGGCGCGCTGAGGACAGCGGGCCCTACCTTGTTCGATGGCGCACTTTAACTACACCGCGATGACCGAAGCCGGACAGAAAATCTCCGGCGCTCTCGAAGCCGAGAGTTCGGCCGCAGCGGTCCGCGCGCTGGAGGAGAAAAAGCTTTTTCCCGTGAATGTGTGGGGGAAGGACGGGTCCGCGGCGAAGGATGGAACCCACATTAAACGGAAGGTGAAGTCGCGCGATCTCGGCACGATGTACGGCCAGCTCGCGGACTTAATCGGTTCCGGCGTGCCGCTCTTGCGTGCTCTCGATTCGCTGATCAAAAGCACCACGAGCATTTCCCTGAAAGAGTTGCTGAAGGAGATTCGGGCCGCCATTTCCGAAGGCAAAACGCTGACCGAAACATTGCGACAATATCCGGAAACTTTTCCCCCGTTGCACATCGCCATGATCCAGGCCGGCGAACGCGCGGCGTTCCTGGAGGAAGTTTTGCGCAGCCTTTCTGGATTTCTGGAGCGGTTTGAGGAACTGCGCAGCAAAGTCCTGGGCGCGATGATTTATCCGATGGTGCTCGTGGCATTGGGAACGTCCGTGATGATCGGCGCCTTGATTTTCTTCGTGCCTAAATTTGAGCCACTGCTCAATTCCGCCAAGAAGCCGCTCCCGACGGAAATCCTTTTCGGCGCCAGCGTCGTCACGCGGAAATATTGGTACTTGTTGATTCTTGCCGCCGTGGGCGCAGCGGCGCTCGTCTGGACCAACATGAAAAGCGAAAAGGCCCGGCGCACCATGGAAAAATGGCAGCTTAAAATTCCCGTGGTCGGGACCGCCCTTCGGCTTCTCGCCATCACTCGGTTTTGCCGAATTCTTGGCACGATGCTGGCCAACGGCGTGCCGCTCTTGCATGCCTTAAAAATCAGCAAGGACGCCACCGGCTCAAACATCCTCGCGGAAAAAATAGCCACAGCCGCCGAAGCGGTCCGCGATGGCAAACGCCTTTCCGAACCTCTTTCTGAAGGCAGCTTCATTCCAGATCAAATCCTCGCCATGATCACCGTGGCCGAGGAATCGAACAAACTGGACAAAGTCCTTGTGCAAATTGCCGATACCGTCGAACGCCGCACCAACCGGCAGGTCGATCAGGCTGTGCGCCTTATCGAACCAGCCATCCTGGTCGTGGTCGCCGCCTGTATTGGTTTCCTCGCGCTTGGGCTGCTCCTCCCGATCTTCACCATGGCCAGCCAGCTTGGTTCCAAGTAGCCCTTGGCGCTTGTGGTCTGAACTATTAGTGCGCAGAATACGAGTGTGATTCAGAGAAGTTTTTTTCTTTTGCTTGTGCTCGCTTTCCTCCCAATCAGAAATGTCCTTTGCGCCGATTTTTCCTCCAAGGCCTGGAGCCTGCGCGCGCTTGATAAGCTTCTCGCCGAGGTCGAGCCCGGACAAAAAACCGTGCGCGTCGATGACATGGAGATCCTGGTTAGGAATTTGCGGGCCTGGCGAAATAATCTCGCTGGAACTCCTGGTTTAAACGCGGCTTTTGATGGCGTTTCGCCGATCTGGACTGGTGGAAATGTCTATTACTCGTTTAATGACAATGTCTCCTCGATCAAACGTCGGGCCTTTCGTGACGGCGCCTCCGAATGGGCCATGTTTGCCAATCTCCGCTTCATCGAACGCACCACCGAACCGAACTACATTTTCGTATCCGAAGACCCGAGCCTGGGTGGCGGTGTCTCAAACGTCGGCATGACGGGCGGCGCCCAGCCTTTGGACATTGGCCCAGGCGCATGGAATCGCGGCACCATCTGCCACGAACTCGGCCATGCCCTCGGATTGATTCACGAACATCAACGTTCTGATCGCGACAATTTCGTTTTAATTCTAACTCAGAATGTGCAGAGCGGAGCTGAAGGGAATTTTCCAATTCTCGCCAACTCGCTCAATCAAGGGCCGTACGATTTTCTTTCCATCATGCATTACGCACGCAATTCGATTTCCAAAGATCCCGATCACTTGAACACCATCGTTCCGATTCCGGCGTATAATCAGTTTCTCGACATCTTTCCAGCACATTGGGATCCTAAGCTTAGAATTCCACGTGGACAAGTTGTCGC
>JADMIO010846022.1_pt1 | contig 20214 bp, 16 predicted proteins | sample 8958161 | NCBI WGS metagenome assembly JADMIO01 (sample SAMN16585339, study PRJNA669376) | soil metagenome | isolation source: Crop rotation soil | place: USA: Cullars Rotation, Alabama | collected 2011 | reverse complement strand
CTTTCCCACGACGCCGATGGCGAGCGCCTGGGAATCGTGAGCGACCTGGGCGAGCCACTCTCGGAAGAAATGACGCTCGCCATCGCTGCTGACATCCGTTTGCGAAGGAGGGCCGGAACGGTGGTGACGAACGTTTCCACGTCGAGCGCAATCGACGTCATTGCGGAACGCCATGGTGGAAACGTTGTACGCACTCCGGTGGGCCAGGCTTACATCTCTGAAGGATTGATCGAGTACAACGGGGTGCTGGGAGGCGAAGGCAGCGGTGGGATCACAGTCCCCGAAGTGCACCTGACGCACGACAGCGCTGCCGCCATCGGGCTGATTCTCGAACACCTGGCTCAGACAGGCGAGCGCATTTCTGATTTGGTGACCACGCTGCCACGACTGACCACTCTGAAGCACAACGTGACTGTCGAGCCACATCGTTTGTACTCCGTATTGCAGGAATTTCGGGCCGTGATGGAACAGGAAGGGCTCGAGGTCGATTCGACGGATGGAATCAAAGTCACGTTATCTGATGGTTGGGTTCACGTGCGCGCGTCGAACACGGAGTCGATGATCCGGATCATTGTCGAAGCCCAGAAAGACGCGGCAGCGCGCGAGTTACTTGAATGGGCGCGCGACCGGATCAAACGGTAAATGCGAGCGATACCTACACTGAAGATCAGTATCTCCGGCGTCCGCGGCGTCGTCGGCCAGTCGCTCACGCCGACACTGCTCACTCGCTTCGCCGAAGCCTTCGGCACACACACCGGCTCAGGCACGATCGTTCTTGGCCGCGACCCACGCACGTCCGGTGAGATGGTTAAGCACGCAGTCGTCGCGGGCCTCTTATCGACCGGCAGTCGAGTTGTCGATATAGGCATCTGTCCTGTGCCTACGGTGCAACTCCAGGTGCGGCATCGTCGCGCGCAAGGCGGTATAGCGATAACCGCGAGTCATAACCCTGCCGAGTGGAACGCCCTGAAATTCATCAGCTCGACCGGGCTCTTTCTCGATGCGGGCCAAGCGCGTGAGCTGCTCGACATCTATCACCAGGGCGAGTACACGAAAGTCGGCGGCGCGGAGCTCAGGACAGTTGAAGAAGTAGAAGGCGCGACCGATCTGCACATCAAAACGATTCTCGACGTGCTTGGTCCACTGCCGCAGACGAGGAAGAGGCTGCGCGTCGTGCTTGATTCGTGCAACGGCGCCGGCTCGCTCGTTGGCCCGAAGCTGATCGAGGCGCTCGGCGCTGAAGTCATTCGACTGAATACAACGCCCGACGGATCGTTTCCACGTCCGGCCGAACCGCTGCCCGAGAATCTTGGCGATCTCTGCCGTGTCGTCAAAGAGCATCAGGCTGACATTGGCTTTGCGCAGGACATGGATGCGGATCGACTCGCGATCGTTTCGAATGAAGGCGAACCCATTGGTGAAGATTACACGCTTGTACTGGCCGTTCTTTATGTGCTCGGACGCGAGCGAGGGCCAGTAGTGGCAAATCTTTCCACGACCTCTGCCGTCATAGACGTTGCGAAAAAGTTCGACTGTCCGGTGTTTCTAACGAAGATCGGCGAAGTGAACGTAACAGATGCGATGCAGCAGCAGCGCGCGGTCATTGGCGGAGAGGGAAACGGTGGCGTGATCTACCCGCGCATCAACTTCGCGCGCGATAGTCTTGTCGGCATGGCGCTAGTGCTTCATCTGCTCGCCGAGTCGGGAAAGACTGTGATTGAGCTACTGAAAGACATTCCACGCTACACGATGGTGAAAGAGAAGATGGCCTGTCCTTCCGATCGCATACAGGGAGTGCTGCGGATGGTGCGGCAAGACTATGCGAAGTTTCAGATGGATTTGCGTGATGGAGTGAAAGTGATCGTGCCGGAAGGGTGGTTGCTGGTGAGAGGGTCGAACACTGAGCCGATCGTTCGTGTTGTTGCTGAGGCCAGAGATGAAGCTGCCGCTATCAAGCTGGTTCAAGATGTGATCTCTAAAATTCATACGTAACCGCAAATCACAAAAAAGTCTTGTGCTTTTTGTGCCTCTTTGTGGCTAACTGAAAGGGCTAACAATGAAGCGTGTCGCTCTATTGAGCTTCGCAATCTTCTGTTTGCAAATCGCGGTTGCAGCCCAGCAAGCGTCCAACGCGACCCTCAAGGGTACGATCACCGATCCGGCAGGCTCCGTGATCGCCGGCGCGAAGCTCACTGCCACCCAAACAGCCACCGGCATCAAACGCGACACCGTCAGCAACGACGACGGCCTTTACGTTTTCTCGAACATGGCTCCCGGTGACTATGAGCTGCGCATCGAAGCCACTGGCTTTGCAACGAAGGTCACCAACACCGCAGTGCCGTTGAAGGTGGGCCAGACGGTTACTCTCAACGCACAACTCGAAGTTGATACGACCCATGCCATCGTTGATACGTTCGTATTCAAGCCGCCTCTCATCGACAACACCAACTCTCTGATCGACGGCGTCATCGCCTCGCGTGAAGTGGAGAGTCTGCCACTTAATGGCCGCAACTTTCTCGAGCTTGCCTTGCTCGTGCCCGGCAACAGTCCCGCACCAAACTTCGATCCCACGAAGACGAACAACGTTGTGATCTCCTCAGCCGGTCAGCTCGGACGCGGCGGCAACGTCACCATCGACGGCGTCGACACCAACGACGATGTCGTCGGCGGTCCCATACAAAACATCTCGCAGGAAGCAATCCAGGAGTTTCAGATAGCCACCAACCGTTTTTCTGCACAACTGGGCCGGTCGGGTTCATCTGTAATCAACGTCATAACCAAAACAGGCACAAATGACCTGCACGGCTCGGGTTCGTTCTACTTTCGCGATAGCAGCTTGCAAGCCTTGCCGGCAACCTTCGATCGCAGTCTTACCCAGTCGCCGCCGTTCGATCGAGAGCAATATGCGTTTGCGATCGGCGGCCCAATCAAAAAAGATCGTGCATGGTTCTTTGGCTCGTTTGAGAATCGCAATCAGGACGGCGTAATCCTCGTCGGCACGCGGGACCTTGCGACACGTTCCATCAGACGTGGTTTCGCAGACTCTCCACTCGACGACTTCATGACGACTAATCGCGTCAATTGGAATCCGGACCAAAAAGACTTGCTCAACTTTCGTTACTCGTTTGAGCGCGAGAAAGGGATAACCGCCAGTACGCTTGTGCGTTCCATTGGCTCGGCTTCGCAGCGCCAGTCGAGCGACAACAAGTCAAATTCGTTTCTCGCCAATTACACCCGTCTCGTTTCTGCGTACGACATAAACAGCTTTAATTTCAGCTTCAGCACTTTCATCAACGACACTCTGCCCGTAACACCCGGCCCGCAGCTTACTTTCCCAAGCATTCAGGACGGCGCGTCGTTCCGCGTGCCGCAGCAGACGAAGCAGCGGCGTTTTCAGTTCAGCGATACGTACACGATGGTCCGCGGCAAGCACGCGATTTTTATTGGCGGAGAAATTCAGCGCGTTCAATCGGATCTCGATCTCAAAGTGTTTCAGCAGGGCCGGATTGAGCTGATCGAAGATTTCCCTGATTTCGATCGTAATGGAGATGGTCGTGTCGACGATAACGATTTGCTGTTTGCAGTGACTCTGCGCAGCGGCTTTCCTGATCGTCCACTGTTGTTACCTGATACCAACAACACGTATGTTGCTGGTTTCGTTCAGGACGACTGGCGCGTGCATCGTCAGTTCACTCTGAATCTCGGCTTGCGTTATGAGATCGACACTGACGTCAAGAACGTAAGTCGCACCGACGAGCTGAATCCGCTGATTCTTCCGTTCCTGCACGGCGCCAGCAGCAAAGACAAAAACAACTTCGCGCCTCGTATCGGTTTCAACTACTCAAGCGACGACACACGCACGAGTATTCACGCCGGTTACGGCATCTACTACGATCGGGTGACCCTCGAGATCCAAACACTCGAACGCGGACTTGATGGCCGCGCGTTGCCGGTTGAAGTTCGCGCGGGCAATCTCTTCTTTATTCCGCCGCAGTTTCTCTTCGATCCGGTGAACGGCAGGTTTCCTCCGCCGGCGCCGACACTGGCAAATTCGTTTACAGGGTTTGTGTTGCCGGGTGCCGGAGCAGGCGGCATCAATATCATCGATAACGATCTGCAGAACCCGATGGTGCACCAGATGAATGTTGGCGTGCAGCGTGAGCTTGGTGAACACTTCGCGCTCCGTGCTGACTACGTGCACAACACCGGCACGCACTTCATCATCGGTCGCGTCATCGGTACGGTGCCGTTTAATCCCGTCGTCGGCGGGCCGGACATCGTCAAGAATCTCGAGTCGAGTGTTAGAACCAAATACGATGGTTTACTGCTTAGCCTCGAGAAGCGTTTTGCGAATCGGTTTCAGCTTCGCGCGTCGTACACGCTCTCGCATTCATTCAACTATGCGAATGACGACCAGATCCCGTTCTCGAACGGGCCGGTAGATTCCAACGATCTGCGCCGTGAATACGGTCCAACGCCAAACGATCAGCGTCACCGGTTTACTTTCTCCGGACTGTTTCAGCTTCCGGGTGAAGTGCGGCTGGCGCCGATACTTACACTCGCATCTTCGGTGCCCATCGATATCCTGCTTCCGGATGGCAGCTCGCGTGTTTGTGAGTTACAGAGGAATGCAGGTGCGCGACAGTTTAAGACCGGAGCGGAGTTGAATGCGGCTCTGAGCCAGATCAATGCGGCTGGTGGCTCGTTATGTCCGAATACTGATCCGAGCACCGGGTTTAAGCCACGCGTGCTCGTGCCCCTCGTGCGTGATGATTTGAAGCTCGGTGATAATTTCTCATCCTTGGATTTGCGAGTGTCGAAAGTTTTTCGGATCGGTGAGCGATGGTCTGTCGAGCCGATGGCGGAAGTATTCAATCTGTTCAATGTAACGAATGTGCTTGGTGTGTCCAACGTAAACTACTCCGGGTTCAATAACGTGTTGGTGCGAGATAGCAACGATCCGAGTAGTCCGGCGTTTTTAAAGTCATCGAGTTTTGGGCAGCCGGTCACGACAGCAGGTGGCGTGTTTGGATCGGGTGGGCCGAGAGCGTTTCAGTTTGCGGCCAGAGTGACATTTTAACCACGGATTACACGGATTTTGAACGGATTAAGACGACAGATCGGGCTTCGTACTGCAATCGCCCTCATCGTGGGTGAGGTGATCGCGGTCGGGATCTTTCTTACGCCCGCCGGTATGGCGAAGGCGCTCGGGTCGCCGATGTGGTTGCTCGTCGTGTGGCTCGCGATGGGTGCGATGGCGCTGTGCGGCGCGCTCTGCTACGGCGAGTTGTCGGCGAGATATCCTGAGGCCGGTGGCGGCTATGTTTTTCTGCGTGAGGCTTATGGCCCAGCGGTCGCGTTCATGTATGGATGGATGGCGTTCCTGGTGATGGATCCTGGCCTGACTGCTGCTCTCGCGGTTGGTCTCGCGACTTACGCCGGCTACATCTTCAAGCTTTCTCCTTTAGGAATGAAGATTGTAGCCATCGGAACGATCCTGTTCGTCGCGCTTATTAACATTCGCGGCGTCAGGCTCGGCTCGGGATTCATTCGCGCATTGGCGTTTCTCAAGCTCGGCCTGCTGGCGTTCGTTTTTCTCTGGGGAGTCGGGTTTCAACTCGGTAGCTGGTCTAACTTCACTCCCTTCGTCGCGCGCCACGCAAATTCTACCCCGCTCATTGGTGCGTTGGCCGGCGGCATGGTCGGCGCTTTCTTTTCGTTTGCCGGGTGGTGGGATCTCGGCAAGCTTGCCGGTGAAGTCAAAAATCCCGCACGCACTTTGCCACGAGCACTCACTTACGGAGTCATCATCGTCACGATTGTTTACGTCCTGACCAGCTTGAATTTTGTCTACCTGGTGCCGCTCGATCAGGTTACGTCCGGTGAGACGTTTGCCGCGCAGGCCGGAGAAGTGCTGTTCGGTCGCGCTGGTGGACTAATCTTTTCGTTCATCGTCGTCATATCTGTCCTTGGCAGTATTACTGCCGTGGTCATGGCGGCGCCGCGAGTGTATTTTGCAATGGCCCGCGATGGGTTATTTCTTCCCTCCGTTGCTGTCGTTCACAGACGTTTCGGAACTCCGGCGCGCGCGATTGCGCTTCAAGCGGTGCTGGCTTCGTTGCTCGTAGTCGCCGGCAGTTTCAACGAGATCGTCTCATACTTTATATTCGTAGTGGTCGTGTTTATTGCGCTGAGTGTCGCCGCTCTGTTCAGGTTTCGCGGCGAAGATGCGAACGGCGTTCGTTATCTGACACCCGGTTATCCCGTGATACCGATCGTGTTTCTGGCCATGATTCTTGTGTTGCTGGTACTGATCGGTGGTAATAATCCGGCCCAGGCATTTCTCGGAGTGGCAGTGGTCGCATTGGGCCTGCCGGTTTACCTGTTCCTGTTTCGCAACAAGCGTCTGGTGGAAGGAAGGACTATGCAATGACGTGGATCAAGACGATTGCTGTCGATGAGAGTGATGCGGTGCGGAAGGCAGTCGAATCGCAGCGTGAGTTGTACCCGATTGAATATGCGACACCCGTGCATCCGACTGCGGACGGCGAAACTGCCGGCATCGTCGCGTCGCACAGCTTGATTCCGAACGCCCTCTATCATGCGTTTGCAACGTTCGGCTCGTTGATGTCGCCGGAGTTGCCGCTCACGAGACGACAGCATGAGATGATCACGACGGTGGTTTCGGTTACGAACCGTTGCCATTATTGAATCGAGTCTCACGCAGAGTTTCTGCGTCGCGTAACATTGGATCAGGAACTGGTAGCCGCACTCGAAGACGACTATCGCAACGCGCCGATTTCCGAGCAGGAGAAAGTGATGCTCGATTACGTCGTGCAGATAACGCGGGACGCGACGCGCATTTCCCCTGCCGATCACGAGCGGCTGCGTTCAGTTGGTTTTGACGACCAGGGAATTCTGCAAATCACGCTCATTGCTTCGTGGTTCAACTACATCAATCGCGTCGCCGATGCATTGGGCGTCGGCAGAGGTTAGTTATGAAGTATCTGAGTTTCTCTGCGTACATCTGCGGCCTGATTTTTCTCTTCACGTTAACTGCATATGCGCAACAGGAAGATGTAGTCAAAGTCAAATCCAACCTGGTCAACATCGACGTCATCGTCAAAGACAAAAAAGGCAAATACATCTCAGACCTGAAAGCCGAAGACTTCACCGTCACCGAAGATGGCCAGCCACAGAAAATCGAGTTCTTCGACGCGCCGCTTTCACGAACCGAAACACGCAAGGCCGGTGAGACACCGGCGGCTGCAGCAACCGTACCCCCAACTGCGACACGCAACTACGTGGCGCTCGTGCTTGATTCGCAAACGACAGACGTAACCAACCTGAAGCCGGTCCGCGAAGGCGCAATCAAATACATCCGCGAGCAAGTGACCGACGCGGATGCGGTCGCCATCTTGTCAGTGACGAACGGTTTGCAGATGCTGCAACCCTTCACGCACGACAAGGCAAAACTGATTGCCTCCCTGGAACGACTCGGCAGTCCCGACTCAAAAAGCTTCGAGCAGAAAGATCTCGCGGAGAACATTGCCTCACTGCGAGAGGTCCTGAACAACGCCTCTTCCGCCCCCATCACCAGTCCCGCCGGAGGGTCCGAAGCGGCGAGAATAATGATCGCCCAGACTGTGCTGCAGCAGTTCATAAGACTGCGCACTGCTCTCAGCATCCAACAGGCGCGGCCCGTGCTCGCGGCGATTGCGGCGATCGCAGAAGGCCTGCGACCCATTCCCGGCAAAAAGACCCTCGTGTTGTTCTCACAAGGATTCGTCACGCCTGCCGTGCTCGACTGGCAAGTGCAGAGCACGATCGACATGGCCAATCGAGCGAACGTCACGGTCTACATTATCGATTCCGCCGGGCTTAGAGCCGGTGCTCCAACGTCAGGCTCTCTGGTCCCCTCGTCACCGCTTGCAGGTGTGTCTGCTATCACGAACCAGGAACAACGAATCCGCGCCGTCGGTGGAGAAACTGTTTTCGACAACGCGCGACAGGAAGGGCAGAGCCGCGAGTACGACATTCTCTATCGTATCTCCGGTGACACTGGCGGCAGGTTTATAAAAGGAAATAACGACATCGGCCAGGGTCTCGAGCGGATCAATCAGGAGATACAGTCGCGCTATACGCTTGCATATCGCAGCACTAATCAAAACTTCGACGGCACGTTCCGCAAAGTGAAGATCGAAGTTCACCGGCCTGATGCACAAATTCTTTCACGCTCGGGTTACTACGCCATCTCGCCGGAAGACGTCGTGCTGTTGTCGCCCCCGGATAAAAAGCTTCTTGCTGACTTCGATAATGCCCAGGCAAATCCCGGCTTGCCGTTATTTGTTTCCCTCAGTCCATTTCGAATCGGCAATGGTCTCTACACAGTTCCACTCGCACTCGAGATCCCGCCTGGGGCAGTCAAGTTTGATCGTAAGGGCGACAAACAGTCGATGCAGTTGGAAGTGCTCGGCATTTTGAAGGTCACGCCGGAGCGAACGCTTTCGCGATTGGGCGGCAACTTCGACGTGAATTTATCGGCTGACGATTACAACAAGATTCTCAGCAACAACATTTTCTACCGGCAGGATCTGCAACTCGCTTCCGGCGAGTACACGATCGATGTGATCGTGAAAGACAAGCAGTCGGGGAAAGTGAGCGCGCGGCGCGAGCAGTTTGTGCTTCCGGAACCGGATGCTGAGTTTGCGGCGACGCCGGTGGTGCTCAGCCGTTACGTCGAGCCTGCGAGCCAACTGCCACCCAATCCTGATTTTCCGGATGTGTTCGTGTATGGAAAGCAATTGATACGTCCTTCAGCCGCGCGCCAGTTCAGGGCGAGCGATAACCTGATCATGTACCTCGCTGTTTACAACGCGGCGAACAGTCCTGAGACGGGAAAGCCGCTCGTGCGCGTTTCAGTGCGACTGATGAAAGATGGTCAGCCGGCCAGCAAGTTTTTTGATTTCGTGTTGACTGACGTTCAGAGTACGCCAGTGCCGCATTTGACGTTTGCTGAATACTTGCGGCTTGCGAGTCTTGCACCGGGTCACTACGAAGCGATGATCGAAGTAAAAGACATGGTGACGCGGCAGTCGTCAAAGCAGGAAGCGCCGTTTGAGATCGTGCCCTAATCCTGTAATTCTGAAAAATCTTGTTTCATCCTGTCTAACGTGGGCCACAACAAAGAGCGCGCATGTTAATTTCCGATCTCGACACACCCGCCGTCATCATCGACCTCGACGTAATGGAGCGAAATCTCGCTCGTGTCGCCGGTTACTGCCGCCAGCATCAACTGCTTTTGCGCCCGCACACAAAGACGCACAAGATTCCTGAGCTCGCCAGACGCCAGATTGCCAGCGGCGCCACCGGCATCACTGTCGCCAAGATTGGCGAAGCTGAAGTCATGCGAGATGCGGGCATCGACGACATTCTTATCGCGTATCCAATCGTGGGCGCGGAGAAGACTGCACGACTCGCGCAACTCGCCGAACAAGCAAACATCACCGTCTCACTCGATTCCGAAGAAGCGGCGCGTGCCATCTCCGATGCCGCCTCGCAGCACGGAACAAAAATCGGCGTGCTAATCGAGATGGACGTAGGTTTCGCGCGTTGTGGCCTCGGTAATGAGAACGACTTGTTGACTCTGGCGCAAAGAATTACTGAGCTGCCCGGCGTGGAGTTTAAGGGGCTTGCGTTTTTCCCGGGCCACTTCGCTGTTGGACCGGAAGAACGTGCTGCGTTGCGTCGTCAGGTTAACGAATTTCTAAAGCGATCTCTTGAAGCGTTTTCACGTGTTGGTTTACGCGTCGCGATCGTGAGTGGAGGCTCAACACCGACTGCCTACGAAGGCGACTTGTTTTATGGCGTCAACGAGGTACGGCCAGGCACGTATATCTTCAACGATCGAAACACCGTCGCTGTTTCGGCGTGTTCGTTGGAGGACTGTGCGTTGTCGGTTATCGTCACCGTAATCAGCACGGCAGTTTCCGGACACGCAATAGTTGACGGTGGCTCGAAAACTTTTTCTTACGACCGCTTTCAGGGCGGGGATGGCAGTGGCTTTGGAATCGTGAAGGAAGATCCGGCGGCGGTCGTGGAACGCTTTTCCGAGGAGCATGGGCATTTGAATGTTCAGCGGTCAGAGCGGCGTTACCGTGTCGGAGACCGACTCAGCATCATTCCGAATCACGTTTGCACGACGGTGAACATGCACGATGAGATTTATGGAGTGAGAGGCGAGCGCGTTGAGGAGATCTGGCGTGTTGCCGCGCGAGGCAAAGTGCGCTAAGCCACAAAAGGCAAAGCTATTCTCCGGGCAGATTTAGCTGATCGTCGACCAGAGTCTCCATTGGAACACCTGCGAGCCGCGCATAACGCAGCACAATCAGCAAATCCGGCTCGCGGGTGCCGAGCTCGAAATTGGAAACTGCCGAATAATGTACCTTCAGTTCGAGCGCTCTGGCCATCTCCGTTTGACTCATTCTCAAACGTTTTCTGATTGCCAATAGCTTGTGGCTTAGCTTCACCGGCTTGTTTCGGCGCGAGCGTCCCATCAGGCCAAGACTCCTGACGAAGATGCGCTCTTGAATTTATGTGTATTTTCACTTACACTGCGCGCCGAACCAGAGGATGACCGATACGCCCGATTGAATCGGGCGCGTCTCACTAGTCGGTTTGCCCTCGCGCCTTAATCAACAGCTGCTCCTTTACAATTTTTAAAGTTTCGGAGCGCATGCCCGGAGGCAAATTGTGGGTGTTGCCTGTGCGTTCCGCCGAGAGCGGTAGTTCGGCTTCAGAATCGTGCTGCCGCTCTCACCTTAGGTACTGCCCAAAACTTGTCACACGGATATGAGTATCGCCGGCATTAGCTGAGGCGAGGTTTAGCTCATCTTCGTAAGAGGCGAGGTTAGCGCGAGGATTTTCGCTTGGCAATATGTTTGCTTTAGCCCTAAGCCCGCGTCTCTGACAGGGGCCTTATACTACACACAAACCAATTTAGCTATAGATTAACGAACATATCTAAAGGTGCTTGATGTTATAAGTCAGCATCACGCAACCGTTCGTTAACTGGCGACATTCCTTCAACTCCAGATTAATTTGCCTCGACATTTCATGGAACAATGGAATTCCAGAACCGAGTAGCAACGGGTGGACGTTGATAGCAATTTCATCGATCAGGTCTGCCTCAAACAACGACGTTGCCAACACGCCGCCGCCCATCACAAAGATATCTTTACCTTCTTCTTCCTTCAGCCGCCGGACTAAATCAGCCGCATCTTCAGATACGAACATAACGTTCTTCGTATTCGGCTTCTTCATCGTTCGCGAACAGACGTACGTCTTGATTCCGGCATGGCCGCCGCCTGCGCCATTGGCCACCGCCACTTCGTAAGTTCGCCGTCCCATCACGATCGTGTCTATCGTCTTCCAGTAATCTCCCAGCATCTTTTCGACGTCTTTGCTCGACATTATCCAGTCGAAAGTGTCGTCCTTACGTGCGATGAAGTTGTCGAGACTGTTGGCTCCTCCATATCTGGCTTTGCGCATTCACTACACCTCCCGTCATGTTTATGATCTAAAATCTGCCGATGATGCGGGCTGATCGTTACTCCCCTACCAGCAACGCAGGCCGGCCTTCGCTCTGGCCCTGGGTTTACCTGATCGCGTTGGTATATTTCACACTTCACCTGCTGACGGCAACCCGTTACGGCTACTTTCGCGATGCGTTGTATTACCTCGCGTGCTCCGAGCACCTTGCCTTTGGTTACGTCGACCAGCCGCCGCTGATCGCTGTGCTTGGCTGGATCGCGCGGCACACTTTACGCACGTCGCTGCCGGCCCTGCTGTTCTGGCCTGCGCTGGCCGGTGCGTCACGTATTGTTTTGATCGCAGCGTTCGCACGCGAGCTTGGCGCGCGCCGATTTGGCATTGTATTGGCCGCGGCGCTGGCAATCACACCGGCGGTTTGGTGGGTCACCGATCACCAGTTTGCGATGAATGCGTTTGAGCCGTTGTTCTGGGGCGGACTTGCCTATGTCGTGCTGCGAATCATTAACACTGCGAACCCAAAACTATGGCTCGTCTTCGGCGCCATCGCCGGCCTTGGACTTCTCAACAAGTACTCAATCGTGATCTTTGCTTCAGCTTTGCTGGCCGGCATTCTCATCTCCGGCCAACGCCGAATCCTGTTCACTCCATGGATACTTCTCAGCGGTGCGCTGGCGTTCTTAATATTCCTGCCAAACCTGATCTGGAACATTCAGCATAACTGGCCCTTCCTCGAGCTGATGCGGAACGTCCGTGCAACCGGAAAAGACGTGGTGCTTCCTCCGGCAAAGTACCTGCTACAGCAGATCATGATGATGAACCCGGCGAGCTTCCCGTTCTGGTTTGGCGGACTGCTCTTCTACTTTTTGTCGCCCGACCTGAAAAACTATCGCGTCTTCGGCTGGACCTTCGTGATCACGATCGCTGCTTTCATGATTACGCACGGCAAAGATTATTACTCTGCACCGGCGTACGTGATGTTGTTTCCTGCGGGCGCCCTCGCAACCGAACGTTTGCTCGCCCGGTTGTCAGTACGCGGAAGAGTGCAAATGATTTTGCAACCGGCGTGTTTCGTGTGGTTGCTGATTGGTGTGGTGCCGCTGCTGCCGTTGGTCTTGCCGGTGTTACCCATCGAGACGTTTCTGCGTTACCAGTCACACTTGCCTTTCGAGCTGCCGAAAACAGAGCGAAGCTTTATCGGTGAGACGTTGCCACAGTACTACGCTGATGAGTTTCCATGGCCGGGCATGGTCGCGGCTGTTGCCACGGTCTATCATTCGCTCACGCCCGAGGAGCAACAGCACGTCGCGATCTTTGGCAGTAACTACGGACAGGCGGCGTCGATTGACTTCTTTGGGCCACAGTACGGATTGCCGAAAGCAATCAGCGGACATCAGAACTATTTCCTCTGGGGCCCGCGCCAGTACACCGGCGACATCGTAATCCTACTCGGGGGTCTCGAAAGTGAGGCACGCCAGCAATTCGAGTCGGTGACTGTGGCCGCCACCTTACAAAATCCATACGCGTATCGCTACGAGAATCGCCCAATTCTGTTGTGCAGAGGTTTGAAATGGAACTTGCAGGCCGAGTGGTCGCGGGTAAAGAATTGGCGTTAAGTAGCTTGTGAATCATGTAAAATCCTCTAAATCCTGTCACCAACTACTATGAAAATTAACCGTCGCAAATTCTTAATCGGATCCTCCGCTGCCGCGTTAGGACACAAGTACCTTCTACCGGCATTCGGAAAATCAAATCGCCAAAGTTCATCACCACTAAAAGCGAATGCCGCAACCGAAGTAACCGTTTACACGACCGCGGAAAACACGGCTCACCGGCTTTCACGAACTGATACGCTGACCTTCAAGCCTGTCGGGCAACCGAAGGAAACTCAGTTCTGTGTGTTCGTCGATCCGGCCCGGCAGTTTCAAACGTTTCTCGGCATCGGTGGAGCATTGACCGACGCCGCAGCCGAGACGTTTGCCAAACTCCCGAAAGACAAACAGCGCGAGTTCCTCGACGCTCACTTCGACGAAGAACGAGGAATCGGTTACAAGCTCGCGCGCACAAACATCCATAGTTGTGATTTCTCGAGTGCAAGTTACACGTATGTGGATGAAGGCGACAAAGATCTCAAATCGTTCAGCGTCGCTCACGACAAGCAATATCGCATACCATTCATCAAGGAAGTGCTCGCCGCCACTCGCGGCCGACTCAACATCTTCGCCAGTCCGTGGAGTCCGCCCGCATTCATGAAAGACAACAACGATATCCTGGACGGCGGCAAGTTAAAGCCCGAGTTTTTTCAGTCGTGGGCCAACTACTACGCGAAGTTCATCAAAGCTTACCAGGCGGCGGGCGTGCCCATCTGGGGCCTTTCGATTCAGAACGAGCCAATGGCTACGCAAACGTGGGAGTCGTGCATTTACACCGCCGAGGAGGAAAGAGACTTTCTCAAAAACTACCTTGGCCCAACGCTGCAACGTCACGGCCTCGCGGATAAGAAGATCATTGCGTGGGATCACAATCGTGATCTGATTTACCAAAGAGTCAGCACGATCCTTTCCGATCCAAAGGCGGCGAAGTTTGTCTGGGGCATCGGTTATCACTGGTACGAGCCCTGGAGTGGCGGCGAGCCGATGTTCGACAACGTGAGATTGGTCCACGAGATATTTCCCGACAAACCTCTCATCTTCACAGAGGGCTGCCTCTATCCATTTAATCGGGAGAAGCTCGGCGAGTGGAAGTTTGGCGAGCAGTACGGACGCTCGATGATTCACGACTTTAACAACGGCACTGTCGGCTGGACTGACTGGAACGTTTTGCTGGACGAGAAAGGCGGCCCGAATCACGTCGGCAACTTCTGTTACGCTCCGGTGCATGCCGATACGAAGACGGGCGAGTTAATCTACATGAACTCGTACTACTACATCGGTCATTTCTCGAAGTTCATAAAACCGGGGGCGCGCAGGATTGCGAGTTCACCCAGCCGCAGCCAGCTTCTTTCCACAGCATTTCTCAACACTGACGGCAAGATGGCAGTGATCGTGATGAACCCGACCGACAGAAATGCTTCGTACTTGCTCTGGCTGAACGGCAACGCCGCTGAGGTGAACAGTCTCCCGCATTCGATCCAAACGCTCGTGATGTAAACCTCCTCCATCCTGTGACAGGATCGCAAGATTTTCATGATTCACATGATGAATCTTGTACATGGCTGAATAAGTAACAGGGAATCGAACAAGGGGGAATTCAATACCGTGGCTATCCCGAAGCGCTCCGCCGAGCCGGAGAGCAGTTATGTGGCTGAGGGCAAGTCACCTGGAGATAAAGTCTCGCCGCCACGCGGCCGCGGGATGCTGCGCACTCTCGGTCTCGGCCTCATCACGGGCGCTGCCGACGACGATCCCTCAGCAATCGGAACTTACGCCAGCGCCGGAGCCTCAATCGGTCCAGCATTCCTTTGGACTGCGCCAGTAACTTTTCCAATGATGTGTGCCGTCGTGTACCTGTCGGCGAAGTTGGGCCAGGTTGCAGGCAAGGGACTCTTTCATGTTATCAGAGACCATTATTCGCGCTGGATCCTTTATCCGGCTCTCATCGGCGTGCTTATCGGAAACATTATCGAAGCCGGAGCGGACATGGGCGGTATGGCTGCTGCGATCGGTGTGCTGGTGCCGATACCGATTTCAGTCATCATCATCCCGATTGGAGTTTCGATTTTTGCGCTACAGGTTTGGGGCTCGTACGAGTTGATACGCAATATCTTTCGTTGGCTTGCGTTGACATTGCTCGCCTACGTGGGTTCAGCGATCATAGCCAAACCGCAACTACTCGATGTGATTAAAGGTACCTTGATCCCAACCATTCGCTTCGATCAGAAATTTCTTTCTTTGTTGGTAGCAGTGGTTGGCACCACGTTATCCGCGTATTTGTACACGTGGCAGTCGAACCAGGAAGTCGAAGAAGAGATCGCGATGGGCCGGCGACGATTGGCACAGCGAAAAGGTGCGACTAAGAAGGAATTGCGGGAGACGAGGGCCGATGTGATCTCTGGCATGTTTTTTTCCAATCTCGTGATGTACTTCATCATTCTGTCCACTGCTTCGACGCTCTTCAAAGCGGGCCAGACGGACATCAACACAGCGGCAGACGCGGCGGAGGCACTACGACCCCTGGCCGGCGACGCAGCGGCAGCGCTCTTCGCGCTGGGTGTGATCGGCGTCGGTTTTCTGGCCGTGCCGGTGATGACGACCGGGGCGGCTTACGATCTGTGTCAGGTGGTTGGCTGGAAACACAGCTTGCACGCGAAACCGTCAGAAGCGAAGAAGTTTTATGCCGCGATCGGGGGCTTCACAGTATTAGCCATGACGATCAACTTCCTCGGTTTCAATCCGATGAAGGCGCTTGTCTTTTCCGGTATCGTGCAGGGTTTCTCGACGCCGCCGTTGCTGTTGCTGATCATGCTGATGACGAACAGCCGCAAGATCATGGGCACCCGAGTGAATAGTTTGGGATTGAACATCCTTGGCTGGATCACGACGGCAGCTATCTTTGCCGCGAGTATCGGCCTGGTGGTCACGTGGTTCATGTAGCCGCAAAAAGGCACAAGAGGCACAAAAGATTATCTGATAGAATCCTGCCCATGAACGTGGCAGATATAAGATTACTCTTAGACTACACCGAGTGGGCCAACGATCTCGCGATGGATGCTGCAAGCAAACTTCCCGACGAGGATCTACGTCGCGACGCCGGCATCAGTCACAACTCGATCTTTGGGACGCTGGTGCACATGGCGGGCGCAGAGTGGATTTGGGTGGAGCGCTGGCACGGCCACTCGCCCGCAAAGGCTGAAGCATGGTCGCAGTGGAGCACTGACTCCTGTGCTGACCTCCCGACTCTGAAACAGCGTTGGACCGAGCTCGTCAACCGGCGCCGGCAATATGTTTCAGAGTTGGACGAGTCAAAGTTTGTTGCCGAGCTGCCATTCAAGCTACTCAGCGGCGACCCGAGCTCGATGCCTCTCGTCAATCAAATGCAGCACGTCGTCAATCATGCGACTATGCATCGTGGTCAGATCGTCGGCATGATTCGTCAACTCGGCAGCGAGCCACCCGCAACGGATTTGCTTTTCTACCTGCGCCGGGAAATATCGCCGAAGTGACACAAATCTGAAGAAACATTCGAGCGTGATCAGTGTCTAAACAGGCTATGAAACGCCTGCTTCTTCTAACCATAACGATTACCTTTACAGCGTGCGCACGACCCGGTGACTATCCCATCAGCTCGAACTGCGCCTGGATTGAAGACGACCATCGTACTTTAAATCTGGAAACGATCGCAGACCGGCGGCATCTTCGGCACGATGCGGAAACGGCTGAAGACGTGGCGATTCGCTGGGCCGATAGGCACTTCGGATTGACACCGGCGTACGAGCCACGACGCGATCAGTGCATGGCAGCGCTATTCGACGGCGTCGCCAGGCAACATGGCGTGGATGTGGCTCTGGTTCGACAGTATAGTTCGCAGCGCGACATCGTCGTAGATTCAGCGGTATTCCTGACGTTCAGTATTCTCTTCAGCTTCGCTGCTTATATTTTTGCGGGGCGAATACTTAAAAAATTTACCCCGGATGAACCCGGCTTCTGGATCATGACGGTCACTATGGCTATCGGTGTTAGCCTGGTCGGACTCATGATTTCAATGCTTGGGTCAATCGTAGTCGAAGGCGTCCGCTTGAACAGCGGCCATCTCAGTTACAGGATGAGCCGCATCCCTTTTCGACAGCACTGGGGCGTGTTGTTTTTGTGCGGCACGGTCATCTTTGCCTTAGCGACCCTCCTTCGTACCCGCGTTAAACGGCAATTTCCAATCAGGACGTGAAGCATGAGCGATCAAGATCGTAGCGGCATCATCAAACTATCTGACACCCTGGCCCGCCTACCTGGACCGGCGGGTGAACACGCTGTCAGCGTGCTACAGCGAGGAACTCTTCACGCAAAGCTCTCGGCGCCAAAAGTGCCAGTCCGGCAGACGCCTCATGAGCAAGACGAAATTTACGCGATCATCAGCGGCCGAGGCATTTTTTTTCACGATGGAAAGCGGGATCCGTTCGAGCCGGGCGATCTTCTGTTCGTTGCTGCCGGTGTAGAGCATCAATTCGAAGACTGCACGGAGGATCTTGCTGTGTGGGTTGTATTTTACGGTGCCCGCGGTGGCGAAGTGCCGCAAAGTCGTCGCTAGTCAATTTGTGCTTTTTGTGGCGTGGCTTCGATCGTTACTGAGGTTCCATTGAATGCGGCGGTTCCACAAAGAGTATCAATGGCTTGGTTGTCTGTCAGATCGTTGATGCTTGCGCCGGCGTGATGTTGGGCCACTTCGATTTGATTTCCCGGCCGATCGTGGCCCCATCCGTGCGGAATACTGACCACCCCCGGCATAATCTCTTCAGTTATCTCAACGGGCACTACAACTGATCCAACCTTCGATCGCACAACCACGTGCTGACCTGTCGTGAGGTTACGATGGGCAGCATCCGCCGGGTGCATGAGAACTGAGCATCGTGGCTTTGCCGGATTGCCCTTTACTAATCTTTCGTAATTATGCAGCCAGGAGTTGTTGCTGCGGAGCTGTCGTCGTCCAATCAACAAGAGGTTACCGTTGGAATGGAACGCCACATTGAGCAAGCGTGCTTTCACACGCGCGAGATCTTTTACGAGAGCTTCCGGCGCTAACTGAATCTGCTTGTCAGCAGTGCGCAAGCGTTTCGGCAAGCACGGCTTTAATGGGCCCAGATCGATGCCGTGCACAGCTTTCTGAACCTTTCGCAACGTCAGGCCTTTCGAGAAGGGATTAAAGCGCGCCCCGTAGGGTCCAAAACGCAAACTCAGGTCGAGAAGCCGCTCTGGCGTGTAGAACGGTTTGAGCAACTTTCGCTTGACGCGTCCGGCAACACCGTCGGGTTCCATGCGCGATTGCAACTCGAGCAGTATCTGCCAGTCGTGTCGCGCGTCTGCGTCCGGCTCAAATAACGCCGGTGAAAACTTTGCCGTGTTATGAACTGCGAGCAGATGAAAAGCGAGATCGTAGTGGCCGCGCTCGAGCGCGGAAGTAGGAGGCAGGACGATGTGCGCGTGTCTTGACGTTTCGTTGATGTAGAAGTCGATTGACACCATAAACTCGAGGCTCGCGAGAGCTCGATCCAACTCACGTCCATCAGGTGTCGACAAGACCGGGTTACCTGCCAGAGTCACGAATGCTTTGATCTGTCCCGGACCTTCAGTGAGAATCTCTTCGGCAAGAGCAGCAACCGGCAGCTCGCCTCCAAATTCAGGCAGTTTTCGCACGCGGCTGTGCCAGCGAGCAAAACTTCCGCGCGGCGCCAGCGACTCAGGCGCTGACACCGGATCGAACGCGGGAAGTGTAAACATCGCACCGCCCGCGCGATCTAAATTGCCCGTGACGATATTCAAAGCGTTTATCAACCATTGGCATACACCGCCAAACTCCTGCGTGCTGACGCCGATTCTTCCATAACAAACAGCCGATTCGGCTGCCGCAAATCCCCTCGCCAGCACGCGAATCTGAGTAGCATCGATACCGGTGACGGGTGCGACTCTTTCCGGCGAAAACTCGGCGACGAGATCGGCGATAGTCTCAACACCTTTCGTAAACGCAGACAATGCGCCTAAGTGGATTAACTCTTCGTCGAAAATCACGTGTAGCAATGCCAACAGCAATAAGACGTCTGTGCCGGGACGGATAAAGAGATGCTGGCTGGCGAGCCGGGCAGTTTCGTTATGTCGCGGATCGATGAGGACGACTTTGCCGCCGCGCTCGCGGATCTCCTGTAACCTCCGCGGCATACCCGGCGCGGTCATCATGCTGCCATTCGAAACCGCGGGATTTGCTCCGAGCATCAGCAGGAACTTTGTTCGCTCGAGATCCGGAATAGGAACCAGCAGTTGATGACCAAACATCAGAAACGAAGCCAGGTGATGGGCCAACTGGTCTACTGAAGTTGCAGAGAAACGGTTTCGCGTACGCAGGCTGCGGAGGAATCCTGGTGCGAATAGAAGAGCGCCGTAGTTATGCACCGTGGGGTTGCCGAGGTAGGTTCCGATGGAGTTTCTTCCATTCGTGGCGCGAATACGTCTGAGGTTCTGCGCCACCTCATCGAACGCTTCGTCCCAGCCGATGCGTTGCCAGCCTCCGGCAGTGCGGCGCACCGGATACTTGAGACGGTCTTTGTCGTAGTGAATATCCTGTAGCGCGACGGCTTTCGGACAGATGTAGCCATGGCTGAACGGATCATCTTTGTCGCCGCGTATGTTCAGACGCTGGTCCGCATCGGCAGTGATCTCGACGCCACAGATCGCTTCACACAGATTGCAGTTGCGATAATGAGGCGGCATGTGCATGTTATACGCTGGTGTCCTCGCCATCACAACCCTTCCCCAAGTGCCGAATTTCACGTATGATCGCCCGTCCTCTACCAAGGGAGTAAAAAACATGAGTGACCGCAAGTATCGTCAGCGCGGCTACATGGATAACGATCGCGAGCCGCAGCGTCCAAGGCAGCCACAGCCACAGTCAAACTCACAATCCAAGCCTCGCGATCGTGAAGGGCCACGCTCACCACGAATGATGGCGTTTGGGGAGGGAAAG
>JADMIO011200167.1_pt1 | contig 20217 bp, 14 predicted proteins | sample 8958161 | NCBI WGS metagenome assembly JADMIO01 (sample SAMN16585339, study PRJNA669376) | soil metagenome | isolation source: Crop rotation soil | place: USA: Cullars Rotation, Alabama | collected 2011 | reverse complement strand
GCGACAACTTGTCCACGTGGAATTCTAAGCTTAGGATCCCAATGTGCTGGAAAGCAGCCTGACGCTGGGCATCGCGGCGGGCGCGCTGGCGCTGGCCGGCGTGGGTTACGCCAGCCTCGGCCAGGAATTCCTGCCCCAGCTCGACGAAGGCGATGTCCTCGTCTCGGCCTTCCGCGTCCCCGGCACGTCGATCGAGCAGAGCCAGAAGATGCAGGCGCAGATCGAAAAGGCACTGCAGGGCATACCCGAAATGCGCATCGTCTTCTCGCGCACCGGCACGGCGGAGGTCGCATCCGATCCGATGCCGCCCAACGCGACCGATACCTTCATCATGCTCAAGCCGCGCAAGGACTGGCCGAACCCCCGCGAACCCAAGGCCAAGGTGGTCGAGCGGATCGAGGCGCGGCTCGCGACCGTGCCGGGCCATGCCTATGAAGTCACCCAGCCGATCCAGATGCGCTTCAACGAACTGATCGCGGGCGTCCGTTCGGACGTCGCGATCAAGGTCTTCGGCGAGGAAAATGGCGAGATGGCCGCGACCGCGAACCGGATCGCCGCCGTGCTGCGCCGCATCCCGGGCGCGGAGGATGTGAAGGTCGAACAGACCGAGGGGCTCCCCATGCTTGACATCGCCTTTCGCCGCGACGAGGCGTCGCGGCTGGGTGTGCGTGCGCAGGATGTGGCGGATACGGTCGCCGCGGCAGTCGGCGGGCGCGAGGCCGGGGTAATCTTCGAAGGCGACCGGCGCTTCCCGGTGGTGATCCGATTGGGCGATGCGGCGCGATCCGATCTCGACGCGCTGGGCCAGATCCCGGTGCCGACGCCTTCGGGATCGTTCGTGCCTTTGTCGTCGGTCGCCGATATCCGGCTGCTCGACGGGCCGAACCAGATCAGCCGCGAGAATGGCAAGCGCCGAGTCGTCGTGCAGGCCAATGTGCGCGGGCGCGATGTTTCGAGCGTAGTCGCGGATGCGCGCGCCGGCATTGCGAAACAGGTGCCGCTGCCCGCAGGCATCTGGCTCGAATGGGGCGGGCAGTTCGAGAACCTCGCCTCGGCGCGGGAGCGGCTGATGCTGGTGGTCCCGGCCTGTTTCGCGCTCATCATGCTGCTGCTGTTCGGCGCGCTGGGCAACGTGCGCGATGCGGCGATCGTCTTCACCGGCGTGCCGTTCGCATTGATCGGCGGGGTGGCGGCGTTGGTGCTGCGCGGCATGCCCTTCTCGATCTCTGCGGCGGTGGGCTTCATCGCATTGTCGGGCATCGCGGTGCTCAACGGGCTGGTGTTGCTCACCTTCATCCAGCAATTGATGCGAGACGGGCGCGACCGGGCGGCGGCGGCGCGCGAGGGCGCCCTCGCGCGGCTGCGGCCGGTGGTGATGACCGCGCTCGTCGCCAGCCTGGGCTTCGTCCCGATGGCGCTGGGCAATGGCGCGGGGGCGGAGGTGCAGAAGCCACTGGCGACGGTGGTGATCGGTGGGCTCATCTCCGCGACATTGCTGACGCTGTTCGTGCTGCCTGTGCTCTATGCACGGTTCGGCGCGGGGCGGCGGGCGCCCGCGCCAAGCTGATGCTGCGCAGCAATTCTTCGCCGAGTCGCGGGATCGTGCCGTTGTGGCGCAATCCCGCGCCAGTCCCTCGTGCCCGACCAACCCTCACAACCCGTTGATAAAGCACAACAAGTGCAATGATGTCACACTTCTCGAACATCATTCACTCTTGAGAGAATTAGTGTTGAAACCTTGCCGCAAATGCTGCACGCTTTGGAATGAGCGCCAAAGAGCGCGAACAGCGAGTGGGAGAGGGTTATGAAGGTTCGTGCACTGTTTATCGGCGCGTCGGCGCTGGCACTGGGCTGGTGCGCGCCTGCGATGGCGCAGGATACGCCCGCGCAGGACGAAACGGCGACCCAGGACGACGGCGTCATCGTCGTCACGGCGCAGCGCCGCAGCGAAAATCTGGCGGTCACTCCAGTTTCGGCATCGGTGCTTTCGGGCACGCAGCTGGACGAAAAGGGCGTCGTCAATGTCGACGCGCTTCAGTTCGCCATGCCCAGCGTGGTCGTGAACAATTTCGGCCAGGGCAACGATTTCAACGTCCGCGGCATCGGCAAGGCCGAGCATAATACCCAGACGACGACGGGCGTCATCACGTATCGCGACGGCGTGCCGACCTTCCCCGGCTATGTGCAGGGCGAGCCTTTCTACGATCTCGCCAACATCCAGGTGCTGCGCGGGCCGCAGGGCACGATCGTCGGCCAGAACGCCACCGGCGGCGCGGTGTTCATCAACACCAACGATCCGATCATCGGCGGCGGCGTGCATGGCTATTTCCAGGTGCAGGGCGGCAACTACGCCGATCTGGGCGGCCAGTTCGGCGTCAACCTGCCGGTCAGCGATACGTTCGCAGTCCGCGTGTCGGGCTATGGCGAGCGCCGCGACGGCTTCTACAAGGTCACTGGCCCCGGCGGCGTTCCCTATGAGAACAACAACAACGACCTTGGCATGCTCGCGGGTCGCCTCAGCATGCTGTGGAAGCCGGCCGATGGTCTGACGATCACGTCGAAGACCGATGTCGGTCACATGGATTTCGGCGCCTATCCGGCATCGCCGCAGGGCAGCTACCTGAAGACCCTGCCCAATGGCTCGGCCAACCCGGCCTATCGTGACCTGTTCGACATCACCGCCAACAATCCCGGCGGCGCGCGCGATCGCTTCGTGCGTTCGATCTTCAAGGTCGAATATGAGTTCGCCGGCGGCATTCGCCTGCGTTCGATCAGCAGTTATCAGTTCGCCAACACCTATTACCGCGCGGACCTGGACGGCACCAATGCGACGGCGCCCCTCCAGCCGAACAGCACTTTCTTCGACGATGTGAACGAGCAGCAGCTCACCACCGAACTCGCGATCATCTCGCCGGACAACCGGCCGGTTACCTGGCTGCTCGGCGTGTCGGGCCTGTGGAACGACTACCACTTCAAGGAGCCGTACCAGTTCGTCATCGACCTGGCGCCGGGCGCGAACAATCCCCTTGCCCAGTACAAATTGCAGGGCTGGAACACGACGCGTTCGCTCGCGGCATTCGGCCAGATCGGCATCCAGCTTGGGTCCAGCGTCAAGCTTGAACTCGGCGGCCGCTACACCTCCAGCCGTTCGATCAACGATGTCGATGTGCTTCAGTACAGCACCGTTCCGATCATCGCCGACCAGCAGGTGAAGTCGGATAATTTCTCGTACAAGGCATCGCTCGGCTGGAAGGTCAGCGCGGACCATTATCTCTATGCCTTCATCGCCACCGGCTTCCGTCCCGGCGGCCTGAACGTGCCGGTCGGCCTTGGCCTGCCCGATCCGTTCAAGCCCGAGGAAGTGACCTCGTATGAAGCGGGCTGGAAGGCCAATTTCGCCGACGGCCGCATCCGCACGACGATCAACGCCTTCTATAACAACTACAAGAACTTCCAGGTCATCATCGGCTATCCGGCCTATCCCACCTTCGGGATCGAGCTGAACGTCGAGGATCCCACGAAGATCTATGGCTTCGAGGCGTCGGCCGAATTCCGCTTCGGCAACTTCTCGCTCGATGCGGGCATCAACGTGCTGCGCAGCGAACTGGGCGAGTTCTACGCGGTCGATCCTCGCGCGACCAACGGGCTTGGCTATGCGGGCCCGCCCTGCGCGCCGCAGACCGGTCCTGTCGGCGGCTTCTGCACCGCACTCGGCGGCCGCGACCAGACCTATGCGCCGAACCTGACGTTCAATGTCGGCGCACAGTACGTCTTCAACCTCGGCGAGAATGACAAGATCATCCCGCGCGCCAATTTCGGGCATGTCGGCTCGCAATGGGCGACCCTGTTCCAGAACCCCGCACGGGGCGACCGGATCACCGAGCGCAACATCCTGAACGCCCAGCTCGCATGGCAGCATCGCACCTGGACGGTCACGGCCTATGCGACCAACCTGACCGATCAGCATTATCCGGCCGCCCTTAACTCCGGGCTCTATTTCGCCGGTCCGCCGCGCCAGTATGGCGTCAAGGTGCTGAAGACCTTCTGATCCACGCCCTGCCGGCCGTCGCGCGATCCCTCTCGCGGCGGCCGGTTCTTTCCGAGTGATTGGATTACCCGCGCCATGCAGTCCTATGGCCTGACAATCGACAAGTTCCTGGATCACGCCGCGAAGTGGTTTGGCGACGCCCAGGTAGTCGGCGGTGAAGCGGGCGAAGTCGCGACGCGCATCGGCTATGCCGCGCTGCGCGACCGCAGCAACCGGATGTCCGGCGCGCTGACCGCGCTGGGGATGCGGCAAGGCGATGTGGTGGGCACGCTCGCCTGGAACAGCCAGCATCATTTCGAGATTTACTATGCTGCGATGGGCGTGGGGCTGGTCTGCCACACGCTCAATCCGCGGCTGACCGCGGCGCATCTGGCGGCGATGATCGACGAGGCGGGGAACCGTATCCTCGCGGTCGCTGCCGACCTCCTGCCGCTCGCGCGAGAGGTGCTGCCTTTGTGCCCGACGATCGAGCATGTCATCCTGCTCGACGCGCCCGGCCCGGAGCTGTCGCAACTGGGCGAGGCGCGTGTCTGGACGCACGAGGCACTACTGACGGCGCATGGCGCGCCCTGCGGGTGGGGTCAGTTCGACGAGAATATCGCCGCCGGGCTCTGCTATACCTCGGGCACCACCGGCGCACCCAAGGGCGTGGTCTACACCCACCGCTCCAACTATCTCCATACGCTGCGCGCGCTCCAGGCGGACAGCGTCGCGCTGACCCCCGCCGACACGCTGCTGCTCGCGGTGCCGATGTTCCACGCCAATGGCTGGGGCCTGCCCTTCGCGGCGCCGGCGGTCGGCACGAAGCTGGTGCTGCCGGGCCGGATGATCGACGGCCCGAGCCTGGCGCGGCTGATCCGCGACGAGGGCGTGACCATTGCGGTGGGCGTCCAGACCGTGTGGCTCGGGCTGGTTGATCATCTCGATGCGACCGGCGAGGATCTGCCCAGCCTCAAGCGGGTATTGATTGGCGGATCGACCTGCCCCGACGCCTTGCTCAAGCGGCTCGAGGAGCGGCTGGGTGCCGAGGTCCAGACCAGCTGGGGCATGACCGAGCTCTCGCCGATCGGCACTATCGCGCCGCCGGGCACCGCCATGGGCGCCCGCGCATCGGGCCGCCCGCCGATGGGGCTGGACCTCAAGCTGACCGATGCCGAGGGCAACACGCTGCCGGAGCAGCGCGGCGTATTGGGGCATCTCAAGATCAGGGGCCACAGCGTGCTCGACCGCTATTTCGGCGCGGACGACGATGCGCTGGACGCCGAGGGCTATTTCGACAGCGGCGACCTCGCGATGATCGACGACGCCGGCAATCTCAGCATCTGCGGGCGCTCCAAGGACCTGATCAAGTCGGGCGGCGAGTGGATCAACCCGACCGAGATCGAAGCGGTGGTGGGCACCCATCCCGCCGTCCGCCACGTCGCGGTGATCGGCCGGGCGGACCCCAAATGGGGTGAGCGCCCGGTGCTGATCGTCGAGACCGATGGCGGCGAAGACCCACAGATGCTGCTACACCTACTGCGCGGCAAGGTCGCCGACTGGTGGATCCCACGCGACGTGATCGCGGTGGATGCGATGCCGCTCGCGGCCTCGGGCAAGATCGACAAGCAGCGCCTGCGCGCGGACTATGGCGCGGGGAAGATCGCCGCCTGATCGGGCGGGCGGCGCGAAACTTGACACGAAGTTGACACTAACGCGGATGGTTCGCGGTCGCGGGGTCGGCGCGCAGCCCGGTGTCGCCGGCGCGCGAGCCAAGCAGACGAAATCCTACATTGCAAGCGGACCATAAACCCTCCCCCCCGGAGGGGGAGGATTGGCGTTGACTCAACAACCCGCCGCTTTTGCCGGCAGCGGCGGCGACATCAGGCCGACATTCCAGTGCCACGGCACCTTCCCCGTCGCCTTGCGCCGGCACATCACTTCCTCGTTCAGGTCGAACATGCCAGGCATGAAGTTCGTCCCAGGCTTGGCCGTGCCCGCGAAGGTCATGAAAGCACGGTCAGCACCGAAGGCGGGCCATACCGCCGACCCCTCCGCCTTGGGTACGCCGGTGGTGGCAAAGCTGGTCCAGTAACCGATCATCGCGGCGGACAATTGATGCTCCACCGGCGTATCGGGGATGGCGGGCCATTTCGGCCCGATGCCATTGAAGGCGCCGAACATGTAGGGGATTTCGCTGGCGTGGAAGGCGTGCAGCCCGGCCGAATCCATCGCCGGATAACCGTGATCCCACAGATAGAGATACGCGCCCTGTCCGATCGCGGTCTGCTTGCGCGCCAGCCGTTCGGCGGTCCAGCCATAGAGCGAGTCGCGGGTGGTGAGCAGGATGCTCTCCTTGTAGTCCGCCGCCGGATAGAGCTTGAGGAAGGCGTCCGACAGCTCGCCGTAATTCTTGCGGATCGCGGCTTCATAGTCCGCCGCATTGGCCGAAGGCTTGGGTGCGAGGACCATCAGCGATCGGATCTCGCCCTGGTTGAACCCGGCCAGCACCGGCACCGGCGCCTGCTTGCCCTGATCGAACGCGTCGACCATCTGGCGCGGCAGCACATAGCCATCGACCATGCCCCAGGGGGCGAAGCCGAGCGCGGCCGCGCTGTCGGTGATCTGTTGCGCGCCCATGCCGCGCATCGCCGCGAGGTCCTTGGCCTGGAGCCCGCCCTGCAGCATCTGCCCCACCGCCTCGCCCGAGGGGAAGCCGAACACCGAGGATTTCACTTCGGGCATCGCGATCATGTACGCGCTCTGGGCGATCGCCTTGTGGAACAGGCCGCGCGCCGCCGGGGACGCCATCAGATAGAGGACGCTAAGCCCGCCTGCGGATTCGCCTGCGATCGTGACATTGCCCTCATTGCCGCCAAACGCAGCGATATTCTGCTTCACCCAGCGCAGCGCCGTGACCTGATCGAGCAGGCCGTAATTGCCCGAAATCTTCTGGGTCGATTCCATGCTGAGCGACGGGTGGGCGAGATAGCCCAACACGCCCAGGCGATAGTTCACCGAGACGACGATGACGCCGCGTTCGGCCAGCTTCTGGCCGTCATAGGTGGGTTCGCTGCTCGATCCGCCCGACAGCGCGCCGCCGTGAATCCAGAAGAAGACCGGCGCGTTCCTGGCATCCTTGGGCGCCCAGATATTGAGCGTCAGGCAATCCTCGCTCGTCTTGAGCGGCACGGGCGGGGTGTAGACACCGGCATTGCGGCTGGTCGGCTGGATACAGGCCGGGCCGAACGCGCTGGCATCGCGCACGCCTTTCCAGCGCGGCGCGGGCACTGGCGGCTGCCAGCGACGCGCGCCCACCGGCGGCAGGGCAAAGGGGATGCCCTTATACGCAACAATCTCGCCGCGGATGGTACCCGAAAGCTGGCCAGCCGGGGTGTCGAGCACCGGCACCATCGCGGGCGGCGGCGTCTGCGCCATGGCGGGTGTGGCGAGCGCCAGCGCGGCGAGGGTCAGCAGGCGGATCATGCGGCAACCTTTCCGGCGCGCAGATGGCGGGCCAGCGCGAGGAACAGAAGGATGGCGATCAGGTAGAAGGGCGTGATCGAATAGAGCGCGAGCTGAAGCGTGTTCTGATAATCGTGCGCCTTCAGCCAATCGCTCGCGAAGCCCACATAGGTTGGCCCGAGGCCCAGCCCGATGAAGTTCATCACCAGCAGCAACAACGCGCCCGACAGCACGCGCTGGTTGGGGCGAACCTCGTCCTGCACCAGGGCGACCGAGGCCGAGAGATAGACATAGTTGAACAGCATCACGACCGTGAGCAGCGCCAGCGCCAGCACCCAGCCCGGCGCCCAGACGAACGCGACATAGAAGGGCATGGCCACCGCCAGCGACAAAGCCGGCGCCGTCGCATAGCCCGTGCGCGAACGCTTGGTCAGCTTGTCTAGCACCCAGCCCGACACGATCATGCTGCCGCCCATCCCGATCAATACCGCCAGCGCATACCAGGTCGCGACTTCGGCAAGCTTCATCCCCTTGCCTTCCATCAGGAACAGCACGGCGAAATTGCCCAGGCCATAGGTCACGAACTGCGTCGCCCCGCTGCCCAGCGCCGCGAGCAGCAGCACCGGATTGGCGAAGAACATCTTGGTCGTGATCCAGAAGGATTCCTTCTCGATCACCGGCGCGGGTTGACCCGCGACCACATCGAGCGCGCCCCGCGGCGGATCGCGCAGGATCAGCGCGACCAGTACGGCGGTGACGACGCCGATCGCGCCGATGGTGATGAAGGCTTCGCGCCAGCCATAATGGATCGCGATCAGCCCGCCGAATGCGATGCCCAGGGCCGCGCCCGCGGGCGGGCCGAAATTATAGATGCCGAACGCCAGCCCGCGCTTGCCCGGCGGGAAGGTGTCGGTGATGATCGCGTAGGAAGGTGGCACGCCCCCCGCTTCGCCGAAGCCGACCACCATTCGCGCCACCACGAGCTGCGAATAATTGGCCGCCATGCCGCATGCCGCAGTCGCGCCGCTCCAGATGCCGCAGGCGAGCGCGAGGACGCTCACCCGGTTGGTGCGGTCCGCGAACCAGCCCACGGGGATGGCGATGAAGCAATAGAAACAGGCGAAATAAAATCCGCCGATCAGGCCGAGCTGGCCATCGGTGATCTGCAGCGAATCCTTGATCGGCTTCGCCAGGAAGCCGAGCAATTGGCGATCGAGGAAGTTGATCACATAGACGAAGGTGAGGACGCCCAGCACGATCCATTGCTTGCCGGTGGTGCGCGGCGTGGCGGCGGATTCGGCGCCGGTTTCGGGGGTTGCGGCTGCACTGCTCATCGCGCGGCCCGCTCCATGGCGTGGATGCCCATGTTCCTCTCCCTCACGTCTCTTATCGTCGTTGGCCGCATCATGAAGCCAAGCCGCGGAAGCTGTCAATGGACACTATCTTGTGTGTGAATATCTTTTGCGCCACGGATGAACCGCTTGACGCGTCGCGAGCGAGGCTTGAAGGACGGGGTGTGACACAGGCTGTGAAAACCAAACCCTCGCGCAAGGCCGAGCAACGCGCCGCGACGATGGAGCAGATCTACGACGCAGCCGAGGAGCTGTTCTCGCAGCACGGGCTGCACGGCACCACGCTGAAGGATGTCGCCAAGCAGGTCGGCGTCCACCACACGCTGCTCAATTATTATTTCGACGACAAGAAAGCGCTGTTCGACGCAGTGTTCGCGCGGCGTGCGGGCGTGACCAGCGGGCGGCGGATGGCCGCGCTGAACGATTACGAGAAGTCGGTGGGCGGCAAGGTGACCGTCGAGGGTGCGCTCCATGCCTTCCTCGACACCGATCTCGACACCTATATCACCGGCGGCGAGGGCTGGCGGAACTATGCCCGGCTGAGCGCCCAGGTCGCCAACACGCCCGAATGGGGCGCGGCGCTGATGGACGAGCATTTCGATCCGGTGGTGCTGCGGCTGATCGAATTGTTGAAGCAGGCGCTGCCCGATTGCTCGGACGAGGACATTTTCTGGGGCTATCACTTCGTCACCGGCGCGCTGGTGCTGACGCTGGCGCGGACGGGCCGCATCGACAAATTGTCTGGCGGCCTGTGCAAGTCCGAGGATTTCGGCGCGGTGAAGGGCCGGATGGCGCGGTTTTTGGCCGCGGGCTTTATCGAGATTTGTTCGAAGAGGTGAGCCCTTTCCTTCATCCACCGTCACCCTGAACTTGTTTCAGGGTCCAACGTGCCACAGGCGAAGGCGGTGCGGGTGGAGAGATGGATGCTGAAACAAGTTCAGCATGACGGAAAAGCGGGGCGGATGGGCCCCCTCCCCTCCCCCAAGAACCGTCCCATTTTCGCTATCTTGCTAGTGAATAAAACAGCGTCTACGACCCCGCTCCGTAACAATACGGAGAGTATCGATGTCGTTGGCGGGTCGGGTAGCGATTGTCACGGGTGCGGGCGGCGGATTGGGCCGTGAGCATGCGCTGTTCCTTGCGCGGCAGGGCGCCAAGGTCGTGGTCAACGATCTCGGCCAGGACGCCGCGGACAAGGTCGCCGCAGAGATCGTCGCGGCGGGCGGCGAGGCCATCGCGATCACCGCGTCGGTGACCGACCCGGCGGGCGTCTCCGCGATGGTTGCGCGGACGATGGGCCGCTGGGGGCGGATCGACATTCTCGTCAACAATGCCGGCATCCTGCGCGACAAGAGCTTCACCAAGATGACGCTCGAGGAGTTCAGCCTGGTGGTCGACGTCCACCTGATGGGCGCCGCGATCTGCTGCAAGGCGGTGTGGGAGATCATGCGCGAGCAGAAGCATGGCCGCATCGTCATGACGACCTCGTCCTCCGGCCTCTACGGCAATTTCGGCCAGGCCAATTACGGTGCGGCCAAGATGGCTTTGGTCGGGCTGATGCAGACGCTCGCGATCGAGGGCGAGAAATACGGCATCCGCGTCAATTGCCTTGCCCCCACCGCCGCGACCGGCATGACCGAGGGCGTGCTGTCGGAGGAAAGCCTCAAGGCGCTCGACCCGGCTTTGGTGAGCCCCGGCCTGCTCGCTTTGGTGAGCGACGGCGCGCCGACCCGCGCGATCCTGTGCGCCGGCGCCGGCCATTTCGCGCGGGCGAGCGTGACGCTCTCGGCGGGCCATTATGTCGGCGGCGGCGCCGATGCGGGCAACCAGGTGATCGCGCACTGGGCCGAGATTTCGGACCCGGCGGATGAGATCGTTCCCGCTTATGGCTTCACCCAGGCCGAGCGCGAGCTGGCGAGTGCGGGTGTGGGCGTGGCGAACGTATCGGTTCGCTAAACCTGAGAGTCTCTCTCTTTGGCTGAAAGGCCGGGGCTCAATGCCCCGGCCTTTTCTGTAGGCGGCGCTTCTGCCCGTTTTGCTCCTCTCGCACGTCAACGCGATAGGGGATCGCACAGTCCTCCATCGTCATCGCCCAGAAATTGCCGCATCTGCTCGCTCGGGCGAATGCCCAGCCGGGTGAACCGCTCCTGAAGATCCGAACTATTGAAGCGGATAGCCTCGTCGATCTTGTCCGCGCGCCAGACAGCTTCACTCAGCAATCGCGCGTCTTCCTCGTTCAATTTGCGAATTCCGTTGAGGCGAGCCAGCGAGCGCCAGGCTTCGCGCTCCTGATTTATCAAATCGAAATTAAACGCGAGCTCGTCGTAGAGGTATGAGTAAGCGACGCGCTGGTCGAGCGGCATGGCATCCATGACTTCGCTGCTGCGAGCACTCCAGACGCTGGTGCGAAGGCTGGCGCTCGCAGGCCGGCCGATCTCACCGGTTATACTGGCCGTCTCGCCAGCCAGGGCGCGGCCCCGCAAAGCTTTCAGCTCTGTCAGGCGGCTTGCCAGGCAAGGCTGTTGGCCGAGGCGGTATTGGTAGGATGCGAGATTGTCGCTTAGCTCAGCCTTCAGGGCAGCCTGGAGCGAGCTGACCTCGCCCTGCCGGCGCATCCAGCCGATGGCCTGCTCGGCACCCAACGCAATCAGCACGCCAAGAACGACGACGATCAGGTCGGTAGAGAACCCCCGCCAACCATTCTCTGGTCTCCACCTTCTAAGCCGCATCCGGAGTCCCCCAAAAGCCGCTGTCTCCCACGACCACCCAATGTCCGCAACCGGGTCGGATTCGGCCATCGCCGCAGCAATGAAGCAATCGCTCCTTCCTGTCCGCAAGACATATCAAACCGTCTTATGCTCCAGCAGATGCACCACCCCGCCCGGCAGTGCGACCGCCGCGCGGAAATCACCCTTCACTGCATCCAGATCGCTCCGCGCCGCATCGACCAGCTCGACGCGCAGCCGATCCGGCAAGCGCGCGGCGGATCGGATATTGTCCGCCCCGCCCAGCGCCGCGACCCATGACGGCGCAAGCACGACCTCCCCCGCCACCGGCGCCGCCGCAACCTCGGCCTGCGGATAGCTCGCCGCCGCGCCCGCCGCGTCGCGCATCTCCATCGCCACCGCGTCGGCGACCGGCCCCAGCACCACCTGCACCGCCCGGTCCGAAGGCTTGATCACCCCGCGCGCGCCCAGCGCCTTGAGCGCCGCCTCGTCGATCGCCGACTGATCGCGGACGATCAGCCGCAGCCGCGTGGTGCAGGCGTCGATGCTCTCGAGATTCGCCGCCCCGCCCAATGCTGCAACAAATGCTGCGCCGCGCGGAAGCGCAGCAACCGGCGGCGCGGCGACGGGCTCCTCGTCCTCGCGCCCCGGCGTCTTCAGCTTGAACTTGCGGATCACCACGCGGAACAGCGCGTAATAGATCGCCGCATAGGCCGCGCCGACCGGCAGCAGCAGCAGCGGATTAGTCGCCTTGCCGTAATTCAGCACATAGTCGAACAGGCCGGCCGAAAAGCCGAAGCCCAGCTTGACGTTCAGCGCATCCATCAGCGCCATCGCAATGCCGGTCAGCACCGCATGGATCGCGTAGAGCAGGGGCGCGAGGAACATGAAGCTGAACTCGATCGGCTCGGTCACGCCGGTCAGGAAGCTGGTCAGCGCGAGGCTGAACAACATGCCGCCCACCATCGCACGGCGCTCGGGCTTGGCCTCGTGATACATGGCCAGGCACGCCGCCGGCAGGCCGAACATCATCACCGGGAAGAAGCCTGACATGAACGCGCCCGCACTTGGATCGTCGGCGAAGAAGCGGCGGAGGTCGCCCGTCGTGCCGTTGAAATCGCCGATCACGAACCAGGCGATATTGTTGAGGATGTGGTGCAGCCCGGTCACGATCAGCAGCCGGTTGACAACCCCGAACAGGAATAGCCCGACCCCGCCCGCATCGACGATCGCGCGGCTGGCAGTGTTCATGCCCGCTGTGATGTGTTCGTAGCCGAACCCGATCAGCGCGGCGAGGATAAGCCCCGCCACGCCCGCCGCGATCGGCACGAAGCGGCGCCCGCCGAAGAACGCCAAATACTCGGGCAGCTTGATGCCGGAGAAGCGGTTATAGAAATTGCCACCGATCAGGCCGGAGAGGATGCCGATCGGCACTTCCAGCTTGGCCGCGGCGGCATTGATATAGGCGGTGGAGGCCAGCTTCACGGCATCGCCGGTAAAGGCCTGAACGGCTTCAGGCGGGACCTCGATGAACAGCTTGAGCCCCTGCCCCGTCACCAGGAAGCAGACCACCCCGGCCAGCGCCGCCGCACCGTTTCCGTCCTTTGCGAAGCCCGTGGCGACACCGACTGCGAAGAGCAGTCCGAGATGGTTGAAGATCGCATCGCCCGCCGCGCTGATGAATGCGATGTCGAGCAGATCGGGCTGGCCCAGCCGCAGCAGCAACGCCGCGACGGGCAGCACCGCGATGGGCAGCATCAGCGCGCGGCCCAGCGGCTGGAGCGTTTCGATTGCCTTGCGCATCAGTTCAGCTCCTCGATGAATTTGCGGGCGAGCGCGCGGATTTCCGCGGCGGAATCCAGCCCCAATGCTTTCGCCGCGAGAGCGCGGCAGGCGGTAAGGTCAAGCTGCCGGACCAATGCCTTGGCCTCCGGCACATAAGCGGGCGTCGCCGAAAGCTCGGTCACGCCCAGCCCGATCAGCAGCGGAATACCCGGCGGATCGGCGGCGAGCCCGCCGCACACGCCGACAATGCGCTTGCGCCCACCCGCCCCTTCGCAAGTCATCGCGATCAGCCGCAGCACGGCCGGGTGACAGGCATCGACGCCCGACGCGACCGCCGAATTCTCGCGGTCCATCGCCAAGGTATATTGGGTCAGGTCGTTGGTGCCGATCGAGAGGAAGTCCGCCTCGACCGCGATCAGATCCGCGATCATCGCCGCTGCCGGAGTTTCGATCATCACCCCCAGCGGGGCCGGGCGCACGCCCAGATCGGCGGCGGCGCGATCGACCACCGCGCGGACCGCGCGCAACTCCGACAGGCTGGCGACCATCGGCACCATGATCCGGCAATCGCCCTGCACGCGCAGGATCGCGCGGACCTGGCTCTCCAGCAATTCGGGATGGGCAAGCCCGACGCGAATGCCACGCTGGCCCAGCATCGGGTTCTTCTCCGCCGCCATGGGCAACCAGGGCGCTGGCTTGTCGCCGCCAATATCGAGCAGCCGGACGATGATCGGCTTCCCGCCCAGCGCATCGGACATCGCCTGATAGGCAGCGCGCTGCTCGTCTTCCGAAGGCGGCGCGGCGCGATCCATGAAGAGGAATTCGGTGCGCAGCAGGCCGGAGCCCTCCGCACCATTTGCGGCCGCCAGCACGGCATCGTCGAGCGAGCCGAGATTGGCGAAGAGTTCGATCCGGGTGCCATCGGCGGTGCGGCAGGCGTCATGCGCGGCGGCGAGCGCGGCAGCGCGGCGCTCGGTCTGTTTGGCGAAGCGCTGACGATGCTGGGCCAGCGCTTCCGTAGCGGGATCGACATGGAGCAGTGCGGCATCGGCATCGAGCACCAGAGTCGCGCCTTCGGCCACGCCTTCCAGCTTCGTGCCGACCGCGACCAGCATCGGAATGCCCCGCGCGGCGGCAAGGATCGCGACATGCGCGGTTGGTCCGCCGCCGATCAATGCGATGCCGGCCACGTCGAGCCCGATCATCTGCGACGGCAGCAGATCGTCGGCGAGCAGGACCGTGCCCGGCGCGAAGCTGCGCGCTTCCGGATCGCGGCCCGCCAGCGCCAGTTGCACTTGCCGGTCGAGATCGTCGAGATCGCCCGCCCGCTCGGCAAAGCGCGCATCGCCCGAGCGGCGCAGCAATCCCGCCTGCTCGGAAAGCGCAGTGTGCCAGCCATGCGCCGCGCTTCGGCCATTGGCGATATGGGCGTGCGCGGTGTTGAGCAGATCCTCGTCGTCGAGGAAGGCGAGATGCGCTTCGAGGATGTGGCGCTGGGCTTCGCTCCCCTGCGCGGCGCTCGCGGCGAGGCCGGCGCGGACCTTGTCCAGTGCGGCGCCAAGCGATGCCGCCTCCACCGCCGGATCTTCGGCGTCATTCGGGATGTCCAGCGCTTCGGCGCGCAGCCAGGCAGCAGCGCCGATCGCGAGGCCGGGCGAGGCAGTGATGCCGCCGATCGCACCCGCTGGAATTTCCACTGCGGCAACCGGGGTGCGTGCCGGCGCAGGCGCGGCGAGGCTGGCGGCTTCACCCATCCCGCTTTCGATCAGCGCGACCACGGCGTCGAGCGCGGCATGGGCGTCCGGCCCCTGAGCTTCGATGCTGATTTCGTCGCCCAGCTTAAGCCCCAGTCCCATCAAAGCGACCGCGCTGCGGACATTGGCGCGCCGTTCGCCATGGACGATCTCGACATCGGCCTCGAAGGCGCGCGCCGCTTCGCCGATCCGCGCTGCGGGGCGGGCATGGATGCCGTGGACCAGCGGCACGACGACATTCGTCATCACCTTCTGGCCCGACAGGCTCACCGTCACCATCTCGATCGGGCTGAGCGTCATCAGCGCCTCGCCCACGCCGACCAATTTGTCGGTGGTGCGGCGCTCGATGCGAAAGGCTTCGGAATTCACCACCACCACGGGCGTCACCAGTGCCGCCGCGAGCTGCGCGACACCGTCCATGTCGAATTCGATCAGCGGATCGCCGCGCGACACGGTGTCGCCTTCGGCCACCAAAGCGCGGAAGCCGTCGCCGCCCAGTGCGACCGTCTCGAGCCCGACATGGATCAGGATCTCCGCGCCCTCGGCGCTGCGCACCGTCACCGCGTGGCGCGCGGCATGGAGCGTCGCCACCACCCCATCGCACGGCGCATGCACGGTGGATCCGATCGGGTGGATCGCCACACCATCGCCCATCATGCGATCGCCGAAGACCGGATCGGGAACCTCGTCGAGGGACGCCGCCCAGCCCTTGACCGGCGCGGTGATGATCAGATCGGCCAACCCCGTTCCCCCATTCTATGTTTTACGCGGCCGCCATGCCCTTGACGGCATCGCCCAGCGGCACGCCGCCGATCCAAGTCGCGCGCGCATGGAACTCCTTGTCCAGAACGACCCAGTCCGCGCGCCGCCCGGCGCTCAGTGTGCCGTGGCTTGCGGAAAGACCGAGGAAGGCCGCTGCCGATTCGCTCGTCATACGCACCACATCCTCGGGCACGAGGTCGGTGGTGCGGACGGTGTTGCGGAACGCGGTCGCCATATCGAGGTCCGATCCGGCCAGCGTGCCGTCCTCGTAGAAGCAGACCCCGTCACGGACCTGGATATGCTTGCCCTGCAGGATGAAGTCGCGCTCGCCATTGCCCACGCTGGGCATCGCGTCGGTGACCAGCATGATCCGGTCCGGCCCCTTGGCACGCACCGCGATGCGGACGGTAGCGGGGTGGAGATGGGTGTTATCGACGATCAGCCCGCAAAACGCCCCCGGAGAATCGAGCGCCGCCCCAACCGCACCCGGCGCACGGTGCGTCAGCGGCGACATGGCGTTGAAGAGGTGGGTGAAGCCCGTCATCCCCGCTTCGATCGCGGCCATGACCTCGTCATAGGTGGCGTTGGTATGGCCGGCGCAGACGATCACCCCGTTATCGACCAGGGTGCGGATATGCGCCGGGCCGACCACTTCGGGCGCGACGGTCAGCACCACCCGGCCGGCATGCGGCTGGCTCAGCAGCGCTACCAGGGCCGCGTCGATCGGGCGAATGCGATCGGCCTCGTGGATGCCGCGCTTGGCCTCGTTGATGAACGGCCCTTCGATATGGACGCCGACGACCCCGGGGACGCCCGCGCGAATGGCAGCGTTGGCAGCCGTCAGCGCCGCCTCGATCCGGTCGGGCGAATCGCTGATCAATGTGGGCAGGAAGGCAGTGGTGCCGAAACGCCCATGCGCCGCCCCGATCGCTGCGATCGCATCGACGCTAATGTCGTCGTTGAACAATACCCCGCCGCCGCCATTGACCTGCGTGTCGATGAAGCCGGGGACGAGCCAGCCGCCGTCCAGATCGATGTCGGCCTTGCCCGAAACGCCCGGCTCGATCACGGCGATGCGATCGCCCTCGACCGTGAGGGTCGCCGCCGGAAGGACGGTGCGGCCGGCCACGATGCCGCCATTTGCGACGCGCAGCTTCATTTGGTGCTGGTGACCTTGGCGAGGAAGGGCGGCTTGTCCGGATCGAAGCCGCGCGCCACCGACAGGAACGCCGTCATCCGGTAAAAGCTGTTGATCATCAGGATCGGCTCGATCGCTTCATGCCCGGCCAGCGCCGGCAGCGTGCCCTCGCCGCGTTGCGTATCGGCCAGCACCACCGTCGCGCCGCGCGACGCAAACAAGGCGGCAGTCTGGCGCACATCGTCGCCCGCCGGGCCGCTGCCCGCAAAGGCAAGCACCGGGAAGCCTTCGCCGACGATCGCCATCGGCCCATGCTTCACTTCGGCAGAGCTGAAGCATTCGGCGTGGAGCCCGCTGGTTTCCTTGAGTTTGAGCGCAGCCTCCTGCGCAATCCCGAAGCCGTATCCCCGGCCGATCACGAACAGATTGCTCGCATCCAGCAGCGGCGCGATCCCGGCGGACCAATCGAGCGCGAAGGCGCGCGGCAGCGTTTCGGGCAGCCGCTCGACCGCGTCGGACAGCGACGTATCCTCGGTCCAGGCTGCGACCAATGCAGCCAGCCCGGCGAGCGAGGTGATATAGGATTTGGTCGCCGCAACCGACTTTTCCGGGCCCGCGTTCAGCGCCAGCACTTCGTCGGCAATGGCGGCGAGCGGCGAATCCTCGACATTGACCAGAGCGACGACGAACGCGCCCGCAGCCTTCTGCGCCTCGACGGTCGCCAGCAGATCAGGGCTCTTGCCCGATTGCGAGATCGCGATGCACAGCCGGTTCGAGCAGGGTTCGGCCGGGGCGGGTGCGGCGCCATAGACCGACGATACCGAAAGCGCAGCCGACGCAGTGACCACGCCAGTCATCGTCTCGATCAGATATTTGCCATAGGTCGCGGCGTGATCGGACGAGCCGCGCGCAACCGTGACCACCACTTCGGGCGGATTGGCGCGGAGCCGATCGCCGATGCGCGCCAGCCGATCGGTATTCGCTGCGAGGAACCGCGCCACGGCCTGGCCGGCCTCGGCCGCTTCGGCGTGCATCAACGTGCCGACAGGGTCGACCGCGGCGCTTTCGGGCCCGGTTACGGTGTCGATCATCACGCCTTTACAGCCCCCCGCCGTGTGAGCGCTCAAGCGCCCTTCCAATCTGCAATTCCATAGAATGAAAATGGTATTCGCACAATAGGTATTCTATAGGTATTATATCTATCCTGTTGTGGCATTATCGCTTCGTCGCCAGGACATATACCGGCCCCAGGTCAATCACATGGACGCCCGTGCCCATTGAGAGCGCCACGTTCGCCGCGCCCGCGGGATAATCCGCCGGGGCTTGCGCCTCGACATGAACCAGTTTCCACTCGGGCGTCAGCGTCACCCGGCCGGTGATGATCGGGTCATAGGGCGACGTACTCTTCTGGACGGACGCGGCGATCTCTGTCTTGCCGTCGGTGCCGCCGCTGACCAGCCGGGCATAGAAAGCGAGGACCAACGTATCGCCCTTGCGGATCGGCTTGGTGATGGGAAACGATGCGCCCGCGTCCCAGGTATTGGCCGGCATCTTCGCGACGGTAACGCGAATCGCGCCGCCGCCCTGAACCTCGGCATCGCGCCGCCCCTTGTGCGTCTGGGCGGGGCCATAGACGTTCCAATTGGCCGAAGGCGTGTTGAGCACTTCGTCGGCAGCCTGCCGGGCAACCGCGCCTGCGCCGGTCAGCGTGAACGCCGCCAGTGCGGCCATGATGAAAAGACGCATCGAAACTCCCCCTTCGATTTCCCTCAGATTTTGACGATCCACTTGCGGCGGCGCAGATATTCGGCGCACGCCCAGATGAAGGCGATGTAGACCAGCACCGGGATGAACGAGGCGAGCCCGTCACCCAGTGCTTCGCGAGTTGCATGGAACGGCACCAGGTTGATCTGCCACGTCACCCACTCCGACGAGAGCTGATGGATGACGTAAGCGGCGATCGCGTTGATCCCGAACGCTGTGCCGAACAGCACGAAGACCCGAGTCGCGCCCTGCGGCGGCGTCTCGCGATCGAGCCAGGCGTGCAGCCCGGCCAGCGCCAGCGTGGTGATCCCGCAGGTGACGAGCACGAAGGTGCTCGACCAGATGTCCTTGATCACCGGGAAGACGAAGCCCCACGCCACGCCCAGCGCCAGCATCGCCGCGCCCGCGATCGCCAGCGTCCGCGCAGAACCGGCGGACCGCTTGAGCAGATACTCGCCGATCGCGACGCCGATCAGGCCATGCGCGATCGCCGGCAGCGTGCCGAGGAGCCCTTCGGGATCGTACCCTTCCGGCCCCTTCACATAATTATGGTCGCCCGCACCCAGCAGCACGCGGTCCACCGACGCGACGAAATTATGCCCGCGCATCCAGATGTCGTTGGCGAGCCCGTCGAGCGCAGGGACGAAGTTCAGCGGCCAATACAGGACCAGGATCGCAGCGATGATGCCCATCCGCACGCGCGGTCCGCAGGCGATGAACAGCAAGGCGCAGGCGCCGTAGACCAGGCCGATTCGCTGCAACACGCCGAACAGCCGCCACGCGCCGCTGGACATGTCCGCGAACCAATAGAGGTTGGAAAGCAGGAAGCCGAGGATGAACAGTCGCGCAGCACGGGCGAGGATCGCCCCGCTCTGCTTGCCCGTCGCGTCCCCCGCCGCGGAGGCGGCCACTGAATTCCCCGCTGCGGCCGCCAGAGGGATCGCCACGCCGACCATCATCAGGAAGCCCGGAAACACCAGGTCCGCGAGCATCAGCCCATCCCAATGCGCGTGCAGCAGCAGCGGATAGACCTCGGCCTCGGCGCCCCATTTCATCCCGGACATCGAATTGACCAGGATCATCCCGACCACGGTGAGGCCGCGCAAAACGTCGAGCGACAGCAATCTTTGCCTTGCGGTATCAGACATTTCCATCCCCCATTTCAGACCGCCGGATGCCCCGTGCGGCGAGCCGTAACATATTTGATATAGACTCAATATGCGATTTGTAGTCTTTTGGTAATGTACCTTGGCTGAAATTGGTATTACAAAAGCGTCAAGGGTCGGCCAGGGAGGCCGGAATAAGACCGGGATAAGGGGAAAAAACCATGACCAATCGCACGTCATCTCCATCAACCAAGAGCAGGAAACTCCTGCTCTCCGCCTGCCTGCTTTCCAGCACAGTGGGATCCGAAGCTTGGAATTCACGTGACTTGAAGTCGCGG
>JADMIO011135851.1_pt1 | contig 20217 bp, 1 predicted proteins | sample 8958161 | NCBI WGS metagenome assembly JADMIO01 (sample SAMN16585339, study PRJNA669376) | soil metagenome | isolation source: Crop rotation soil | place: USA: Cullars Rotation, Alabama | collected 2011 | reverse complement strand
CCTACCAGTGGCTGGTGAACGGCCTGAACGCCCCGGGCGCCACCAACAGCCCGACCTACACGACCACCAGCCTGGCCAACGGCAACACCGTCAGCGTCGTGTTGACCAGCAGCGAAGCCTGCACCACGGGCAACCCGGCCACCAGCAACACCCTGACCATGACGGTCAACCCCCTGCTGCCGGTGAGCGTGAGCATCGCCGCCAACCCGGGCACGACCATCTGCGCGGGCGCCTCGGTGACCTTCACCGCCACGCCGGTCAACGGCGGGATGACGCCTTCCTACCAGTGGCTGGTGAACGGCCTGAACGCCCCGGGCGCCACCAACAGCCCGACGTACACGACCACGGCCCTGGCCCACAACGACCAGGTCTCGGTGGTGCTGACCAGCAGCGAAGCCTGCACCACGGGCAACCCGGCCACCAGCAACACGCTGACTATGACCGTCAACCCCAACCTGCCGGTGAGCGTGAGCATCGCCGCCAACCCGGGCACGACCCTCTGCGCGGGCGCTTCGGTGACCTTTACCGCCACGCCCACCAACGGCGGCGTGACGCCAGCCTACCAGTGGTACGTGAACAACATGGCGGTGCCGATGGCCACCAGTGCTACCTATACCACCACCACCCTGGCCCACAACGACCAGGTGAAGGTGGTGCTGACCAGCAGCGAAGCCTGCACCACGGGCAGCCCGGCCACCAGCAATATCCTGACCATGACGGTCAACCCCAACCTGGCGGTGAGCGTGAGCATCGCCGCTAACCCGGGCACGACGATCTGTTCAGGCAATTCGGTGACCTTCACCGCCACGCCCACCAACGGCGGCGTGACGCCTTCCTACCAGTGGCTGGTGAACGGGGTGAACGCCCCGGGCGCTACCAACAGCCCGAGCTACACGACCACCAGTCTGGCCAACGGCAACACCGTCAGCGTGGTGCTGACCAGCAGCGAAACCTGTACGTCGGGCAACCCGGCCACCAGCAACGTGCTGACCATGACCGTGACCAACTGCTCCGACATCAGCGGTAAGATCATCTGGGAAGGCAACCGTACGACCACCATGTCGGGCGTGAACGACGTGACCGTCACCCTCAGCGGCGACGCCAGCGACGTGGACGTCACCCTGGCCAACGGCCTCTACTCCCTGACCGCCACCATGGGCACCAGCTTCACGGTCACCCCGAAGAAGAACAAGCCCATGCCCCTGGCCCTCAGCGGCGTGTCGACGGCCGACGCCTCCCGCATCCAGCAGCACATCACCGGCTCCCTGCCCCTCAATGATCCCTACAAGATCATCGCGGCAGACGTGAACAAGACCAACTCGGTGACCACCCAGGACGTCAGCACCATCGTGCAGGCGGTGCTGGGCAACCCCGCCGCCCAGGCCTTCTTCGTCAACACCACCTGGCGCTTCGTGCCCAAAGCCCACGTGTTCGCCAACCCGAACAATCCCTTCGTCCTGCCCTTCGTGCCCTTCCCGGAAACCATCACCCTCTCCGGGGGCGCGATGAACCAGGACTTCATCGGGATGAAACTCGGCGACGTGAACGACGCCACCGTGCCGGCCTTCGGACCCAGCCTGCTGACCCCCGAACTGAACTGGACCCTGGACGACCAATGGCTGGTGGCCGGCGAAGAACTGGTGGCCGAATTCCGCGCCGACCACTTCGACGAACTCCTGGCCCTGCAGTTCGCCCTGCAGTTCAATCCGGAACAACTGCAACTGCTCGACATCCAGACCATCGCCGGCAGCCCCCTGCAGGCCGGTAACTTCGGCACCTGGAACCTGGCCGGCGGCGAGATCCGCGCGGCCATGGCCCTGGCCGCCACCCAGTCGGTGCCCGACGGCACGCCCGTCTTCCGCCTGCGCTTCAAAGCCCTGGCGGGCGGCGCCAAACTCAGCCAGGTGCTGCAACTCAACCATACCGTGCTGAAAGGCGAAGCCTACGCGGCGGATTACAGCGCCGGCCCGGTCAGCCTGGCCTACAACGGCCTGTCGACCGGCGTGGCCACGCCCGACCACGGCGAACTGAGCCTGCTGCAGAACCGTCCCAACCCCTTCCACGACGCGACCCGCATCGGCTTCATCCTACCGCAAGGCTGCGAGGCCCAACTGCGCGTGTTCGACGTGAGCGGCCGCCTGGTGGCGGAAGAGAACGGTACCTACGGCGCCGGCTACCACGAACTGGAATTCCACCTCGGCCAGTTCGCCGGGGAAGGCGTGCTCTACTACGAATTGATCACTCCCTACGGCACCCTCGCCAAAAAGATGGTGCTGGTGCGGGAATAACCCGACGGCCAGGCCCGCGCGGCGCGCAGCGATTCCCTCCGGGGCTTCGCGCCGCGCCGCCGGCCCGCCCGGGCCTCTTTCCTTTACTCCCACCGCTTCCTTTTAATCTGGCCTGACTGCCCGTTCCTGCGACCGGCCAGCCGGCGCCGTGCTTTTATTGATTGCTTTCGGAATCCCCATCTCATTCTCTATCAAACCAGTCCTCATGAAAAGTCTTTTACCCTCCTCCTCCTTGCTGGCTCCCGCTTGCGCTGCGGCCTCGCCCGCCCCTGCCTCGCTGCTCACCCCGCCAGCCGCGACCAGCCGGCCCAACCCCGTTGCGGCGTTTTTTCGTACAGCCAGTATTTGGCGGATGCTGGTGCTGGTGGGGATGATGGGATGGAGTGGGGGAGTGTGGGGGCAAGTGAATATTTCTGCTGGAACTACTGTTACACAAAATTTCCTAATTGGTACTTCTGCAACAGCTACTTTACCTTCAGGTTGGAAAGCAGATAAGAACGATAGTAGTGTTAGAACTGTGGGTACTTATGCAGCTGCTGGAACAGCTACAGAACAACGTTCAGGAGATAATATGAGTCCTTCAGCAGGCAATGGTATTTATAATTATGCAGTAGGTGATCCGACAACTTCGACAGAACGATCTGTGGGGGGGCTTTCAAGCACCAACAATAGCAAGAGTGTTAATGTTTATGTTGATTTACTAAACAACGGGAGCTCCACTATACCAAACTTTACTGTATCTTATAATGTGGAAAAATACAGAAAGGGTTCAAATGCAGCTGGGTATTCAATTCAGATGTATTATTCCACAAACGGGTCAACTTGGACAAGCGCTGGTGCGAACTTTCTAACAAGTTTTTCTGCAGACGCGGATAACACTGGATATACTCCAGCACCTGGAGTAACTGTTCCGGTAAGCGCAACCCTATCAATATCCATACCTAATGGTGGACACCTTTATTTAGCGTGGAATTATTCTGTTACATCTGGGTCAACAACTTCTAATGCTCAAGGGTTAGGAATAGATGATGTGTCTATTGTCGCTCCCAATGTATCTCTCGCCTCTGACCATTTCCGCTCCAAAGCCACCGGCAACTGGAACGCCACTTCCACCTGGGAAAGCTCCCACGACGGTGCCAATTGGTTCAACGCCACCCTGACTCCGGACAACAACGCCAACACCATCACGGTCAAAAGCCCCCACACCGTCACCCTCACCGCTCCGGTCACCATTGACCAAGCCACCGTTGAATTGGGCGCTACCCTGACCACCAACAGTGGCCAGACCCTGACCCTCAACAACGGCACGGGCGACGACCTCACGGTAAACGGCACCCTCAACCTGGCGGCCGGCCTGACCAACAACGGCATAGCGATCATCGCCGGCACCTTACAGTTCAATACCGGTGCCTTCGTCTCGACCAATGCCCCTACTTACGCCTCGGGTTCCACCTTGGTGTACAATACCGGCGGCTCCTACGGCGTCGGAACCGAATGGACCGGCAATGCCACTACGCCTGGCCTGGGCGTTCCTGCTGCCGTCACTATCCAGAACAGCACCACGGTCAACATGCCTAACGCTAACCGGGGCATTGCCGGTAACCTCAACATTACCAGCGGCACCCTGGCGCTCAATGTGGGCAGCGGCGACCTCTACCTGACCGGCGACTGGACCCGCACCGGCACTTTCACCCCCAACGGCCGGGCCGTCTTTTTCAACGGCAGCGCTACCCAGACCGTGACCGTGACCGGCAGCGGGACGGAGACCTTCAATTACCTGGTGATCGACAAGAGCGCCGGCAACCTGCGGCCCTCGGCCAGTCCGGCCACTTCTCTCCTGATCAATGGTTCGCCCGGCGATGCCCTGCAAATCCTCAATACGGGCGGTCTCGACCTCAACGGGCAGACCGTGACGATGAACGGTTCGGGCGGCATCCTGGTGAGCGGCGGCGCCCGCCAGGTGACGGGCACCGGCACTTTCCATTGCACCGGCGGCCTGAAAACCGTATCGGCCACCAGCGGCGGCACCCTCAGCTTCGGCTCCAACGTCGTCGTCCAGCTGACCAGTAGCCTGAACCCGGGCGCCAGCCTGACCACCATCAACGGCACCCTGCGCATCAACGCCGGTGGGGCCATCGTGACCAATGCGCCCAGCTACGGCACCGGCTCCCTGCTGCACTACAACAGCGGGACCGATCCTTATAAGCGCGGCGCGGAATGGACCGCCGCCACCAGCGGACCGGGCTATCCCTACCACGTTCAGCTCAGCAACAACACCACCTTCGACTATCCCAACGGGGATTACAGTTCTCCCCACGCCATGGCCGGCAACCTGACCATCGACGCCAACTCCAAATTTTACATGGACTACGACGCCGGCGTCGGCGCTCCCCTGACCGTGGGCGGCAACGTGTACTTCGCCGGTCACCTGTCGCTGGGCGACGGGGTGGGCGGCAACATCAAGGTCGGCGGCAACTGGACCGAGGTCGCGCCGGCCGTGCTTTTCAACCTGGCCGGCCGGGAAGTCATCGCCATCGGGACGGGCACCCAGACGTTTACGACCATCAGCAATTTTGATAATTTCCGGATGGCCAAAACAACCGGCGAAGTGGTGCTGAGCAGCAACCTGTCGGTCAACATTGCCGTGATCTTCGACGCCGCCAACCTGGCCAACATCAACACGGGCGCCTTTTTTATAACGGGCCCGACGTTTGTGCGGACCGGCAGCGGCCACGTGATCGGCAACCTGCGCCGCAGCATCGGGTTCAGTGACGGCAATTATTTCTACCCGGTCGGCACGGCCACGGCCTATACCCCCGTCAACCTGTTTGTCGAGGAAGCTTCTATGACCGGCCAAATCACCGTCAAAGCCTTCGACGGCAATCCCTACGTGGCCAGCACCGGCCTCAGTACCACCAAATACCTCAACCGCTACTGGCGGGTGACCAACGACGGGGTGGTGTTCCCCAACGTCATTGCCGACTTCACCTATGTGCCGGGCGACCTGGCCGGCGGCGCTTCGGCCACCGCGCTCAAAATGGCCAAGTTCGACGCGCCGAGCGCCTGGACTTATCCGACCACCACCGCCGCGGTGCCCTATACTCTTACGGCCACCGGGATCAGCTCGTTCAGCGATTTCACCGCCGCCGAATGTGAGGCGCCGACCATCACGCTGGGCGCCAGCCCGGCCGTCTGCCAGGGCGTCACCTCGGCCAACCTGCCCTATACGGCCACCACCGGCACACCGACCGAATACAGCATCGACTTCGACGCGGCGGCCGAAGCGGCCCTGTTTGCGGACGTGGTCTTCACGTCCCTGCCCGCCAGTCCCATCGTGCTGACGGTGCCCGGCGGCGCCCCCGCCGGCGTGTACAACGCCACCCTGAAAGTCAAAAACGGGGCCGGCTGCGAAAGCGGGACCGTGGCGTTTACCGTCACGGTGAATCCGGTGGTGACGCCCACGGTGAGCATCGCGGCCCTTCCGGCCGGTCCGATCTGCGCAGGCACCAGCGTGACCTTCACGGCTACGGCAGTGAACGGGGGGCCGGCGCCCACTTATCAATGGTACAACGGTGGGACGCCGATCGGCGGCGCCACCAATGCGACCTATACCAGCAGCACGTTGATCAACGGCGACGCCATCTCGGTGCAAATAGTGTCTAACGCGCCTTGCGCCAGCCCAACCACCGCGACGTCCAACACGATCACCATGGCGGTCAACACAACCGTAACGCCCGCGGTGAGCATCGTGGCCGCTCCGGCCGGCCCGATCTGCGCGGGCGCCAGCGTGACCTTCACGGCCACGCCGGTGAACGGCGGCGCCTCGCCGACTTACCAGTGGTACAAGGGGGCGAGTATGATCGTCGGCGAAACCGGCGTGAGCTACACCTCCACCACCCTGGTCAACGGCGACGACATCACGGTGCAAATGACCTCCAACGCGCCCTGCGCCAGCCCGGCCACGGTGACGTCCAACAACATCGTCATGACGGTCAACCCCCTGGTGACGCCGGCGGTGAGCATCGCGGCCCTGCCGGCCGGCGCCATCTGCCCGGGCACCAGCGTGACCTTCACGGCTACCCCGGTGAACGGGGGCGCCTCGCCCACTTACCAGTGGTTCAACGGCATGACGCCGATCATGGGTGAAATCAGCGCGACCTATACCAGCAGCACCCTGGTCAACGGCGACGCCATCACGGTGCAAATGACCTCCAACGCGCCCTGCGCCAGCCCGGCCACGGTCACTTCCAACCTGATCACGATGATGGTCACGCCGGCCGTTACCCCCACGGTGAGCATCACGGCCCTGCCGGCCGGTCCGATCTGCGCGGGCACCAGCGTGACCTTCACGGCCGCCCCGGTGAACGGCGGCGCGACGCCCACCTACCAGTGGTTCAACGGTATGACGCCGATCGGCGGCGCCACCAACGCGACCTACACCAGCACCACCCTGGTCAATGGCGATGCCATCTCGGTACAAATGACCTCGAACGCGCCTTGTGCCAGTCCGGCCACGGCGACCTCGAACACCATCAATATGACGGTGAACGCGCCCGCCACGGCCAATGCCGGCGGTCCTTACCTGACCTGCGGCCAGACGCCGGTGACCGTGACGGCCACCGCCAACGGCCCGGGCACGTGGAGCGGCGGCCTGGGCAGCTTTGCCAATCCCACCAGCCTGAGCACCACCTACACCCCGGACGCCGCGGAAGTGGGGCTCACCTTCAACCTGACCTGGACCACCACCGGCACGGCGCCCTGCGCCAACGCGGTGAGCAACGCCAGCCTGGAAGTCGCCAGCGGCGACATCGAGATTCGCGGCAACGGCGTGCCCATCGCGGATGGGGATATGATGCCGGCCCTGGCTGACTTTACTGATTTCGGTACGGCGGCCGTGAGCGGCGGCCTGGTCTCCCACCAGTTCAGCATCCTGAACAACGACCCGAACTGCAGCCTGAGCCTGAACGGCTCGCCCCTGGTGCTGATCAGCGGCCTGGACGCCGCGGATTTCACGGTGACGGCCCTGCCGGCCGCCACGGTGTCGCCCAGCAGCAGCACCCTCTTTACCATTGAATTCAATCCCTCCGCCACGGGCCTGCGCTCGGCGACGGTCATCGTAGCCAACGACGATACGGATGAAAACCCGTATACGTTCAGCATCCAGGGCACGGGCGCCAGCTGCCCGACCATCACCTTCACCGCCACCCCCACCAATACCTGCGCCGGCAGCATGAACGGCCAGATCGCCATCAGCGGCGTGAGCGGGGGGCTGGCGCCTTACCAGTATTCCATCGACAACGGCGCCAACTACTTCGCCACGGCCACCTTCACCGGTTTGGCCGCCGGCAGCTACCAAGTCAAAGTCAAAGACGCCAACAACTGCGAAAGCGCGGCGACGACGGTCACGGTGGGCACGACGCCCGTCACCCAGACGGCCGACGCCGGTCCCGACCAATCCACCTGCCTCAACGGCGTGGTCCAGCTGGCGGGTTCCGTCGGCGGCGGCGCCGTTTCCGGCAGCTGGACGGCCAGCGTCCCGGGCGGCAGCTTCACCAACGCCAACTCCCTGACCAGCAAGTACACCCCGCCCAGCGGCTATAACCTGCCCATCACCCTGACCCTGACCACCAACGGTCCCTGCCCGGCCAGCGATCAAATGGTGATCACCTTCATCACCTTGCCCCCCCTGACCCTCTCGGCCAATGGCCCGGCCAGCGCCACCTGCGGCGACGAGATCATGATCACCATCAAGGCGGAAAACGGCTTCGACGACATCGCTTCGCTGCAATACAGCGTCAACTGGGACCCCACGAAACTGATGTTCGTGCCGATGAGCGACGTGGCCACCACCATCGACGGCTCTCCGGCCACCACCGGCACCTTCAACGTGGGCCTGGGCCAACTGACCTACGGCTGGTTCGACCTCACCCCCCTTACCCTGTCCGACCTGTCCGACGGCTCCACGCTGCTGACCTTTAAACTGAAAGTGCTGGCCAGCGGCGGCACGGTCGGGGTCAACCTGACCAATACGCCGACCGTGATCGAGGCCACCAACAACGAAAACTGCTTCCTGGTGGTGCCCACCCAGAACAATGCCAGCAGCATTGCCCTGCAGCCCATCCCAGTGGCCATCACCGGCACTACGACCATCTGCGAAGGCCAGAGCACGACCCTGACCGCCAGCGGCGGCACCGGCTACCTCTGGAGCACCGGCGCTACCACGGCCGCCATCACGGTCAGCCCCACCAGCAACACCACCTACTCGGTCACCGTGACCGCCGCCAGCGGCTGCAGCAACGTCACGTCCCAGCTGGTGACGGTGAACCCGGTGCCCACCGCCATGATCAGCGGCACCACCACCATCTGCTCCGGCCAGACCACCACCCTGACCGCCAGCGGCGGTACCAGCTACCTCTGGAGCACCGGGGAAACCACGGCGGCCATCACGGTCGGCCCCCTGGCGAATACCACTTACTCGGTCACCGTGACCAGCCTGGGCTGCTCGTCGACCACCTCCGTCCTGGTGACCGTGGTGCCCCCGGGCACGGCCAATGCCGGTCCGGACCAGGCCACCTGCGTCAACGGGGTGATCAGCCTCAGCGGTTCGGTCGGCGGCAGCGCCAATGCCGGCACCTGGTCGGCTAACGTCCCGGGCGGCACCTTCCTGCCCAATGCCAACGGGCTCAATGCGTTTTACTACGCCCCCGCCGACTACAGCGGCGACATCGTGCTCACCCTCACGCCCAACGGCCCTTGCCCGGTGAGCGACATGATGACCATCAATTACGGCGCCCTGCAATCCCTCGACCTGGCGGTGATCGCCCCGGCCAACGCCACCTGCGGCGACCTCATCACGGTCACGGTGCGGGCCACGGCCGGCTTCGTGGACCTGGTGGCGCTGCAATACAGCCTCAACTGGAACCCGGCCCAGCTGCAACTGCAAGCCTCCCCGGCCCCGGTCCCGGTGGCCATCGGCGGCTTTACCCCCGACATTTTCGTCCCCCAGAACATGACGTATGGCGATCTGGGCCAGCTGACTTATTCCTGGGCCGACTTTTCCGGCGGCCCCGGCCAGAACCCGGGCGCCAACACCCTCCTGCTGACCGTGACCTTTAAAGTGTTGACCAATTCGGTGACCAGCACGATCAGCCTCTCCGACAATCCGGTCCTCACGGAAGCGACCACGGGTGAATTCTGCGTGTTGACGGTGAACAAGGCGCCGGCGAACGTCATCTTGGATCCGATCAGTGTGACTTGCCCGGCCAATCAGGGCGTCTGCCTCTACACCCCGGCCTTTGCCCTGACCGGCGGCCTGCCCACGGGCGGCGTCTACAGCGGCGCCGGCGTGTTGGCCAACGTGTTCAACCCGGCCACGGCCGGCGTGGGCACCCACACGATTACCTATACCTATACCGCCGAAGGGGGCTGCGTGAACAGTTGCACCTTCACCATCACGGTCAATCCCACGCCGACGGTCAATCCCATCGTCAGCCAGGGCGTCTGCAACGGCAGCTTGACCAGCGCGGTCAACTTCACGGGCGCCGTGCCGAGCACCGACTACAACTGGACCAACGACCAGCCCGGCATCGGCCTGGGGGCCAGCGGCACGGGCAATATCGCCGCCTTCACGGCGGTGAACCTGACCAACGCCCCCATTGTCGCCACCATCGTCGTGACGCCGAGCTATACCAGTGCCGGCGCGACCTGCACGGGAGCAGCTGAAACCTTTACCATCACGGTGAACCCCACGCCCACGGTGGATGATCCGGCCGATCAGGGCGTCTGCAACGGCGCCATGACGTCGGTCACCTTCACCAGCCCGGTCACGGGTACGGCGTTCAGCTGGACCAATAACCAGACCAGCATCGGCCTGGGCTCCAGCGGTACGGGCAATATTCCCAGCTTCACGGCGGTGAACCTGACCAATGCGCCGGTGGTGGCTACCATCACAGTCACGCCGAGCTACACCAATGCCGGGGTGACCTGCACGGGTCCGGCCCAGACGTTTACCATCACGGTGAACCCGACGCCGAACGCAGTAGCCACGCCTCCGAGCCAGACCATCTGCTCGGGCGCTGCCATTACGACCATTGAGCTCAGCGGCAACGTGGCCAATACCACCTTCAACTGGACGCGCGACAATGACCTTACGGTGACCGGCATCGCGGCCAGCGGTGCGGGCGACATCAGCGGTACGCTGACCAACACGACCAACGCGCCGATCACGGTGACCTTCACCATCACGCCGACGGCCAACGGCTGCCCGGGTACGCCGATCACGGCAACGGTGCTGGTGAACCCCACACCGAACGCCGTGGCTATGCCTGCGAGCCAGACCATCTGCTCGGGCGCTGCGATCACGACCATTATGCTGAGTGGCAACGTGATGGGTACGACCTATGCCTGGACACGCGACAACAACGCGACGGTGACGGGCATCGCCGCCAGCGGCAATACGGACATCAGCGGTACGCTGACCAACACGACCAACGCTCCGGTCACGGTGACCTTTACCATCACCCCGACGGCCAACGGTTGCCCGGGTGCTCCGATCACGGCCACGGTGCTGGTGAACCCAACCCCGAACGCCGTGGCTATGCCTTCGAGCCAGACGATCTGCTCGGGCGCTGCGATCACGACGATTGTCCTGAGCGGCAACGTAGCGAATACCACCTTCAACTGGGTACGCGACAATACCGTTGCGGTGACCGGCATCAATCCCAGCGGCAGCGGCGACATCAGCGGGACGCTGACCAACTCGACCAACGCCCCGGTTACGGTGACCTTCACGATCACGCCGACGGCCAACGGCTGTCCGGGTACGCCGATCACGGCCACAGTGTTGGTCAACCCCACGCCGAACGCCGTGGCCATGCCTCCGAGCCAGACCATCTGCTCGGGCGCTGCGATCACGACCATTATGCTGAGCGGCAATGTGGCGAATACCACCTTCAACTGGGTACGCGACAATACCGTTGCGGTGACCGGCATTGACCCCAGCGGCAGCGGCGACATCAGCGGTATGTTGACCAATACGACCAACGCCCCGGTCACGGTGACCTTCACCATCACGCCGACGGCCAACGGCTGCCCGGGTACGCCGATCACGGCAACGGTGCTGGTGAACCCCACACCGAACGCCGTGGCTATGCCTGCGAGCCAGACCATCTGCTCGGGCGCTGCGATCACGACCATTATGCTGAGTGGCAACGTGATGGGTACGACCTATGCCTGGACACGCGACAACAACGCGACGGTGACGGGCATCGCCGCCAGCGGCAATACGGACATCAGCGGTACGCTGACCAACACGACCAACGCGCCGGTCACGGTGACCTTCACCATCACGCCGACGGCCAACGGCTGTCCGGGTACGCCGATCACGGCGACGGTGCTGGTGAACCCGACGCCGAACGCGATGGCCACGCCTTCCAGCCAGACCATCTGCTCGGGCGCTGCGATCACGACGATTACGCTGAGCGGCAACGTGGCGAATACCACCTTCAACTGGACGCGCGACAATACGGTCGCGGTAACCGGCATTGACCCCAGCGGCAGCGGCGACATCAGCGGTACGCTGACCAACACGACCAACGCGCCAGTTACGGTGACCTTCACCATCACCCCGACGGCCAACGGCTGCCCGGGTACGCCGATCACGGCCACGGTGCTGGTCAACCCCACGCCGAACGCGATGGCCACGCCTCCGAGCCAGACCATTTGCTCGGGCGCTGCGATCACGACCATTATGCTGAGCGGCAACGTCCTGGGCACGACCTACGCCTGGACGCGCGACAACAACGCGACGGTGACGGGCATTGCCGCCAGCGGCAATACGGACATCAGCGGTACGCTGACCAACACGACCAACGCGCCAGTTACGGTGACCTTCACGATCACGCCGACGGCCAACGGCTGCCCGGGTGCGCCGATCACGGCCACGGTGCTGGTGAACCCGACGCCGAACGCGGTGGCCACGCCTGCCAGCCAGACCATCTGCTCCGCTGGCACCATCACGCCCATCATCCTGACGGGCGACGTGAGCGGCACGGTGTACAACTGGACGCGCGACAATGACCTTACGGTCACCGGCATTGCGGCCAGCGGTATGGGCAATATTACGGGCGCTTTGACCAACACGACCACTGCACCGGTGCTGGTAACCTTCACTATCACGCCGACGGCCAACGGCTGTCCGGGTACGCCGATCACGGCCACAGTACTGGTGAACCCCACGCCGAACGCCGTAGCCACGCCTGCCAGCCAGACCATCTGCTCGGGCGCAACCATCACGACGATTGTCCTGAGCGGCAACGTGATGGGCACGACTTACGCCTGGACGCGCGATAACAACGCGACGGTAACGGGCATCGCCGCCAGCGGCATGACCGATATCAGCGGTGCTTTGACCAACACGACCAACGCGCCGATCACGGTGACCTTCACCATCACGCCGACGGCCAACGGCTGCCCGGGTACGCCGATCACGGCAACGGTGCTGGTGAACCCCACACCGAACGCCGTGGCTATGCCTGCGAGCCAGACCATCTGCTCGGGCGCTGCGATCACGACCATTATGCTGAGTGGCAACGTGATGGGTACGACCTATGCCTGGACACGCGACAACAACGCGACGGTGACGGGCATCGCCGCCAGCGGCAATACGGACATCAGCGGTACGCTGACCAACACGACCAACGCGCCGGTCACGGTGACCTTCACCATCACGCCGACGGCCAACGGCTGTCCGGGTACGCCGATCACGGCAACGGTGCTGGTGAACCCGACGCCGAACGCCGTGGCCACGCCGCCGAGCCAGGCCAGCTGTTCCGGTTCGCCGATCACGACCATAGTCCTGACCGGTAATGTGACGGGTACGATGTTCAACTGGACCCGCGACGATCCGGGCGTGACGGGCATCGCGGCCAGCGGTTCCGGTAACATCAGCGGGACGCTGACCAACACGACCAACGCGCCGATCACGGTGACCTTCACCATCACCCCGACGGCCAACGGTTGTCCGGGTACGCCGATCACGGCCACGGTCACCGTCAACCCCTTACCCAACGGCGCCGACGATACCTTCGCCACCTGTTCCGGCAGCATCGTCAACTATGACCTGCAGGCCAACGTCAACACCGCGCCGGGCAACAGCGTCTTGTCCAACTTCAGTTGGGTGGCGCTTTCGAACAACCCGAACATCACGGGCGAAAGCCTGAGCCCGCAAACCGGTGATTTCATCACCGACCTGTTGGTCAATACGACCTTCATCCCGCAGGCGGTGATCTACCGCGTCACCCCCACCAGCGAAGGTGGCGGCTGCGTCGGTCCCTTCTTCGACGTGACCGTCACGGTAGATCCCGTGCCCAACGTCGCCGTCGTCGACAACAACGATCCCCTCTGCTCGGGTAGCAGCACCAACATCACGGTGTCCAACCCCAACGGCGTGGCCGGCACCACCTATACCTGGAGCGCCCCGGCTACCCCGGGCATCAGCCAACTGCCGGCCGGCGCCACGGGCGTCGCCCTGGGCATCCCGCTGCAGCAGATGCTGACCAACACGACGGGCAACCCCGTGGTGGTCACCTTCACCATCACCCCGGTCGGTCCGGCGCCCACCTTCTGTGCCGGCACCCCGGTAACCGAGACGGTGACCGTGAACCCGACCCCGACCGGCGCCATCACGGCTTCGGCCGCGACCGCCTGCAACGGCACGCCGGTCGACCTGACCTTTACCGCCACCGGCGGCGTGGGTCCCTTCGACCTGGTGGTCAACGGGATTACCTATACCAACATCGCCAGCGGCGCCGTCTTCGCCACGGTGACCCCGGCGACAACCACGACTTACACCCTGACCAGCATCGTCGACCAGGGCACGCCCAACGATTGCGTCAACAGCAACCCGGGCGGTACGCCGGTCACCCTGAACATCAACCCGCGCCCGACGGCGGCCGTCAGCGGCGGCACCACGACGATCTGCAACGGCGGTTCCGCGACCATCACCCTGACGGTGACCGGCTCCGGAACCATCAGCGGCACCTTGTCCGGCGGCATTCCGTTCAGCGGTACTGCCCCGACCATTACGGTCGCGGTTTCGCCGTCGACGACGACCACTTACACCGTCGCCACCCTGACGGACGCCAACTGTACGGCGATTGCGGCCGACCTGAGCGGCTCGGCCACGGTCACGGTGAATCCGCGTCCGACCGGCGTGCTCAGCGTCAGCGGTCCGGCCACCATCTGCAACGGCAGTCCGGCTACCCTGAGCATCGCGGTGACGGGCACGGGTCCGTTCAGCGGCACCCTCACCGGCGGCATTCCGTTCAGCGGCGCGGGCCCCACCATTACGGTCATGGTCTCGCCGGCCTCGAACACGACCTACAACCTGCTGACCCTGGTGGACGCCAATTGCGCCGCCCTGGCCGGCGACCTGAGCGGCTCGGCGGCGGTGACGGTGAATGCCCGCCCGACGGCGGCCATCACCGGCGGTTCCACGACCATCTGCAACGGTCAGCCGGCGACCATCACCCTGACGGTGACGGGCAGCGGTACGCTCAACGGCACCTTGTCCGATGGCACGGTCTTCACGGGCACGGCCCCGACCATCACGGTCAACGTGACCCCGGGCACGACCACGACCTATACCGTCGCTACGTTGATGGACGCCAATTGTACCGCCCTGGCGGCTGATCTCAGCGGCTCGGCCACGGTGACGGTGAACGCCCGCCCGACGGCGGTCATCAGCGGCAGCCAGACCATCTGCAGCGGCCTGCCGGCGACCCTGACCCTGACGGTGACGGGCAGCGGCCTGCTGCTCGGTACCCTGTCGGATGGAACCGTGTTCAGTGGAAATGCCCCGACCATCCTGGTCAACGTGACGCCCTCCATGACCACCACCTACACGGTGGCCAACCTGAGCGACGGGAACTGCGTCGCCCTGGCCGGCGACCTGACCGGTTCGGCCACGGTGACGGTGCTCAATTGCTCCGACATCAGCGGCAAGGTCATCTGGGAAGGCGATCGCCTGACTACCATGTCGGGGGTGAAAGACGTGACCGTGACCCTCAGCGGCGACGCCAGCGACGTGGACATCACGCCCGCCAACGGCCTCTACTCGCTGACGGCCAACATGGGCACCAACTTCACCATCACGCCGGTGAAGAACAAACCCATGCCCGACGCCATCAACGGCTTGTCGGCGGCCGATGCCTCCCGCATCCAGCAGCACGTCATCTTCACTTTCCCGATCACCGACCCCTACAAACTGATCGCGGCGGACCCCAACCAGACCAATACGGTGACCACGGCCGACGCCAACCTCATCACCCAGGCGGTGCTGGGCAACCCGGCGGCCCAGAACACCTTCATCAACAAGACCTGGCGCTTCGTGCCCAAGGCCTACGTGTTCCCGACGCCGACCGATCCGTTTATGCCGGCCTTCCCGGAAACCATCACCCTGACCATGGGCGGGGCGACCAACCAGGACTTCATCGGCATCAAACTGGGCGACGTGAACAACACCGCCAACCCGCTCAACTTCGGCGGCGGCGGTACGGCGGCGCCCCAGTTGGTGTGGACGGTCCAGGATCAGTGGCTGGAAGCGGACGGTGAAGTGGTGGCCGAGTTCCGGGCCAACAACTTCGACGACCTGCTGGCCCTGCAGTTCGCGTTGAGTTTCGACCCGGCACAACTGCAGTTGCTCGACATCGAGACCATCCCGGGCAGTCCCATGCAGGCGGCCAACTTCGGCACCTACAACCTGGCGGCCGGCGAGATCCGCGCGGTGCTGCCGATGGCGACCACGCTTTCCCTGGTGGACGGCACCCCCGTCTTCCGCCTGAAATTCAAGGCCTTGCAGGGCGGCGTCAAACTGAGCGAAGTGATGCAGTTGAACAACGCCGTCCTCGTCGGGGAAGCCTATACCGGCGACTACACCCCCGGACCGGTGGAACTGGCCTACGCGGACATCCTCAGCACGGGCGTCGACAACCTGGCGAGCGGCCAGCTCAGCCTGCTGCAGAACCGCCCCAACCCCTTCCACGACCAGACCCGGATCGGCTTCGTCCTGCCGGGCGGCTGCGAGGCCCAGCTGCGGGTGTTCGACGGGAGCGGTCGCCGGTTGGCCGAGCAAAAAGGTTGGTTTGCCCAAGGCTACCACGAATTGGAATTCCGCCTCGGCGACTATGCCGGCGAAGGCGTGCTGTACTACGAACTGACCACGCCTTACGGCATCCTGGCCCGGAAAATGGTGCTGGTGCGGGAATAGAAAACGGATAGAAAAGACGGTTTTACCGGCCCTTTGCGCGGAGCGATCCGCGCAAAGGGCCGGTTAGGCCGCCAAATCAGGCGCGTAAAGCCACTGCTTTAATTTATTGCCGGATGCCGCCAGATTTTTATTGCTCTGGAGTCATCTTTGCAACATCCTTTTTTTTAATCCTGATCTCATTCGATTTAATTATCTCTCATGAAAAGAATTCTACGGTTCCCCAACCCGCTGTCACTCCTATTGCCTTCGGCAGCATTTTCCCGGCAGTTGACCACCCCGATTGTACTGCCCGCTTCTTCCCAACCGGCTTTTTCTGTCCCCGTTTTTTCCTCGGCTGCCCACTCGGCGGCCTGGTTGGTTTTGGGGCTGTTGTTGTTGGGGGGAGGGAAGGTTTGGGGGCAGGTGAATCTTTCCAATGGGAGTAGCTCGGCAACAATTAATTTCAGTAATACTATGCCTACTTCGGTAGGAACCAATCCAAGTACGGCATTTGCCGGAGCCGGCTTTGAGCCCAATCCTACAACCGCGGGCAGACTCAACTCTAATGCGTGGGCAGCGACCGGCTGGAGCGATGGCGCCTTAGTTTTTGGCGGCACCCGTACAACGGCAAATACTGATTATACTCGTGGTGCAGCCAGCGGGGCAGTTATAACAGGTGGATTCTATGCTTATACTGGAACGCCTCAAAGTGCGGCAAATCCCTGTTTAATGATACAACCCGGAGGTAGTGATTTTGCTCCCGGCACTTTGACACTCAGAATTAAGAATACGGGCACAACAAATATTACCCAACTCAATATTTCTTATAACCTATTTGTTCGGAATGATCAGGAGAGGTCCAGTTCGTTTAATTTTTCTTATTCTTCTGATGATGTAATGTATACTTCTGTAGGTGCATTAGATTATACTACGCCAGTAACTTCAGACGCTTTGGGTTGGGTTCAAGTCGGCAGTTCTCCTTCTCGTTCTACCATAATTACGGGCCTTAACATTACACCAAATAGTTTTTTTTATATCCGTTGGAATAGCGCTGATGTAGCAGGAAGTGGCAGCCGTGATGAACTTGGTTTGGATGATATCAGTATTGCCGCCACTTTTTGTACCACCACCGCGGCTATTGCTGTGAGTGAGACCTCCGGCATCACCAACAATGATGGCATCATCTGCAACGGAGCTTCGGCTACTTTAACCGCCTCTGGCGGCGGCACCTATGCTTGGAGCACAGGAGCCAGTTCTGCTGCCATCACAGTGATGCCGGCTACCACTACCACTTATACGGTAACAGTAACCAACAACGGTTGTAGTGCCACTGCCTCTACTACCATTACAGTCAACGCTTTGGCAACCGTCAATGCCGGTCCCGACCAGATGACCTGCGTCAACACCAACGGCGGCCAGGGCATCGTCCAGCTTTCCGGTATGGTAGGCGGTAGCGCGACCGGCGGCACCTGGACGGCCAGTGTGCCGGGCGGTACGTTTTCACCCAATGCCAACGCCCTCAACGCCTATTACACGGCGCCCACGGGCAACACCGGTCCCATCACCCTGACCCTGACCACCAACGGTCCCTGCCCGGCCAGCGATGCCCTCGTGGTCACCTATGGCCCCGTGGCGCCCCTGACCTTGGCGGCCGTGTCCGCCACGACCGCCCAGTGCGGCGATATGCTGACCATCACCATCCAGGCCGCTAATGGCTTCAACGACATCAGCTCACTGCAGTACAGCGTTAATTGGGATCCTACTAAGTTGAAGTACTTCAGCCATAACGCTGCGTTTATCGGTGGGGGACAAGGTGCAACAAACCCGGCAGACTCTGCTAGTGGCATACTCACTTATGCCTGGTTTGACCCCACAGGTTCCACCGGAGAGGACCTCCCCGACAACAGCGTCATTTTGACATTAATGATGAAGGTGTTAGGCAGCAGCGGCACGGCTAACGTCAACATCACCAGCACACCCACGCCCATTGAGGCTACCAACGCGCAATTCTGCCTTCTGCAGGTTATAACCCAGAACAACGCCGTCATCACCTTCACCCCCATCACTGTGACCTGCCCGGCCAACCAGGCGGTCTGTGTAGATGCCGCGCCGTTCACCCTCACCGGCGGCTTGCCGGCCGGCGGCACCTACAGTGGCCCCGGCGTCAGCGCCGGCATGTTCAACCCTGCTACCGCCAACCTGGGCCCCAACACCATCACCTACGCCTATACCGCTCCGAACGGTTGCAGCAACAGCTGCACCTTCGTCATCACGGTGAATCCGCTGCCGACGCCCATGATCACGGGCACCCTGTCGGCTTGTGTCGGTTTCACGTCCCAACTCAGCGCTACGCCCGCGGGCGGCAGCTGGTCGAGTGATGATACCGACATTGCGACGGTGGACAACAACGGCCTGGTGACCGGCGTCGCTGGCGGTTCCACCACCATTGTGTATGCGGTGACCGACGCCAATGGTTGTTCCGCGGTGGCCAATGTGGTCTTCACCGTCAACTCCGTGCCCACTATCCTTCCGGTCGTGGTCCAACCCACCACCTGCGTCTCCGCCGACGGCAGCATCACGCTGACCCTGGGCGGCGCACCCGGGCCTTATACCTTCAACTGGGCCACCCCGAACGGCAGCGGCCTGGTCAACGGCCAGCAAAACCAGACCGGCCTCACCGTGGGTACCTACAACGTGACGGTCACGGCCGCCAACGGTTGCAGCGCCACCGCCTCTTATGCCCTGATGGGACCCGGCGGCTGCAACGTGTGCCCGACCATCGGCGCGTTGAGCAGCACGCCCGTGGGCCCCATCTGTGCCAACACCCCGGTGACGCTCACGGCTTCCGGCCTGACCGACATGGGCATTACCTACGGCATCATCTTCAAATACTACAATGCGCCGGCGGCCGATCCTTATACCGGCGGCACGGTCATCGCCACGGTGCCCAACGGCGCCCTGCTGGGCGGTGGCACGTCGGCCCAGACGACCGCGGCTTTCCCCGTGGCCGGCACCTACTACCTCTACGCCATCCTGACGCCCGCCCCGACCGACCCGGCTTGCCGGCCTTCGGCTACCCTGACCCTGGTGGTCAATGCTTTGCCCACGGCGGCTATTGCGGTGACCGAAACCTCGGGCACCACGCCGAACGATGCCATCATCTGCGCCGGCGCTTCGGCCACGCTGACGGCTTCGGGCGGCACGTCCTACCTGTGGAGCACCGGCGGCGTCACGGCGGCCATCGTCGTCAATCCCCCCGGCACCACGACTTACACGGTGACGATCACCGACGCCAACGGCTGCACGGCCACGGCCACCCAGACCATCACCGTCAATCCGCTGCCGACGGCCGCCATTGCGGTCACGGAGACTTCCGGCACGACCAACAACGACGGCACCATCTGCGCCGGCGCTTCGGCCACGCTGACGGCTTCGGGCGGTACTTCTTACCTGTGGAGCACGGGCGCGGTCACGGCGGCCATCACGGTGAATCCGCCCGGCACGACGACCTATACGGTCACGGTCACGAACGCCAACGGCTGTTCGGCCACCGCTACCCAGACCATCACGGTCAATCCGCTGCCGCCCGCTGCCATCGCGGTCACGGAGACTTCGGGCACGACCAACAACGACGGCATCATCTGCGCCGGCGCTTCGGCGACCCTCACCGCTTCGGGCGGCACG
>JADMIO011081483.1_pt1 | contig 20218 bp, 10 predicted proteins | sample 8958161 | NCBI WGS metagenome assembly JADMIO01 (sample SAMN16585339, study PRJNA669376) | soil metagenome | isolation source: Crop rotation soil | place: USA: Cullars Rotation, Alabama | collected 2011 | reverse complement strand
GCCGCGACTTCAAGTCACGTGAATTCCAAGCTTCGGATCCCACTGTGCTGGAAAGTCGCAAGTTCCGGGACGACGGCTGCAAGCGTGGCAAAGAGCTGCACCCGATGCTGGTCACGGGATGGCAGAAATATGGCGAGGCTTACTCGACCGTGCACGCCTTCGTGGCGAAGTTCAATGACGAGCGCGAGGCGAGCGACCTCGCCAATGCCGAGAAGAAGTACGGCAAGGGCTTTCACTACACGCACACCAAGCTGATCATCGACGGCAAGGCGGTCATCCGCGCCGTCGAGGAGCAGCTCGACAAAGAAAAGTTCGAAGTGCCCGTCCTGAAGGAGAAGGTGGCGACGTTCGGGCAGACGATAACCGACGGCAAAGCACTAGTCGCCAAGGAAAAGGGCGGCAAGAACGCCGACGCGATCTACCAGGGTGGCTACGAGCAGCTCCTCACGAAAGCAGGCTGGTTCCAGGACTCGATCAACGAGCTCTTCCGGCAGCTCGACAAGCCAGCAAACGATCCCACCTCGAACGCGGAGAATCGGAAGCGAACCGTCAAGCAAATCTTCGACTCGTACAACGGGATGGTCGATCAGTCCAACGGCGTCATGTACAGCAAGGGCATGAAATAGCCCTCGCGAGCGCGATTTACTTCGTCGAGCGGCGACGGCGCCCGAGCACGGCCCACCCGGCCATCATCATCGCGATCGCGGCGCCACCTGCCCGTCGACTTTCGCGGAGCGTGCAGGCACAACCGCTGGTGTCGGAGCTGCTTGGCGCGGCGGCGGTCGTTTCACCACCGCCGGCGGTGGTGGTCGTACTTCCTGACGTGCTGGTTCCGGCGGCGCCGGGCTCTCCGCCCATGCCGGTAGCCGAGGTTCCTGCCGCTCCGAGCGCTCCGCCCGCACCGGTTGTTCCGTCTCCACCCGCACCCCCGCTTCCTCCCGCGCCCGACGTGCCACCCTCCCCTGCGGCACCGCCCGCGCCCGTGATCACTCCGCCGTCGGACACCGGTGCACCACCCGGATCGACGCTCCCGTCGGCCTTCACCAACGAGATCTGCATGTAGTCGTAGTTCAGGTGAAATGATTTGGGCGCGAACTGCAGTACCTGGACACCCGCGTCAAGCTGAACGGTCGCGAAGTCGGGGAACTCGACCCAGTTGTGGTAACCGCCGGTCCCGGTCAGCGAGACGTCGGCCTTCACCTTGTCATTGAACAGGATCTGCATCTTGATCCCACCGGCGCCTCCCGGATCGGAGGCCCACGTCGAGCTGATCTTGTACATGCCCGCGGTCGCCACGTTGACCGTCAGCTTCACCCAGTCGGAAGGGTGCGTGTAGCCGACGTAGTAAGATTGCGGCATCGCGTCGCTGGGGTAGTGCGTGCCCTTCTGCAGACCCATCGAGTAGAGGTCGTTCTCACCCACCGAAGTGTTGGTGCGACAGATCTGCGGGTGAACGCCCATCCGTAGGTCGTTGCCGGCACAGCCGCCCTGTCCGAAGTTGCCGGTGTGGTCATCGACATGCCAGCCGACGTCTTGTCCACCGTCGTCGTAGTTTTCGAACTCGATACGCCCAGGAATCGGCCATGGCGTCCCCATGTAAGGCGTGCCCTTGTAGCCGGCAGGGATGTCGGCTTGCGAGGGCGCCGCCCACAGCAAAATCGGCATCGCCACCGCGATGAATCGACCGAGCATCACCACCCGACGGCTCATCTTCTCTCCTCCAGCAGGCCCTGGTTTGGCGTACCATGGCCCGAGCAATCGATTGGTGCGTGCGGGCGATGCTGACTGCACGCGCCCCCCTGCACGGTGCACTTCGGTCCCCGCCGATGCACGTTAATTCACGGCACTTTTCCCCATACTAGAAGGCACGCTCATGAAACGACGCATCCTCACCAGCCTCATGGTTTTCGCGTTCGCCTGCGCGAGTGAAGAGACGAACCCAGGTACCACCGGGGCCGGCCCCACCACCAGCGGGGGAAATACGACCGGCAATCCGGGCAGCGGCGGCGTGAGCAACACCGGCACCGGCGGAGATGGCACCGGCAACACGGGCGGTAACTCGGTCGGCGCGGGCGGCGACATGATCGGCGCGGGCGGCAACCCGGTCGGCGCAGGCGGCAACGCGATGGGTGGCTCGTCGGGTGTCGGAGGAAGCGGCGGCAATCCGATCGTCATGAACGCCGCGTGTGGCGGGCTGGCGCCGGCGCAGACGAGCGAGTCGGTCCTCACGCGTGGCAAGAACCCGCAGCGCACCGCCCATTTCATCGAGTCCCAGCTGACGGTCGCCGCGGTGGGCTCAGCGAAGTTCGGACCGGATGCGGCGTTCAATGCTGCGGCCAAGTTCACCGGCAATCTAGAAAGTGTCCCGCTGTTCGTCGCTGGCGCCACGCCCGGCAAAGGGATGTTCATCGTCGCGAGCAAGGGCGCGAACATCACCGCGATCGACGAGACGACCGGCGCGACCGTGTGGACCAAGAACGTGGGCGCCGCGGGCAGCGGCGTCCGCAGCACGCCGGTGATCGACGACAAGACGGGAACGATTTACATGGCGTTCGACGCCACCAACGGCGGGAACCATCACGAAATTCACGCGCTTTCGATCGCGAACATGGGCGCCGAGGTCGCGGGATGGCCGGTGAACGTCGCCAACGTCAAGTCGACGAACAACGGCCACACCTTCGGCACCTACCCCGTCGACAAGATGATCCAGCGCGGGGCGCTCTCTCTCGTCAATGGAATCCTGTACGTGCCCTACGGCGGCGTCTACGGCGACGGACCTCCTTATAAGGGCTTCGTCGTCACCGTCAACGTCGCGAACCCGACGATGACCGGCGGATGGTCCGCGGGCGGCGACCGCTCCGGCATCTGGCAAAGCGGCGGGGTGGCCTCCGACGGAACGTCAATCTTCGCGACAACGGGGAACGGTAGCGACGGCACGCACCAGGACACCGAGGAGGTCGTTCGCATCACCGGCATGGGTACGAGCTCGAACGCAGCCAAAGACAAGTTCTTCCCGTCGAACTGGAAACAGTGGGACGGGCAGGACAACGATTTCAGCTCGTCGAGCCCAATGGTTCTTTCGTTCCGCGGCCAGTGCAATCCGCTGGTCGTCGCTCCGTCCAAGCCCGGACACCTTTTCTTCCTCGACCCGAGCAACCTGGGCGGCGCCGACGGCAGCACCCCTCTCCGAGACCTTGCGGTGGGCAACCCCACAGCGAATGGCGAGTACAAGGTCTTCTACGCCGCGCCGACCGGCTACATCTCCGCGTCCGGCGTCCACGTCGCGCTCGAGGCCCGGCTCGATGCGAAGTGCCCCAACGGCGGAGGCGGCGATTCGCTCGTTTCGATACTGGTCGACATGACGACCACGCCCCCAACGCCCAAGGTCGCCTGGTGCGCGGCCGTTGCAGGCGGCGAAGACAGGCACCACCCCATCTCCACGTCGACCGACGGTGCGTCGAACGCCATCGTCTGGTTCGTCGCCGGCGGTGCACTCAAGGCCTTCAACGGCGAGACGGGTGCTCCCCTCTTCAGCGGCACCCCGTGTGGGAACGTTCAGAAGCAGACCGCACCGATCGCCGCCAACGGGCGCGTCATCGTAGGAGCGGACGGCAAGCTCTGCTCGTATTCGGTCCAGCCTTAGCGCAGCGCAGTCTGACCTCGAAAGTCCTGTGCCAGTGTGCCACTTTGCGGCATAGCGTGGTGCTCTCCAACAAAAGCATGCGGTTGCGCGTGGCATGGCGGTTGCTCCTTGGAGCCGTGCGGCTTTCATCAAGAGGAGAGGCAATGACACGACGCGTTCCAACCTGTGCTGGGGACTGATCGCCCTGGCGGCGTTCCTGGGATGCGGCGGCTCGGTAACCAATTCGGCTGAAACGGAAGCCGGCGCGAGCGTCGGCCCGGGGTCCGGCGGCGCATCGGCGTCGGGAGGTGGAGGCGAGGAAACCGTGGGTAGCTGCATCGGAGGCAGCGGCTGCGGCGTGGGCGGAGCCTGTTGTCCAGGCTTCACCGATAAGCCTGACGCCTCGATGACGCAGGATCCCGCCCCGATCACGGATGCTGGCGCGGCGACTTGCGAAGGCTGGCCCTTGCCCGAAGGGACGTTCACATTCGTGAGCTCGGGCAACGGAAGCTCCTGCGGCATCCGGACCGATGGTACCGTTGCGTGCTGGGGCCATCCGTCCTACGCGCGATCAGAGATACCCTCGGGCAACTTCTTGCGCATCAGCGCTGACTTCTGCACCTGCGGCGTTCGGGCCTCGGGCGAGCTTGCGTGCTGGGGATGTAAGGTCCCGCCTCCGCCGGGCACGTTCCAGGATGTGGGGCGCGGCGAACAAGACCGCTGCGCGTTGGGCACCGACGGGACCATGATCTGCTGGGGGTCCGCCAACCCTCACGTTCCTTCGTACAAATTCGACAGCATGAGCGAGGGCGCCTACTACACGTGCGCCCTCGAGACGAGCGGGCACGCTGCGGTGTGCTGGGATCCGCGCGTGGGCGAAGTCACGCTGAAATCGGGGCCGTTTCGGCAGGTCAGCGCTGGCCGCTTTTCCGCGTGCGGCGTACTCATGGACAGCACTGTCACTTGCTGGCCGCTCGGTGTCACTGGCACGATTCTCACGCCGCAGCCGAGCCCGTTCCGCGAGATCAGTGTGGGCGAGTACAGCGTCTGCGGCCTGAGGGATGACGGCTCGATCGCCTGCTGGGGCATGAACCAGTACGGCGAGGCAACGCCTCCCGCCGGCGCGCGGTTCTTACACGTTGCCGTCGGCACGATGCAGGCTTGTGGCATTCTCCTCGACGGAACGCTTAAGTGTTGGGGCAGCGCCGGGGACCCCTGCATTTCGGGCTGAGGAGGGATTGGCTCCATGAAAATCGGCATCATCATCTACCACGGCTTCGACGAGCTCGACGCCATCGGTCCTTACGAAGTTCTCCAAAACGCCGCGCAGCAGGGCGCCCTGCTCGAAGTAAAGCTGGTTACCCTGAGCGCTACCACCTCCGTCAAAGCCAGCCATGGTCTCACCGTGGTCCCCGACGGCACGCTCGACGCGCAATTCGACTGGCTCATCGTCTCCGGCGGCGCCTGGGCGGCGCGCAAGCAGGTGGGAGCGTGGGGCGAGATCGAGCGTGGCGAGCTCCCTCGCGCGCTCGCCGAGCACCGCGCGCGCGGTACCTCGATGGCCTCGGTGTGCACCGGCGCAATGCTGCTGTCCGCGGCAGGTATCACGCGCGATCGACGGGCTACGACGCATCACGTAGCCATCGAGGCGCTCCGCAGCGAAGGCGCTCATGTGGTCGACGCGCGCGTGGTCGATGATGGCGATCTGGTCACCGCGGGTGGCGTGACGTCGGGGATCGATCTGGCGCTCTACTTCATCGAGCGGCACTTCGGCGCCAAGATGGCGGACGCAATCGCGCGTCAGATGGAGTACGAGCGCGTGGGACGCGTTAGCACGCGCTAAGCAAACCCGGTCGCTCTGTCATGGGACCTTGCTCGAGAAGTGGACGCAGTAGTTGTAGTGGTTGTGGTGGAAGCTGAGAATGGCCTTCCCGGTGGCGCCGGTCCACGGCGACGAGAGGGTGACCGAGTCGACGCCGAGTGATGCGACCACCGTATCGGGCGCCAGAGTGCCGCCCGAGACGATGTCCAGATCGGCACGACGTAGGAACGCCGACGGGGCTCCCGTCAGCAGCGGAGAACCTTGGGTCGCTTGGACTTCGATCGACTCCACCGCGTAACCCTGGAATGTGTCCGAGTCGCGGAGCTGCCCGTGCATGCCGAGCTCGTGTCCGCCCCAGCTGCCGCCGTCCGCGTCCGGCGTAACCGCGTAGCCGACGGTCAGCGCAGCGCCCGCCGCAGGCTCCTCGGTGAGAGTGAGCAACACGCTCTCGCCCGAAATCGCGACCGAAGCGATGGATACCTCCTTGCTCGCTCCGTCGATCACCTCGAACCCGCGCCCGTTGGCCCATGCGGTGTGCGCTTTCTGATGTGGTTTGGTGAGATGCTCGTCCCAGACCAGCGGGGGATTGGGCACGTCGAAGCTGATGGTAATGACCTTGCCCACGCGCGAGATGTTTTTGGGGCCGACCGGCTTCCACGCGACGCCCTGATTCACGATGAGATCGAACACCTCGCCATACTTCTCACCGATGCGCTCATAGCCGGGCGCGTGCATGTGGACGTAGTAGGGGCCGTAGGCGTACTTGGGACCGGTGCACACCACCTCTCCCGGGTGGTCGCGGCCCGCGCGCCAGAGCTGCACCGAGGGCCCGTTGTAGCCACCTTGCTGCGAGCTTTGCTGGGAAGCGAGCAGGACGACATTCTTCGTCTGACCCGTGATGGGTTTCAGATCGGCGTTGAAGTCTTGCAGCATCTTGTAGACCTTGTCGCCGTAGTCGGGTGTGGCGAGTGAAGTGTCCGCTTCGCCGTGAGTGAGGACGACCGCCCCGACTCCGTAGGTCTTGCCTGCCGCTGCCGCGAGCTTCTTGTAGACCCGCGCTTCGGAGAGCGCGGCCGCGTACGCCACGTTGCCCTTGTCGATATACGCGAGAGCAAAACCTCCAACGCCCACGACCGAGTGCACGGTGACGTAGTCGCTCGTGTTGCCGCGCGCGGCCCATGCCGCCGCGATGGTGTTCGCCATGCCGGAATGCGGGGTCTCGCCGTATTGGCCCTGGCTATTGCCGCAGATGTTGTGCGGATAGTTGAGGTTGTTGTTGATGGTGCCCGACACGTTCGGCCGATGTGGCTCGGTCAGCGGCACGACCGACCAGACCGCGGATGGAGAACCGTCGATCGGATATTTCGGATCGGGCCCCTTGTCGAGCAGCATCAAGCTCTTGAAAGGCTGGGTCACGCTGATCGCGATGGAGGTCGCGCCGACCGAAAGACTCTGACCGGTACCGATGACGCCGACCCAGCCATACGGAGGCTGGGTCAATCCCGCGCCGCCTTGACCGGCGGCTGCGTCGGCATTCCCGGGCACCACTTGGCTCCCGCCGCCTCCCTGGCTGCTACCTCCCTGACCGGTTCCTCCGCCGCCGAGCATCGAGCCACCCGAGTCAAGAAGGCTCGCGCTGCCACCTTGGCCCCCGCTGCCCGAGCTCCCCGAAGGGTTCGCCGCGGAACCGCCCGACTCGTCAGCAGAAGGCCCATCGGCGCCACCGGCATCGCTACAGCCGATCGCCGCCGAAAAGAGCCCGATCCAGGTGAGTCGCCGCATCACTAGGCTAAGTAGGAGTACGCTAATCGCGCCTCCACCGAAAGGGCACGTCGTTCGGATTTTGAGGACACCCAGTTCTGATCAAGGATCGGGGCCGGGCGCGCGGCCCCCATGGAGAAGAACCTTGATCTGATCGGCAACATCTCGAAGAAGCGCCGCACGTCGCGCGGCCACGTCCTTTTGGGCCGCTGCGGAAGATGTTTCCTCCGCCTTGGGCTCCCCGCCGCCGAGGTGGCAGCCGCCGCATTCACGACGCGAGCTATCGGTCCGGAACATGAATGGCTCTGTGACGGTCACCGATTCATTTTCCTCTGTGAAGGGTCGAATCCCGGCCGGTGCACCGCAGCGGAGCCAGCCGATGTCCATGCTTGCCGCGCACAAAATGGTACGTGCACTGTGGATCGGTCGCCGGATCTCGAGTGAGCCCACGAAGGGCGTGATGTGGGGCTGCCATTCGGTATCGACGGCGACGAGCTGGCCCAAATTGACGAGCATGTCGTCGACGATCATGGCACGAATGGCCTTGGTTCGGCCGTAGCCCTGTTCGTGAAATGGAATCGCGTTGTGCGATTTGAGATCCTGCCAGCGAGAGGGATCCCCCAGCCATGCGCGTATCCCCGCATCGGGATCGGTGCCCAGCGCCACGAGATCGCTTCGCGGCAGCGCCATTCGATGCACGAGGCTCAGGGCTGCGTGTCGGAGCCCGGTTGCCGCTTCGCCGCCGAAGCAGAACGCGATACGCAACGCCGAGTTCTGGCCGGCCACACGCTCGGCAACCTGTCGGCCGCTCCAGTCGTGCGTCGCGGCGTTGTGCACCGCTTGGGCTGCCTGCTCAATCGCGGTTGCGCCCGGCGTGTTCTCCAGCCCAAGCAGCGTGCAGCGGGTACCCGAAATGGTGAATCCGCTCGCAGCTCGGACCAGCGCAGTTACGGCGTCGCCTACAGAGGGGGCACAATCGGGCGCAGGAGGAGCTAACCCGCGGCAGTCGAGCATTCCGCGGAACGGCGCCGGAGGGCCAGGCGGCGGGTCGAGGTTGCTCGAAGGTGGCGAGGATGCGACAGCGCCGCCGGCTTCCGAGGGTACCGCTACGTAGGCGGAAGGTGTCCGACTTCTCGCACCCATCACAGCCAGAGCGGCGCCAAGCGGGAGCGCACCTCCAACTACAAGCAGAATCAGAAGACTTCGACGCGTCATCGATCGGCTTGACCATTTGCTCGATTCACGAGACGGTGGTTCGATGGGTCGCCTTCCTTATCGATCATGAGTATGCGCTTGGCTTGCTGGGTCAAATGGACCGGGCTTCTGTGCTTTCTTATCACGCTCTTCGCGTCAAAAGAGGCGTTCGCCTATCCCTTTGGCCTCACCAGCCTGGAGATCGGCGGGACCGGGACGGCCTCCGGGTGCAACGGATGCCATAGCAGCGGCGTGGGCGCCGCGCCTTCGGCGTTCGCGATGAACGTCAACGGCGCGGGCTTCGTCGCTTTCAGCAGCGGCGCGACGTTCACCGTTCCTGTCAATTCGTCGAACATCTCATTCGCGCTGCGATTCAATAACCCCAACTCGAGCGTCGGCCACACGCAGGCGGGCGGGTTCGTCGTTTTTCACACGGACGGCACCTCCAATTCGAGCGGTACGCTGGGAGCGGGCAGCGGCTCCCACCAATGTACGGGCGGCATGTCGTGCCCGAATGGCGGGGGCGGCTTTGAGGCAATCACCAACGGGAACTACGAGGTCACCCATTCGAGTCCCTATACCGCGGTCGGCGGCAACGTAACGGTGAACTTCACCTATTCAACGCCGAACGCCGGGTGCGGCCGATACGGTTTTCGGGCCTGGATGAACGCCGTCGACGGCGACGGTATCTGCAGTGACCCCGATCGCGCCACGTTCGTCGATTTCGTGATCGCCCCCAGCGGCTCGTGCAACGACGGAGACTCGTGCACCACGGGTGACGTCTGCAACACCGGAACGGGCACCTGTGGCGGTACGTCGGTCGTTTGCACCGCGCTCGACCAGTGTCACCTCGCTGGGTCGTGCAGCAGCGGAGTTTGCTCCAATCCCACCAAACCGAATGGCACGGGTTGCAACGACGGCAATTCGTGTACGACCGGAGACGTTTGCACCGGCGGCGTCTGCGGCGGCACGAATATCGTCTGCAGCGCGCTCGATCAATGCCACGTTGCCGGAACGTGTAGCGGCGGGGTTTGCTCCAATCCGACGCAGCCGAATGGCACGGGGTGCAACGACGGAAACTCCTGCACTACGGGTGACGTCTGCACCGGTGGCGTCTGCGGCGGCACGAATATCGTGTGCACCGCGTTGGATCAGTGTCACACCGCCGGCACGTGCAGTGGAGGGGTATGCTCCAACCCGGCCAAGGCCAACGGTACGGGCTGTAACGACGGCAACTCCTGCACCACCGGTGACGTGTGTACCGGCGGCGTGTGCGGTGGCGCGGCGATCGTGTGCACGGCGTTGGATCAATGCCACAGCGCCGGCACTTGCAGTGGCGGTGTGTGCTCCAACCCGCCCAAGGGGGATGGCACCGGCTGCAACGACGGCAATTCGTGCACCACCGGTGATGTCTGCACGAGCGGCGCTTGCAGCGGCACACCGATCGTATGCACTGCGTCGGACCAGTGCCATACCGCGGGGACTTGCAGCGGCGGGGTGTGCTCCAACCCGCCCAAGGGGGATGGTACCGGTTGCAACGACGGCAATTCGTGCACCACCGGTGACGTGTGCACGAGCGGCACTTGCGGCGGTACACCGATCGTATGCACCGCGTCGGACCAATGTCATAACGCCGGGACTTGCAGCGGAGGCGTGTGCTCCAATCCGCCCAAGGTCGATGGCACGGGCTGCAACGACGGCAATGCGTGCACGAGCGGCGACGCGTGTCAGTCCGGTGTCTGCACGCCCTCGTCGTCGACCACATGCACAGCTCTCGACCAATGTCATGTGGCGGGCACGTGCAACCCCGCGAACGGCATCTGCTCGAACCCGAACAAGGCCGACGGCACTGGGTGTAGCGACGGAAACGCGTGCACGAACTCCGACACCTGCCAGGGCGGAACATGCACCTCAGGGGCAGCTACCGTCTGTACCGCGCTCGATCAGTGTCACGTTGCGGGCTCGTGCAATCCCGGGACGGGCGTCTGTACGAACCCCAACAAGGCCGATGGCAGCACCTGCGGGACCGCCTCGTGCACCGGACCCAACACCCTTCAACCCGCTGGCTCTTGCTCGTCGGGGTCCTGCCAGATCCCAAGTACCGTGACGTGCGCCGGCCCATGCATCGGGGGCGTGTGTACGGGGGGCTGCTCGACCGATTCCGACTGCTCGGCGGGGAACTTCTGCGATTCGACCGGCAACTGCGTCACACAACTCGGTTCGGGAGGCAGCTGCAACCTGACGACCCATTGCAAAGTCGCGGGATGCCGCGAGTGCTCGACGAGCGGAAACCATTGCATCGACGGAGTCTGCTGCGACACGGTCTGCGGCAACGGAAATCCCAACGACTGCATTGCGTGCAATGTTTCCATGCACGTGGGCACCTGTTTCAACCGGCCCGACACGTCGATCTGTAACGATGGAAACGCCTGTACCAGCGGCGACGCTTGCGCGAGTGGTTCGTGCACCGGCGCGGCGGTGACCTGCTTGGGCGCCGATCAGTGTCATTCGGTCGCCGCGTGCAGCCCCGCCACCGGCTGTCCCGCTCCGGTCGTGCTGACCGGCCAATCCTGCAACGACAGCAACGCGTGTACGACCGGCGAAAAGTGCCAGAGCGACGGGTCGTGTGCCGGTGGAGCCACGGTGACCTGCACCACCGATCAATGCCATACGATAGGCGTGTGCGCGCCGGCGAGCGGCTGCCCAGCGCCGGTCAGCAAGTCCAACGGCACGTCGTGCGACCTCGATAGCAACGCTTGCACGCCCGACAGTTGCCAGAGCGGCTCGTGTACGGCGGGAGCCGCCATCGTCTGCACCCCGCTCGATGCGTGCCACTCGGCGGGTACGTGCAACCCCAGCAACGGGACCTGCTCCAACCCGACCCGGCCCGACGGAACAACTTGCAGCGCGGCCGCCTGCCCGACGACATTCACCGCACAGCCCGCCGGTTCCTGTTCGTCGGGATCGTGCCAGATCCCCGTCACCCAATCGTGCGCTGGGCCTTGCGTGGCCGGAGCGTGCACGAGCGCCTGCTCCCTCGATAACGATTGCGCGAGCGGCTATTTCTGTGACGCGAGTGCGCATTGCGCGCCGCAAGTCGCGCTCGCAGGCGCATGCAACACCACGACGCATTGCAAAGCGGGGAATTGCCGCGAGTGCACGTCGGGAACCTTCTGTGTCGACGGGCTTTGCTGCGATGGTCTGTGCGCGAACGGCGATCCCAACGATTGCATCGCTTGCAACGTGGCAGGCAACGAGGGCCACTGCGGCAGCCGTCCAGCGGCTTCCGCGTGCAGCGACGGCAACGCGTGTACGGTGGGCGACGCGTGCACCGGAGCCACCTGCGTTCCCGGCACGCAGACCATCTGCCCGGTTCCCGACGAGTGCCACGATCAAGGCATTTGCGATACTTTCAGCGGGCTTTGCTCGAACCCGTCCAAGACCGACATGACGCCGTGCTCGTCCGACATGCACGACTGCACCGGCGACTCGTGCGTGGCCGGCGTGTGCACGCATCCCCAATTCAATGGCATCACCTGTCGCGCAGCAACGTGCCGCGACAGCATCACGCTCCTGCCGGCTTCTCTGTGTGGGGCGGCGACCGGCCTCGACTGCCCAGGCTCGGTGGCGCAGGACTGCTCGCCAGGGACCTGCGCGGCCGGCGCTTGCTCGTTCGCGTGCACGGTCGATACCGATTGCGCCCCCACCGGCTATTGCAATGCGGGGACGTGCTCCTCGAAGGCTGGCAATGGCGGGGCCTGCGCGACGGGTGCCGGCAATACGTGCCTGTCTGGGTACTGCGTGGACGGCGTGTGCTGTGATTCTCAGTGCTCGGGGCAATGTCAAGCGTGCGATATCGCTTCGAGCAAGGGCCAGTGCACGACCGTAGCGTCGGGCGGGCCTCACGGCAGTCGCAAGGCCTGCAATGGCGAAGGATCCACGTGCGGTGGCACTTGCGACGGGAGCTCGCCCAATGGTTGCAAGTATCCCGACAGCTCACTCGAGTGCCGGCATGTCAGCTGCGATCCCGGCACCAACACCGGGACTCTGGCAGCCGGGTGCGACGGGGCGGGCGAATGTCCGCCGGTCCAGACCCAAGCGTGCGCGCCCTATGTCTGTGGGCCAACCCAATGCGCGGGCGATTGTCCCGACGGCGTCTGCAGCTCGGGGAATTATTGTGCAGCAGGCGTGTGCGTGAAGAAGCTCGACAACGGCAAGGCTTGTGGAAAGCCCGAGCAATGCCAAAGCAACTTCTGCGTCGACGGAGTCTGCTGTGATGGAGCGTGCAAGGAACAGTGTCGCGCTTGTGACCTGGTAGGGAGTCTGGGCACCTGCACGACCGTCAAAGATAACGGCCCGCCCCACGGAGGCCGCATTCACTGCGAGGGCTCCGGACCTTGCACGGGTGCGTGCGACGGAAGCAAGACTGACGGTTGTACCTTCCCGGGAAATGACAAACTCTGCGCTCCCCCAGCGTGTGAGAATGGAGTCGAGACACCGATCGCGGTTTGCGATGGCAACGGTGCGTGCGGCAAGGCCACACAACGGCCTTGCACCCCCTTCGCCTGCGGTATCACGAGCTGCCGAACCGCGTGCGCGTCGCCATCCGATTGCGCGCGAACCTTCGATTGCGTCGCGTCGATGTGCGTTTCGAGCATGCCAGACCAACCGGAGCCTTCATCTGACGCGGGTTCCGACGCGGTGACGGCGCCTCTCCCCTCTGCCGATGCGAGCGCGCCCGGCGAGGCCGCGGCGAGCGCGGATGCAGGCCCCTCGCCCGAGGCAGCCGCGGAGGAAGCAGGTTCTTTGGAGCCCGCGGCATCGCAGGAGGGCGGTTGCAGCTGCAGCTCTGTTGGCCGCGGTCACGAGGCGATGCATTGGGAACTGTGGGGCTTGGGTGGTCTGTGCGTTGCGGCATTCCGCAAGCAACGTCGCGGCCGACGCGTGGGCTCGCGCTCGATATCAGTATCGAAGTAGTTGGATGATCGATCTAGGCGCGGTCGGACGTTCTCTTGAGCGTCCTACCCCTCGGTCAGCACGGTTGTTCGTACGTGCCGGGTCACTCAGTAACGAGTCGCCAAAGCCCCGCTCGCCAGTTGGCCGAGTAGATCACGTGGTGCACGGGATCGAAAGCCATTTGGTTCGGGCTACGCGTGATGGTCGGCGTGACCATCTGCGTCCACTTGGTGAGATCGGTGAGCGAGGCGGACCAGTAGGGCTGCGTGAGGTTGAAGTATCCGCGGCCTGCGAAGACTCGCTTGCCATCGGTGATCAAGGACACGATCTGGTCAGGCGTGCCCGCGAGGTGCGAGAAGCTCGCCCCGAGCGGAGAATTCGCGCTCGCTCGACTGAGCCAAAGCCCTTCGGTGCCGTTTCCGATGGGCGCGAGCAGCGAGCCGTCGGGAAGCCGGAGCGTAATGCCGCCGTAGCAACAATAGATGGCGCTGCCGTTGACGTGCGTCCAGGTCTTGCCCTCATCGCTCGTGTAATACGTGCCGTGGTTGCCGAGGTAGAGGTAGCTGCTCGGTCCGAGAATGTTGATCGATGCGCCTTCCTCCCAGCCGCCCAGGTCGCGCGGGCCGTCGAACACCTGCCAAGCGGCGCCGCGATCGAGCGATCGCGAGAAGCACAGCGGACTATGCGGCGCTTTGCAGTTGTCGTGAAACCCCACTGCGATGTGCGCGGGGTCGTTCGGGTCCATTGCGATCGTATGCACGAAAGGAAGGCCGGTGTTGATCACGCCGTCCGGATCGGGATCGAGCGCGGCAAAGTCGACGCCGCCGTTGGTCGAGCGATAGATGGTGGGCCCGTTGCCGTACCCGTTGGCGGCGTAGATCGTGGGGGCATTGTGCGGCGCCGGCTCGATCATCATCGCCCATAGTCCGCCCGACTTCATGGTGTCGGCGTTTTGGCCGGTGCTCGCCAAGCTCCACGTCGCACCGCAGTCGCTCGAGCGAAGCACGCCGGTGCCCGGCGTTGTCGACGTATCAGCTGCGGCGTAAACCGTCTGATCATACGGATCGACGATGACCGAGAGCGCTTCGAGCATCGCCATCTGGGGGGGCGTGATGTTGTGCCAGCCCGCGTCGGGTCCGGGCAGCTTGCCGCAGTTGGCGACCGGGACGAGCGCCTCGGCTTCACGCGCCAACGCGCCGTCGTCGGCTGAAATGTTTCCACCAGTGTCCGTCACCGAGCCCGCGTCCTTCGCTGCGGAGCTGCCGCCGCCACCGCTGCCGGCGGTGGCTGGATGATCCCCTCCGGCCCCGGCGCCTCCACCCTGTTCGGTCATCGCAGTCGAATCGCCAGAGCCGCCGCCCGATCCATTGTCGAGGGTGCTGCCGGTATCGTTGCCCGATCCGCAGGCTGCAAGAACGGTGCTGCCCAGCGTCAGGAGTAGCGCCGCGGAGGCGGTAAGGTTTCGCATGTCTCGTTCGACCGAGCATACCAAGGGCAGACCAAGGCCGATGTCCGGCAAACGAACTTTCTCTGTCTGCTCAGCGGATAATATGGAATCATAGGGAACACCATGGAACTTCACCGAGGCCGTCTCCTTGATCACTTGCAGCTCGTCGTTCGCGATCTCGAGAAGAGCAAGCGCTTCTACAGCGCGGTCTTGGCCGGTCTCGGCGTCCCGCTCGGCGGCGAAGGCCCCGGCTTCTTTTGGGCCGACGAGCTCTTCGTCTCCAGCGTCGAGAGTCCGGCGTCGGCGGGCGCGTTCACTGGCCGTGCGCATTTTGCTTTCCAAGCGAAGGACCGCGAAGCCGTCGACGCCACTTATCGCCTCGCGCTCGGCGCGGGTGGAACCGACAACGGCCCCCCCGGTGAGCGCAAGTACCACCCGGGCTACTATGCGGCGTTCTTGCTCGACCCCGACGGCAACAACATCGAAATCGTGTACCACGGTGTTGCGGAGCGGTCGGCCGTGTCGGTGAGCATCCGGTTCTAGCCACTGTCTTGGTAAAGGGGACGCGGGGTGAGCTCTTTTGGGCGAGCCCGATCACTTATCCAGTTAGGTCACAAAACGCGCAGCCCACGCTCGGGAGGTCCATGTCATTACGATTCACCGCTCCAATGGGCTCTGACCCACATCGAGCTCGAGCCGTTGTCGCGCTTCTCCTTGCTCTCGCGGCGGCCTGTTCGGACGAGACCGCGGCCGCCCCTGGAGCAGGCGGCGCTGCCGGGTCGGGAGGAGCCTCCATCAGCGCGGGCGGGACCAATGAATCGGCCGGAGACGGAGGCACACCGGGGGGCAACGGGGGAATGATCCAGATGACCGACGCGACCGGCGGGAGTAATGCGAGCGGAGGGGGAGGCGGCGGGATACCCGGAGACGGGGGCGCCGCCGATGCGAGCCGAATCCCGGCGACGACCTACAAGGAGACTTGGGCCTCGGTCGATACACATCCCCCGGCTGCCGAATGGTTCCAAGATGCCAAGTTCGGGCTCTGGTATCACTGGGGCGCGTTCAGCGTTCCCGCTTATGGAAGCGAGTGGTACCCGCGGAACATGTTTCACTCGGGGAGCGGCGAATACAATCATCACCTCGCGACCTTCGGCGATCCCTACGGCAACTGGCCGTATCACAACTTTCTCAACGGCGCGAACGACAAGGCGGGCGTGTTCACGAAGTTCGCGCCCAAGCTGAAGTCGGATGGCGGCAACTTCGATCCGAACGAGTGGGCTCAGCTCTTCTTCGATGCGGGGGCCAAGATGGCCGGCCCGGTGGCCGAGCACCACGACGGCTTCTCGATGTGGAAAAGCACGTGCAACGAGTGGAACTCGGTTTCCAAAGGGCCAGCGATCGACCTCGCCGCGCAGTTCGCCGCCGCCTACCGCGCCAAGGGCCTCAAATTCTTGGTCTCGACCCACACCGCCTACAACTTCACTGGCTACTACCAATATGTTCCCGCGCAGACCGATCCCAGTTTGAAGAAGCTCTACGGACAGATGGCGAAAGCGGACGAAGAGCAACTTTGGCTCTGCAAACAGAAGGAGCTCATCGATCTCTACCAGCCCGACTACATGTGGCACGACTTCAATGTGCCGCAAATCAGCGAAGCGACACGGCTCGCCTACCTCGCCTATTACTACAACCGAGCGATCGACTGGGGGAAGGAGGTCGTCGTTTCGTTCAACGACGGCTTCAACAAGAACGGTGAGGTCCAACAGGTCGAGAGGGGCGGATACGCGGACATCACCAATCCTTTCTGGCTCTGCGAGGATAGCATCAGTCAGAGCACGTGGTGTTACACGCAAGGAATGACCTACTACTCCGGCAAGGCCATGCTCCACTCGCTGATCGACCGCGTCAGCAAGAACGGCTCGCTGCTCCTCAATATCGCACCCATGGCTGACGGAACGATCCCTCAGGCACAGAGGGACGTTCTGACGACGATGGGCGGTTGGCTGAAGCCCAACGGTGAAGCCATTTACGCGACCCGGGCGTGGGTGAAATTCGGCGAAGGGCCGACGAAGCTAGGCACGGGAGGCTTCGCGACACCGGTCGAAGCGACGGCGCAGGACATCCGGTTTACCCGGAACAAGGCCAACACCGTCTTGTATGCGATTGGACTGGGATGGCCGAGCAGCAATCAAATGGTGATCACGACCCTCAAATCGCCGGCCCTCGACACGTCAACGATCACCGACGTTACGCTCATCGGAGGCGGGACCTGCACGTGGACCCAGGATGCCACCGGGTTGAAAGTGAATCTGCCCGCGCAACGCGCCAACAACCTGGGATACGCGGTGAAGATATCGTTCAGCGGCACCATTCCGAAGCTCAACTGAAGGTCAACCGCTCCCTGCCGCGCGCTCAAAGTAAAAGAACAAAATTGACCGCGATTTTTGCGATCTTTCGATCGAAAGCGATCTAGGGTCCCGTTCGCCAACGCGCGTCGGGAAGCGACGCCGTACGCGACGACGTACAGGAGTGTCCATCATGAGAGATCTCACGAAGGTCGGCTTGGTTTTGATCGGTCTCGGAGCGTCGATGGCGCTCGTCCAATGCTCGGGCGATGACGAGTCGAGCGTGCCACCCAACAACAATCACACGACGGGTACCGCGGGCTCCACCGGCGCGAGCGGCAGCACCGGCGCGAGCGGCAGCACTGGCGCCAGCGGCAGCACGGGCGCCAGCGGTAGCAACGGCACCAGCGGTAGCAACGGCACCAGCGGCAGCACTGGCGCGAGCGGCTCCGGCGGAAGCAACGGAGGAAGCGCCGGCACGAGCGGCAACGGCGGCGCAGGCGGATCGTCGGGCAGCGCAGGTTCTGCCGGCAACTCCGGTGGCCAAGCGGGCATGAAGAGCGAAGCGGGCGCGCCGGATGCCAACACCGACGCCGCGGAAACCGCCGCCGACTCCGGTAGCACGACCGCCGAGGCTGAAGCGGGTCCGATCGTTTGCAACGAAGAGACCATCGGGGCCAGCGAGGCCTCGACCGGCGTGCGTACCGCGATCGTGCTCATCGACAACGTGGTCATCAAAGATGCAGGCAACACCACGGTGGCCGCGCAGTGGCAGTTCGACGACGCGACCACGATCGAACCCGGGCTTCCCGGATCGCGCCCCGGCGACAAGTGGTCGCGACCGCCGTACAGCCCCGTCGACACCAACACCGCCGCGCGCAACGACTTCTTGGCATGCGACGGCAATCCGGCGGTCGGAAGCTTGAAGACCGTGGTGCCGTTCAGCGCCGATGCGCAGTACTTCGAAACCAGCGTTCTCTTCGCCGAGCACGCGTACGCGGGTTACCACATCACCGCGAAGGTGAAGCTAGTGACCGGCGGTCGCCCCGACGCTGCATGCCCCGCACACGCGCTACTCTACGTCGTCGACAACGACGCCGACGCGGGCTACCCGCAGGGAGCCGGCACACCGATCACGTTGATGGCCGGCCAATGGCAGGATGTCAGCTTGAACATCGCTGCCAGCGGCTTCGCTCATGTCGCGGAGCTTGGGGTGCGCATCACGACCTACACGTGTCAGTGATCGGCGCGTACCACGAGCACATTCTGTTCACGATCAGAATTTCGTCCCGATCATCCGGAACTGGCGTGGCAAGCCGCTCACGCTGCTAGAAGAGTGGCGTCAACGCAACGCGCCCGATGTGCATTCGCATCGCGCTCAGTGCACGTCGGACGTTCGATGGGGATTTGGTTCCCAGAGAATGTGTTAGGTAGGGGGCCGTATCGCGACAAGACGTTACCTCGTGCGTGAGAGGAGATCCCGATGAAACATCGGCGAGCCTGGGGACGACGTGCATCGACCTGGTTGGCCGTAACCGCGCTCGCGGCGCTGGGCGGGGCGCTGGATTGCGGCGTCAGTCACGACTCGCAACAGCCCGGAGTTGCCTCGGTCGTGCAGCTGGCGACGGCGAAATACGACTGGCTGCAGTTCGGCGGAGATTCGCGGCACGGCGGTAACAACGCGCTGGAGACGCAGATCACGCGGACCAACGTGAGTGGGCTGCAGCAGCTCTTCAAGATCTCGCTCCCCGAAACCATTGAAGGCGCGCCGGTCGTTCTGACCAACGTCAACACGCCGTCAGGCGTGCACGACGTCGCGTACGTGACGACTCGCAATGGTTTCATCGTGGCGATCGACGCGTACACCGGAAGCACGATCTGGTCGCATCAACCCGCGGGCTCCAACATCACGATGTCTTCGCCGGCCATCGAACCGTCGAAGGCCTACGTCTACAGCAGCGGGCTCGATGGGTTCATCCATAAATACGCGGTTGGCGACGGCACCGAGGTCACCGGCGGAGGGTGGCCCGAGCTCTTCACCCTCAAGCCGTCGGTCGAAAAAGGCGGCACCGCGATCACCATCGCGACGGTTGGCTCGACGAACTACTTGTATATGGGCACCGGCGCCTACGACGGTGATGGCGGCGAGTACCAGGGCCACGTCACGACCGTCAACCTCAATACGGGCGCGCAAAAAGTCTTCAACGCAATGTGCAGTGATCAGACCGTTCACTTCACACTGGGCGGCTCACCGGACTGCGGAGCGCGCCAATCGGGAATCTGGGCGAAAGCCGGCTTGACGTTCAATCCAGCGACGTCACGCCTCTATGCGGTCACCGGCAATGGCACCTTCGCCCCCGCAAGCCACAACTGGGGCGACACCATCCTCGCCCTTAACCCCGACGGCAGTGGTGTCAACGGCGGACCGGTCGACAGCTACACACCTAGCAACTACCAAACGCTCCAGAACAACGACAAAGATCTGGGAAGCACCAATCTGGTGATTCTTCCCAACAACGGTAGCAAGTACCCCAACCTCGCGGTGCAAAGCGGCAAGGACGCGCAACTCCGACTGATCAATCTGGACAACATGAGCGGCCAGGGCGGGCCGGGGCACGTGGCGGGTGAAATTTCCTCGGCCCCGCTTCCCACTGGGGGCGAAGTGCAAAATCCGGTGTGTAGCTGGATCAATCCTGCCGACAATTCGACGTGGGTCTTCGTGGTCAGCCCATCGAACGGCATCAACGCCATGCGACTCTCGGTCGACGCGAGCGGGAACCCCTCACTCGTGGCGATGTGGCATCAAGGTGGCGGCGGTGGCGGAGCGGCGGTTGCCAATGGTGTGCTGTTCTACGCCGAGAACAACAACTTCCGCGCGCTGGATCCCACCACCGGTACGCAGCTCTGGAACAACACCGGGACAGGAGCCATTCACTGGCAGACGCCGACCATCGCCAACGGCGTGGTCTACATCGGCGACAACGGGCGAAAGCTCACCGCCTTCAGCTCCACCGGTGAAACGCCCCTTTCGCGCGCTGGTTGGACAGCGACCGCGTCTTCGAGTGGCGGGG
>JADMIO010960105.1_pt1 | contig 20220 bp, 19 predicted proteins | sample 8958161 | NCBI WGS metagenome assembly JADMIO01 (sample SAMN16585339, study PRJNA669376) | soil metagenome | isolation source: Crop rotation soil | place: USA: Cullars Rotation, Alabama | collected 2011 | reverse complement strand
TACGGCGTCGCAACCTGGAATGGCTTTCGCGCTGAACCAGATTCTCAGGGTTATCATTCGCTGGAAGCGATGGTGGCTTTGGCGCGCGAAATCACCGGCGAAGACCATCACTTTCGCTTTATCCAATTGCCGGTAAACCTGGCGATGCCTGAGGCGTTATTCTTTCAGAATCAGAAACTGGGTGACGAATACGTCACCGTGGTCGAAGCCGCTCAATCATTCGGCATCACGGTCATCGCCAGCGGCTCGCTTTTACAGGGACAAGCCGCGCGAGGACTGCCTGAAGCCATTCGCGACGCGCTCGGTTCACTTGCGACCGACGCGCAAACCGGTATTCAATTCGTGCGCTCGGCGCCCGGCGTCACTACCGCGCTGGTCGGGATGAGTAACGTCGCGCACGTGGAAGAGAACCTCGCGCTGGTCAATGTACCGATGGCGTCGCAGGATGATCTGCTCAGCGTCTTCGATCAGGAAGAATAATTTGGAGTGCGGCGGCAGAGCGAAGCGGCGACGCCGCTTTGGATTGCGATATCGCCGGGCGCACTGCGAAGTCAATTGAAACCGGAACCAAAGCGCCGTCGCCGCTTCGCTCTGCCGGCGCACTCCAAAACTTATGAAGATTCTTATCGCTGATAAATTCGAACAGTCGGGCCGCGATGGTTTGCGGGCGCTGGACTGCGACGTTTCATTTCAACCGGATCTCAAAGATGAGGCGCTGGTCGAGGCGATCGCCGGAGAGCAGCCCGACGTCCTGATCGTGCGCGGCACGAAAGTCACTGATGCGATGCTCGCCGCCGGTCCTTTGAAATTGGTCGTGCGCGCCGGCGCCGGCTATAACACGATTGATGTCGCGGCGGCTTCGCGCCGGGGAATCTACGTTTCGAATTGTCCCGGCAAGAATTCGATTGCCGTGGCTGAATTGGCCTTCGCCCTGATTCTCGCGCTTGACCGGCGGATTGCCGACAGCGTCATCGCCCTGCGTGCCGGCGAATGGAACAAGAAAGAATTTTCCAAGGCGCGCGGCTTATTCGGACGGACTTTGGGGCTGGTGGGCGTCGGCAAGATTGGCCAGGAGATGATTCCGCGCGCAAAAGCCTTCGGCATGACGGTGATTGCGTGGAGTCGCAGTCTCACGCCGGAGAAAGCGGAAGCCCTGGGTGTAGAACGAATGGAATCTCCGCTCGATGTTGCGCGGGCCGCAGACATCGTCAGCGTGCACGTCGCGCTGAAGCCTGATACGAAGGGACTGATTGGCGCAGAGTTTTTCCAGGCGATGAAAGACGGCGCGTACCTTGTCAACACTTCGCGCGGCGAAACGGTGGATCAGGAAGCGTTGGTGGATGCGATTCACGCCAAGGGCATCCGCGCCGGTCTCGATGTCTTCGCGATCGAACCCACGTCTGCGGTCGCCGACTTTGAAGATCCGATTGCCAACGAAACGCACGTCTACGGCACACATCACATCGGCGCTTCGACCGATCAAGCGCAGGAAGCCATCGCCGCCGAGACCGTTCGCATCATCAAGTCATTCAAAGAAACCGGCCAGGTCCCAAACGTGGTGAACCTGGCGCAGCGCACGCCGGCGACCCATCGCCTGGTAGTGCGGCATCGAGATCGGCCCGGCGTGCTGGCGCAGGTGCTCGACGCGATCAAGGCCGAACACATCAATGTTCAGGAGATGGAGAACATCGTCTTCGAAGGCGCTGAGGCTGCGGTGGCGCGGATTAATTTGGACAAAGCTCCGTCCAACAGCACACTTGATCAATTGCGCGCCGGAAATCAGGACATCATCGAGATGAATGTGTTGGACATCCGCTAGTCCCGGGAGGTTTTTATGAGACAGACAACGTTGCTTCTCTTCGTCATAATCTCTCTGGGGGCGGAAGCTTCAGTGACGCGCGCACAGCAGCCGGCGACTTCGACCGATGCTCCGCGCAAATGTGTAGCGGTGCTGGGTGCTGTCCGCGCGCCCGCACGGTTCGAATTAAAACGACGGACTCGGTTGCTGGAAGTTGTGGCGTTCGCCGGTGGCTTTGCCGAGCGCGCAGGGCAAACTATCGAGATTACTTCCACCGGCGTCGATTGTGTGAGAGCAGCAGGCGCTAACGCGCCGACCTCGATCCTGTCTTTTGGAACTCCTTCCTCGACAGGTGCCAGAGTTCGGTCCTATCAAATAAAGGAAATCAACAGCGACGACGAGGCCAGGAATCCATATCTCGAACCGGGCGACATTGTGGTAGTCGTCGAAGTCGAACAAGCCTTCATCGTCGGCCACGTTGTGCGACCGCAAGCAATCGCGCTCAGAAAACCCGTAACGTTGATCGAGGCCATAACGATGGCCGGCGGTGTGACCAAAGACGCGCGAACTGACAACGTGACAATCATTCGTAATACAACGACGTCGGGCCCGCGACTTGAAATGAAGTTCGATCTCAAGAAGATCCGTAAGCACCGCGAACTGGACCCGACCCTCCAACCTAATGACATTATTGACGTGCGATCTCACTATCACCATGATGTTCCAATCTTAGAGGGCCGCAGTGTTGCCAAGTCGCCTTCAGAACTTCCTGATCGTGTCATCTATTGAATGTGACCCAGCCTATGAACACGACCCTCATCACCGGCGCCTCGTCAGGAATCGGCGAAGCCTTTGCGCGCCAGCTCGCGGCCCAGGGACATGACCTGCTGCTCGTCGCACGTTCGGAAGACAAGCTGATTGCGCTGTGTAACGAACTCGGTCTGAATCACAATGTCCGCGCGCAATACTTCGTCGGTGATCTTTCTGAACCGGACGCGCCGGCGCGTTTGCTTGCCGAAACGCGGGAGCGTAGCCTCGAAATCGATCTATTAATCAACAACGCCGGCTTCGGATCGATGGGTGAGTTCGCCGCACTCGATCTCGATCGCGAGTTGAATATGATCGACCTGAATGTGCGGTCGTTAGTGGAATTGACGCATCTCTTCCTGCAGCCGATGCGCGAACGTAAGAGCGGCTCGATCATCAACGTGGCCTCAACGGCGAGTTTTCAGCCGGTGCCTTTCATGGCGACTTATGCCGCCACCAAGGCTTTCGTGCGTTCATTCTCCGAAGCACTGTGGGAAGAAAACCGGCCTTATGGAATCAAAGTGATGGCGCTTTGCCCCGGAGTTACCGAGACAGGATTTTTCGAAGCGTCGCACATGAAGCGCCCGCCGGGCCGCATCGTCCAGACTTCTGCAGACGTCGTCGAGGTGGCCCTGCGAGCGCTGAAGCGAGGAAAAAGTTCGGTAATCTCGGGATGGCCAAACCGGGTTGCGGCAGAGACTCAACGCGTGGTGCCGCGCTCGCTGGTTCTGCGAATGGTCGGCGCGATCATGAGGCCGTATATTGAGAAAGGATGAAGGTACGCACGCCTCCGGCGTGCCCTGCTGAATCTGAAGCACGCCGGAGGCGTGCGTACCCAATGAGTCATGACTGAACGAATCTTTAACTTTAGCGCCGGGCCGGCGGTGATTCCGGTGCCGGTTTTGGAACAAGCGCGCGACGAAATGTTGTCGTTGCCGGGCGTCGGCATGTCGGTGATGGAGATTAGCCATCGCTCAAAGACCTTTGACGAAATCATTCAGGGCGCTGAGTCGGGCCTGCGCGAACTGCTCGGCATCCCGAAGGACTACGTCATTCTGTTTCTCCAGGGTGGCGCGAGTTTGCAGTTCTCGATGGTGCCGATGAATTTCCTGTCGCTCGATTCGTCGGCCGATTACATTGTCACCGGCAGTTGGGGCAAGAAGGCGGTGAAGGAAGCGCAGAAATGCGGCACGGCAGACATCGCGGCGAACATGGCGGACGGCGGATTCACGCGCGTGCCTAACCAGGATGAACTGCAGCTCAATCCGGCTGCGGCTTACGTGCACATGACTTCGAACGAAACAATCGAAGGCGTGGAATTCAAGACTGAGCCCGAGGTGGGCGAGGTGCCTTTAGTCGCGGACATGTCGTCCAATATCCTTTCGAAACCCATTCCGGTTGAGAAGTACGGAATCATCTATGCCGGCGCCCAGAAAAATATGGGACCCAGCGGCGTGACTGTGGTCATCATGCGCGAAGACCTCTTGCCGCGCATACGCGAAGGTTTGGCGACAATGCTCGACTACAACACGCACGCCAAGAACAAATCGCTCTACAACACGCCGAACACCTGGGGCATTTACATTCTGAATCTCGTCTGCAAGTGGCTGAAAGAAAAAGGCGGCCTCGAGGGAATGCAACAGGAGAACGAGGCGAAGGCGAAACTGATCTACGACGCGATTGACGCCACCGATTTTTATCGCGGTCACGCTGACGCTGATTGTCGTTCGATGATGAACATCACGTTTCGCCTGCCTTCGGAAGATTTGGAAAAGAAGTTCGCCAATGAAGCGACCGCGCAGGGCCTCGACGGTTTGAAGGGTCATCGCAGTGTTGGCGGCATCCGCGCTTCGATTTACAACGCTTTTCCGAAGGAAGGCTGCGAGGCGCTGGTGCAGTTCATGAATGCGTTCGCGCAGAAGAATGGATAATGATGTGGCACAGACTTCAGTCTGTGATTGAAGCCCATTACCGATGCCGTCACAGACTGAAGTCTGTGCCACTTTTCCGATGAATCTTCCCGACGTCATCGCCGAACTGCGCGAGCTCAACGAGCCGGTGCCGAAACCTCTGCGGCTGCCGGCGGAGAATGTAGTTGACGCTGCCGAAAACCGTCTCGGCATAAAATTTCCGGCCGATTATCGGCAATACCTGCTCGAGGCAAGCGATGTGGTCTATGGCGCGCTTGAGCCTGCGATCGTCACACCTGACGCCGGGCACCTGGATCTGATTGACATGGCCCAGACCGCCTGGAACGAAATGGAACTACCGCGCACGCTGCTCCCATTTTGTGAAGACAACGGCGATTACTATTGCCTGAATGAATCGGGCGAGGTCGAGTATTGGTCGCACAACGGCGTGACCGATGAGAGATGGAAAGATTTGGCGACGTGGATTAAGGAAGTTTGGATCGAGCAGCGATGAGTACGGTACGCACGCCTCCGGCGTGCCTGCTTTGTTTTTGAGTTAAGCACGCCGGAGGCGTGCGTACCGATTATGGAGAGCCAATGGGATTGAACGAACGACGCAAGATCAAAGAACTGCAGGACAACACCCTGCCGGAGCGCGTCAAAGAGATCGAAGAAATTTGCGGCAAACCGATTTCTTATGAAGTTGATTGGGAGAGCCTCGCCAACGACGCGGAAGGATTGAATTTTCTCGACAACATTTCCTGTCATCGTCTGAACATGGCTTTGCGCACAATCTGCGTCGACGACATGGGCAAAGAAGCGGTGCGCCACAGTTTGACCCTGATCAAGTTGAAGAACGTCAAAGATAAATCTGAGATGAAGATCAGTTTCGATGGCGGTGTGCTCGAGATGCATTGCGCCTATGCTTTGCGGACTGATGGAATGTACAGCGACAATGAGATTCGCGAGGTGCTGATGGCGATACTCTAACTGTGAGCTTCGCGAGCGCCTCGGAATAACGGAGGTGGGCCATGGACTTTGTCAGACTCGAGAGGCAGATTCGATTTCTCAAGATTTACGCGGTGGTGGCAACGGTTTTGGGCGCTGTATTTTTGGTAAGCGCTTTCACCTTCCAAACTCAAAAACAGAAGTTCGGCGAAATCGACGTCGAGCGGATCAACGTCGTCGAGAAGAACGGCGCTACACGGCTGGTGGTTTCCAACAGCGAACGCTCGCCCGGTCCGATCGAACGTGGCCAATCTTTCGGCTATCCCGGCGGCAGCCGGCCTGGACTCATTTTCTACAACGACGAAGGTACTGAGAACGGTGGTCTGATATTCGGCGGCAAGAAAGAAAACGGCAAGGCGAGCGCGTTTGGCAGCCTCACGTTCGATCAGTATGAACAGGATCAGACTATAGCGTTACAGTACATCGACGACGACGGACGAAGACGCGCGGGATTGGCTATCAATGACTATCCCGAAAACATCTCCGGGATGGAGCTCGATCAAAAGCGAAAGGCCATGGAGAAAATGGCGGAGGGCGAGGCGAAGAACGCGGAACGTCAACGCTTGCGACAATACAGTCCGAAATTTCGCCTCTATGCAGGCCGTGGCCGAAACGGCGCCAGCCTGATTCAGTTGGCCGACGGCGAAGGACGCACACGCCTGCAGCTGGTTGTTGATCTCGCTGGTAATGCCAAGATAGAGTTTCTGGACGATAAAGGAAAAGTTACGCAAACCTTGCCTGAGCCGGTTAGCAAGCCGAAATAGAAAAAAGAATTAACCACAGAGGGCACAGAGGAAAACAAAAGTATGATTAGGCAGATTGGTTTATTTGCTAGTTCTCTCGTAATTCTTCTCTGTGTCCTCTGTGGTTCAACTCAGCTGGCGCAACCTCAAACCTCCGATCTGGCGCTGCCCCAGGAAAAGCATCTGCGCAACATCAAGCAGCTGACGTTTGGCGGCGAAAACGCCGAGGCCTATTTTTCACCGGACGGCAAGAAGCTGATTTTTCAATCGACGCGCGAAGGCCATGGTTGCGATCAGATATACACGATGAATATCGATGGGTCTGACGCGAAAATGGTTTCGAACGGCGATGGCCGCACGACCTGCTCGTACTTCTTTCCGAACGGCAAACGAATTCTTTATTCATCGACGCACCTCGGTGCGAAGCAGTGCCCGCCGCGGCCGGATTTTTCGCAGGGTTACGTCTGGGCGGTCTATGACACGTTTGATATCTTCACCGCCAATCCGGACGGATCAGATGTGAAACAGTTGACGGACACGCGGGGTTACGACGCGGAGACGACGATCAGCCGGCGGGGGAAACTGGTGTTCACGTCGAAGCGCAGTGGCGACCTCGACATCTACACGATGGACGCCGATGGCAGGAACGTGAAGCGCTTGACGACCGAACTTGGCTATGACGGCGGACCGTTCTGGTCTTATGACGGAAAGCAGATCGTCTATCGCGCCTATCACCCACAGACTGAGAAAGAGAAGACGGACTACACCTCGTTATTGAAGCAGAATCTAATTCGGCCGACGGTCCTCGACATCTGGGTGATGAACGCCGACGGCTCGAACAAGCGACAGGTCACCAAACTGAACAAGGCGAGCTTTGCGCCTTACTTCTTTCCCGACGGCAAACGCATAATTTTTTCTTCGAACCAGGCTGATCCCAAAGGCCGCGATTTCGATCTGTACATGGTGAATGTGGACGGAAGCGCCATGGAGCGGATCACTTACAACAACACCTTCGACGGCTTTCCGATGTTTTCTCCGAACGGAAAGAAACTGGTGTTCGCATCAAACCGTCACAGCGCAAAGGACGGCGACACAAATATTTTTATCGCTGATTGGGTGGAGTGACGTGCAGCGGGCATCCTTTCCGCGTGAAGACAGGCTTAGCCTCGAAAAAAGTCTAACCGGATCGGAAAGGCGGACCCTTTCCCCACATCGAGCGCCGAAGGCGCAACAAACATTATGATGGCCGTGATTCTCAACAGTCTGATGCTTCTGGTGTTCATCGGGAGTGCCGCTTCCCCCGGTTTCGAACCAACCCGGCCGTTTGATGAGTTTGGCGACATCAAGTGCGAGGACGAGATGGCGCGGCTGGATAACTTCGCAGTCCAACTTCAAAACGAACCCACCGCCAAGGGTTTGATTGTTATTTACGGCGGCCGCCGTTTCAGGGGACGACTTCCGATGGAAGGTGAAGCCGATGCCCGCGCGGCTCGTCTGAAAACCTATTTGGTGGAGCGCCGCGGCATTCCCAGGGATCAGATCATGGTCGTCAACTGGGGATACACCGAAGAGTGGACGGTGCAACTGTGGATGGTCCCGCACGGAGCGACGATTCCGGATCGAATACGAACAATCCCAATCAACGAGATCAAGTTCCGCAAAGGTAAACCCAACGCGCGCGACTTTCGTTGTCGTGTCTAAGTAAGAAGTATTTGAGAGGCAACGATGCGTCGCAGAATCTTCACTCCCCATTAATCATTGGCTTGACGTTCGCCATCGCGCCTCGGGCCGCCGCCCGGTCCTCGCTTCGAAGAATTTTTCTTGTGATTGCGCTTGCTAACGGCTAAACTCCGCGCCGCGACTTACACTTCTCTGCAAACTCTCTCATTCGATAGGAGATCCAGACATGAGACAACTTTCTGCTCCTGCCCTCGCCAACGAACTAAAGCTGGTGGCGCAGATTACGGAAAAACTGCTGCTGCATCCGTTGACCGATGTGCGCGACGACATTAACCGCCTCGGGGTGTTCCTTCAGGCTTGCGAGAATAGATTGATCAGGCTCATGAATAACGAGCACCCCAGCGAGACCGATCCGGGCGTGACGCAGTATGGTTTGGTCCTTTACATCGTCGATACGACGCATCCGATTCTCAGGCGTCTGCTCGGCTTTCCGCGGACTCAAATCACCACGGCGATGCTGAAGCAATGGGAGGTTGAGCTTATACAAGGCGGTGGCGTGGACGATTACGAGGGCTCGCTCATTGCCTCTGGAAAGTATGAACAACTGGACGCGGGATGGGTGACAGCGCTGGTTTACTACCTCGCGCTGAAACTAGGAGTGAGAGATGTGAGTTCGCTCGCGCCCTTCGGCGCGACACCGGCGACCATCACGACGGGCAACGACGTTAAGATCGCTCTAATCGGAGATTGGGGAACCGGCGAATTCGCTGACGGCGCGATTACCTGCCCGGCGCTGGAAGTGATGGCGCAGGTGAAAGAGTTGGCGCCCGACTTCACCATACATCTGGGCGACGTCTATTACGCCGGCACTTCAGGATTTGGTTCAGATGAAGAACTCAGCAACTTTGTTAATTTTTGGGTGACCGGTTCGCAGGGCTCGTTTATGTTGAACTCGAATCACGAAATGTACAGCGGCGCCCAGGGTTATTTCTCCAAAGGCCTGACTGCCAGTCCGTTCGCCACTCAGGCCGGCACCAGTTACTTCGCCATTCAAAACGACAACTGGGTGATCATCGGCCTGGACACTGCGTATTACGATCCGAGCCCGCTGTTTATGTTGGGAGCTTTGGTTGATGCCGCTCAGACTAATTTCATGCGGAGTCTCAACACCACCAACAAGAAGATCGTGCTGCTTACCCACCACAACCCCACAAACATCGAAGGCACACAGCCGCTGGGATTGTGGCAACAGGTAATTGACGCCCTGGGCCGGGCTCCGGACTATTGGTACTGGGGCCATATCCACAATGCCGTCGTCTATTCGGATCAATCGTTCCCGGCGCAGAACGGTGTGAAGGCACGTTGCGCTGGTCACGGCGCGATTCCGTTCGGCGTCGGTTATGGCTTGACTGACGCCAACGGTGTAAACAAACCATCTGTCGAATATTTTGCGCACGAATTACTGTCCAGTGCTTATTCAAATACGGATGCGCAACAAGCAAATCGCGTTCTGAACGGCTTCGCCGTGATCACCCTGTCGGGCGATTCGATACTCGAAGAGTTCGTCGATCAAACGGGCGGAGTGAATTGGTCTAACAGACCCCCGGAATAAGCCTGGTGCAGCTGCGCGAACGAGAGGCTGTGCTGCAAAGTCGCGCAGAGCTGATCGAGAATGGCGGCTATGCCGCAGCACATAGCGGAAAGGCTTGCCTTTCCGTAAAGGGTTGATCGCCAAGTCCGAGGCTGCGCCTCGGTAAATTGAGGCGTAGCCTCAAAAAGAGCCAATGGAGACACCGGTAAGCCATAGGCTCACCGCGATGTGCTGCGGCCAAGCCGCACTATGATTCAACCTTAGAATCAGTTTGGCTCTCCGCCTTGCGCGGCAGCCGCATCCCTGCCTTAATATGTCTTCCTCCATTTCCGATTCGGAGTAGGTTATGAACCATTCTTTCGTTCGCCGTCTTGCAGCTGCCCTTTTACTCGTCAGTCTTCAATGTGCCGGGGTTCTGGCGCAACAACCGGGCGCAAACGCTACCAGCGCTGATCGCTTAAAACAGATCGTTACTTATCTCGCGTCTGATCCGCTGGAAGGCCGGCGCACAGGCACGGCGGGAGCGACTGAAGCCGCCAACTTTATCGCCGGTGAATTCAAACGGCTCGGCTTGCGGCCGGGAATCGTGACGCAGACAGCGAACGCCGGCAGAGCAAGCGCGTCGCCATATCTGCAATCGTTTCCGTATGTCTCCAGCGTCGAGCTTGGTAATAACAATCTCTTCTTCGTGAATCCCGGCAAAGCCGACGACATCATGCAATTCAGAGTCGGCGAGGACTGGATGCCTTTGGGATTTTCGACGAATGCATCAATCAACAAGGCCGAAATGGTCTTTGCCGGTTATGGCATTTCGTCTGCCGAACTTAAGTACGACGATTACTTCGTCTCGCGTGCACAGGATCGGGTCGCAGTTATTTTCGCCGGCTCACCTGACGGAGATAACCCGCACGGCCAGTTTGCCCAGGCGGGCCAGCTTCGATTCAAAGCGGCGGCGGCGCGGGCGGCGGGAGCCCGGGCGCTTTTGATCATCAGCGACGAAGAGAAACTGAAAGATGATCGGATGTCGCAGCTGGCCTATGACAATGCCGGCGAGGCCGGAATCCCAATCGCGGTGATTTCGCAAAACCTCGCGTCAAAGATCCTCGGAACATTCGGCCATTCGCTTGCGGAGTATCGTCAGCAGGCAGATGTGAGAATTGCGCCGACTGTGCGCGGTCTCAGGTCTTCTTACGGGCAGCGAACGCTTTCGTTCGAGACGAACGTAATTCGCCGCCAGTCACCTTCCTACAATGTCGTCGGCATCCTGCCGGGCAGCGATCCGAAGTTGAAAGACGAAGCAATTGTGATTGGCGCCCATTACGATCATCTCGGACGTGGCGGCGAAGGGAGTCTGGCTCCGCGCGAAGGCGAGATTCATCACGGCGCTGACGACAACGCGTCGGGGACCGCCGGTTTGCTGGAACTCGCGCGCGTGCTATCGACGCAACCGCAAAAGCCGCGACGCACCATCGTCTTTATCGCCTTCAGCGGGGAAGAAGAAGGCTTGCTGGGATCGGATTATTACGTCAACCATCCAATCATTCCGCTCGCAAACACTGTGGCGATGATCAATATGGACATGGTTGGCAGGCTGCAGGATTCGAAATTGATTATCGGCGGTGTCGGTACGGCGTCCGATTGGCGCTCGCTTATCGAAAACGAGAACAGCGCGGAGAAAATGCGTACGAGCGCGCTCGCGAATATGAAAGGCGCCGATACGCCGGTGTACCACGTTAATGTGAAGCGAGAGACCCCGGATACAGGTTATCCGATTGTGATCGGCGCTAACGGTCAACCGGTGGTTACGGCAGATATTTCAAAGCGCGCCGCGAATGCCTTTTCACCTTTCGCCCTGACCTTGAATGAAGACGGCTTCGGCCCCAGCGACCATTCTTCATTCTATTCAAAACAAATTCCGGTGCTCTTTTTCTGGACGGGCACACACGATGATTATCACAAGCCTTCGGACACGGCCGACAAGATCAACTATGAAGGTGAAGCGCGCATCGTCGCCTTCGTCGAGCGCATTGTTCGCGATGTCGATAAGAGCGACAAACGGCCAACCTACACTCTCGCCAAAAGCGATCCCCAACAGCGTACTGGTTTTCGCGTCTACCTGGGCACAATTCCGAATTACGCCGACGCAAATGACGGACTGAAGATTGACGGAGTCCGCGACGATTCACCGGCGGCGAAGTGCGGCTTGAAAGCGGGCGACAAAGTTGTGAAGCTGGCCGGCCGCGATGTGAAGAATGTCTATGACTACACGTACGCACTCGGCGAGATGAAAGCCGGACAGGAATACGAAGTCGTAGTACTGCGTGACGGCCAGCGCCTGACGATGAAGATCAAGCCCGAAGCAAGAAAGTAGCGCAAGTTGTCAACTTGCGTTTGAAACTGACAGAGCGCCGCAAGTTGATCGCTTGCCGCTAAAACAAGAAGGCAAAGTTTGAAGTGGACGCTTTTGGCGCCAAATCAACTTTGCCTTAATTTTTGGAGCTATCGGGCTATCTTGCTCGCTTGAAATCGCAAGTGAATAACTTGCGCAATGCTTACCAGCGCGGTTCGCGATCGTTGCGGCTGCCGCCACGGCTACCGCGGTCCTTGTCGCGACGTCCGCCGCCACCACCACCACCGTAACCGCCGCCACCGCCGTAACCACCGCCACCGCCACGGTTGCCGCCATAACCACCGCCGCCGCCGCCGGGTCCACGGTCAGTTCGGGGGCGGGCTTCGTTGACCGTCAAGTTGCGGCCACCAAAGTCCTTGCCGTTAAGCTGCTCGATTGCCGCCGCTGCATCTTCAGCGGTCGCCATTTCCACAAAACCAAATCCCCGCGATCTGCCCGTCATGCGATCTTCGACGACCGAAGCCGATTCGACGGTGCCGGCTTTCGCAAAGTGTTCTCGCAGATCATCACTAGTCGTTTGGAACGGGAGGTTCCCTACATAAAGTTTCGTAGCCATTTATTCTCTAATTCCTTTTAGTGCTAAGGGAGGCGCGGATGGGTCATTCAATCGCTGATTCTGAAGTAACCTTCGCGGTGAAACGCGACGCATCCGATGCTCTAGCTTCGCGAGAGCGGCTCCTAACAGTTGACAACTAACCTCACTCTCTCTTCAGCCGAACGTCGTCGCCTTCCAGCACGGACCGGCGCCACTGTCAGTGTGGCGCGAGAGCAGGACCTAACGCGGGGCAGTATGACAGGCAAACGCGGCTAAAGGCAAGCACCCAATGGGCAAAATCCCGCACCCCGAACTCCCTTGCTAGCCGCCCCAACTCGTAGCCCTAGAACCGCCGTCGCCGTCGATCCCTTCGTTGCACTGACGCGTCAAAGAGCCTGGCCAAATCGAGGATAATAATCTCTTCGCCACCATGCCTCAGAATTCCCGCGACCGCGCTGGTTGTGTCCAGATCGGCGGGGTCAGAAGGCAACTCAATATCTGAGGAAGAAACTGTGATCGTCTCGGAAATTGACTCGGCCGCCAGCGCCAGTTGCTCATCACCTCGCAAGGCGATTATCGCCGGCACGACCTGAGGCCGGAGCGACGTTTCGAAAGCCGCCGGAATACCGGGATCTATCAGCGTGAGCATCCGGCCGCGCGCATGAACCACCCCCAATATCGCCGCCGGTGCGTGTGGCAACGGCGCGGGCGTTTGCGCTTCCGCAATACCTTCAACCTCTTCCGCTGGAATGCCAAAGGTGCGATTTCGGTTGGTGAACAGGAACAAATCGCGCAGTTGCGGCTCGTCTTCAGGACGGGATTTGGTTTGAGTGTTCTGCTCGGCGATCGTCATTCACGCACCCGGTTTTTTGCATCAGAACATGCGTGCCTGCGGCTGTCAACAAACAGTGCATTCTCACGGGCGAGCACTTATAGTACTCTGACCCTAAAATCCAACGCCGTAACTTCACGCGTAGATTGAAAGGATCTGTGGATGGACGACTTTGATCAGTATCGTGCGGAAATGAATGAGAAGCTGCTGGGCAGCGGGCATTTGGGCATCAAGAGATTTTTTGCTCTCGATACGCAGGCCTACGAGGACGGCGCGCTGGACAAGCGAACCAAGGAACTGATGGGCTTGACGGGTTCGATTGTTCTGCGTTGTGACGATTGCATTACCTATCACATTAAGCAGTGCGCGGAAATAGGCGTGACCCGTGAACAATTCCTGGATGCCTTTAACGTCGCACTGGTGGTAGGCGGATCGATCACGATTCCGCATCTAAGACGAGCCGTGGAAAGAGTGGATCAGATTCTATCGGAGGAAAGATGAACCACAGAGGACCCAGAGGAACGCGCAGGCAGAAGTGGATCTTTCCTATTGTTCTTTGTCTTTCTCTGTTTCCTCTGTGGTCATTTTCTTCTTCATCGTCATCGAAAGGTCTCACCATGCCGGTACAAGGTGGAAAGATCCGCGCGCCTGAGCTGAACGGCGCGCGCAGTTGGTTGAATACAGATAAGCCGCTCACGCTCTCGGCGCTCAAAGGCAAGGTCGTGCTGCTGGATTTCTGGACCTACGGCTGCATCAACTGCATGCACATCATTCCTGATCTTAAGAAGCTGGAAAAGAAGTATCCCAATGAGCTCGTCGTCATCGGCGTGCATTCTGCGAAATTCGAAAACGAAAAAGACACTGAGAACATTCGCCGCATAATTCTGCGTTACGAAATCGAGCACCCAATCGTCAACGACGCGGACTTCAAGATCTGGAATGCCTACGCCGTGGACGCGTGGCCGACGCGATATCTAATCGATCCCGGCGGTTATGTGATCGGCAAACTGTCCGGCGAAGGCGGCTACGCGGAGTTGGACAAGGCGATCTCTGATTCCATCGCTGAGTTTCGCAAACGCGGCGAATTGAACGAAGCGCCCCTGAAACTGGTACTGGAAAAAGCAAAGGTCGGCGATTTACCCCTCGCATTCCCCGGAAAAATTCTCACCGACGAAAAAACCGACCGGCTCTTCATCGCTGATTCCGATCACAATCGGATAGTCATTGCGAAACTCGACGGAACCCTGGTTGATGTGATCGGCTCAGGCGCGCACGGAATGGCGAACGGATCTTTTGCCGACGCGAGCTTCTTTCGCCCGCAGGGCATGGCGCTAGACGGCGACAAACTTTACGTTGCCGATACTGAAAACCATTCGATTCGCCGCGTCGATTTAAAAGCCCGCACCGTCGAGACGATTGCCGGAACGGGGGCGCAGATGCGGCAATACGGTCTCTCCGGCCCGGCGCTGACAGTCGCTCTGAATTCGCCGTGGGATCTACAACTCGTCGGGCAAACCCTCTATATCGCCATGGCCGGGCCGCATCAGATTTGGAAGCTCGATCTCGACAAGATGGAGATCTCTACTTTTGCCGGATCGGGACGCGAAGGCCGGATCGACGGCGCGCTCATCGGGCCGCCGTCCGAACTACCTGACGGGACGCCGCCGGGATCAGCGTTCGCGCAACCTTCGGGGCTCGCCACTGATGGGCAAACTCTGTACGTTTCAGACGCCGAGGCGAACATCATTCGCGCGATCGATCTCGGCCCGAACGGGAAAGTGCGGACCCTGGCCGGTGGCGACTTGTTTGACTTCGGCGATAAGGACGGCAGTGGTGACAACGTGCGCTTACAACATCCGCTCGGTCTGGCGCGCTGGAACGACAAGCTGCTGATCGCGGACACTTACAATCATCGAATCAAACTCCTCGATCCGGCCGCGCGTGCGGTGAAAACGTTTGCCGGCCTGGGCAAACCGGGACAGGCCGATGGCGCGGCGCCTTCCTTCTACGAGCCCGGCGGCATCAGCATCGCCAGGGGCAAGCTCTATGTTGCGGACACAAACAACCATGCGATTCGCGTGGTGGATTTGAATACCAAAGAAACCAGGACGCTGCCGATCAAAGGACTGCAACCACCGGCGGCAACTCAAGTCACATCGAACAACGAAGTCGCGCCCAACGCCGAAGAGATCAAGCTGCCGCCGCAAAAAGTTCGCCCCGGCAATAACACGGTTTCGATCAACATCGAGTTGCCCGCCGGCTATCATCTAAATCCCAGCGCGCCGCAAAGATACAAGCTGGCAATCGACAACGGCGCTGATTCGTTCGGCACCGGCTCGGTCAATGCCAATAAGGCCGGCGGCGGGGTTTCACTTCCCTTGCGCATTCCGTTTGGATTTGGCGCTGATACGGGCTTGGGCAAGTACATCCTTCATGGATCATTTACCCTGGTTTATTGCCGCGACGACAACACCGGCACATGCCGGATCAAGACACTGCAATGGGAAGCTCCAGTCGAAGTCGTCAACGACACAACGGCTGCCGATGAAATCAAGTTGAGCGGCAAGGTATCCGGCGAGTAACTCTGCGCGGTCATTTACTGAGATAGGTTACGACTGCGAGGACGGCTACAACTGCAACCACGACGAGCACAACCGCAAGCGTTCGTTCGCTCGAGAACCACATCCCGCACATCGTACAGCGACCCAGACGGCCTCGCGTGTAGAAGCCACAGTTGTAGCAGTATCGCTTTTTGCTCATGTGAGAAAACTCCGAGCGTCCGCTTCGGGAGGTTCCCTGCTGGTCAAATTTGTTCTTAGAAAGGGGCGTCAGCTCTTACGGCGTGGGATCAAATCAGGGAACCAGAGCGCCGCAGGTGTGATCGCTGGTGCCTCATATCAAATCAACCCGAGAATTGTCAATGAAATTTACCTGAGAATTCGCCAGCCGGCATTCTATAGTTGTGTTCCGTCGCGCTCACGCAACTTGCTCCGCTGCAATCGCACAGGTAACATCATCACTTCCCCTTAGCCATCAAACGCTTAGATAAAAAAGGAGTCACAATTGTGGCCGATAAACCATTCCTGACTGACATCAAGACTCTGCGTGAAAGAGCGCGGAAACATATTGAACAAGGCGCAATCACCGAAGGTTATAAAGTTGATCTGGGAACCGCGGTCAAGATTCTGAACGAGGCGCTCGCCACTGAGCTGGTTTGCGTCCTCCGCTACAAACGGCACTACTTCATGGCTTCCGGAATCCATTCCGAGGCAGTGGCGGCTGAGTTTCTCCAACATGCCACTGAGGAACAGGGGCATGCCGATGAGATAGCCGCGCGTATCGTGCAACTTGGTGGCGCGCCGGACTTCAATCCCGACGGACTCACTTCGCGCAGTCATGCGGAGTACGTCGAGGGCGAAACGCTGGTGGACATGATCAAGGAAGACCTCGTTGCTGAGCGCATCGCTATCGACAGCTATCGCGAGATGATCAAGTACTTCGGCGCGGACGATTCAACTTCGCGGCGAATGCTCGAGGGCATTCTGGCTATGGAAGAAGAACATGCCGATGATTTGGTGAGCATGTTGGGAGAATTGGGAAACTAATTTGGAGTGCGGCGGCTTGACGCCGCTTTCGTTCGGAGTTGCGCGTTAGGTACTTCAATTGGCTGCGGGCCTGCCGCGAAGGCGAACTACAAACTAACGATCCAAAGCGCCGCCAAGTCGGCTCACTCTAAATCTTGCCTGACACTCCACCAAATTATTCCGGCCGGCCCAGCATCTGTCGAAACTGTGGGGCCCTGGTTGGCGCTGGTGAAACCGAATGCTACGTGTGCGGCGCGCCCCTGGCTCAACCGGCGCCGCGACAGATGCCTTTGCGGGAACGCTACAGTTTGAATTACGCCCGCGCGGTACTATCTCGCCCGTACATCTTCACGATCGTTTTTTTGATTTTGAACTTCTTCGTTTTCCTGCTGATGTGGCAAATCAGCGGGATGGCGACCAGCGTCCTATGGGCTGGTTTTTCAGAACCAGTATTGCTGGCATTCGGGGCCAAAACGAATTATCTGGTGGGCTATGCGCATGAATATTGGCGACTGGTCACGCCGGTTTTTATTCACGTGAATCTGCCTCATGTGCTCATCAACATGTATAGCCTGTGGGTGATTGGACCGTGGGTCGAGAAGCTTTACGGCTCAGCCAAGTTTACTGTGTTCTGGGTGGTCACCGGCATCGTGGGCGTACTCGCCAGTTATCTAACAGTGATACCGGGATCGCATCCCGGCATCGTCGCCAGTTTTCTGATCAAGAGTCACGATGAGCCTTCGGCAGGCGCTTCCGGCGCGTTGTTTGGGTTAGTCGGCGTGCTCTTTGTTTTTGGACTCAAGTATCGCCGCGAGTTGCCCGAAGGTTTCAAGCGTGCCTTCGGAACTGGAATGTTGCCGGTGATTCTTTTGAATCTGGGAATTGGCTTTGTCGGTCGCGGATTTATCGATAATGCCGCTCACATGGGTGGCTTGTTGTCCGGTGCGGCGCTGGCGGCCATCGTGAGCTACAAGCGGCCGGGCCAATCAACCGGCGTCACGATTGCCTGGCGTGTGGGACAGATCGTCGCGCTGCTGATCGTGGCTGTCAGCTTCTTTTTTGTAGTGAGAGATTTTGAAATTACTTTGTGAGGCGAATGATCAGGTTTTAGGATGGGACTCATGGTTCCTATAGGCCCCATAGGACCTATAAGTCCCATCCCACGTTGCAAGATATTCTTTAAGGAGACCTATGGAAATCAAGAAAGTTGGCGTGCTCGGCTGCGGCCTGATGGGCGCCGGCATTGCCCAGACGGCGGCCATGGCCGGATTTGAAACTACTGTGCGCGAAGTGTCGCCGGATTTAATCGCGAAAGGCTTTGCTTCGATCGAGAAATCGCTCGAGCGCTTTGCCGACAAGGGGACAATTACCGCTGAGCAGCAGAAAGCGGCGCGTGATCGCCTGTTCGGAACCACCGAGTTCGCGGACCTGTCTGATTGCGACATCATCATTGAAGCCATCATTGAAAACCTGGATGAGAAACAGAAGACGTATCGCGAACTGGACGCGCTTTGTAAGCCGGAAACCATCTTCGCTTCCAACACCTCATCGCTTTCGATCACGCAGATGATGGTCGCGACCTCGGCCGAGCGGCAGCAGCGCTTCATTGGCATGCACTTCTTCAATCCGGTGCCGATCATGAAGCTGGTCGAAGTCGTGCGCACCATTTTGACGGACGCAGATGTTTACGAAGATGCAGTTGCGTTCGGCAAGAAGCTGGGCAAGGTTCCCGTGCGCGCCAGTGACAAAACCGGATTTATCGTCAATCGCCTGCTGGTCCCTTACATGCTTGATTCCATTCGCGCGCTCGAGGAAGGCGTCGGCTCGATTGTGGATATCGACAACGCGATGAAACTTGGTTGCGGTTATCCGATGGGGCCTTTGACGCTGGGAGATTTTGTCGGGCTCGACACGACGTATTACATCGCCGAGATCATGTTCAATGAATTTCGCGAGAAGCGTTTCGCGCCGCCGCCGCTTTTGAAACGAATGGTGCTGGCCGGATTGTATGGCCGGAAATCAGGTCGGGGGTTTTACGACTACACCAAAGATCCGAAGAATCCTACGCCGATGAATTTGGTTTAGGGAATTGGACGCGGATGACGCTGATAAGAACTTCAAATAAGGGCAAGCACAAAAAAGAAATGGAATGAGACAACACTCGCGGGCTTCTTCTGTCAGGTAATTGTCTTGAGCCGCTTGTGCGTTTTCGGGGCTCGTTTCCGTTTGTTCTTATCCGTCTATCTGCGTTCATCGCGGCTGAATCACTTAGCCTGCTCAACAAAATCCTTCGTCCGCGGATCGCGTGGAGAGCGCAGCACCTCTTCAGCGCCGCCAAATTCAACCACTTCGCCGCCTTCCATATAAAGAAGCTGATCGGCCAACCCGTCGAGGAACCCGATCGAGTGCGACACGATGACCATCGTCTGCGCTTTGTCCACAAAGCTGCGCAAGAGTGTTCGCAGACTGGCAGTGCGCTTGGGATCGAGCGCGCTGGTCGGCTCATCGAACATCAAAATCTCGGGATGCATAGCCAGCGCGCGCGCAATCGCAACTCGTTGCTGCTCACCGCCTGAAAGCCTCTCCGGATAGCGCTGCGCCTTCTCTTCCAAGCCTACCGAGGCTAAGAGCTGCAATGCTTCAGTCTCCGCATCCCGGCGCGGCACGCGACGCACGTGCGTCGGCGCTTCAATGATGTTCCCCACAACCGTCAGGTGCGGGAAAAGGTAAAGATGCTGAAAGACCGTGCCGACTTTTCGGCGCAACTCGTTAATGCGTCGCGCGTATTCTTTATTCGAAAGCGTCGCATCAAGATGAACTCCGGCGCAGTCGATGCTGCCTTCGCTGATTCTTTCCAACCCGTTGAGGCACCGCAGCAGAGTGGTCTTGCCGCTGCCGGATGCGCCGATGACACCCAGCACGGTTTGCGCCGGCACTTCGAACGAGACGCCGCGCAGGATGCGTGTGCCGTTGACGGATTTGACCAGGTTGCTAACGCGAATCATCAAATCTCTAGCTTCTGTTAGAAACCGGACTTGTCCGGCTTGCATCGGGCGGACAAGTCCGCCCTCTAAACGAAGTTGCCGTTTATTGCGCAACTTCTGCTTCAACCGCTTCAATCGCATCTCTTCTTTGCAGCTTTCGCTCGAGCCTGCGCGCCAGGTGCGCCATGGGCAAACTCATCGCCAGGTAATACAGCGACACCGCGACGCCGAGCAAGAGGAATTGTCCCGACGCATTCGCGAGTTCGCGATAAGCGGTCGCCAATTCCCAGACCGAAATGGCAAAGGCCGTCGAAGTATCCTTGAACAGCGACACGAAG
>JADMIO010930502.1_pt1 | contig 20221 bp, 13 predicted proteins | sample 8958161 | NCBI WGS metagenome assembly JADMIO01 (sample SAMN16585339, study PRJNA669376) | soil metagenome | isolation source: Crop rotation soil | place: USA: Cullars Rotation, Alabama | collected 2011 | reverse complement strand
GCCGCGACTTCAAGTCACGTGAATTCCAAGCTTCGGATCCCACTGTGCTGGAAAGTAAGTACGGCATCAACCTGGCTCACCTTTGAACTGTCCGGAGCTTTTCCGCCAACATAGTTCAGGTATAGCTTGAAATTATCATTAAACGCAACGCTGTACTGTGCAATTAAGAATTTCTTATTGATCTGCCCATCAGGCGCCATGCGATAATCGGTAGCATTGGAGATACCAAGCATAAATCCATGTTTTCCTTTAGTCAGGTCTGCTTTCACACCAGTATGCGTGAAAGGCCCGTTAGTAAACATGTACGACATGCTATAGTTTCTGTTTAATTGAGGGTCTACTAATTCATAACCTACGTGGGTAGCCCATGTACCTGCAGTAAATTTGATCCATTCTGCAGGAGAATAGCTCACATAAAGTTGTTTGATAGCTTGCGTAATTCCCTGGTCGTTGTATGCGAATTCCTGCGCTCTTGGGCCGAAACCAAGGTCTACTACTGCTCCAACCTTTTCACCTTTGTGCTCAAATTTTACGCTGGCCATGCCTAACGCGAAGGAATTATGTGAATTCGTAAAACTGGTATAATTATTTGCGCGGGTTTTAGAGAAATCATAACGATAGTAGGCATCCGCGGATCCAGTAATAGAGAGCAAAGGCTTTTTTTCAACTTCAGGTTCTGCAAGTTTTTTGGTAGTAATGGTTGTATCAGAATTAATTGCTACTGAAGCCTCTTGCGCAAGGGAAAGAACAGTCCATCCTGTGGCAAAGACTGCCACAAAAAATTTTCGTAACATTGCTATAGATTTTAAGTGTTAGGAAAAGGGTACGGCGATGTAGTTGTTAGCGCAACACATCATAATGCTGTACCTTTTTCTATTTATTTTACTATTTCCTCTGTTTCAATTAAGGTTTCGTTGATCTTTCCATTGTTGGAAACAAGCAACGTTCCCTGGAGATATTTTTCATTATGCTGGGTAGCATCCAATCCCAACAGTTCTTCTTCTGAGCTAACCCGGATCGGCAGAATGAAATTGATGAATTTGAAGATGACGAAGGATACTGCGAAGCTGTAACCTACTGCAATGGCCATTGCTTTCAACTGTGTGAGGAAGAAAGCAGCGTTGCCATAGAACAGACCATCATTGCCTGCTGCATTTACAGCTTTAGTCGCGAAAATACCTGTCATCAACATACCCACCATACCTCCTACACCATGGCAAGGAAATACGTCGAGAGTATCATCGAGGGTGGACTTTTGCTTATAGTATACAACAACATTAGAAATTACGGCTGCAACCACTCCAATAAAAATACTTTGAGGTATTGCAACAAAACCCGCTGCCGGTGTAATTGCAACAAGTCCTACAACTGCACCGATACAGAAACCAAGAACGGAAGGTTTCTTACCGCGAAGTACATCAAAGAACATCCAGCTCAAACCTGCCGCTGCAGCTGCAGTGTTTGTTGTAGCGAATGCGGAAACAGCAAGTGCATTTGCACCAAGTGCGGATCCCGCGTTGAATCCAAACCAACCAAACCACAAAAGACCAGTTCCAATTAACACATATGGAATATTAGCCGGCGGTATTTCTCTTTTCTCCAAATGAGATTGACGACGCTTCAATACCATTGCACCCGCTAATGCAGCACAACCGGCAGAGATATGTACAACGGTACCTCCTGCAAAGTCGAGTGCTCCCATCTTAAACAGAAACCCGTCCGGATGCCAGCTCCAGTGTGCGAGCGGTGCATAAACTAATATGCTGAATAATGCGATGAATAAAATATAAGAAGTGAAACGTATTCTTTCTGCAACTGCACCAACTACCAGTCCTGGTGTGATGATTGCAAACATTAATTGGAATAAGGAGAACAATGTTTTTGGAATTGTTGGTGCAAGACTCCAGGGTTCTCCGGAGTTAACTCCTTTAAAGAATAAATGAGTCATCGGGTTTCCGATGAATCCATTTATACTTTCACCAAACGCCAAACTATAACCAACAACGATCCAAAGAATACTTACCACTCCAGCAGCAACTACACTTTTGATCATCGTGGAGATTACATTTTTACGGTGTACCATTCCACCATAAAAAAATGCAAGACCAGGTGTCATTAAAAATACAAGGGCAGTGGCAACGATGACCCACGCGATATCTGCAGGTACATATTTACTGCTATCTGCAAAATCGGTTACGGGTGAGATGAAGATTGAGAGAACGGCAAGTGCTACCAAGATAAGGAACGGCGCTACCTGTTTAACTGTCAACTTAGCCATGGGATTACTTTTGGTTGAGAAATATTAAAATAAAAAAATATATGAACTATTCTAACTAAAAGTAATATTTTATACCAATAACACCCGTTAGCTTTTAAATATTTTTTATCAAATCTTGAGAAAATGTTAACAATTGAAGATAAAATTCATATTACTAATTATTACATGTGATATTTTGGCCATTAGTCTACTCGGTGCTGCTCCGACAGGTTGCGCCCCTTACGGGCCGTATCGGGAGGGGGACCCTGGGATTCTTCAGAGATGTCGTCCCTACGGGACTGAATCCTACCAGCAGATGATACTATATTATTATTGAAGGGTCTTTTCAAGGGGGTTTCAGATTAAGTGCAAAAAACTTCAAACTAAGATTCCGCCCCCTACGGGGCTTGTTCCCCTGGGCCATTGCCAATAAGAATTCAAGCCCCGTAGAGACGAATGCTGAATTGCAGGCATTTCGAATGTCTAAGGTTTCTTTACGACGCAAAGGAATTGGTGAATTCCAAACGGGTTTGATTAGGATTATATAAAAACAAACCCCCTAGGTCATAATGCCAGCCGGAGTTTATATAGTTAATTATTATTTTATATCCAGGACGCCGCCTTAAGAAACGGAATTATGCTTCAATCATCATTAACTGGTCCTTGCCTTCGAGGAGCGATGACCCGCCCGAAAGGAACACATCAATTTCCCTTGCGGCTTCGCGACCTTCGCTTATTGCCCATACCACCAGGCTTTGACCGCGGCGCATGTCGCCGGCTGCGAAGATTTTATTAATGGAGGTCTTATAATTTTTTTCTGAAGCTTTTACATTTCCGCGTTCATCGAGATCAACACCTAATTGTTCGATCAATCCTTCCTTCTGCGGATTGGTGAAACCCATTGCAAGCAATGCAAGCTCACATGGAATTTCTCTTTCGCTTCCTGGCCTTTCAACAAACTGTGCGGGCCTTCCTTCTTCTGTGATCTTCCACTCGAGATCGACTATCTTTAATGCTTTCAGTTTGCCATTACCATCCGCAACAAATTCTTTGGTTGCAATTGCCCAATGACGATCCGCTCCTTCCTCATGTGATGAAGATGTTTTCAATGTCATTGGATACGTTGGCCAAGGCATGAATGCAGTGCGATCCTTTGGTGGTTTCGGCAATAATTCAAATTGAGTAACTGATTTCGCCCCGTGACGATTTGAAGTACCTACGCAGTCACTTCCGGTATCACCACCACCAATCACCACTACATTCTTACCTGATGCAAGAATATCCTTAAAGAATACATTGCTCTCTATTGACGCATTCTCCAATGGATCTTTTCCGGCAATTCTCTTATTCTGCTGTTTGAGAAAGTCCATTGCATAATGAACTCCATCTAATTCTCTCCCTGGAATTTTCAAATCTCTGGGAATTGTTGAACCGCCGGTGAGAAGTATGGCGTGATATTCACGCAAGAGATCATTGATACCAACGTTCACTCCTACGTTTGCATGATACCTGAATTGAATGCCTTCTTCTTCCATCAATTGAATTCTTCTATCCACTACCCACTTCTCTAATTTGAAATCAGGTATGCCATATCGTAAGAGGCCACCTGCAGCATCATCTCTTTCAAATACGGTTACCTGATGACCAGCCGAATTCAATTGTGCTGCTGCAGCTAATCCTGCAGGACCAGATCCTACAACGGCAACCTTTTTACCTGAGCGAACATTAGGTTTCTTCGCTTTGACAAATCCTTTTTCAAATGCTATCTCAATTATGTGTTTCTCGATTTCTTCAATTGCGACTGCAGGTTGATTAATTCCCAATACGCATGCCGTTTCACAAGGCGCCGGGCAAATTCTTCCTGTAAACTCCGGGAAATTATTTGTTGACGAAAGAATATCATAAGCTTCTTTCCAATCCTTACGATAAACTGAATCATTAAATTCAGGTATCACATTACCTAATGGGCAACCACTGTGGCAAAATGGCACACCGCAATTCATGCATCGCGATGATTGCTGATTCAGCTTTTCATCTGAATATCTTTTCACGAATTCATTGTAATTTTTGAGACGATCCGTGACCGGAACTTTGTCTGGCAATTCACGATTAAACTCTAAAAATCCTGTTGGTTTACCCATTTCTAATTTAATATTTACATTCCCAATTTATATTGCGCTCCTACAGAGCGCCGGTCCTGGGGGGCCACTCTTTTGCTACCCACATGTCACGCCTACGGCGCTACCCACATGTCGCGCCTATGGCGTTCCCACATGTCACGCCTACGGCGCTATTTGTTTATGATTACTGGTTCTTTTACTTTTTGCTGCTCGAGTGCTTTTTTGTAATCTTTTGGAAATACCTTTACAAAGTTCTTCTTCTGATTCTCGAAATCACTGAGAACAAAGCAAGCAACCGTACTTCCTGTAAATTCACAATGATTGCTGACCATTTGACGAAGACGTTGATAGTCTTCATCATTCAATGGATCAAGATCAACCATTTCCTTATTACAATTCTCAGCAAACTTTGATTTGACATCATATACATAGGCAATACCGCCGCTCATACCTGCTGCAAAGTTTCTTCCGGTATCGCCGAGGATCACGACGCAGCCACCAGTCATGTATTCGCAACCATGGTCTCCTACTGATTCAACAACCGCATTCACACCGGAGTTTCTTACTGCGAAACGTTCACCTGCTTTTCCACGAATAAATGCTTCACCGGATGTTGCTCCATAAAAGGCAACGTTTCCAATGATGATGTTTTCCTCTGGATTATATCCTGCAGATTTCGGCGGATAGATAATTAATCTTGCTCCGCTTAATCCTTTACCATAATAATCATTCGCATCTCCCTCGAGCTCAAGCGTGACGCCTTTTGTATTAAATGCTCCAAAACTTTGTCCTGCAGTACCTGTGAATTTGAAATGAATTGTATCCGCAGGTAAGCCAGCGCCTTTATACTTCTTGGTTATTTCATTCGAAAGAATCGTTCCCGCTGTACGATCCGTATTCCTGATCGGGAATGAGGCAAATACTTTTTGCTGCTCGTTTATCGCTGGTTTGGCAGCTTCCAGCAATTTCCAATCCAGGACTTCTTCCAAACCATGATCCTGCCCTTCCATATTATATAGACCAGTATAAAGTGAAGCTGGCTCTTTATACAGAACAGGGGAAAGATCAAGCTTGCTATATTTCCAATGTGAGATATTTTCTTTTGCTTCGAGACATTCAACCTGGCCGACCATTTCGTTTACTGTACGGAAACCTAATTCAGCCATGATCTCTCTCAATTCTTCAACGAGGAAGCGGAAGAAATTCACGACATGATCAGGATTGCCAGAGAACCTTTTGCGCAATTCAGGATCCTGAGTTGCTACGCCAACGGGACAGGTATTCAAATGACATTTACGCATTAGAATACATCCTTCAACCACCAACGCTGCTGTTGCAACGCCCCATTCTTCAGCGCCAAGCAATGCGGCAATGGCAATGTCCCTTCCGGTTTTCATTTGTCCATCTGCCTGCACTACTACCCTGCTGCGTAATTTATTTTTTACAAGAGTTTGCTGTGTTTCAGCGAGACCTAATTCCCATGGCAAACCAGCGTGACGAATAGAGCTAATTGGCGAAGCACCTGTACCACCATCATGGCCAGATATAAGAATTACATCTGCCTTTGCTTTAGCAACACCGGCTGCGATTGTTCCAACACCTGCTTTACTTACCAACTTCACATTGATACGTGCCGCACGATTGGCATTCTTCAAATCAAATATGAGCTGGGCAAGATCCTCGATTGAATAAATATCGTGGTGTGGTGGAGGTGAGATCAAACCCACACCGGGAGTAGAATGTCTTGTCTTACCAATCCATTCGTCAACTTTATGTCCGGGTAATTGTCCGCCTTCACCTGGTTTTGCACCTTGTGCCATTTTGATTTGGAGTTCATCTGCTTCCGTTAGATACAAACTCGTTACGCCAAACCTTGCACTCGCAACCTGCTTGATCGCACTGCGCATTGAATCCCCGTTTGGCAAGCGATCATATCTTCTTTCATCTTCACCACCTTCGCCCGTATTGCTCTTTCCACCAAGGCGGTTCATTGCTATTGCCAAAGTAGTATGAGCTTCCCAGGATATCGAACCAAAGCTCATCGCACCTGTTGCAAAACGTTTATAAATGTTTTCTGCAGGCTCAACTTCATCAATTGAAATAGCCGGACGATTTCTGCGGAATTCGAAAAGGCTTCTTAGTGTACAAGCCTTTTCACTTTGATCATTGACGTATTTAGAATATTTCTTGAACGTATTGTAATCATTCATCCTTGTTGCATATTGCAAAAGATGAATGCTTGTTGGATTAAATAGATGGAACTCCCCTTTTCTTTTCCATTGATAATTTCCACCAACTGGTAAACGGTCAACGGGAATATCTTTTCTGCTGAATGCAAAAAAATGTTTTACCAATGCTTCCTTTGCTATTTCCGGCAAACCAATACCCTGTATTCTGCTCGTGGCGCCGGTGAAATATTTATCAACCACTTCCTGGTTCAACCCAAGTATTTCAAAAATTTGTGAACCCTGGTAAGATTGCAATGTTGAGATTCCCATCTTGGAAAATACTTTCAACAATCCATCATTGACAGCTTTTATATAGTTCTGGCGCAACTCTTCCCATTCGTAATTCGTTTTTAATGTGCCATTCGACTTCATATTGCGAATGGTCGCCATGGCGAGATATGGATTGATTGCTGTCGCACCAAACGCTAATAAACATGCGAAATGATGCACTTCCCAAACATCGCCGGCTTCTACAACGATTCCTACTTCACCGCGAAGTCCTTTTCTTATCAAATGATGGTGCACCGCTGCAGTGGCCAACAAGGAAGGAATTGATGCGTGATCACTATCTACGGCACGATCACATAAAATCAATACTTCGAATCCATCATGCACTGCATCTTCAGCATAACGACAAAGCCGTTCCAATCCTTTGCGCATGGAATCAGGCTTTCCATCTGCGCGGAAATAGGTTTGCAGCGTTTTTGCCTGGAAGATTCCCGTATCAATACTCCTGATCTTTTCCAATTCCTTACTGGTAAGAATTGGATGTTTCAATGCTACCGTATGGCAATGCGTTGGCTTTTCTTCGAGAAGGTTACCATTATTACCAACAAAGGAAGCAAGGCTCATCACCATTCTTTCACGTATGGGATCGATTGGTGGATTCGTAACCTGTGCAAATAATTGCTTGAAGTATGAACTTAAATGTTGAGGTTGGTCACTTAACACCGCCAATGGAATATCAGTACCCATTGACCCAACAGGCTCCTTTGAATCGAGTGCCATTGGTTTTATAATGTTCTCAATATCTTCTGTCGTGTAACCAAAGGCTTTGTGATATTTCAATATTGATTCATCGGTAAGATGAGTGAACTGTACTCTGGGTTCTTCCAATTCTTCCAAACGGATCTTATACTGATTCAACCAATCACCATATGGTTTTTGAGAACAGATCTTTTGTTTTAGTTCATCATCGCTGATTATTCTTCCTTGTTCGATATCTACAATGAACATCTTCCCTGGTTGTAATCGGCCTTTTTCGCGAACCATCTTTGGATCCACAGGCAATACACCTGTTTCAGAAGCCATGATTACGCGATCATCAGTCGTTACGCAATATCTTGAAGGGCGAAGTCCATTTCTATCTAACGTAGCACCAATTATTTTTCCATCAGTAAATGAAATTGAAGCCGGACCATCCCATGGCTCCATCATCGATGCATGATATTCATAGAATGCTTTCTTCACTTTATCCATCTGTGCATTTCCGTCCCAGGCTTCGGGGATCAACATCATCATGACATGCGGAAGTGACCGACCGGTAAGCGTGAGCAATTCGATCATATTATCAAGACATGCCGAGTCAGATTGTCCGCCCGTAACAATTGGCAATAACATTTCCATTTCTTCTTTTGTGAAATAGGGAGATGTAAAGCCCTGTTCACTGGTACGGAGCCAGTTCAAATTGCCTTGTAGTGTATTGATCTCGCCATTATGTGCGATGTACCGGAATGGCTGTGCCAGTTTCCAGCTGGGGAAAGTATTGGTAGCAAATCTTGAATGCACTAATCCAAATGCACTCACCAATCTTTTATTACTTAGATCGGGAAAATAGGTTCTTACCTGGAGACTTGTTAGCTGACCTTTATAAACAACAGTTTTATAAGAAAGCGAAGCAATATAAAATCCGATTGAATCTCTCTTAACTGTGCTACTGATCAAATGCGTTGCATGATTTCTTAATACAAATAATTTTCTTTCGAAATCATCAGCGTTGGTAATATGATCGGGACATGCAACAAACACCTGCTCCATCTCCGGTTCAACGCTTAAAGCCGTTGCGCCGATATTATCCGGATTAACCGGAACTTTTCTATAAACAAGAATTTCTAGTCCAAGTTTCTCTGCTGTACGATTAAAAATATCGCGGCATTCTTCACGAAGTCTTATTTCTTTTGGAAAGAAGATTACTCCAACTGCATAGCGACCATAAGAAGGAAGGTGAACGCCCAGCTTCAAACATTCTTCGAAGAAAAATTCATGCGGAGTTTGGATCATAATACCTGCGCCGTCGCCGGTATTGTTTTCACAACCACATGCACCACGATGCTCCATGTTCTCCAGAACAGTAAGCGCATCCGATATATGCTGGTGGGATTTGTGACCCTTGATACTGGCTACGAAACCAATACCACATGAGTCATGTTCAAATGAAGGATGATATAAACCCTTGTTGCTTGCACCGTTACTTGCCATCGTTGAGTAAATTCTTTAGACAATTTTCAATAAAAACGCTGTTCTCAAAGAGAATCTTCAATCATAATGCAAGCAACAACTTGAAAATACGAATAATACAGCAAAAACAGGGGGATTTATTCAATTATTTTCCACACTAATGGTTGTTAGTTTAACGAATTCCCCTTTTTCCAATCGCCTTAATCTTTTATCAACAAAAAATCAGGAAATGAATAGAATCATTTCGTCCCTTTTTCGAGACACTTGACGCAATTTCCACTATACTTAAAACGCAACGCTCCTATTTTTTCCATTTTGAATTTTTCAATGTCCCATTTCTGTTTCTTATTGAAACTTTCCAGATATCGAAACCCATTAGCTTGAATTTCGATCCATAACTTTTCAGAGTACCTACCATGAGCGCATTCAGTCAAGATTTCTTACGGCACGCACCTCCATATTCGCATTTCTAAATTTTAAATAACTATGTCGACTAAACTTAGCACTAAAAATGCAAAGGTCTGAACGCGTACTATACTCTTTCTTCCAAAAGGAGTTCATTTCGCCCTCTTTGTTCAATACTTCAATTGTTACAAACAAAAACTTCAATTCATTCTTTTTGTCCCACTCTCCACAAACATATAAATCATCGGGAAATGGTTTCATAAATGTCGAGAGGGAATCTTTAATGTTTCTCAAGAAGACGAAATAGCGTTTCGCTAACTTTGTAGTATCAACGATTTCGAATATACTATTCAGATTCTTCGTAGGTCGTACACTGTCAACGAAATAGAAATCCGTGCCCTTTCCAACTGAAAGCAATATCCCTTTATGAAATTCCACAACTCCTTGCGACTGAGGTTTGGAAGTCTTGCATGATGCTAATACCAGAATAACGACTATCAGAATTATTTTATGCATATGACCGTTATTTTATTGCTCTTCCGCCCTTGAATCCACTATGATACAATGGTCTTTGAAAGTTCTTAGAAACTCATTATGGATGTGGGTTTCAGAAGGTTCATGTCTTCAGTCGTTTTTTGCAATATGCATTGCATAAAAAGTTGGAAGATGTAATTTCGAATATTGGTTACTGACAAGATGATCCTTATAGTTGGCCGCATCTGAAGTCAATTGTATTCTATATTTTTTGCCTTTTGAAAAAAAAATTTCACCGTAAGATTCTGGACATGGAATTAGAACAACCAGGTTGCCTTTTTCATCCTCTATTTGAAATCTCATGGCAACAACTACCAGATAAATGCCGCAGCCTACATAACCTGTAACCCTCTCCTTAAGAATACAATTATAACTATCCCCATTATTAATCTGCCTTGTAATAGGTTTACTGGGTTCTTTGCAATGAAGTAAAAAAATGCTTAACACTATAATAAGATTTTTTTTCATGCATGTTACTTTATTCTTTTTAAGCTTATAACTCTCCAATTGGGGACACTACTTAAACTAATAATTCCATTTGTTTGTGTAGCTAACTGATATACTTTCTGATCATACTTAAGTTCAGCTGTTGTTTTCCAATATCCTACGTCCGGCACTCCTTCCACCCTTGCTTCTCTAAGCACGCTACAGTCGCCAAAACCAGACTCATTTGAAAAGTAAACATAATTCGGATAAAGTCTTTCACACGTCAGATAAGCAAATGCCAATTGTTTATTAGAATCAAATTCTTTCAGTCTATTAATAGGAGCCGGTGTCATAGCTTTACCAGCTTTTTAAAACAAATATTTATTTCTTATTAAAAGAAAAAAGTAAGAAGACATTATTAGCCGAATTTATCGCCTCTATAGTTTCTTCCCAGGTAAAAACAATGTCTTATTGTTTATATTCATCAAACTCCCATTGCGAAATTCTCGACAGCTTTATAGCAATTTCCTCCCACGAACCTCCGTTCAACGTACTTATGAACGTCTTGATTTTATTAAGCATATTGTCGAAATCGTACTCGAAAACTATTAATTTATTTTTACAAAAAAGGACATCAGTAGTTTGATGATTTTCCAAAATCCAATGAGGAGTACAAACTTCTACTGCAAATAAATCTCCACCATCCAACCCTTTTAAACCGATTTCAAGTTCCAACAAGAAATGGAATGATCTCCTATCTTCGGGAACAAAATTCCTAAAGTCAGAAATATCGGGTGAGCTGTAACTCTTTATTTCAATTTCCATAGTTCATGTTTTACCAAAATTGCCAAAATGGTTTTGCAGGAGTGATATTTAGATGTCCATTATTTGTAAATCCAGTTGAAGTAGTTGCCCTGGATTGAAAATTAGATTCAATACGCCGCCCCCGCCATTGCTTGAAATCACCTATTCTTTATGGTATGCTGATTGCAAATGTCTCAAGCCGTTAACCTCTTTTTTCAAATACCGAAAGGAGCTCTTCAATTTCACTGGACTTGCGGGGCAATGGCAATCGCATAACAGTGATTGTGAATTACAACCAACAATTAACCTATCCCTTATAGTAACCGAGAAAGGGACTACCATCGCTATATGAAACTTAAGAGTTTTTCCAAATTCAAAAATCAAAATTGAAGAATATTTTTCCCGATTCACAATTCGGTAACACGAATTGTACATACTTACACTTACGCATATACCAAATTCTGAGTTGAACTAAACATAATTTCATAAATAAATCACTGAATCTCCATCGTACATTTTTCGAGTTTACCATCAGTGAAATATATCACTATCCATGCTGAATCTGTTTCTTTCAAAGACCTTCCTTTTTTATCACACTCCGTGCACACAGTATAAACAAGAATATCTCTTGTCGCTCTGTAATCATCAGGCTTGCCAAACAACTTAATAAACCGTTTCCTCGTTGTCCCCACCAATGATCTATTTTCACAGACTGAATCCCAATACTTACATCGTAACATCAAACACCCGTTCTTATCCTTTTTCCAATCAGAAATCAATTGATCCGATAATCCATATTTAATACCTGAGTCAGCTTTCTGACTTTTTGCTTCAAGGCAAAGAAGTAATATGCAAATAATGACAAAACCTTTCATTTCGAATAGTGAATAATTCCGTTTGTCATATAATTATCATCGGAATCACCTTTCAGTGAGGAATATCCTTCCCATTGTTATAAATCTTCGCTCACACCAAAATCAAACCATTATCAATTTAACTAATATCCAAAAAATTTGTTCTGTTTATTCCTAAAAATGTTGATTATACATACGCAGCATTCCTAAATTTGTTGCTGTCTTAACAATCACTGAATCGTTCGCCTCGTAATTATCAAGTCTTCTATCCTCCCCCGAACATTCGGGGCCTTAACCCCAACCGAGAGATACTCCGCCATGCGGAGAAACCTTGACCAGCTAACTGCTTACTTACTCAACTCTAACTAAAATTAAAAGTCACATGAGCAAGGCTACTATGTTAGCTGCATTCTTGCTATTCTCTATTGCAGCATTTACACAAATCAGACAAATTACCGGAACAGTTAAAGACCAAACAGGTAATCCTGTTCCTTTTGCAACAGTCAAAGTAAAAAGTACAAATGCCGGTGTTGCCGCCGATAACGCCGGAAAATTTACCATTAGCGCAGCAGAAGGTGATACGTTAGTGGTGAGCGCAGCGAGTTTTGGAACTACTCAGGTTCCTGTTGGTCCAACCAATACAATTGACATCACACTTACTTCGGCAGATAATCTGCAGGAAGTTGTGGTGACTGCATTGGGCATAAGAAGAAATAAGAATGATCTTCCTTATGCTGCGCAGCAGGTAAAGGGTGATGAACTTGTAAAGACCAGGACCAACAATTTCGCCAACTCATTAGCTGGAAAAGTTGCCGGTCTTCAAATTAAGACCAATAACAATCTCGGCGGATCGACGAATATTATTCTTCGAGGGTATAAATCTATCACCGGAGATAACCAGGCCATGATCGTTATTGATGGAGTGCCAGTAAATAATTCAAACGTCAATAGTGCCACACAACAAAATGGCTTTGGTGGTTTCGACTATGGTAATGCAGGCGCCGACATCAATCCCGATGATGTTGAATCAGTAAACGTGTTAAAAGGTGCAGCAGCAACGGCATTATATGGTTCAAGGGCCGCAAATGGAGTTGTATTAATTACCACCAAAAAAGGAAAGAAAGGTTTAGGTGTTACCATAAATGTGGGAGGCGCAACCGGTACAATGGATAAAAGCACCTGGGTGAAATACCAACATGAATATGGAGGAGGTTATTATGATCCAGATTACTATACTTATTCTGATCCTTCAACAGGTAATCCCTATTTCCTATATTTCGATGTTGATGGTGATGGTATCGATGATCCGGTAGTTCCGACAACAGAAGATGCATCATTTGGTGCAAAGTTTGATCCGAGCCTGATGGTCTATCACTGGAATGCATTTGATCCGCGTTTATCAACTTATCATCAGAAAAAGCCATGGGTAGCGGCCGCAAATGATCCTACAACATTTTTTGAAAATCCATGGTCAACTAATTTTAGCGCTTTTGTTGACGGTGGTTCGGACCGGGGAACATTTAAACTCGGTTATACAAGAGCGGATGATAAAGGAATAATGCCAAACAGTAAGGTGACCAAAGACCTGATAAACCTGCAGGCTTCATATAATATAACCAGCAAGTTTACTGCAAGCGCTTCTATTAATTTTTCAAAAATTAAGGGTCTGGGCAGGTATGGAACCGGTTATAGTGATGCGAGAAGTTTATCCAGTCATTTCCGCGAATGGTGGCAAATGAATGTTGATCTGAAAGAACTGAAAGATGCTTATTTCCAGACAAAGGATAATATAACCTGGAATATGTCTGAGCCTCCTGAGGATCTTGGTCCGATTTATTGGGACAATCCTTACTTCATCCGATATGAAAGTTATGAAAACGATTATCGCTTCCGCACCATTGGGAATATCACGCTCAATTATAATCTAACAGATTGGTTAAGCGTGATGGGAAGAGTATCCCTTGATAGTTACGACCAATTCCAGGAAGAAAGAGATGGATATGGTTCGGTTAACCTTGCCAGTTATTCACGCTATGATCTCACATTCCGTGAATATAACTACGACCTCCTTGCCAATATGAATCGTGATCTTAGCGACAAAGTTAACCTGAAAGCACTGGTTGGCGGAAACCTTCGTCAAAATTCAGTGAATTCCATCTTTGCCGCAACGAATGGTGGACTGGTGATACCGAAGCTGTATTCGCTTTCCAATTCGGCGAACCCAATTAATGCGCCTACAGAAATTCAACAACGTGTTGAAGTGGGTGGCGTTTTTGCAGGAGCAACACTTACTTATGATGAGATGTTGATCCTTGATGCGACTGCGAGAGTTGACAAATCTTCAACACTGCCCTCCGACAACAATTCTTATTTCTATCCTTCGGTCTCTGCTGGATTCATTTTTTCAAAGCTTACTTCAAACCTAAGCTGGTTGAATTTTGGAAAGGTGAGATTGAACTACGCAGAAGTGGGAAGTCCCGCGCCATGGGATTACATTACCGACTCATATGACAAACCCACTCCATTTGGAAGTGTTCCATTATTCTCGGTTTCCAATACAAAGAAGAATGAAGAATTAAAACCAGAGCGCACCAAAAGCTATGAAGCGGGTTTAGAAGTATCTGTATTAAAAAATAAGATTGGACTCGATCTTACTTTCTATAAAACAAATACGATCGATCAGATCATTCCAGTTAGTATTTCTGCTGCAACAGGAAATACTACCAGGATCATCAATGCAGGTAATGTGGAAAATAAGGGAGTTGAAGTTACTTTAAATCTCACTCCTGTAAAGAACCAGGACTTCACCTGGCAGTTGGCACTCAATTTTGCCAAGAACAGAAATAAAGTTATCAGTTTGATTGGGGGAACACAAAATATTGTATTGGGACAGTTTCAGGGAGGTGTATCCTTAAATGCAACAGTTGGACAACCATTCGGGACACTTCGGCGATATTAATCCGGATTGGACTGGTGGTATCAACAATACGTTTACTTATAAGCGCTTTTCATTGGGATTCTTGGTTGACATCCGCCAGGGTGGTTCGCTGTTTTCAATTGACCAATGGTATGGACAGGGAACAGGATTGTATGCAATGAGCGCAGGCTTGAATGATCTTGGAAATCCTGTACGCAATTCACTTGCCGATGGAGGCGGCGTGATCTTCTCTGGCGTAACCGAAGATGGAAAAGAGAATACTCAAAGAGTTATATTAACGGGTTTGAGGGGATATGGATATAACAATTTCCCAAATAAAGGATATGTCTATGACGCGAGTATCATTCGTTTACGCGAAATGAATTTCACCTGGGCTATTCCAATGAAAGTTGTAAATAAGATGGGACCAGTGAAAGGCATTGATCTTTCTCTCTATGGAAGAAATCTCTGGATCATTCATAAGAACCTTCCTGATGCAGATCCCGAGGATGGATCAAGTTCAGGAAATATCCAGGGTTACCAGGTGGGATCCTATCCGACATACCGGATGTTTGGCTTTAACCTCAAATTCAAATTTTAAATTCAGCGACTATGAAAAAGATAATAGTATTAACTGCGGTAATGGGGATGTTTCTGATAGCGTGTAGAAAGGATATGACAGATTTGAATACAAACCCAAAAGTGCCCACAACGGTTCCAGGCAATCCGTTATTCTCAAATGCACAAAAGAACTTCTCGGATATACTGACAACACCAAACGTGAACAATAATATTTTCGAGTTTATTGTTCAGCATTGGGCTGCGACCACTTATCCGCAAGAGAGCCGTTATATTTTAAGTGAAAGAAATATTCCGCAAAACTGGTGGACGATCATCTATCGGGATGTGTTGCGTGATCTGAATGAAAGTATTCGTTTGATCACGGCAGAAACACCGATAACAGATGAGCAAAAGATCAACCAAACAAACCGGTTGGCAATTGCCAGAGTAATGTGGGTGCATGCATTCTATGTATTGGTAAGTACATTCGGCGATATTCCTTATACAGAAGCTTTAGATATTAATAAGGCAACGCCTAAATATGATGAACAGAAAACCGTTTATTATGCTTTGCTTGATAGCCTCGATATGGCAATCGACCATTTAGATGAGTCAGGTACAAGTTTCGGAAGTGCTGACTTAATCTATGGTGGAGATGTTGGCCAGTGGTTCAAATATGCGAATTCATTAAAATTAAAAATGGCAATGAATATTGCCGATGTGGATGCGGCCAAAGCAAAAACTTTAGTTGAAGAAGCGGCACCCAATGTTTTAAAATCGAATGCAGATAATGCAGTATTCCAATACACAACCACTCCTCCAAATGTGAATCCGATTTGGACAAATCTTGTGCAAAGTAATCGTAACGACTTTGTGCCAGCGAATACACTGGTAAACGCCATGAACACTGCAAATGATCCCAGACGAGAGTTTTATTTCACCACCGATCCGAATGGTGGATACTCGGGAGGGATCTATGGAAGTGGTAATACGTTCAGCAAATTTTCCCATGTATCTGAAACGGTGACTTCTCCGGATTTTCCAGCTCTAATCTTAGGATATGATGAAGTTGAGTTTTTGCTGGCAGAAGCAGTTGAAAGAGGAATGAATGTTGGTGGAACTGCTGCTGAGCATTACAACAAGGCAGTTACTGCTTCAATCCTTTATTGGGGTGGAAGTCCTGAAGATGCAAACAGCTACCTGGCGCAGCCATCCGTTAATTACAGTACGGCTGCGGGACCATGGCAAAGAAAGATCGGAACGCAGGAGTGGATCGCTTTATTTACAAGGAATTTTGATGCTTGGGTGAACTGGAGAAGATTGGATTATCCGGCATTGGTAGCACCACCATCTGCCATTACGCCTATCCCTATCCGTTATACCTATCCCTCGAATGAACAGAATCTGAATCAGACTAACTATGATGCAGCCTCAGCTTCGATTGGTGGCGATGAGGTGACGACGAAGTTGTTTTGGGACGTGCATTAGCTGATTTCTCTGTGTCCTCTGCGACTTCTCTGTGTTCTCTGCGTCGCTAAACTCTTCGAATATCAGGCTTTCTGAATTTCGCAGGCTTTTTAGCGACGCAGAGAACACAGAGAAGCCGCAGAGGGCACAGAGAATTATACTAAATACCCGAAAACATTATCATTCTTATTCAACTCCGTGTAGTTAATATTGAATTTATTCAAATTCGCGAGTAGAACATCATAATCTTCACGGCATTTCAATTCAATGCCAACAAGCGCAGGGCCCGTCTCCTTATTATGTTTTTGCATATACTCGAAGCGGGTAATATCATCATTTGGTCCAAGCACGTGATTTACGAATTCTTTCAATGCACCAGGACGTTGTGCAAAGCGAATAAGGAAATAATGTTTTAAACCTTCGTATTGGAGACTTCTTTCCTTAATCTCCTGCATCCGATCAATATCATTATTGCTACCACTAACAATGCAGACGATAGTTTTTCCTTTGATTTGATCCGCGAAATCGTCAAGTGCTGCAATTGACAACGCACCTGCAGGTTCAACTACAATTGCATCTTCGTTATATAATTTGAGAATCGTTGAGCAAACTCTTCCTTCGGGAACAAGATGCATTTGATCCAATACATCTTTACAAATAGAATAAGTAAGATCGCCTACCCTCTTCACCGCGGCGCCGTCAACAAAACGATCAATATTCTCTAATGTAACTGGTCCGCCTTTTTTGAATGCTTCAAACATAGCTGGAGCGCCCTCAGGTTCGAGACCAATGATTTTTGTTTTAGGAGAATATGTTTTAAAATAAGTTCCTACGCCAGAACCCAGACCTCCTCCACCAACGGGTAGAAATAAATAATCGATATATGCGAGCTCTTCCAATATTTCCAATCCAACAGTTCCCTGTCCTTCGATGATGCGCAGATCTTCAAAAGGAGGAATAAATGTCATTTTATTTTCCTCGGTAAATTTCTTTGCGGCAACTGCACAATCATCGAATGTATCTCCAACCAGTTTGACTTCGATATTTTCTTCGCCAAACATTTTTGTCTGCTTCACTTTTTGATTCGGCGTAATCACCGGCATGAAGACAACACCCTTTACATTCATCTTATTACATGAATACGCAAATCCCTGTGCATGATTTCCCGCACTTGCACAAACAACTCCATTTTTCAATTCAGCCGGAGTAAGACTGCTCATCATATTATATGCTCCGCGAATTTTATAAGAACGCACGACCTGAAGGTCTTCACGTTTTAAGTAAACGGAACACTGATACTTTTTGCTTAGGTGCTGGTTGTAGGTCAGCGGGGTTCTGGTCACAACTTTCTTGAGCCGCTTATAGGCAGCATCAAAATTTAGCTGGATGGATTTGGTAAGATTGCTCATTTGTTTCGAAGTGTAATTGAACCACAGAGTCACGGAGACACGGATTTATTCTTAACCTTTCAAAAAAATCTCCGTGTCTTCGTGCCTCCGTGGTTTATGTTAAGCCGTTGCGGGTTTTTTTCTTTCTTTTAAAGGCTCTTCAACTGGCTTTTGATTTTCCGGTCTAAGACTTCTAACGGTCTTACCAGCTTGCCAGAGTTCACTTTCCCTTAGATCTTTCAATTCAGCTTCCAGTTTCTCTCTGTAATCAGGTTGACTATTGGAATCAATTGAGCGTTGAGATTCTTTTCCAGCTGCAACGCTATCATAGAGTTCATTGAAGACGGGCTTTGTTACGTCGCGGAATTTTTTCCACCAATCCAATGCACCGCGCTGAGCTGTTGTTGAGCAGTTGGCATACATCCAGTCCATTCCATTCTCAGCAACCAATGGCATCAGCGATTGAGTTAACTCTTCAACTGTTTCATTAAAAGCTTCAGAAGGAGAATGTCCGCGCTGACGCAATACTTCATACTGTGCAGCGAAGATTCCCTGAATTGCACCCATCAATGTTCCTCTTTCACCAGTAAGGTCACTGTAAACTTCCTTCTTGAAATCCGTTTCAAATAAATAACCGCTGCCGATTGCAATACCAAGAGCGGCTACCCTTTCAAATGCGCGACCGGTGGCATCCTGGAAAATAGCATAGCTGCTATTCAATCCACGACCTTGAAGGAACATTCTTCTCAATGAAGTACCTGAACCTTTTGGCGCAACAAGAAATACATCCACATCTTTAGGAGGAATGATTCCTGTTTGTTGATTGTAGGTAACTCCAAAACCATGAGAGAAATAAAGCGCCTTACCTGCAGTCAAATGTTTTTTAACTGTTGGCCACAATTGAATTTGTGCCGCATCGCTAAGCAAGTAACAGATTATTGTTCCTTTTGATAATGCTTCTTCAATATCAAATAGATCTTCGCCGGGGACGAATCCATCACGGATCGCCTTCTCCCAGCTCTTAGAATTTCTGCGTTGACCAACGATAACTTTAATTCCATTATCACGCTGATTCAATGCCTGGCCAGGGCCTTGCACACCGTAGCCGATCACTGCAACGACTTCATCCTTCAACACCTCTTGTGCTTTTGCGAGTGGGAACTCTTCGCGAGTCACTACGTTTTCTTCCACTCCACCAAAATTTAACTTTGCCATGTTATAACTGTTTTTGTTGTTTGATTGACTTAATTTATTAGTAGACTCCTTGATTACATACTAAATACTTCCTCTTGCTTATTCAGAAACTCATTCTCGACTAATTCCTCTCCCGGTTCTCTATACTCGAATTCTTTTAATTTTTCATGAAATCCGTTACTGGCTTTGATAATTGCTACTCGTGCGCTGCGAACGAATTCGATTAGGCCGAATGGTTCGAGTACTTCAACCAGCTTCTCGGTTTCTTCACGATGACCACTTGTTTCGAAAATGGTGTAGTCTTTACGAATTACAACTGCTCTTGCTCCATATTCGCGAAGAAGTCTCTCAACTTTTACTTTTTCTGCGATCTCATCTGTGGGTACCTTATACAATGCCAACTCCTGCCAAATGATTTCATCAGCCGTATTGAAGTAGGCTTTTAGTACTTCCACCTGCTTTTCTATCTGTCGGCAGAGTTTGCGAACGACCTCTTCCGTTTCATTGATCACAATCGTGAAACGATGAATGCCATCCACCTCACTTGGAGATGTGTTTAAGCTTTCAATATTGATCTTTCGCCTTGAAAAAATAATTGCAATGCGGTTC
>JADMIO010909321.1_pt1 | contig 20221 bp, 16 predicted proteins | sample 8958161 | NCBI WGS metagenome assembly JADMIO01 (sample SAMN16585339, study PRJNA669376) | soil metagenome | isolation source: Crop rotation soil | place: USA: Cullars Rotation, Alabama | collected 2011 | reverse complement strand
GCCGCGACTTCAAGTCACGTGAATTCCAAGCTTCGGATCCCACTGTGCTGGAAAGCGAGCGCCCTTGCGATCAGGTCATCGATCCGGTTGGCGCCGTCGAGGAGGGAGTATTCTGAGTGACAGTGAAGGTGAACGAAGGACACGTGGTAAGATAATGCGACGCGGTTTGGTGGCGATAGCGGCCGTGCTTGGCGTGCTGTGGCTAATTTCTGCTCCCACAGCCTGTTACCTCAGTCGAGGCGCCTGGGAAGAGGCGAAGATTCTGCGTCGTCGGGAGTCGATTCCCGAGGTAATTCGCGCTCCCGGGACGCCAGTCGCCGTCCGGGAGAAGCTAAAGGTGGTTTTGGCGGCCCGTGAGTACGCAAAAGACAGCCTTAAGCTAAGAACTAAAGACAGTTTCACGACATATTCGCGCCTTGATCATGACACATTAGTGCTTGTTGTATCGGCGGCCTACCGTGATACGCTAAAGCCCTATACGTGGTGGTTCCCAATTGTCGGGACCGTTCCCTACAAAGGGTACTTCGACTTCGCCGCTGCGCAGCGCGACGCCAGAAAACTCTACGATGATGGCTTCGACGTTTACGTGCGACCGTCGGACGCGTTCAGCACACTAGGCTTCTTCAATGATCCGCTGCTCAATACCACACTGCGCGCGGATTCGTTGACGCTCGCGAACACCGTCATCCACGAGGTCACCCACAACACGTTTTATGCAGCGGGACAGGCGCCGTTCAACGAATCCTTTGCGATGTTCGTCGGTGCGCGCGGGGCGGCCGCCTTTTTCCGTTCGCGCGGACAGGAAGCAGCGGCGCGGCGCGTGGAAGCGGAGTGGGAAGACGACAAGCTGCTCGCGCGCTTCTGGTCGAGTGTGATTCATTCACTCGATTCGGCGTACGCTGCGCATCCGGAAAGCAAAGCTGCGCGCATCGCCGCGCGCGACAGTGTCTATGCCCACACGAGACTGACGCTCGTTAACCAGGTAGCGCCGCAGTTCAAAACGATCAATCCAGTTTACGCACAGCGCGTCACACTCAACAACGCCGCCTTGCTCGCGCGAAGGGTGTACGCAACCGATCTCGATGTTTTCGATCGCGTGTACGAAAAGGAAGGTCGCGACCTCAAGCGAGCGATCGGTCGGATCATCGCCCTCGCCAAGGCGGGCAAGAAGAATCCTTTCGAAGCGCTGCGAAGTTGGACAGCGAGCTCAGGTAGCCCGCACGGCTAAACCGCCTGTTCGCCGACTGTTATGTGTCGAACCAGGAAGTATTGAATGGCAGATTCCAGTGTACGACCCTACCTTATGCTTAGGTCCGCCGGCTAAGGATCCCATGAGCAGGTGCAGGTTCTTCGGCTTCGTTCTGGTTCTCACGTTGATCGCCGCGTGCGCCCCATCCTGGCGCTCACCGCGCGATAACGCTCAGGTCGGATTGATCAGCGCCGACGAAATAGCCCGCTCCGCCTCGACCAACGCTTGGGATTTGCTGCGTAGTCGCGCGAGACAGTACGAGTTCTCCGAAGATCAGTACGGCCGGCCAACCCTTGTCCGGACTCGCAGAGGCCGCAGCACCATCAACGTCGCCAGCGCGGACATACCGCTCATCATCATTGATGGTGCGCGTCTGACAGATCTTGGCGTGCTGCGTGACCTGTCGACGGAGTCGATACAGAGCGTCGAGCTGCTAAGCGGGATCGGTGGCACAGTGTCGCAAGGCACGAATGCCGGCGCGGGCGTGATCTACATTCATACCTGGGAAGCGTCGCGGAACTGACGGTCCGCGGCATCACCGACTGCGAAAAAAAACCCGCCGGTCTACTACACCGGCGGGTTTTTCGTTTCACCCCTTAAGCTTCGTTGGTCTTGCAGGCGGCAGGATCGTACTGCGGGTTGTTCTGCTCCTGCTGCGGGACCGGCGAGTTCACATCATTACCATAGTTTCCGCCTTTGAAATATGGCCCGGTCGGAAACACCGAATTCGCCGTTCTCCCATACTGCCGAATCAACCGACGCAGATCGCCCAGTCTATGTGACGTGAGGAACAGCCAGTATGCGCGTTCCTTGAACAGCTGATCGACCTGTGCCGGTGCGCCTACCTGCAGCGTTAGCGGCGGCAGCGAATTCGCAGGATAGCCGCGCAACGCGAGCAGGCTTGCGTTACTGCGCAGCGCGTTGAGGATAGTGAGAGCTCCAACCGCATCTCCACCATGCAGCGCAGCCTCGGCCTCGATCAGTCGTGCTTCGACGCCGTCGGCAACGGTAATTGAAGACGCGCGATCGGGATACTTCATCTGAATCCATTGAACCGTCGCGCCATCGAAACCGGTGTTGTCACCGCCTCTATTGGCAACGGTGTCAATTACGCGCGGATCTGCCGCAAGTCCGCGAGCCTGGACATCACCGTCTGACTGAAACGGCAAACCGTTCCCGCCTTCGACGTCCGCCTGGCCGAACCTGCCCACGCTTACGGTCAGACCCCATGTGCCGTTGTTCTGGCGCGTTGTCGTCGCCGAATGCTGATAGTTGTACTGGAACGTCGTCGGGACGCCGGCGACAGCTGCGGCCGCCGCCGCGTAGTTGCCCTGATCGAGGAGCGCGCGACCCTTTGTAACCTGAGCGAGATACTTGAACTCATCGGTCAGCGGATCTCCAGTAACGGCAAGCGCTCTGTTCGCTTTCGAGATTGCACTGTCGAGTAGAGTGTTGGTGTTCTCCGGCGGTCCGAACGTGAACGAGCCATCCTCGTTCTGAGTGCTGACCGGAACTGCGCCGCAATAGTTCTCAGCGAAGAACACGTACGTCAGACCGTTGAGCGCCAGCAGTTCCGGATAGCCGGCACTGTCGGATGCGGTCTTCGCCAGCGATTCGAAGTTCCGAACCGCCAACTCGGTTGAGGCACGCGCACGGGTCAAATCGAAGAACGTTCCGAGCAGGCTACCGTTGGTGATTTGCTGCGCGCGCTGATCGATCTCGACGCGCGTCGGATACGTTTCCGTGTTGATGAATTCATCCGCGAGCAACCCGGACAAATCCACCTGCTCCTCATCCGACACGGATTGATCACCATTGTACGCTACGCCAAAGTTTCCGATTGCGCCTGCGCGCAGCGTTGGCAGAGCGCTGATGCCCTGCAACGCGCCGGGAAGCGCCACGTCGGGATCAGTCACCTTCAGGATCTTGTCTGTATTGCACGCCACCAGGCCCACAGCGAGCCCCGCGGCTGCCAGATACGCCAGCGTTGTTCTGCGGCGTAAATCGTATTTGAGCAGCATTGATTTTGTCTCGTTGTAAGAGGTGGACATTAGAAACTCAGGCTGAGGCGGGCTGTCCACGATCGCGTCGGGGGAAGCGTCAGGAAATCGAGCGTGCTGAAATTGCCCCCCGGCGTCGAGTTGCTTTCCGGATCGAAGCCTTTGTACTTCGTCCAGGTGTGGAGGTTTCTGCCTGCGATGGTCAGCTGAGCGCCATGCCCTCCCAGCATCCGATTGAAGCTTTCCGGCGCAATGAAGGTGAATGCGAGCTCACGTAGTTTCGTGAACGCCGCATCCTCTACGTAACCGGCATCGGTTCCGAAGTTGATCGCGAGGTTGGCCGCCTGGTCGAACAGCGGCGCATTCTTGTTGAATGCTTCTTCGCAAACGCCGAAGGCGCAACGGAAGCGCCGGGTGAAGTCGAACAACCGGTACCCGCCCTTGTGATCGAACAGGGCTGAGATGCGCAACACCTTGAACAGAGTCAGATCCGGCGAAACTGAAAGCTGATTCTTCGGCAATGGATTGCCGAGGTATACATCGGTGTCGGAAACGACCAACTCGGACTCTGCGATGATGTGGTCACCGTTGTCATCGTGGAACGTGATGCTCCGGCCCCAGTAACCGCCGAGTGGATATCCGACTCGGTGCTGTTGATTGCCGAATACGATCGCCGGCACCGGATTCCCCGGGCTGATTTCGCCGAGCGTCAGCAGCTTGTTGTCGTTTGTAGACGCAGCAAGGTTGACGTTGAATTCCACTGGCTCGATATCAACGACGCGGGCATTGGCGACGTATTCCCAACCCTTGTTACTCACTGAGCCAAGATTCTTGAACTGGGTGGTGGTCAATCCGAGCGTCGGAGCCAGCGGGACCGCGATCAAGAGATCATCCGTGCGCTTGTTGTAGTGGGTGACCTGCACTCCAAGGCGCTCACCGAAGAAACCGGCATCGAAACCGAGCTCGGTTTCTTTTGACCGTTCGGGGCGAAGATCGATATTACCGGTGCCACCTACCGTGATTCCCGGAACGTCGGTTGAATTGACAGTGACGGTCTGGGCGTTGAAGTACGTGATTGCATCACGGAAATTCGGTTTCTGACCCGAGCGCCCATTCGCCGCGCGCAGTCTCAGCGAGCTGAACCACGGATTCTTCGGGAAGAACGGCTCCTGATCAACGACCCACGACAGCGTGAACGACGGGTAATTGATACTCCCGAAGTCCTGGCCGAACGCGCTGTTCTTGTCGTTCCGCAGCGCAGCGCTGAAGAAGATCCGGTCCTGGAACGCCAGATCTTCTCTGATTAATCCACTGACGGTCTTGTTGTCGGTATTGGTTTCACCGACCTGGAACCGCGCCGTCGCTCCTTGCAGCGAGCCCGTGCCACCCAGTAGAACTGCGCCTTCAGCGCGCGTCCCGCGCACCAGCTCCTTGCTGAAAAGGCCACTTACCTTCGTGGTCGACTTCAAACTCGGGAACGGATTGAACGCCGCCGAGAGCGTGCCGTTCGCTGTGTAGTTGTAAATGGAATACGGGTTGGAGTCGCGCAGGCCCTCCGGCAAATCACCAAAGAATACGGAGTTTGGCGGCACCAACTGGTTGTCGTAGCGATTTAAATAATCGAGACCGGCGACGCCCGTGGCGGTCAGCCAGGACAGCGGCTGATACGAAGTATTGATCGAGTTTTCGAAACGCTGGACATCCTGCCGAGTGTTGATGGCAAAGATTTCCTGTGGTGTCTGGCCGGCGAGGTAGCCGTGCGCTACGGGGTCGTCTTCCGTCCCGCCCAACAATCCGCCGGGAAGAATTCCAAGAATGTTGTTGTCGTTCTGCGGCAGGCGCAGGTGATCGGCGAGGTAGGACGTTCCGAGCTGCACGTTCCAGTTGTCACGCAATTGTACGGAGAGATTGGCCCGCCCGCCTGCGCGGTTCTCCGTGTTGATCTCAAAAACGCCTTGCTGCCGGTCGTAATTCCCCGACAGATAGTAAGTGATGGCGTCGTTGCCGCCGGTGACACTCCCACCATAGGCGCCGCGACGGCCCGTAATGAACGGGCTGTACGCAACAAGTGGATTGAACGAAGTCGGTGAACCCGTCGGTGTGCAGAGACCCAGTGTCTGACTATCGAGATCGCAGAAACCGGTGGGATTCCCATTTGGCCGTACGCCGGTTTGCGCGAAATTCGCCGGATACGCGGTGACGTCTTTGATGCGACCACCTTCGGCGTAGACGTTCCACTGTGGCTTGCCTGACCGGCCACGTTTGGTGGTGATCTGGAGCACTCCGTTCGCGGCGGCCGTGCCGTACTGCGCGGCTGCGGCGGGACCTTTTAACACCTCTATCTTTTCAATGTCCTCAGGGTTGATGTCGTTGAAACGTGAGGGGACTTGTCCCCCGACATCGAGCGTGTTTGCGCCGGTCGTGTTATCGATGCCGACGCTGTTGTTGAATTTGATACCGTCGACGATGATCAGCGGCTCATTGCCGAGCGAGATCGAGTTGGCTCCTCGAATGCGGATGCGAGATCCCCCGCCGATGGTGCCTCCAGCTTGCTCGACGTCGACGCTGGCCACTTTGCCGGCGAGGAGCTGGCTTGCCGACTGTGCACTGGCCACCTCTTCGACCTTCGGAGTAAGCGTCGCCACCGCGGAACCAATCTCGACCTTGCGCTCTGCTTCGCCGGTGGCAGTCGTCACGACTTCCTGCAAGCTTATCGCGGCCTGACTCAGCGCGAAGGAAACGTCGGCGGTACCTCCGTCGGTGACGGTCACCGTTTGCGTCGCACCCTGGTAGCCGAGTCGCAGCGCGCGAACCTGATACGTCCCTGGGCGCAAACCTGCGACTCGGAACCGCCCATCGTCACCCGCGACAGTTCCTCGCGTGGTGCCCACGATCTGAATCTGAGCTTGCGGTATGGGAACGCGCGCAGACGCGTCCATCACAACGCCGGTGATTGTTCCCGATCCCTGGGAACGCGCGGGAATCGCCGATACCGTTAGTAAAGCAACGGCGATCGCGGCGATGCGCGCAAAACGTCTAACCAGCCCATCGTACATACTTCCTCCATTACTGCCTCGCAGACAGTGAAGATCGCGTCGACTTGCCGAAGTGCAGCCGACGCCCTAAGCGGCGCGGAGGTACGCACCGAGGAAGGCGGAGAAGTGTTTGCCGGTTGGCGAGCGCTGGAGGAACTTTTCTTGTAGCGAAGATTCTGCCTCCCGCTGCCCGGATAACGGTTGCAAGCGGGTCTGGCGGCAGAGCGCCAAACCACCCACGCTCGCGCGTCGATGACGCAGCGGAGCGTATGCGGCTGGTCCCAGCCTTCGAATTACGAAGAGGTAGCAGACCCGCTGTTGCGCTTTGCAGTCTAGGCAATCTGCGGTCATCGTCAAGACCGGACCTCGACGAGCAGGCCTGAACCCGGGGTAAAAGACGTTCAGCGGACGGCGAGCGGCGATCTGATTCCCTGCGTGAGTCGCGCCACCCCCTGCTTCGCGAAACTATCTCGTTGGGCGTTACCCGAATCTGCCGCGCAACAATGCTCTAAGATCCATCAGCGGAGCTTTCCTCGGCTCGTCCTGCGGAGGCCTCGCGTCATCGCCGCTAATTGCCACGCGCTGCATTTTGTCGCGTACGCCGCGATCGATGAATCGACACAGTTGGTCGATCGAGTATTCGCCGCCACGGCGAGATGAGTACGCGTTGAGCGGGTAAGCCACGCTCAAATAGTTGCGCGCTCTAGTCAGAGCGACGTACATGAGACGACGCTCCTCCTCGGTTTCCTCTTCGCTATTGAGACACCGCGCGGAAGGGAACCAGCCATCGACTGCCCAGATCACGAACACCGCATCCCACTCTTTACCCTTCGCCGAGTGCGCGGTGCTGAGGACCAGAGCATCGTCTTCGTCCTTCGTCCCGCCCGGGAGATCCTGAGTTGCCTGCGGAGGCTCGAGCGCCAGTGCGGACAGGAACGACGCACGATCGGGATAACCGGCAGCGATCACCTGTAGCTGATCGAGATCTGCCAGCCGCGGCTCGACACGGTCGTACCGCTCCCGCAGGATGCTGTCGTACAGCAAGCGGACGCGAGTGATGTCTGCGGCTACCTGTGCGCGATCCAGGACCGGAGCTGTGCGCAGACCGTCGAGCAGCTCGACGAGCGCGGTGTGCGCGACCCGCGCACGCGGCGGCGGCTTGTAACGACCGAATGCGTTCGATTCCCACGCGGCGGCAGCCATCGTTTCGATCGCGGCGCGCGCGGTCGCGTCGCCGATGCCCGGCAACAGCAGCAGAATCCGATACCAGCTCACTTCATCGCGCGGATTCTCGAGGATTCTCAGGAAAGCGAGAACGTCCTTGACGTGCGCCGCCTCGAGAAACTTGAGACCTCCCCATTTTTCGAATGGAATCTTCCGATTGGTGAGCTCGATCTCGAGATCAGCCGACATGTAGCCGGCACGGAACAGCACGGCGATGTGATTGAGCGGCGTTCCTTCCTCGTGCAGCTCGAGAATCCGATCGACCACGAATTGGGTCTGCTGCTGCTCGTCGCGCGCGGCGACGAGCCACGGCAGCTCGCCTCCCGTCCGCACGGTGAAGAGATTCTTGGTGAATCGCTCCGCCGCCCGCGATATCAGAGTATTGGTGACGTTCAGAATCGGCTGGGTCGATCGATAGTTCTGCTCGAGCGCGACAACCGTTGCTCCCGGAAACTGCTTCGGGAAGTCCAGAATGTTCCTGAAGTTTGCGCCGCGAAAGGAATAAATGCTCTGCGCGTCGTCACCGACGACGGTGATGTTGCTGTGCGTCTTGCACATGCCCCTTAGAATTCGCGCCTGCAGCACATTGGTGTCCTGGTATTCATCGACGAGCACGTGGTCGTAGAGGCCAGCGATCTTGCTCCCGAGCTCTGGCGACGCTTCGAGCATCAACGCCCAGAACAACAACAGATCGTCGTAGTCGACGAGATTGCGCTCGGTCTTACGACGCGTATAGTCGGCGTAAATCTTTCCGAAGTCCTCGAGATAATCGACGAACTGCGGGTAGGAATCGCGGACGATGTCTTCGACTGACACGCCGGTGTTGATGTGCCGCGAGTAGACGTACTGCAGCGTCTCCTTTTTGGGGAATCGCTTGCCTTTTGAAGCGTAGCCGAGCTGAGCGCGAGAGAGCTGCATCAGATCCTCTGAATCGCCCTGATCCATGATGGTAAAATCTTTGGGCAATCCAGCCGCCTGGCCGTAGCGGCGCAGCAATCGATGCGATGTTGCGTGAAACGTTCCGCCGTGCACTCGCTTGCTGTTGCTCCCTACCAATCGCTCGGCGCGCGACAACATCTCCTGTGCTGCGCGGCGGGTGAAGGTGAGCAGAAGGATGCGGTCGGCGGGCACGCCGCGCTCCAACAGATGTGCGACACGGTAGACGAGTGTGCGCGTCTTCCCGGTGCCGGCGCCGGCAATGATCAAGAGCGGCCCATCGCCATGCGTTGCAGCCGCTGCCTGCTGCGGGTTTAGCTCAGCGGCGAAATCACGCGGCGTTCCGCCCGTCGAATCAGCGATTGGACGGGGTGGATAAACCTTGAGGGTATCCATCAGGCTACGGTTTCGAAGAGCGCCGCGCGGGAAGTAACTACTGCGGTGAGGTCGAAGGCTTCGGCGAACTTGGCGGAGACGCGATCGCGAACGTCCTGCTGCGCGACGTCCTCGAGGCCGAGCTCGCGCGCGATGGAGGTCATGACGACACCGTCGATGCCACAGGGCACGATGAGGTCGAAATAGGAAAGATCAGTGGTGACGTTGAGCGCGAAGCCGTGCCAGGTGACCCACTCGCGAGCGTGGACACCGATCGAGGCGATCTTGCGACCGCGAGTCCAGACGCCGGTGAATGCGGTGTTGCGCTCACCCGGAATTCCGTAATCAGCAAGCGTATTGATCAACGCCTCTTCGATTTTGCGCAGATACCAGTGCAGGTCCTGTCGATGCCGCTTGAGATCGACGATCGGGTAACCCACGAGCTGGCCCGGACCGTGGAAGGTGACATCGCCGCCCCGCTCGACCTCGAACAGCTCGACTCCTTTGCTCTGCAGAAACTCCGGCGAGGAAACGAGGTTCTTCTCTTTACTGCCGCGGCCCAAGGTGACGACGGGCGGGTGCTCGACGAGCAGGAGCACGTCCTGCGGGATGGCGCCCGAAATTCGGTCTCGCGCGATGCTGCGTTGAAGCTCCAGCGCCTCGCTGTAGGGCAGGCGACCGAGCGTCACCGTCCATAGTTCTCTCTCAGCCAACGCGCATCACCGAGATCACGCGTCCAGCACCATTCCCATTGAATCGAGGACGGCTTGATCTATCGCCTCGGAAAGTGTCGGATGCGCGTGGATCGCGAGCGCTACTTCCTCGACCGTGAACTCGTTCTCACGTGCCACCGCGAGCTCATGGATGATCTCGGTGGCGTGCGAACCGATGATGTGCGCGCCGAGAATTTCTCCGTACTTGGCATCGCGAATGACTTTGACGAAGCCTTCAGTCTCACCGGCGGTCCGTGCGCGGCCGTTAGCCATGAAGGGGAACTTGCCGACCTTGTAGTCGATTTTCTTTTCTTTGACCTGTGCTTCGGTCATGCCGATCGATGCGACCTCCGGGTGGCAGTACGTCGCGCTCGGGATGTTGCCGTAGTTCACCGGATGCACGTGCTTTTGACCAGCGAGGTATTCGGCGAAGACGACGCCCTCGCGCATCCCCTTGTGCGCCAGCATCGGCGGACCGGCCACGTCACCGATGGCGTAAATGCCTTTAACGGAAGTCTCCATGCGCTCGTTGATCTTGATGAAGCCACGCTCGGTCATCTGGATCCCTGCTTCCTTGATTCCGATGTCCTCAATGTTTGGTGCGCGGCCCGCCGCGACAAGGACTTTTTCTACCTCGAGGGGTTGTTTCTTTCCGCCGACTTCGACGTTCATGGTGACGGAGTTCTTGCCGACCTTGACGTCGCTGATCTTGGCGCCCGAGAGCACGTCGATTTTCCGCTTCTTGAAGCTACGCGTGAGCTCGGTGCTACAATCCGCATCCTCGAGCGGGAGAATGCCGGGCAGTACTTCGATCAGCGTCACCTGAGTGCCGAACGCGGTGAAGACGTCGGCGAACTCGCAGCCAACGGCGCCGGCACCGACGATTGCCATCGTCTTGGGCGCTGATTCGAGGATGAGCGCTTCGTCGGAAGAGATGACCGTCGTCTTGTTGAGCTCGAGGCCGGCTTGCGGTAGCCCTTTCACGCGTGAGCCGGTGGAGACGACGACAGCTTTCTTGGCGTCGTGCTTTTCTTCTTTGCCGTCGCTCTTGACGGTGACCGCGTTCTTGCCTGAAAGGCGAGCGGTTCCCTTGATCCAAGTGATCTTGTTTTTCTTGAAGAGGTACTCGACTCCCTTTGAGTTCTGAGTACTCACGGCGCGGGAGCGCTTCATCGCGACGCCATAGTCCAGCTTCACGTCGCCGACCGTGACGCCGAAATCCTTGGCGTGGGAAACTTTGGTGGCGAGCGATGCGGACTCGAGCAGCGCCTTCGCCGGTATGCAGCCCCAGAGAACGCAGGTTCCGCCAAGCCCTTCACGTTCCACTACCGCTACCGACATTCCGAGCTGAGCGCAGCGGATTGCGCCGATGTAACCGGCGGGACCGCCGCCTATGAAAATCACGTCGTAAGAAGCCATTTATTCGATCGGGTGTGAGTGCGGGTTAAATCTAGCTGCTGCGTAAAGGGCGGATTGAGACGCGCCTACGTCGTCCAGAAGGTCAGGTAGAACAGAACCGTGTGATACGCGATGATGGTGAGCACGACCGCGAACGACAGAAGGACCGCGCTCAACGCCGCCCGTGTGCGTGAGGTCTGATATGCGCGCCGAAGGCCGAGATATGTGTAGGTCAGCAGGCCGATGCCAAGCACGGTATCGATGGCGAGCTCTCCACCCAGCATCCGAAATCCTTTCACCCCAGGAAAAGTCCATGTCAACCCAAACACGATGGGGAAGAGAATTCCCAGAATGACGACAGCCAGGTAAGCGAGCAGAAATGCATACACCTGCACCGAGAAAACGAGGTGCTCGGCGTAGGTTCTGCCCGTCCCCATGAACACCAGCGACATGACCAGCGCCAAGACGGGTACCGCAACGATCAAGATGCTCTTTTTCTGGTGCTGCAGATTTTCGTCGAACCGCGCGGCATAGACTGATTGAGTCTGGCCGGTTGACTTCAGGTGGTCCTGAACCATCGCGGAATACCGAGGAATGGACACGTACTGCGCGTACTTGTAGCCGAACAGACCTGTGTGCGGCTGGATGAAAAAGAAAACAATGTTGATGATGATGAAGAGGCTAAGCGGTTTGGTGTACCTTGAGCGACCGCCCTCGAAGTAAGCTCTCGATAGCTCTCCCGGTTTCGTGAACAACACCTTGAGAGTGCGCACGAAACGCGTGTCAAAATGGGTGAGTCCGTCGAGAACCTCCTCAAATAGATGAGCAATCGAATAGTCGTGCTGCGCAAATTTCTTTTCACCGCACTGAGAGCAGTAGGGTCCAGTCAGCCGCGCGCCGCAATTCCCACAGGCGCCTAACGAAAACGCCCCAGATTCCGATCCCGGAATTTGGGGCGCATCAGGCTGCGGCCGGGTGGCTGCCACCTCGTCTAAATCAGCAGCGAAAGCGGATTCTCGATGTAGCGCCTGACCGTTTGCAGGAATTTCGCTCCGGTGGCGCCATCGATGACGCGGTGGTCGCAGCTCATGGTGACTCGCATCCGCGAGCGTATCTCGAGCTGGCCGTCGACGACGACTGGTTTTTCCTCAACCCCGCCGATGGCGAGAATTGCCGCTTCCGGTGGATTTATGATCGCCGTGAATTGGTCAATGCCGAACATGCCAAGGTTGGAGACGGAAAACGTCGAGCCGGTGTACTCCTCCGGCAACAGCTTCCGCTCTCTGGCGCGCTTCGCAAGATCGTGAGCCTTTGCAGATATGTCCCACAGCGTCATGCGATCGGCATCGAACAACACCGGCGTGATCAGGCCGTCTTCGACCGCAACCGCCATCGCGACGTGCACCCGATTGAACTGGCGAATCGCATCGTTCAGCCAGTGCGCGTTCACTTCCGGGTGTTCGGTCAGAGCGAGCGCGACAGCTTTGATCACTATGTCGTTGAACGACGCCTTGTAGTTCTCACCCATGTCCTTCAGCTGATTGCGCATTTCACCAGCGCGCGTAGCGTCGAATTCAGCGGTGAGGAAAAACGTCGGGATTGGTCCGTTCGATTCAGAAAGCCGCCGCGCGATCGTTTTCCTGATCTGGGTGAGCGGCACGTCCTTGTAGTCGCCTTCGCGCGCCAGTCTCTCGGCGGCAGCCGATCTACCGGCTCCGATTCCAGCCGGCGCCGCGCCCGCGCGCGCGTTCTCGATGTCGCGCCTGACGATCCTGCCACCAGGCCCAGTGCCCTGAACGGCGCCGAGCTGAATTCCTCTCTCGCTCGCGAGCCTGCGAGCCAAAGGTGACGAGCGTTGGCGGCCCGCGCCGTCGGTCTTCGAGGCGCCGTTTCCACGTGGCGCGCCTGGTGTTGCAGGAGGACGCGGGGGGAGAGGACGAGTAGCTGGCGGCGGCGGCGGTGCTGGTGCACGCGCAGCCGTTTTTTGCTGCGGTGGCGTCGATGCTTCGCCTTGCGATTGCGCCGGATTCTGCGGAACGGCGGGTTTGCCAGCGGTCTCGCGCGTATCGGCAACGGTCTTGTTCGGCGCCGCGCTCTGTCCGGCTTGCGCCTGCTGTGACGCCTGCGCCGGCGCTGCAGCACCACCGCCGCTGGATGCGACGATCGAGTCGATGTTTTCGTCGGCGTTCGCGATCACGGCCAACAACGTACCGACCGGAGATGCGTCGCCTTCGTTCGCCAGTCGCTTACGCAGCACACCGTCCCCGCGCGCGACGAGCTCCATCACGGCCTTGTCAGTCTCGACTTCGGCGAGGACATCGCCTGCCTTGACCTGATCGCCCTCGTTCTTGTTCCATTTGACGAGGCGGCCTTCCTCCATCGTCGGCGACAGCGCCTCCATCACTACTTTCGTTGCCATGTCGGATCAGTCGAGGTACATGACTTTCTTGATCGCCGCGACCGTCTTGCCGGCGTCTGGCTTGGCCGCTCTCTCAAGATTCTTGGCGTAGGGCATCGGCACTTCTTCCTGATGAACACGCAGGACCGGAGCGTCGAGATCGTCGAAGCATTCCCGCTGGATGAAATCGACGACCTGCGAGCCCATGCCGCAGATCTCCCAGCCTTCTTCGAGCACCACGGCGCGATTGGTTTTCTGCACCGATTTCGAGATCGCCTCGACGTCGATCGGGCGCACAGTGCGCAGATCGACGACGTCGATGTTGATTCCTTCCTTGGCCAGATCGTCAGCAACACGCATCGCGACCAGCACCATCTTGCCGTGCGTGATCAACGAGCAGTGATCACCCTCGCGCTTCAGCTCGGCGACGCCGATCGGGATGAGATAATCTTCCTCGGGAACTTCGCCCTTGGTGTTGTAGAGCATTTCGCCTTCGAGGAAAACCACCGGGTTGTCGTCTCGAATGGCCGATTTGAGCAGGCCTTTCGCATCCGCCGGCGTACCGGGCGTCAATACCTTAAGTCCGGGAATGTGAGCGAGCCAACTTTCCCACGCTTGCGAGTGTTGCGCCGCAAGCTGAAGCGCGGCGCCGTTGGGGCCACGAAACACCATCGGCATCTTAAACTGCCCGCCGGACATATAGAGCGTTTTCGCCGCGACGTTCACGACTTCGTCGATCGCGAGCAGCGCGAAGTTCCACGTCATGAACTCGACGATCGGGCGCAGCCCTACCATCGCCGCGCCAACGCCTACGCCTGCGAATCCAAGCTCGGTGATCGGCGTGTCGACGATGCGCATCGGACCGAACTCGTCGAGCAAGCCTTTCGACACTTTATAGGCGCCGTTGTACTGGGCGACTTCTTCGCCCATTAAAAAGACGCGATCATCGCGCTGCAGCTCTTCGCGCAGCGCCTGCGTCAATGCGTCACGATAAGTCAGTACAGCCATTATGAAGTCGTATCCGAGTAGACGTCGGTGTAAAGCTGATCGAGCGGCGGCTCCGGACTGGCGTCGGCAAAATCCCAGGCGTCCTGAGCGATCGCCTTCGCCTCGTCATCCATCTTGTGCATCTCGCCTTCGGTGAGCTCGCCGGCCTCGTACATCCGGTTGTGGAGAACGAGAATCGGATCGCGCTTCATGTTCTCCTCGAGCTCTTCCTTGCTTCGGTAGGTGCCGCTCACCGCGTCGGACATCGAGTGGCCCATGAAGCGATAGGTCTTCATCTCTATCAGCGTGGGACGCTTCTCCTTCCGAGCGCGCTCGATCGCGCGCTCCATGGTATCTCGAACGGCAAATACGTCCTGCGCGTCGACTGTCTCTCCATCCATGCGATAACCCTGAGCACGCACGACGACGTCCTCGTTGGCGGTCGAGCGCGAGATCGCCGTACCCATGCCGTACCGATTGTTCTCGATGATGAAAATGACGGGCAAGTTCCAGAGTGACGCGAGGTTGAGCGCTTCATGAAACGCGCCGATGTTCACCGCCGCCTCACCGAAGAAGCAGACGCAGACCTGATTGCCGCGACGATACTTGATCGCGAAGCCGACGCCGGCTGCGATCGGGATATGTCCGCCAACGATCCCGTGCCCACCGAGGAAATTCGTTTCCGCGTCGAACAGGTGCATCGAGCCGCCTTTGCCGTGCGAGCAACCAGCTTCGCGTCCGAACAGCTCGGCCATGATTGCGCGCGGACTGATTCCGCGGGCCAGTGCCTGTCCGTGATCGCGATAAGCAGTGATCACGTAATCGTCGGGACGAATCATCGACATCACACCTGTCGAGATCGCTTCCTGTCCGATGTAGAGGTGGCAGAATCCGCCGATCTTGCCGAGCGCGTATGCTTCGGCGCACTTCTCCTCGAAGCGGCGCTGCACCAGCATCGAATGCAGCAGCTCGCGTCTGAGCTCGGGCGTCGTTCCACCCAAATCATCGTGTGGCTGGCCGTCGGCGCCGTTGCTACTCGCCTTGCCCTTATCCTTGGCCGCTGCCTTCGGCGCGGCGCGCTTGGTCTCAGTGCTCATACGCCAGCCGCCTGCACCTGCTCCCAGGCATGGTAGCTCGAGCGAACGAGGGGCCCTGATTCAACGTGACGGAATCCCATCTCCATTCCAATCTCGTACAGCTCCCTGAATTCCTGCGGTGTGTAGTATCGATCGAGTGTGATGTGCTGGTCCGAAGGTCTGAGGTACTGACCGAGGGTGAGAATGTCGACGTCGACATCGCGCAGATCGCGCATGACAGCAACCACTTCTTCCTTCGTTTCGCCCATGCCAAGGATCAAACCAGTCTTGGTAGGAATCTCTGGTGCGATGCGTTTAGCGAAGCGGAAGATTTCCATCACTCTCGGGTAGCGGCCGCCTGGTCTGGCTTTCTTGTAAAGGCGGGGCACGGTCTCGGTGTTGTGGTTGTAGATCTCCGGTTCAGCTTCAAGAACAGTGCGAATGCTTTCTTCGTTGCCCTGAAAATCCGGAACCAGGACTTCGACCGAGCAGCCGGGCACCTTTTCGTGGATCTGGCGGATGGTCTCAGCGAAGACCCAGGCGCCGAAATCCGGCAAATCATCGCGATCGACCGACGTGATCACCGCGTGCTGCAGATTCATGTCGGCAATCGCTTTAGCGACCCGATAAGGCTCCGCGATGTCGTACTTGGGCGGACGACCGTGAGCGACGGCGCAGTAGGCGCAGTTTCTGGTGCAGACGTCGCCGAGGATCATGAAAGTGGCGGTGCCGTGCTCCCAGCATTCGCCGACGTTGGGGCAATGCGCTTCCTCGCAAACCGAATGCAGGTCGAGCTCGCGCATCATCTGCTTGAGGCGCAGATAGTTCGGTCCGCCCGGGGCTTTGACCTTGAGCCACGACGGTTTCCGCTCGGGGAGCGGCTCGGCGCGGTGACGCCCCATTATCTGGTAAAGAGTGTCTGGCATTTTTTGGAGCTGACGGGGAGGAGATGATCCGTCGAGCTTAGGGAATCTACATTAAAAGCGGTCGGGGCGAAATTGAGCCAGATCGTGGCTAAGTGGTGATGCTATCACGAGATCGGCGATTATATCCCCCGTCAGGGGGGCCATCAGTACGCCGTTCCGCGAGTGACCACACGCGTAAAGTAGTGACGGGTACTCCGGATCGGCGCCAATCAACGGCAGCATGTCGGGAGTAACTGGGCGCAGACCGGCCCACGCGCGGACGTCCTGCGATGATTCCAGGACGGGACAAATCTCCTCCGCCGCGGCTCGAACCTTCTTGATCCCGGCGGTCGAAGTGTCGGCGTCGAAGCCGACGTCTTCCATCGTGCTGCCGCCGATCAGCGCGTCAGTCCGCGGAACCACGTAGCCGCGCGGGCCATATGCGACGTGGCGAAGCGGCGTTGAGGGATACGAGACCAGCTGGCCGCGCGCCGGCTTGACCGCGCGCGCGAAACGTGCGCCGGCGATTTTTCCGACCCACGCTCCCGCAGCGAGGACCACACGCTCGGCAGTTAGGTGCGATTTGTCTTCGAGGATTAGTTCGCAGGAATCTGCGCGCGGCAAAACCTTGGTGGCCGCTGATTCGACGCGAGCGATCCGCTGATTCTTCGCGGTGAGTTTCTTCAGCGCCTCGAGGAGGATTGTATTGTCGACGGCTCCATCGCCGACGTTGAACATTGCGCCGAGCGCGTGACTGAGCGATGGCTCGAGTCGGTGCAGCTCGGCCGCTTCCATCCATTGCGCCGATGTGGGTGCGGTTTTCTTGAGACCCTTGATGCCCTTTTCCGTGATGGCGACCTGGAGAATGCCGCGTCGATTGAGCGGCACTCTGACGCCGGTTTTCTCGGCGAGGTATTCGACGTAGGCGGGGTAGCGATCGCGTGCGGCAACAGCGAAATCGTGGGCGGCGCCGGTGGCCTGCTCGACCGACGGCGCCAGCATCCCCGCGGCGGCAGGCGAGGCTTCGCCCGGCCTGGAAGTACTGATAACGGTGCAGCTTACGCCGCGCTCAGCCAGTGCAGCTGCGGTGGCGAGACCGATCAAACCGCCGCCGACGACGATGACTTCCTCGGTCAGCGCGCCACCTCGTCCGTTTTCCTCTCGTGAAACCGGCGGGAAAGGTATATCGTAGTAAACACAGTCACAGTATCGGAGAACATCATGTTGCGCGCCATTTTCATGATCGGCCTATTCGCCATGCTGGGCCTCTTCGCCGTGGGCATGGTGTTCAAGCTATTCGGCGGGTTGGTTGGGCTCACCTTCTGGCTGGTCGCCCTTGCGATCAAGGTAGTTATTGTCGGCGGACTGCTGTACTTCGGAATCCGCATTCTTTCGCCGGGTACGGCTGCACGGCTCCGCGAGAAATTCTCCGGAACCAGATTGACTCGCTACTAAGAGCTTCGGGAAAAGGAAGGGCCGAGCGTTCGCTCGGCCCTTTTTGTTTGGAGGAACTACCTCGCTTTTCGCTTTTCGCTGCACGCTGTTAGCTGTCCGCTGCGTTCGACGGGACAAACCTCCGTCGCATTCTTGTTCACAACCCGCTTTTCCTTAGAACGGTCGCGAGCTGTCCCGTCGCAGGCAGCGACCAGCTAACAGCGTGCAGCTATCAGCGAAAAGCGAGGTAGTTCGCTTCTAAGGTCCGCAGTCCGCAATCAAGCGTCAAGCGCCTCGGCAATCCCCCAAGCCAGTAAAGGCACCATGATCTCGTGGTGGCCGGTTATCTCGTACCCCTTGCCGCTGAACTGCGTCGGACGCTGAACGACGTTTACGCGTGGCCGGTAGTGGCGCTGCATATCGAGATCGCAGGTGACGAAGTTGGTGGGTTTGCCGCCGTTCAGGTTGCGGGCGATGGTGAGCGCTTTGAGAAAGACTTCGGGCATTATCACGGCGCTGCCGAGATTTAGAACGACACCGCCATCATGAAGCTTGGGGATTGATGCCGCCAAGCGGCGGAAATCGCGGTGGCTGGTGTCTCCGATCGCCGCGCCGCTCGCCGCTGGATGCTGGTGTATGATCTCGGCGCCGAGCGCGGCGTGCACGGTGCAGGGAATGCCGAGCTCGTAGGCTGCGAGGAGAACGGAGAGCTCGGGATTAGAGAGATCAGAATCCTTGAGAGCGCGCGCGAGCGATTCGCCCATTCCCCATTCCTGCTTCATGCCGGTGGTGAAGGCTTCGTTCATGCCGCGTCCAGTCTCATCCGCCATGCCGAAGGTACCGTCGACGAGACCGCGCGCAACATCTTCCGACGTCGCGCCAAATCGCGCGATCTCGTAGTCGTGGATTGCCGCCGAGCCGTTCATCGCCAAGTGCGTAATAACACCGCGCTTCATCAGATCGATCAGCAGTGGCGCCAAACCTGTCTTAACGACGTGGCCGCCGAGCATGACGACTACGGCGCGCTGTCGTTGGGCAGCGTTTGCGATCGCGTCGATCACCTTCAGGAAATCGCGCGCGACGAGAACGTCGGGCAGTGATTTCAGGAACGCGGCGAAGCTGCGATCCTTGCCGGGTGGGGAAGCGAATTCGCGCGCGGCGACTTTGTTCGGTCGCCGCTCAATGGGAATGGTCCTGACCTTGGAAAGATCTGCTTCCTCGGTCTTACCGCGGGAGTCGCGGGACTTGCGCTTACCGCCTAGGGATTCGGCGATGGGACGTAAGACTTGAGATAGAGATTCAGTGAGCCAAAGGAAAGCGCTGACTTCAGCTGCAGCATGATATGACGATCGTCGTCACTCAGCCAGACTTCGGCGTGCCCATTCTCGGAAAAAATTCCTTTTGTCTTGATTACGGGCTGAACGACGATCGCGTCGAACGTCCCCGCCGGCACCTTCACGCGCTCCTTACGCAGGACTCTGATTCGAACTGGATTGCGGTCAGGACGGAAGTAGCGATTGAAATCGTAGGTTTTGCCGACTTCCAGCGGAATCGTGCGCAGAAAATACAGGAACGAGCCGTCGTCCAGAGGCTGGCTGACTGATGGCTCCTCTTTCTCCGGCTTCTTCGACGTCTGAATGAAGATCGAGCGCTCCGGGTAGATCTCGAAGTGACGCTCGGTCTGTTTGCCGCCCTCTTCGAGCTCCTGAACGAAGCGCAGCGATGACAGTGACTCCGCGTCCATCCAACTCTCGTATACGTCATTGACGCGATACATGAAGTTGCCGCCGCGAACGTAGAACGCTGTATGCCAGGCAGGGCGACCGCGCAGGTTGTCGAGTCCGACGACTTCCATGTGGGCGTTACCAACTCTGACGAAGCCGAATTTGACGTCGTACTCGAGACGCTCGCCGACGCCGAAGGGCACCTTCGCGTGACGAACCGAAGTGTTCGATGCGGTCTGAGCAGTCTGACCAAAAGCGGTGGTTGCCGAGATCAACAGGATAAGTGCTGAGCGCATTGATATAGAGACAGATTTGGAAAGCAATTTCATTGGTTGAGTCACGCCGCGCCTCCGGGTGCAGCGGCGAGAGAACGCGCACGCCTGCTGAAGCGGAATAGCGACAGTGCATCGGCAACAGGACGAATTCGTGTTGGCCGCTGACGGACATCGTAGCGTGGTGCAAGATCGACGTTCTCGACACGACGCGCGAAACGCCGAGCCTTGAGCAGCAGTTCCATGTTTGCCGCCCATCCGGTACTCGTGATGACTGGCTGATCGCCAATTGCCTTCAGCATCTCACGCAGCACCGAGATGCGGTACAGACGGTAAGTCGTGAACGGATCTTCGGCGTCGGTCCGCGGCACCGTGCGTTGAATCCAGTCTGCAAAACGGCGCAGGCGGCGGACCGCCGGCGGTGCGCCGTTGAGCTCCTGCTTCGCGGCGACGATGTCGGCCCCGCCTTCGAATCGCTTGACCAGCTCCGGGATG
>JADMIO011456554.1_pt1 | contig 20225 bp, 25 predicted proteins | sample 8958161 | NCBI WGS metagenome assembly JADMIO01 (sample SAMN16585339, study PRJNA669376) | soil metagenome | isolation source: Crop rotation soil | place: USA: Cullars Rotation, Alabama | collected 2011 | reverse complement strand
CGACAACTTGTCCACGTGGAATTCTAAGCTTAGGATCCCAATGTGCTGGAAAGTGTTTAGGCTTGATCCTAGTATCTCGGCGGAGGTGGCTACAACTTTTATCAACAGCTCCACCCACTGTTCGGCATGTTTTGAAATCTGGCTTCCTGGATGTACGCAGAACGCGCCGAGATTGCTCTCGGCGCGCTGTGTGGATTTGATTGGAATTTAGAAATCAGGTCTGTGTCTTCTCTTTTTCGCCCTTCTTGCATTCGGCTTTGAACTTTACGTACTGCTCCTTGGTCAGGATCGTTTTCGCCTCCTGCATGTATTTATGCTCGCTTGCCTCTGAGCAGCCGGCCTTATGATGCTCCTCCATGGCTGCATCCATCTTTGTCTTCTGTTCCGGTGTCAGATTGAGGCTGGCCAACGAGACCTGACATGCCATTTTCGCTTCGTTTCCGACTTGCTTTGTGCAGTTGCCATGTTCGCCTGCGAACATCGTGCCTGCGGCAAAGAGTCCCGCCGTTAGTAACGCAATGAATTTCATCATGTTGGCGACGTTAGACAGTGGTTGTCACGTTTTCATTCAAAATCGTTTGTGATACCGCGGCGATCCCGATACCGAGGCTGAGTGTCGCCAATGCAACCGTTGGAATGAAAACTCGTTCGGCGGCCGTGTGTCTTCTTGAAACGCGCCGCTCTTGGTCAATCGCGGGATCGTCAGTAACAGTTTCGTTACTATCCAGAGTCTAACGAGTCTCGAACGGCAGGCCTTGGCCGGGTGTCTAACAGGCATAAAAAGTGAGCAAAAACAAGGAGGCCATCATGTTCAACAAAACCATTGTTATTCTCGCCTGCGGTGCACTATTTGCGCCGATGGCGTTTGCCCAGCCCGGTTCTACACATAACAAGCAAACAACTGCGGCTACAGAACAAGCCGTAACCGTAACCGGAACGCTCCTGAAAATGACAACGGGCGAAGGCACCGCAGCGAATTATCAGCCCTTCAAAACCCTGGTAGTTCGCGAGGACGGTTCCAATGTTCCAGGTAGTTATGTTCTTAACGGACGTGGGCACATTGTCGACAAGAACGGCCAGGTGATTCAAACCGCAATCAAACCAGGGTCGCACGTGCGGGTTTATTATGTCAGCACGGGTGATTCGCGAATGATTGATCATGTCGTTGTGGATTAACTTCACGCCACATTTAGAATCACCAGATACCGCACGATTTCGATGAATCGTGCGGTCCTTTTGTCGGGGATACCGAATTCATCGCTGTACCTGAACATGACCAGCGAAATGGTTTAGGTGGTTTCTTGCTTGTAAATTACCATGCCGCGCGCCTGGTAATTTCTTAACGCCCCCGGATGATCCAGCGTGCAAGTGTGAACCCAGACGCGCGAGATTGAGGGCGATGTTCGCCACGCCTCTTCGATTGCGCTGGTTAATAACGCTCCGCCCAGCCCGCGACCGATGAAGTCAGGTAATAATCCAAAATACGCGATTTCGATTGCATTTTGATCATCGCCACGCAGTTCGTAATACCCCGCCAGAGAACGGTCGTAACGTGCTTCGAAACTACGGAGCTCCGGTGCACGGCCATACTCCTTCCATTGCTCGTCGCTCCAGAAGCGCTTGTCGTTCCACGACCAGATCTGGCCGACGGCAAGGTAGAGGTCCCGATTGAATCGCCAGTCGCGTTCTGTTTTCTCCCGGACCACAAATCGGCTATCAATGCACCGCTTTGGACGAAGCTGGTCCTGCGAACGCATTTCAAGATAGGTCGTGACGAGCGCTGTCATGGCAATGACCGAACAGATATGTGGCCCGCCTCATACGCCCAATCAAGACGGGCGATTCCGCAGTCTTCCAATTCAAAATTGCAGCCGACTTCGGTTCTGCCTTGACGGACGTATTCAAACTGATTCAATCAAGTTTTCGCGATCTGATGCGTGGGGGCCGAATTACCAGCGAGGAAAAATCTGCCATCAGCCTGTACGTGGGTGTCGGCATCGCCATCGTACTAATAGCCGGCGGTCTTTATTTCTTCTTTCTCGCACAGAAAGAAAAGAAGGAGACTACCACTTTCGATCCGAACCGTCCGATTCCAAGCGACGCGGTCTTGAAACAACGCCTGAAAGCCGAGGAGTATTCGGTCGTGCGCGAGGGTGCCAGCCAACGCGCTTTTCAAAACCAATTCTGGAATAACGAAAAAACAGGTATTTACGTGGATGTAATTACCGGTGAACCGCTTTTCAATTCGATGGACAAATTCGACGGCGGAGTTGGCTTTCCGACGTTTTCCAAACCGATCTCGAAAGATCTGCTAGAGGAGCGCCAGGACAACTCGCACGATATGCAGCGGACCGAAGTGCACGCCAAGCGCAGTAATGCGCATCTTGGCTATGTGTTTCCCGATCCTAAATCGCCGACAGGGCAACGATACGTCGTTTACTCGGCCGCATTCCATTTCGTTCCCATCGAAGAAATGAAAGACAGGGGTTATGAGGCATACATGGCTCCTTTCGATAAAAAAGTCGCCACGCCGTAACCAATAGAGCGGCCGCGTTTGTCAATCGGACAGAGTCGACTCGCGGCGGTCTTAATCAGTCTCGGGTTTGATTTCTGGAAGTCCGGCTTCCTTTAACTGGTGATTCAACGCGGGAAGATCAGATTCGAGGAGTTGCTTCCACTCGTCCATTATATGACCGATTTTTGTGTCGAGCTCCGCGACAGTAGTCATGATCACGGCTGTCGGCGCAGTGTCCGAGCCTTCAATCTCTTCAAACAGCCGCCTCGTCGAATCCAACACAAACAGCGAGGGCGGAGCACCTGGTCGCGGATGCGGTGGCCCGAATTTCGTTAGTGTTTCAGCAAAAGCGTCGAGTTTTTGCGTGACGTCAGGTCGCTCAGCTGCCTTTGCTCGGAGTTTGGTCAGTTCCGTGGCGATGTTATCGAATTTCTTGCCGACCGGAGCCAGCTTGAGTCGCAGTTGATACAATTTCCACGAGAGATCGAACTGTTGCTGAAGCTGTGCAGTGGATGCTTTAACTCGTGGATCGATTGCGACCCTTAATGGTTGGGTGAAACTTTTGCCGTTGGCCGTAAGGGTGACGGCGTAATCACCCGGCACTACCCATGGCGATGTCGCAGCAGGTGGCGTGTTGCGATACGTCGCCTGCATCGGAAACTCCGGTTCAACATTCGGAACGGGAGTGTAATGCATGTCCCATAAAAACCGATGCATGCCTGCTTTCGTTGAAACCGATTGCAGCGGTCGAATCCAGTAGCTCGGAATTCTAAGCCGCTTCGGGTTGGCCTGGTCCGGCACATCTGTGCTCGAATATCTTCTAACTAATTGGCCTTTGCCGTCTTTGATTTCTACCGTTACCGGACCAGTCGCATCTTTCGAGAGAGAATAATCGATCATCGCGCCGTCGGGCGGGTTTTCGCCGGCTGGCTCGTCCGGAGGCAATGGCGTGTCGGTGTTTAGGTTTGCACGAACGCGCAGCGCACTCTGCGGCTTAAACAGAAGATCATCCCGGTCCTCTTTATTGAGTTGTCGAAGCGGCGTAATGTTGTCGAGGATCCAGAAGCCGCGGCCGTGCGTAGCCACGATCAGATCGTCGTTTTTGATAATCAGATCACGCACGGAGCTGGCCGGCAGATTCAACCGTAGGGATTCCCAGTTCGCTCCATCATCAAATGAGACATAGACGCCTTTTTCTGTTCCGGCGAACAAAAGACCCTTTCGTTCCGGATCTTCGCGAACGGCGTTAACAATTTCACCGGCAGGTATGCCGTTCGCGATCTCCGTCCATGTTTCGCCGGCGTCGTGCGTCGCAAAAATGTGTGGCCGCAGATCATCGATTCGCAGGGTGTTGACCGCCGCGTAAGCGGTTTCCACATCGAAGTGCCCGGCTTCGATCACGGAAATCTTCTGCCAGGCGGAAATGTTCGGCGGTGTCACGTTGTCCCAGCTTTTTCCGCCGTCTGTTGTGAGATGAATCAGGCCATCGTCAGTTCCGCACCAGATTCGGCGTATCTCGACCGGTGACGGCGCGACCGTGTAAATCACTCCGCGTTGATGCGCCTGCTTTGTTGCGTCTTCTTTGTATTTTCCGATGCTGGCCGGCAGCTGGTAGTTCGGGCGCGACAAATCCGGGCTGATCTTTTCCCAGTGATCCCCCCGATCAATGGTTTGCCAAAGGGTGTTTCCCGCGAAGAACAACAAGTGTGGATCAAGCGACGAAAAGACCACAGGCTCGGTCCGCAACATTCGAAACCCTTCTGTCTGCACTGGCACCGGCAGGATATTCTGTGCTTGACCGGTGCGCCGATCGAAGCGCGTCAACTTACCGCCAATAATGATGTCGGGATCCAGCGGATCGGCCACAACGTAACCGTACTCTTCCGCCGCCACCGGCTGCCAATCTCGAAATGTGATCTCGCCCTGATCGCCGCGGCTTTTGATTCCGACGGAACCGCTTTCCTGTTGGCCACTGTAAAGTCGATACGGAAAAGCGTTGTCCGCGCTAACATGATACAACTGTGCGGTCGACTGGTTGTACCACGAGCTCCAGGTTTTGCCGCCGTTCACTGTGACGATGGCGCCCTGGTCGGACCCGAGAAAAACAATCTCGGTATTGTTCGGATTGATCCAAATATTCTGATAATCGTCACCGCCCGGCGCGCCTCGCCAGCCTTCCCACGTTTTTCCGCTGTCCGTCGATTTCCAACAAACAATGCTCGCCGAGTAAACAATCTGCGGATTCTTGGAATCGAATCGCACCACCGGAAGATCGCCACCCCCAATTCCAAGCCCGGGCCGCGGATCGTCGGTCGTGCCTCTCCAAGTTTCGCCGGCGTCGTCTGAGCGATAAAGTTTGGAGATTGTTTTCGTCCGGACTGCGGCGAACAATGTATTTGGCGCGCTTGGTGCGATGGCAATGTTCGCCTGGACGACTTTGGCCGGCAGGCCATCAGTTAATTGCCGCCACGTTTTGCCGCCATCGATCGATTTGAAAATGCCTCCGCCGTCTCCGTTGAACGCTCCGTTTTCCCACGGTGCCTCGCGTGATTCCCATAGCGCCGCATAAATAATCTGCGGATTACCCGGATCTAACAAGACATCGCTCGCGCCGACATTCTCATCGCGGTAAAGAACCTTTTCGAACGTTTGGCCCCCATCGAGCGAGCGATAAATGCCGCGTTCTTCGTTAGGCCCATAGGGATGTCCGGCCACGGCCACGAAGATGCGATCCGGATTTTTTGGATCGACAGCGATCTGCGGAATCTGCTGGCCATCCCGCAATCCCAGATGTGTCCACTTCTGACCGGCGTCAGTTGATTTGTAAATCCCGTCGCCGACTGAAAGATCCGGGCGATGCAATCCTTCCCCGCTACCGACGTAAATTACGTTCGGATTTGAAATTGAAACGGCTATTGCACCCACCGACGCGGTGGACTGGTCATCGAAAATCGGCTTCCATGTCCGGCCGTAGTCGATCGATTTGAAAACTCCGCCATTGACGGGTGCCATGTAGAAGACATTCGGCTGCGAGGGAACACCACAGATGGCCCGGGTTCGTCCGCCGCGGTACGGTCCAATGTTTCGCCATCGCAAAATTGAATCGAACTCCCCAGCGACCGTTTGCCCTAGGCCCACAACGATGGCGCAAGCAATAACAACAACATTTCGGACCAACCGCATAAACTGCCACTCTCTTCCGCGAATTCGAAAGGCGCAACGGAGTACGCTCTCAACGCCCGCGGGGTTGAGGCCGCGTCGTCGCAGTGCGCGTGCGCATCGGATTCGCGGAAATTGCAGCTGGTATCCGCTTCGGGCGCCCCGCTACAGTTTGAGCTTCATCGTTCCACAAGAAGTATGGTATCCGCTGTGATTTTCGATCTCGACGGCGTTCTCGCGGATTCTGAACCGTGGTGGAGTGAGATCGATGCGCAATTACTGGCTGAACACGGCGTAACGTATCGCGGCGAACACCATCAGGAGGTTGTGGGTGTCAGCTACCGGCTCGCAGTGGAGTTTTACAAGAAAGCATTCGGCCTTTCGCTGCCTACCGAAAAACTCATGCAGCGCCGCGGCGAGATCGCGACGGAGTTCTTTGCGAATCGGATCGATCTGTTTCCGAACGTGAAAGAAGTGTTGCAGGAATTGCGGCAAGTGAAATTGCGTCTCGCCGTCGCGACCAGCTCGGTGAGCGCGTCAGCGCGGCCATTCATGGGTCGACATGATCTGACAAAATTCTTCAAGGTCATCGTCACTGGCGAAGAAGTGGAACATGGCAAACCTGCTCCCGACATTTACGTATGCGCGGCAAAGCATCTTGGAATTCCTGCCGAGGCTTGCCTTGTGGTTGAGGATGCACTTCCGGGTGTTGCTGCTGCGAAAGCGGCGAATATGCGTGTTGCCGCGATCCCCGACCGCCGCTTCGTCGACCCGAACAAATACAAAAAGAAAGCCGACTTCATTCTTAACAGTTTGAATGAATTGCCCTCGCTTGTCCGTGCCTTGTTGCCCGGGCGCTGATCGGGAGTCAGGTACCGCCGCAAACGGCGTAGCCTTGAGAACGCAAATCTTCGGCCAGATCTTTTTCCATTTGAACAGCATGTTCGTACGGCATCGGATTTAGATGCTCGAACAGCTCCGGTAACAACCGAACTCCGTACTTCCTGACGAGTCGGGCCGATTTGTACCCGTTCTTATGATTTTCGAATCGATGATCGACAGGCAATCCAGTCAGTCCAACGTAGACAGCGGGCTTGGATGGATCGCGGTCCGGATTGCGTTTCAAGATCGAGAAATCCTTCAGCGCGGCTTTCGAAAGTAGAACAACGTAAACGTTATGATGGAATTCGGTTGGAGCTAACGCCAGCCGTTGCCGTCTGCGATGCATCAATAAACCGTATCAAAATTGCCAGCCACGCTCGAAGTGCAAAAACTGCAGCCGCATCCCGTCCGTGGCGATCTTCTGTACCGCCCGCTTTACGTTCTCCAACGCGCCAGTTTGGGAATCTTGCGTACAAAAATTCCTGCGACAAAGCCGGGCATTCCGAACTCGACAATCCTTGCGCGCACCCGGGCCTGCATCTCAGTCACGGAAATATCAGGCAGAACAAATTGTCCGTTTTGATAACAATGACTGCAATAGATCCTGTTTCGCGTTCCGTCAGCGTTAGTGCCTCCCCCGTTTTCATCCCGTTTCAACGGCATCCCGCAACTCTGGCAATTCTTGTACGCTTGATTCACAAGATCGAATGGGTAGTGAATCAATCTGGGCGATTCTTGTCGAGCTTGTCGTTCTGGATCATGCGCGATTGAGGAAATGTGCGTCGGGATGATTGAGCGTGAGCAAGGGGCAAGTTTCAGCGCAGCGAGTGGTTAAGTGACTCGTGTCCTTAACTTCGAAAGATAAGTGATCTATGACTAACGACTCTGGCAAACAGGACGGGCGGGCTGATTTCGATTTCCTTATTGGCGTTTGGAACGTTCAGCACCGACGACTAAACGAGCGGCTTAACGGATGCACAGAATGGGAAGAATTCGGAGGCACGGGCAGAGTTCGGCACATTCTCGGGGGGCTCGGTAACATGAACGAGCTGACCATGGATCGTACCTCAGGCCGTGTTCAGGCCGTGACGGTGCGTCTGTATAATCCAGTGCATGATGAGTGGAGCATCTATTGGGCGAGCGATAGCCATCCCGGGAGAATGGATATCCCAATGGTAGGCCGGTTCAATGGCGCTCGAGGTGAGTTCTTCTCGCAGGAACTGTTTGAAGGTCGGCATATTTTCAGCCGATTCATTTGGACGTCGAACGGGCCAGACGCGTGCCACTGGGAGCAGGCATTTTCCGCTGACGGGGGCAAGATTTGGGAAACGAACTGGACGATGGCGTTCACGCGGCAACGCTGAACGCGATCCTCCCAGCTAGATAAGAGCGCAGTGTTCGCTCGGCCGATTTCGATTCGCCCTTGTTCTGCTTTCTTTTTGCCAGCAGAATTCGCTCGGTCTTCTTTCGTCGTCTGTCGCGCTTCTTCGCGTTGTCTCTGCCTTTGCTGTTTCCCATAAGCGTAAGACTTATCCAATCATGCCGCCTCGTCACGTTGTCGTTTCAACGAAAAAGCGAGCGAGTTGAACGCCTATGAAGTTGAAATCGGCCGAAACCGATTCCGGCGTGTGCGTCCGCCTGAAGAAGGCTGGGTTCGAGGCTGCGACTGCGCCGGCGCCTCCTGCGCTTTGGCGATTTCGAAGGTTCGAAAAAGCGGTGCCAGATCGATCACCTGGTTGGCGGCAGATCGCAGCATATTCCCGAGGTTTGCAGCCACCGATGCGACTTCCACACGGATTCCGTGTCGGCGTAACTTGATTGCCAGATAAGCGAAATCAGCGTCGCCAGTCACTAGAATCACGACGTCCGGCCGTATCTCGATGGAAAGTTCAAGCGCGTCGATCGCCATCATCACGTCCACATTCGCCTTGTAATGACCTTCTTCGGCGGGCGCCCCATCTTTAGTCACAACCAGGAAACCGTTGGAGCGGAGCCAATGGACGAATTTGTTTTTTTTATCGCGCTCATCCTGCCACGTTGGAATTGCCGGCGGCAAGCCGGCGTACACCACCATCTCGATAAGATCACGTCCAGTCTCCGGGCCGACTAGAAAGTTGCGGAGCTTTAGCCAATCCAGTCCACGTCCCGCGGTGCGCACGGAACTTCCGACATTAGATTCATCCACCAGCACCAGTACTCGGGAACGAGCGCTGATGTCCGGATTTTTCTTTCGCATCACGCCGTCTTTTCCCGCGGCGAATTTAGACTCGGCGGATCGGGTTCCCTCCGAAAATAATCGCTAAACCGAGAAGGATTACTGCGACCGGCACAAGCGGCGCGGTGGTAAGGTAAGTGGCTAAAACCAAGATGATGGCGATAACGGCGAGAATTGTTCCAAGACTGTAGTTCATAGGCTTTTATATGTGAGTTTTGCCGATGCTACCGTGGCAGGGCTGTTTGAAGCAAGATTCTTGAATAGCCAAAATCATGGGCTGCTCGATTCACCAACATAGCGGAGTCTTCAGCAACTTCGGAGCGATCATCGGGTTCAATCCGCGAAACAACAGAAGGGATACGCCTCATGGTGAAGAAAGCTTTTGCAATTTTCATGGTCTCCGCATTCGGGTTTGGGTCTGCTGAACTTTCGAACGCCGGGACTGAAGTCATTGAACCACGCACAGCCCCAGCGCCAAGTTATAGTTACGCGCCGCCACCGCCGCGTCCGGTCTACGTTCCTCCTCCGCCGGTTGTCGTGTATCCGAGGGTTCGTTACTTCGGTCCGCGATTCGGGGTTTTCCGTGCGAACCGGTTTTATGTCCGGCACGGCTATTGGCGTCCTCATCGTCACTGGCGCTAATCCCCGAAGCGATCTGCCACGTGTAAGTTGTCTCACGGCAGAGGCCGTCGATTCGTGCCCGCGCCGCGCGCGTCATCTTAGAACTGCCGGTGCTGCGGCTGTAAACTGTGGCGCGCAGCTCTTAGCGGCGACTTTCTTTGGAGCCGATCTCGACGAGTCGCTTTGTTAGAAAAACCAGGCCGGCCATCTGCACCCACTCAGAAAGGATATTGCCGGCCACCTGGCCCCATTTTCCCTCGGGATTCATCCGGGCAAACAGAAAGGCCCAACCGACCCCGGTGATCACGATGAATATCAAAAGCGAATGCCGGTGCAGAAAATCCCGCCATGGCGAACGTTCTTTTCCTTTTACAGGCCGGCTCTCGGAAGAACCGACCTCATACAAAAATTTTGTTCCGAGAATGATGACCACCGAGCCGCTCCAGTCGGCAATGGCGTTCCCAAAAAATGCGCCGAGATGAGTTTTCGGATCCAGCATCCGATACCCAACGATCCAAACCATCAGGAGTGCCACAGCGACCATGCTTAACGAGTGTCGGTAAAGAAACGAGTGCCGGTGTCTGGACATCTGAAAGGTGCGCTCTGCGTATATCTCGCTTGTCAATGATGGCGCGGACTTTGCAATTCGCCACACCGATTCTTTGCGTGGATGAACGACGAGCGCGGGCTTCTCTTTGCGGTTACATTTCTTCGGCGCGACACAATTCAGGAGTCAAAACGGCAAATGCCTAAGAGGGTAAACACAAAGCAAGTTCATTTGATTCTCAACGGCAAAGCGAAGGGCAGCGATGCCTTGCGCACCGGGAACTTGCGCCAACGCGCAGCCCGGCATCGGATCAAGATTCAAGTAACAAAGAAACCGGGCGACGCCACGCGCTTTGTTGCGAAAAGAGATGTCTCGGATTTGCTGATTACAGCGGGTGGAGACGGCACGTTGAACGAAGTGCTGCATGGTCTAATGGATTTGCCGAAGTGCAGCAGACCTGCTTTGGGAATTATCCCGTTAGGAACCGCAAATGATTTTGCTACCGGATGCAACATTCCGCGCGATCCGGAACAGGCGCTGGATCTCTGTCTACAAGGGCACCCGGTATCGATTGACGTGGGTAAAGCCAATGAACATTGGTTCCTGAACGCGGCTAGCGTTGGGTTCGGTGCTGAGATAACGGCGACCACACCGCCTGAACTCAAACGTCTGCTCGGCCACGCAGCGTATACGGTGATGGGTGCCATCCTGGCGACGAACGTCCATCATTATCGTGGAAAGCTTACCTTACCAGATGGTGAAATAAGTGCCCGCGGCCCTGTGGCGATTGTCTGCAACGGGCGTCAGGCCGGTGGTATTCAAGTCGCTCCGCGTGCGCGCATCGATGATGGTTTGCTAGACGTATTGGTGGTTCGTCAAATCCCACCGATGGCATTACTCGCTGCCGCGCGTGAGCTGCAGGAGTTGTCGCCCCATGGCGAATACATCTCCTACCAGCAAACGCCGTGGGTCGAGGTTTATCCGGAAGAAGCCATTCCGGTCAATCTCGATGGCGAACCAATGTCGTTTTCAAGCGTTCGATATGAGGTTGTACCGCGAGCGATCCGGCTGGTCGTTCCGGCGGATTGCCCATTGCTACTATCGGCCAATTGATTCATGGCCCCCGATGCAGGCTGCGACAACCTGTGCTCGCAAACTTCTCGGATTGTAAAATCAACTGAATCGGTCACGATACACAAAAGATGCTCTGGCAGGGACGAAGAGAAAGCGAGAACGTTGAAGATGTTCGCGGGTCCGGCGGTAGCCGACGTCTTGTCATGGGCGGAGGAATCGGCACGCTGGTTTTGGTCATCGTTTATCTGCTACTTGGGGGCGATCCTCAGGCGCTTTTCGATTCGAAGCAGGGATCTCAGTTTTCGCAACCTGACCAGGTCGACACTGAAGGAGTTCACGATGACGCGTCGAAATTCGTAGGCGTTGTTCTGGCCGATACCGAAGACGCGTGGCATGCGATCTTCCGCCAAATGGGTCGGGGGTATCAGGAGCCAAAGCTTGTGCTTTTCACAGACCAGATTCGGTCCGGCTGCGGCTTCGCCAGTGGCGCCACCGGTCCGTTTTATTGCCCTGAGGATCGACGCGTTTACATCGATCTCGGTTTCTACCGATTACTTCAGCAAAAGCTCGGCGCAGGAGGCGATTTTGCAGAAGCCTACGTGATTGCACACGAAGTTGGACATCACGTGCAGAATCTGCTTGGTATCACCGATCGCATAGAAGCGATGCGCGGACGAGTCAGTGAAGCGGAGTACAATCAGCTTTCGGTTCGGCTCGAATTACAGGCGGATTTTCTGGCGGGCGTTTGGGCCCGATACGCCGACCGGATCAAACGTGTTGTTGAAGCCGGGGATATCGAAGAAGCGATGCGTGCTGCGGCCGCCGTTGGCGACGACAGGCTTCAATACCGGTCCCGCGGGTACGTTGTGCCCGATTCATTTACGCATGGCACTTCGGAACAACGTGCACGTTGGTTTCGTCGCGGCTACGATACCGGTGATCTCAGCCAGGGCGACACGTTCAACGCGCCGGACTTGTAACGCGCAACCTGCGCAATAATACATTTTTCGCCGTAACTCGTTAGGCAAGCTCAGGACTTGCGCATTCATCGTTGCAGAAAAATCTGCATATTCTGAAAATCAAAAGTCACCGCATAAGGCTTTAGAAAATCGTGACCTATCATGCCGGCGAGATGAAATCCAAACATGTTCTCCCACGGGAACGGCCCGTCGTAGAGGCCGGGGACGTTTTCTTCCTTTATGTCTCCGAAGGAAAGCTGGTGAACGGTGTATGGTACGATCTTTAATGTGCCGCCCCCGCCGGCACCTTCTTCAGCTTTGCTTTCATCGAGCTTGATTCCAGCTTCCTTGATCACCGACTCGGCGAGTTTAGCTCCCGCACCCATTAGCCCTGAGTCAACGAACAGTAGCGCCGGCGGAAGGCTTTCCACGCGGCCCCAGCCTACCATGAAATGATCGCTGGCCATCCAGATAGGCACAGCAACTTTGTTGCCTGGCGACTTTTTGAATTCCCGGAGGTTCTTGGCGTCTTTCCGGCGCAGCACCAGTTCCCCGCCCGGGTAATCCATGGTCGTCAAAAAATGGTAAAAGAGCGTGGTTCCGATAATTCCATCGATTTGTTTCACGCCGAATCCTTCGGAAAGTTGGCGCAAGGGAAGCATTGCCACTGGCACGTTATTGATAGTCCAGTCGCCGATGGTCAGCGAGTCGATCCGCCCCTGCAGTACCTCAGCGTGTTGACCGCCAGAGAAGGTGCCTTGCACAGCACCAAGCTGCGGAACGCCAAGCTCCATTGCCAATTCGGTGTCGAGTGTGACTTCCGAGCCACCCGTATCGATAAAGAAGGTCACTTCTTTGCCGCCGTTGATGCGCACATTGATCAATGGGAGCGGATCGGTCTTTAGAAACTTCAAACGCATGCTAGCCCCATTGCCTTTCAGTTCATACGGCGTCTGACCCTTAAAACTCTGCAGCTTCGCAACATTCAACGTCGGATACTGTTCACGAACCAATTTATTACTACCCACATCGACGCCGCTGAGCACGGTTGCAGCGTTTTGAAAGTCGTCCCTGCGATAAAACGCCTCCGCCAGCATCACTTTTGGATCAGCGTCATTTGGATTCAGGGCTATGGCCTTCTCGAACCATTTCTGCGCATCGTCGAGCTTGTTGGAAAGGAGTCCAATCCGGCCTAACTGAACGATGGCAGAATACGCTTTTGGATTCCCAGTCACGATCCGCAAATAAAGTTTACCGGCGTCGGAAAACTTCCCTGCCTCAAAAAGCCGATTCGCTGAATCGATTTCCGATTGTGTGGAGTGCGGGGTTGCTTGTCCTGACAAACTACGCGCGGTGATAAGTGCGATGAGAACAATGCATGTTCGGGCCAATTTCATTTAAGCCGCCGTTCTATCAGTATGCGGCAATTTGCGCAAGGGAACCTGCGCAGGCACGTGCTCGTCGAAACGTCCCCACTGACCAATGACATCTGTTTGGTTGGCGCTATCTTCGCGATCTATGGAAGAAAGTATTCGAAATCAAATCCCGGGAACCGTTAAAAGCATTGTGTCCGACAAAGTTATCAGTGAAATAATCATCGAGACGAACATCGGCGAAATCGCATCGATTATCACCACGCGCTCGGTCCAGAAGATGAACCTCATGCCTGGCGACAAAGTCTTCGCGGTCGTCAAATCAACGAACGTCTCCCTTCGCCGTGCTTAGCTATCGCCGCTGACGGTAGTTTGTCGATTGCCGGTGGATCTGCGCCGGTGCGATAGCAGACTGCTCTCCAGGGTGCGGGACCAACCAATACATTTGCCGCGCTCTTCAAAAGTTTGAACTGAAAGGCTTCGCGCGATCTCTAAATCTTGATGTTGACCAGGCGCGCGCTGCTCAGGCTGGGAGCGTTCACAGTAGTGGCGACTCATCTTCCGCGAATCTTCGCCGAGAAGATCCCGACAAAGAAAATTCTCATCCTTGGCGGGACCGGCTTTCTCGGGCCGTCAATCGTTGAACGCGCGTTGGAGCGCGGCCATGTCATCACCTTATTCAATCGCGGCAAGAGTAACGCGGATCTTTTCCCTAACGTGGAGAAAATTCACGGCGACAGAGAAAAGGGCGATCTTGGCGGGCTAACTAACGACCGGCGCTGGGACGTTGTGATCGATGTCTGGGCCAACGATCCTGCGGTGGTTGTTCCAGTGGCCAATCTGCTCGCGAAGCGAACCGATTATTACCATTTCGTTTCCAGCATCGCCGCTTATGCCGACTACTCAAAGATCGGCATGGATGAAACTGCGCCGACCCGCACCGGGCGACCCGGTTACGGGGGAAATAAGGCCACATCGGAAAAAGCGCTCACTGACTTGTTAGGCGACCACGTTGGAATCTGCCGGCCGTGCGCCATCATGGGTCCGCGTGACGAAAGCCTTTCCTATCACTACTGGCTATCCCGTCTTGCGAAGGACCAGGAGTTTGTCGCGCCGGGCACAGGCGACGATGCCTTTGTCCAATACATCGATGTCCGCGACGTTGCCAACTGGATCATCGACTGCGCGGAAAAATCGCGCGTCGGCATTTACAACACGGTGAGCGAACCGGTCGTTTTCAAAACGTTTCTGAGCGGAAGTGGCAGCGGTATCGGTGGAAGAGGGACGCCGGTTTGGGTGGCCGGCGATTATCTACGCGAGCAACACGTGAAGACATTCGATAACATGCCGTATTGGAATCCGGACCGTCCCGGTTTCGAACGAATTTCACCGGCAAAGGCGCGCGCTGCCGGATTTACCAACAGGCCATTGAAAGAAACCGCGAAGGACGCCTGGACCACATATCAGAAAATTGTGCCGCCCAATATCCTCTACCCGCAGAAACAATATGGCTTTGAATGGGGTATCTCGCCCGAGCGCGAGCGCGATATTCTTACCGGTTGGAAAAAGAGACAAGCCAGTTAGGAGCGGTAGCGGCAGCCGTGTCAGCTGCGCGGGCCTGCGTAATTAGCTCAACTTTAAGCCGGATGACCTGCGATAAGGTAAACGCTGATGGCGGCTAGGAAAATGCCAAGGGCTTTGCGCAAGGTAAGCGGTTCATGGAGCAGGACTAGTCCCAGGAGTGCGCCTCCCACGATAAACATGCCATAGATCGGTACCACCACGCTGGTTGGACCTTCGGATAATGCCAGGAAATAAAACACAACCGCAATGACCAGGGCCACCCCTGCGCCAATCGCAAATATTCCATCGATGCTGGCAAAATTTTCGCGGGAGAATGCTTTGATGTCGCCACGAACAAAAGTGATTATGGTTGAAGTCGCCACCACCATCGCGGACGAAATCATCAAAACAAAGTAGCTGGAAAATCGACCGCTCTGGGTCGCGAGCTTCACCATCATTGCGGTCACCGAATACCCGATCATCCCAATCGCGGCCCAAAGAAGATACGATTTGCTCATCAACGAGAGCGAAGCAGTCCAGTCAGATTATTGCAAGCTGCACGTGGACAGATCCATTCCAGCGGGCCGACACGAATCTGCATTGATGAAATCTGACGACCTGCCGCCCGATGTACCGCCTGCATCGCTCAACCCGGAGAAAGATCCCGACGAGTGGGTGACAAAAGATGAGGCAATGACTGGGCCGCAGCGTTCGTATCTCCAGACCCTCTGCCGCGAAGCTGGAGAAGAATTTAACGAAGATTGGACGAAAGCGGAAGCGTCGAAAAAAATCGAAGAGCTGCAGCAGAAGACCGGTCGGGGAAAACGCGGTCCGGCCAATACCTGATTGGTTTGTAGAAGAAATTGAGACCTCACTGCTCAGCGGAGATCTATTGCAGCGGCGCGATCTGACTCAGATCGTTTGGTTTCGTTCTTTGGCCTTTGACGTGCGGCCCCACTTCTTCGACTCTCAGCTTTCGTGCAACGCGAACGTTATCTCTTTGTCTGCATCAATCGTCGTGCCGCAGACAACCCGAAAGGATGCTGCGCATCCAAGGGTTCGGAAGAAGTCTATAGAGCCCTGAAGGAAGAAGTGGCTGCGCGTGGGCTCTCGAAGCTGGCTGCGCGTGTTTGCTCATCGAGCTGCCTCGATCAGTGCGAGACTGGCGTCACGATTTTAGTCGAACCCGATCACTTTTTCTATGGGCGCGTAACGGTCGGCGACGTTCGCGAGATCGTCGATGCGCTGGTTAACGGTCAGCCAGTCAGACGTCTCGTAATCACGCCGGATTCATCTGCGGTATAAGAAGAGTTTGTCTCAATTACCCCGGCTCCGTGTCATTTGGAGTTCCATTACCGGAGGAACCTCAGTAGCGTCGTGAAGTGGCAGTCACGGCAATTTCCAATGCACCGCAAGCGACTCGTCGTGTCACATGGCTGGGATTATTCATTGCGCTGTTCGGCTTACTCATCGTCCGGCAGATCGTTTCGTACGTGTGGCCCACGCAGACCTTCACTGCGGCCCTCTGGAAAGAATCGCTCATTTGGCTCTGTGTTATTGCGCTGTTGTTCATCATCCGGTGGGGTGAAAAATTGCCGTTTAGTTCCATCGGCATCGGAACTTCGAGATGGTGGAAATCGCTGCTGTGGGGATTGGTTCTGGCGGCGGTTTGTTTTCTCGTGGCCGGCGTTCTCGTCGTGCTCACTCACTACACAGGCGGCAGTGTAGGCGAAGCATTTTCGAAGCTGCCGCTGTGGCTGGTCACGCTCATCGTTATTCGGGCCGGCGTGGTTGAAGAACTTTTTTACCGGGGTTACGCCATTGAACGTTTGGAAGCGCTCGGCCTGAACCGCTATCTCGCGGCTGCCGTTCCACTAATGATATTCAGTGTGGGCCATTGGACCGGGGGCTGGGCCAACATCATCATCGCGCTGGCGCTCGGAGCCATCTTGAGCGGGTTCTACCTCTGGCGCCGCGATTTAGTGGCAAACATGATCGCCCATTTCCTGGTCGACTTTATTGGCAATGTCGTGCCGAGGCTTTTTTCATGACTCCCCGGATAGGCAAGCGACAGACACTCGTCTCCCATTTCACCATTATTTTTCCTGGCAAAGTTTTTGGAAAGCCGGATGCGCGCGCAACGGATCCCAAATCGGATCGAGCCTGAGAAGTGCCGGCGTCACCGGCGCTGGACTGTAGAGCCAGCCACCGTAGGGGATTTGTAACAATCGCGTCAGCCTTGCGATCGCCCGATCGTTCTGGCCAATTATCATCTCAACCAGCGCCAGGTTTTCTTCGAACGCCGGACCTGACAGCCCATCCTGGTTGCTCGGCGAAAGCGTCATCGCGCGTTGCGCTTCGCGGAGGGCCGGCTCCTTCTGGTCGAGAACGCCGTAAGCGACGGCCAACGCTGCTGCGATGAAGGCGTTTTCTGGTTGATCTTTTTCGAGCGCCTCCAGCGTATTGCGGGCTTGGTCGGCGTTCGCTCTTGCTGACGCAGTATCGCCAGCCACATGATGGGCCAGGGCTATTCCGACTTGCTTGCTTCCCTTCTCAATCCCGGCGGTAAATGGCAATCGAGCTTGTCGGCCCTGCACCCACTGCATGCCGTCAGGACTTCGTTCAAATCTCACCTGGGTCAGCTTCACTCGAACAGCCAGATCCGAATTCGTTTGTGGATTGACCTGCGCAAGCAATTTGGCGGCTTCCTGCAGATTACCTTCGGCCTGGTAGATGCTGGCTTTCAACGCCGCGACAGGCAATTCGTTAGGCACAATTTCCAGCGCACGGTCGTAAAGTTCTTCCGCTTTCGAGAATTGTCTAAGAGCCGCGTATGTATATGCCACTTCTGTCAGTAACGCGGTGTTCCGCGGATTGAGCTCGAGACCTCGTTCCCAATAACCAATGCTTTCATTCCAGTGACCTTCCTTTCTGGTGATTGCCCCGAGGGCAAACAAAACCTCACTGTTACCAGGCATCATTTGACTGACTCGACCAAATGTTGCTTTGGCTCGTGCGTAATCGTGCAGGACCCAATATTGATAATACCCGGTGAACAGAACCGTTTCGGGCGAGTCCGGCTGCAGCCTTTGCGCATTTTCCAAAGCTTGCTTTGCCGCGTCTCGGCGAGCGGGTGTTGTGTCGCGGCGATTAGAGTAAAGAAGCGAGTGCAGACCGGAGAGCCGTGCCCACGCCAGCGCAAAATTTGGGTCGAGCCGCACAGCCAAGGCGTAGAAATCGATAGCCTTGAACACTGTATCACTCGAGTAGTTGCTGCCTTCTTCAAAAACGAGGCCACGCAAATACGCGTCGTACGCTTGAGAGTTTTTTGTAGGCTGAGCAGCTACCGCTTGTTCCTCACGGCCAGTCAACTTCGCCTGCAACGAATCCGCGATTCCTTTCGCGATTTCGGTCTCCACGCTAAAGATGTCGCTCAATAGCCGGTCGTACGTCTCGGCCCAGAGTTGCGCGCCGGTTCGTGCATTAACCAAATGAACATTGACTCTTACCTGATTGCCCGCCCTCTGGACGCTACCCTTAAGAACGTTCGTGACATCAAGCTGTTTTGCGATTTCAGGAAGATGACGGGGCTGGCTCTGATATCCTTGGGTCGAAGTGCGCGAAATAACTTTCAAATCGCGGATCTTCGCGAGCCGTGTCAGGATCTCCTCCTGGACCCCATGGGCGAAGTAAGCGTTGTCCGCATCGCTGCTTAAGTTTTGAAATGGCAGGACCGCGATACTTTTGCCTGCATCCGGCGTTGGTGCAGTAAGTGCGCTCGCCGTCGGACGCGAATTTTGTTCCGATCTGGTCCAAGACGCGAACACGGCTGCGGCCAGCACAATCACGATAGCCGCGGTAGCGACTAGGAGTGATCCATTTCGTTTGATCAGACACCTGGCGCGATAACCAAGGGTAGGACAACGTGCGCTCACCGGCTTTTCCTCAAGGTGACGGCGAATGTCCTCGGCGAAATCCGCGACTGTTGGGTAACGCGTTTCCGGCTCCCTGCGCATCGCGGAGAAGACGATCGCGTCCAGATCCCCGCGCAGAAGGCGCGCGACTTGCGCATCCGAAGCAACTGCGCTGGGCGGAGGAATTTGGTCGCTTGTTACTGCAGTTAGTTCCTCACGCGCGAGACGTGATCTGGAAAATCGATGCGGCTTTTGGTCGCTCAACATTTCATAAAGCAACGCGCCTAATGAATGGACATCTGTCGCGACGGTTATGGGATCTCCCTTCGCCTGTTCAGGTGAAGCGGAGAGAGCTGTGATGCGCTGTTCTTCGTTACTAATCGATTGCGCCGCTTCCTCCTCTTTCGCCAGAATCTTGGCGATTCCGAAATCGAGCAGCTTCGGCTCACCTTCCGCGTTCGCGAGGATATTGCTCGGTTTGATATCGCGATGAACAACCTGATTCCGGTGCGCAAACTCCACCGCGGCGCAGATCTTCAAAAACAACTCCAAGCGTTGACGAGTCGATAACTTGTGTGCGATCGCAAATCGGGTCACCGGCGCGCCGACGATGTAATCCATGATGAAGTAGGGGAGACCGTCATCGGTCGTGCCGGCATCCAGAAGCCGGGCAATATTTGGATGATCGAGCCTGGCCAGGATCTGGCGTTCCGCCCGGAAACGGCGCAGGATTTCAGCCGTGTCGGTGCCTCGGTTCAGAATCTTGATTGCGACTTGTTTTTCGAATTCACCGTCAGCGCGTTCTGCCAGGAAAACCGTCCCCATCCCGCCGCGGCCCAGTTGACGTACGATGACATACGCGCCCACGCGTTCTCCTCCGCGTGGCGGTCCTTCCTCCCAGAAAATGGAGGCGGCCTTCTGCGCGCAATCTTCGAAGCTGTCGGTACGCTCGTTGAGAAGCGCCTCTGCTTCGATCAGGAGCGACTCGGCTTCTTCGAGTAAATCCGTATCATGGGCGCATTCTCTTTTCACCACACCGATCCGGCCCGCTGAAGAATCTTGTTCCAGCGCTTCGCCCAGAATCGTTTTCAAGCGATTCCAACGTTGCGGATCGATGTTGCTTTGCCCGAATGGACTGGTTCTTGTTGTCACGGAATCGCTAATTCGCAGATAGTTCGCGCCGAAGCCAAATCTTCGCCACGGTCCAGTCTCGTTTCACTGTGGCAGGCGAGATTTCCAGTAACTCAGCTGTTTCCTCGACCGTTAATCCACCGAAAAACCGCAGCTCGACGATACGCGCCTGTCGCTGGTCCAGATTTTCCAGCGCCTGCAGCGCCTGGTCCAGCGCAGTGACATCGATTTTGCGGCTGTTATAAAATTCGAGGGTTAGTGTCAGAGGGTTG
>JADMIO011374085.1_pt1 | contig 20225 bp, 18 predicted proteins | sample 8958161 | NCBI WGS metagenome assembly JADMIO01 (sample SAMN16585339, study PRJNA669376) | soil metagenome | isolation source: Crop rotation soil | place: USA: Cullars Rotation, Alabama | collected 2011 | reverse complement strand
GCGACAACTTGTCCACGTGGAATTCTAAGCTTAGGATCCCAATGTGCTGGAAACTCGTCGCCGCGAAGATCGGCGCCGACGGCACGCGCCACGAGCTCCCGCCGAAGCGCGGCCGCCGCGTCATCAGTGCGGCGACCGCGGCCGAGCTCAACACCATGCTGCGCGGCGTCGTGAACGACGGCACCGGGCTCGAGGCGCAGATCTCCGGGTACACCGTCGCGGGCAAGACCGGCACGTCGCGCAAGCCGCCCTACGAGCCGCCGCGCTACATGGCGAGCTTCGCCGGCTTCGCGCCGGCCGAGTCGCCGCGGCTCGCGGCGATCGTCGTCATCGACCAGCCCGGCACGAACAACAACCAGTACTTCGGCGGGAAGGTCGCGGCGCCGCTGTTCTCGACCATCATGCAGTACGCCCTCCGGCTCGAGCGCGTCCCTCCGACCGGCGTGATGTCCGCCCAACCGACGACGAACGGGGCGGCCATCGTGTCCGCCACGAAGAAGTCGGAACCGTCCACCCCCGAGAAGTCGGGAGCTGCGTCGACCCGGGTCGCCGCGGCTCAGAATTCTCAAGTCGCGGCCGGTATCCTTGGCCGGCACGTTCCGTAACGGAGAGGATCCCGTGCACCTGCACGACCTCCTCGACGCCGTCGACTTGCTCGAGCTGACCGGGGACCCGCGAGTCGAAGTCTCGGACCTCGCGCACGACAGTCGGCGCGCGCGACGAGATTCCCTGTTCTGCTGCATCCGTGGCGCGGTGACCGACGGTCATGACCACGCCGCCGCGGCCGTCGAGCGGGGCGCCGTCGCGCTCCTCGTCGAGCGGCCGCTCCCGATCGACGTCACCCAGGCGCGGGTGGAGCGGGTGCGCAGCGCGCTCGGCCCGCTCGCGGCGCGGCTGTTCGGTGATCCGTCCGTCGCGATGCGCGTGCTCGGGATCACCGGGACGAACGGCAAGACGACCACGACCTACCTGCTCGAGGCGATTGCCCGCGCCGCAGGGGAGCGGGTCGGGGTGATCGGCACCACGGGTGCGCGGGTCGACGGCGCCGAGGAGCCCGTCGAGCTCACCACGCCCGAGGCCCCGGACCTGCAACGACTCCTGGCTCGGATGCGCGACCAGGGCGTGGGTGTCGTCGCGATGGAGGTGAGCTCACACGCGCTGGCCTACGAGCGGGTGGACGGCACCCGGTTCACGACGGTCTGCTTCACCAACCTCTCGCAGGACCATCTCGACGAGCACAAGACGCTCGCCGGCTACTTCGAGGCGAAGGCGCGCCTGTTCGATCCCGCCTTCGCCGGCACCGCGGCGATCAGCCTGGACGACGCGTGGGGCGCGGAGCTCGCGACCCGAGCACGTGACGGCGGGCTCGACGTGTGGACGTTCGGTCTCGATCCGCGCGCGTCCGTGCGAGGGTCCGCGCTGCAGCTCGACGCCGACGGCTCCACCGTCCGGCTCGAGACCGCGTCGGGCATCGACGAGACCTTCCGGCTCGCGCTTGCCGGGATGTTCAACGTGCAGAATGCGCTGGCTGCGGCGACGACCGCACTGGCGACCGGCATCCCGGTGGACGCGGTCCTCGCCGGGCTCGAGGCCCGGATCGTCGTGCCGGGACGGATGGAGCGGATGACCGGGCGCCAGCCCTTCACGGTGCTCGTCGACTACGCCCACACCCCGGCCGCGCTGGAGCGTCTCGTGGTCGAATCGCGTCGCCTCGCGGGCGCGGGCCGGGTGCTGGTGGTGTTCGGAAGCGGTGGTGACCGGGACCCGACGAAGCGCGCAGGGATGGGCGCCGCGGTCGCGGCGGCCGACGAGGTCGTCCTGACCTCCGACAACCCACGTTCAGAGGATCCGGCCGCGATCGCCGCGGCGGTCGAGGTGGGTCTGCGCGACTCGACCGCCCGCTACGTCGTCGAGCTCGACCGGCGTCAGGCGATCCGCCGTGCGCTGGGCGAGGCCCGCGCGAACGACGTCGTGGTGATCGCGGGGAAGGGTCACGAGGCGGGCCAGGAGGTCGCCGGTGTCGTCACGCCGTTCGACGATCGGATCGTCGCGCGTGAGGAGCTGGAGGCGCTCGCGTGGACCTGACCCGCGACGAGATCGCCGCGATCACCTTCGGGCGGCCGTTCGGCCCGAGTGCCGTCGCGAAGGGCTTCGCCTTCGATTCGCGAACGCTCGTCGTCGGCGCCGGCTTCGTCGCGCTGCGCGACGAGCGCGACGGTCACGACTTCGTCGCGGACGCCTTCGCCCACGGTGCGAACCTCGCCATGGTCGAGCGGGTACCTGATGGTGTGGACGGATCGTTCGTCGTCGTCGAGGACTCCCGCGTCGCGCTGAAGGCGCTCGGCGCGGCAGCACGGGACCGGCTCGACGGTGCGGCCGTCATCGGCATCACCGGGTCCGCGGGCAAGACCTCGACCAAGGACCTGACCGCGGCCGCGCTCGCGCCGTCGTTCGCGGTGCACTCGAGTGCAGCGTCGTTCAACAACGAGATCGGTCTCCCCGTCACGCTGCTCGACACACCGGCCGGCACCGAGGCCGTCGTCCTCGAGATGGGGGCGCGCTTCGCGGGCAACATCACCGAGCTCTGCAAGATCGCGCGGCCCTCCATCGGCATCGTCACCCAGATCGGTCTCGCGCACGCGGAGCACCTCGGTGGTCCCGACGGCATTGCCCGGGTGAAGGGCGAGCTCCTCGAGGCGCTCCCGGCCGACGGGCTCGCGGTCCTGAGCGCCGACTGTCCCTACGCCGACGTGCTCCGCGCCCGGACCGACGCGCGGGTGCTCACCGCCGGGCTCCACCCGGACGCCGACGTCCGGGCCTCGGACGTGCAGCTGGACGCGGACCTGCGCGCCAGCTTCAGGCTCGACTCACCCTGGGGGAGCGCGGCCGGTGTCCGGCTCGCGGTGCGCGGCGGGTACCAGGTCGCGAACGCCACCCAGGCGGCGACCGTGGCGCTCCGGCTCGGGGTGCCGATCGACGCGGTCGTCGCAGCCCTCGCGACGGCCGGTACCGCCGCGTGGCGCATGGAGCTCGTCACCTCGGACGCCGGGGTCCAGGTGCTGAACGACGCCTACAACGCGAGCCCGGGATCCATGCGCGCGGCGCTGGAGGCGTTCGCGAGCCTTCCCGTGCGCGGCCGCCGCATCGCCGTGCTCGGTGAGATGCGGGAGCTGGGTTCCATCGCGGCGACCGAGCACGCGCGCGTCGGTGAGCTCGTCGCCGCGTCCGGCGTCGTGACTTTGGTCACGGTCGGGCCGGGAACCGACGAGCTGGCCGCCGCCGCAGAGGAGCAGGGCGTCGAGGTGCACGGTGTGGACGATCGCGACGCTGCGGTGACGATGTTGCGTACCCTCGTCGAGCCCGGGGACGCCGTCCTCGTGAAGGCCAGCCGGCTGGTCGGGCTCGAGCGCGTCGCCGCCGCGCTGCTGCAGACGAGGGAGGACGCCCCGTGATCGCGGTGCTCATCGCCGTGTCCGTCGCGTTCCTCGTGAGCGTGTTCGGCACGCCGTTCCTGATCAAGATCCTGCGCGCCCGCAACATCGGTCAGCAGATCCGCGACGACGGACCGATCGCGCACCCGCACGAGCACAAGGCCGGGACGCCCACCATGGGCGGGATCGCGATCATCGTCGCGGCCTTCCTCGGCTACCTGGTGTCGCACATCCGCACCGAGGCGATCAAGTTCGCCGACACCGCGATCGCGCTCTGGTTCCTCATCCTCGGCCTGGCCTTCGTCGGCTGGCTGGACGACTACCTGGGCGTCCGCCGCGCCCGCAACCTCGGGCTCCGCAAGCGGGGCAAGACCGCCGGGATCCTCATCGTCTCGGTCGGCTTCGCGCTGCTCGCACTCGAGTTCGTCAAGGTGTCGACGGACCTCTCCTTCGCACGACCGATCGACCTCGACCTCGGCACCATCGGCTGGTTCATCTGGGCGATCGCCGTCGTCTACGCGACGTCCAACGCGGTGAACATCACCGACGGGCTCGACGGCCTGGTCGCCGGATCGGCCGCGCTCGTGTTCGCCGCGTTCGTGGTGATCGGCTTCACGCAGTTCAGCCACAAGAACGCCTACGACCTCCTGGCGGCAGGGTCGATCGACGTCGCGGTGGTCGCGGCGGCGCTGATGGGTGCGTGCGTCGGGTTCCTGTGGTGGAACGCGCCACCCGCGCGCGTCTTCATGGGTGATACGGGCGCGCTCGCGCTCGGCGGCGCGATGGCCGGGATGGGTCTCCTGACCAAGACCGACCTGCTGCTCCCCATCATCGGCGGGCTCTACGTGCTCGAGATCGTGAGCGTCCTCGCGCAGGTGATCTCGTTCCGGGGCTTCGGACGGCGGGTCCTGCGCATGTCGCCGATCCACCACCACTTCGAGATCCTCGGGTGGCCCGAGTCGACGATCCTCGTGCGGTTCTGGATCCTCGCCGGCCTGGCGATGGCCCTCGGCCTCGGCCTCTTCTACGCGGACTTCATCCAGATCCCGGGCGTCATCGAGTGAGCGCGCGACGCGTCCTGGTGGTCGGGTTGCGCGCGACCGGTGAGGCAGTGGTGCGGGCTCTCGCCGCACGCGGGGACACGATCGTCGTCGTCGAGGACGACCCCGGGCGCGGTGTGTACGACGCGCGCGCCGCAGCCGCGCGCGACCTCGGCGCAACGGTGGTCGAGCGTCCTCCCGCCGACGCGTGGCCCGAGCTCGTCGCAGGCGTCGATCTCATGGTGCCGAGTCCCGGGGTGCGACCCGAGCATCCCGCGTTCGCCGCCGCGCTCGCCGCGGACCTCCCGATCCGCGGCGACATCGACCTCGGCATGGAGGCGGCGCGCGTTCCCGTCGTCGCGGTGACCGGCACGAACGGCAAGAGCACCGTCACCACGCTGGTCACCGCGATCCTGAACGCGTCCGGCGTGCGGGCCGCGGCCGCGGGGAACATCGGACGGCCGCTGCTCGACGTGGTCGACGAGCCGTGGGAGGTCATCGTCGCCGAGATCTCGTCGTTCCAGCTGCACACCACGACCGCCGCGTTCCGGCCCCGGGTCGCGGTGCTGCTCAACGTCGCCGACGATCACCTCGACTGGCACGGCTCCTTCCGGGAGTACGCGGCGGTGAAGGCGCGCGTCTTCGCGAACCAACGGGACGACGACCTGCTCGTCGCGAACGTCGACGACCCGAACGTCGTCGAGCTCACAGCCTCGGCACCAGCCGATGTCGTCGGCGTCACCCTGGCCGCTCGTGCGCACGCCCGCGGCGCGGAGTACGCCACCGCGAGCGGCTTCCTCGTCACGCCGTCGGGGGAGCGGATCGTCGAGATCGCGGCGATGCCGTCCCGTCTGCCCCACGACCTCACCAACGCGCTCGCGGCGACCGCGGCGGCCAACGCGGTTGGTGGCACCCTGGCCGCGGCGCGCGAGGCCATCGTGAAATTCGAGAGGCTCCACCACCGAGCGGAGCCGGTCGGTAAGGCTTCCGGGGTGGAGTACATCGACGACTCGAAGGCGACGAACCCCCACGCCACGTTGAGCGCGCTCGCGGGCCTGGAGCGGGTCGTGCTGCTCGCGGGGGGCGACAGCAAGGGCGTCGATCTCGGTGTGCTCGCCCAGGCCAAGGACCGGCTCGCCGGTGTCGTGGCGATCGGGAACACTCCCGGCGAGGTCGAGCGCGCGCTCGGTGGCCTCGTGCCGACCGTCCAGGCCGACTCCATGCGGAGCGCCGTCGATGCCGCGGCCGCGTTGGCGCAGCCGGGCGACACGGTGCTGCTGTCACCCGCCTGCGCATCGTTCGACTGGTACGACAGCTACGAGCAGCGCGGTGACGACTTCCAGCAGGAGGTCCGCCGCCTCATCGCCGCGTCCGGGGCGCGCGCGTGAGCATCACCGCCGGCCGGGTCCCGGGACTGCGCGTCCCCGCGGAGCGCCTCGCGGGGTTGCGCCGCGTCTGGGCGAAGGCAGGCACGCGTCGCACGTCGACCTACCTCCTGTTGCTCATGGTCGTGGCGGTGCTCAACGTCATCGGCGTCGTGATGGTCCTGTCGGCGTCGTCGGTGCAGTCGCTCGACAGCAAGGGCACCGCGTGGTGGTTCTTCGAGCGCCAGCTGCTGTGGACCGCGCTCGGCGTCACCGGCTTCGCCGTCGCATCGCGCGTGGACTACCGGAGCTGGCGCAAGTACACGGTGCCGTTCCTCGCGATCGCCACCGTGCTGCTGATCCTCGTCCTGATCCCCGGGCTCGGCTTGTGGGTGGACGGCTCGCGCCGGTGGCTCGGCTACGGGTCCTGGCGGATGCAGCCCTCCGAGATCGCGAAGCTCGCGCTCCTCGTGTTCGCCGCGGACGTCCTGACCCGGCAGCAGCGCAAGGTCGGGGACTGGAAGAAGGCGCTGCGCCCGGTGATGCTCATCTTCATCCTGTTCGCGTTCCTCATCATGAAGGAGCCGGACCTCGCGTCGACGATGGTGCTCACGATCATCCTCGGCTCAGTGCTCCTCGTCGGCGGGATCCGGGCCCGCCACCTCCTGGCGATCGGTGGTGCGGCGGTCGGCGCGGTCACCTTGTTCGCGATGCTCGTGCCGTGGCGCCGGGCCCGCCTCCTCGCGTTCCTCGATCCGTGGCAGGACAAGGCCAACAGCGGGTACCAGGTCACGCAGTCCCTCATCGCGCTCGGCAGCGGGGGCTGGACCGGCGTGGGCCTGGGCGCGAGCCGGGCCAAGTGGCGGTTCCTCCCGGCCGCGCACACCGACTTCATCTTCGCCATCGTGGGGGAGGAGCTCGGGCTCTTCGGCTGCCTCCTCGTGCTCGGCCTCTTCGGTGCGCTCGCCTATCTCGGCGTCCGCACCGCGTTGCGCGCGCCGGATCGCTTCGGCATGTTGCTCGCGGGTGGGATCACCGCGTGGATCGTCGGCCAGGCCGTCATCAACATCGGCTCGGTGGTCGGTCTGCTCCCCGTCTCCGGGATCCCGCTGCCGTTCGTGTCGTTCGGTGGGACCGCGTTGCTGTTCACGATGATCGCGGCCGGGATGCTCGGCAACATCGCGCGCCAGGGTGGGCGGTGAAGCCGGCGCGAGCCACGGTGTACGCGCTGGTCGCCGGCGGCGGCACCGGTGGTCACGTGTACCCGGCCCTCGCGCTCGCCGACGCGCTCGTCGCGCGCGGTCATCCGCCCGACTCGGTCCGGTTCCTCGGCGCGAGTCGCGGGCTGGAGGCGCGCGCGGTGCCCGAAGCCGGGTACGGCATCGATCTCCTTCCTTCGCGCGGGTTCCAACGCGGCGCGAGCCGTCAGAACATCGTCGACAACCTGCGGATGCTCGGCGCGATGACGGTCGCGATGCTCCGAGCAGTCGGCATCGTTCGCCGGCTGCGCCCGCAAGTGGTCGTCGGAGTCGGCGGGTACGCGTCGGTGCCGGGGATCCTGGCCGCGAACCTGCTCCGGATCCCGGTGGTGATCCACGAGCAGAACGCCGTCCCCGGTTTGGCGAACAAGCTCGCGGCGCGCTTGGGGGCTCGGGTCGCGGTCTCGTTCCCCGGGACCGCCCTGCCGGGCGCGGAGGTCGTCGGCAACCCGGTGCGCGCATCGCTCGCCTCGCTCGTGCGTGCGCCCGACGCGGCCCACCCCCGGCTCGGGGTGGTCGGCGGGAGCCTGGGCTCACCGCGGCTCAACGACGCGGCGCTCGACCTCTACGACCGCTGGCGTGAGCGCGTCGACGTGACCGTCCGTCACGTCGCGGGCCGGCAGCACTACGACGGCTGCGAGACCCGCCTCGAGCGGCTCCGACGGGCCGACGACACCCTCGTGTACGAGCTCGTCCCGTACGAGGACCGCATGGACCGCTTCTACGGGACGACCTCGCTCGCGGTGTGTCGCGCCGGCGCGGTCACGGTGGCCGAGCTCGCCGCGGCCGGGGTCCCGTCCGTGCTGGTGCCGTGGCCGGGTGCGGCCGGCGACCACCAGAGCGACAACGCCCGCGTGATGGAGCAGGCCGGCGCCGCGGTGATGCTGCCCGACGCGCAGGCCGACGGCGCCCGGCTCGACGCGGTCGCGCGCGAGCTCCTGCTCGATCCCGCCCGGCTCACCGCGATGTCCGACGCGGCGCGTGCGCTCGCGCGTCCTGATGCCGCGGACCGGCTCGCCGATCTCGTCGAGGAGTCCGCTCGTGCCCGCGCCTGAGCCCGGTCCCGTCCTGGACCTCAGCGAGCCGCGGCGCATCCACGTCGTCGGCGTCGGCGGCGCGGGCATGAGCGCCTACGCGGCGATCCTCGCGGAGATGGGCCATGACGTGAGCGGCTCGGACCTCCACGAGCACCCACGCTTCGACCGGCTCCGGCTGCTCGGCGTGGAGTGCCTCGTGCCCCAGGTCGCGGGCAACGTCCCGAAGGACGCCGACGCGGTCGTGATGAGCTCCGCGGTGCCGCGCCGCAACATCGAGGTGGTGACGGCCGAGCAGGCCGGGATCCCGGTGCTGTCCCGGGCCGACGCGCTCGCGGGGATCGTCGGCGCGCGGCGCGGGCTCGGCATCGCCGGCACCCACGGCAAGACGACCACGACGTCGATGCTCACCCTCATCATGCGGGCCGCGAACCTCCACCCGAGCTTCCTGGTTGGCAGCGAGCTCAACGAGGTCGGCACCAACGCGGGGCTCGACTCGGGGGAGTGGCTCATCGTCGAGGCCGACGAGAGCGACGGCACCTTCCTGCGGTTGGGTCTCGAAGCCGCGATCGTCACGAACATCGATCACGACCACCTCTGGTACTGGGGCGACATGACGCGCCTCGAGGACGCGTTCCGCCGGTTCGTGGACGCGGTCGAGGGCCCGGTGGTCCTCTGCGCCGACGACGAGAACACCCGGGCGCTCGCCGCCGACCGACCCGCCGCGATCACCTACGGCTGGGCCGACGACGCGCGGTACCGGGCCACGAGCTACCGCGGGCGGCGCGGCGGCTCGTCGTTCGTCCTCGAGCGCGACGGTGAGCCACTGGGCGAGATCCGGCTGCCCGTGGTCGGGAGGCACAACGCGCAGAACGCGGCCGGCGCGGCCGCGATGGCCCTCGAGCTCGGGGTGGGGATCGACTCGGTCCAGCTCGCGCTCGCGGGCTTCGGTGGAGTCGCGCGCCGGTTCCAGCATCGGGGCGAGCGTGACGGAGTCACGATCATCGACGACTACGCGCTGCTCCCACCCGAGATCCAGGCGACGATCCGCGCCGCGGCCGAAGGTGACTGGCGGCGGATCATCGCGGTCTTCCAGCCGTTCCGGTACGCGCGCACCGAGGTGATGTGGCGCGAGTTCGCCGACGCGTTCGTCGGCGCCGACCAGGTCATCCTCACCGACGTGTGCGGGTTCCACGAGCAGCCGATCCCGGGCGTGACCGGTCACCTCATCGTGAACGCGGTCCTCGACGCGCATCCCGACCTGCCCGTCGCCTACTTCCCGCACCGCGCCGAGCTCGTCTCGCTCGTGCCCGGCTACGCCCGTGAAGGCGACCTCGTCCTCACCCTCGGCGGGGGCGACATCACCACGCTCGCGGACGAGCTGCTGGCCGCGCCGGCCCACGGGACCGGGGAGTGACCGTGGCCGTGACGGGCTGGAGCCAGGCTGACGAGCTCGCCGCAAGCCTCGAGCCGGTGCTGCCCGGACGGGTCGAGCGCGATGCCGCGCTCGCGGGCCTGACGACCTACCGCGTCGGCGGCCCCGCCGCGGTCCTCGTGCGGGCGCGCCGAGAAGGCGACCTCGCGGTGGTGGCCTCGGCACTGCGCCGCTACCGGCCGCCGTTGCTCATCCTGGGGCGCGGGTCGAACCTGCTCGTCGCCGACGCCGGCTTCGCGGGCCTCGCGCTGCTCCTGGAAGGGGAGTTCGAGGAGATCACTGCGGGTGAGGGCTCGGTGCGGGCGGGTGGCGCGGTCGCGCTGCCGGTCCTGGCCCGGCAGTCCGCCGCGTCCGGTCTGACCGGCCTGGAGTTCTTCGTCGGCATCCCCGGGACCGTCGGCGGCGCGGTCCGGATGAACGCGGGTGGGCACGGTCGCGAGACCCGTGAGGTGCTGAGCTCGGCGCGCGTCGTGGACCTGCTCGGTGAGGGGCTCGGCGCCGACCGCTCCGCCGACGAGCTCGCGCTCGGGTACCGGACCTCGGCGATCGGCCCGACTGACGTGGTGGCCGAAGCGACGTTCCGGGTGGATCGCGATGCACCCGAAGCCTGTGAGGCCCGCATCGCGGAGATCGTGCGCTGGCGTCGCGAGCACCAGCCCGGTGGGGCGAACGCCGGATCGGTGTTCCGCAACCCGCCTGACGAGAGCGCGGGCAGCCTGATCGAGCGGTGCGGGCTCAAGGACCTCCGGATCGGTGGCGCGGTGGTCTCGCCCAAGCACGCCAACTTCATCCAGGCCGAGCCGGGCGCGACCGCGGCGGACGTGCGGGCGCTCGTGCACGAGGTGCAACGTCGTGTCCTCTCCGAGACGGGCGTCTCCCTGCACCCGGAGCTGCACTTCGTCGGCTTCGAGTCCGACGGGCCCGAGGACGCGCCGTGAACGATCCGAAGCCGCCGACTCCGCCCACCCCCACCCCGCCGGACGCCGCTGAGGTCCCGGAGACCTCGGTGATGACCCGCGCCCCGGCCGGTGCGGAGCCGAGGTCGGGCTCGCGTCCGCCTTCCGCGCCCAAGCAGCCCTTCACCGAGCCTCCCGCGCGCGTTCCCGATTCGGCCGAGGAGCCGGTCCCGCCGGATCCGCCCGACGCGCCGCTCCACGACGCGCTCGAGGATCCGGCGCGCGACGGCTCCACCGATCCTCAGGCGCAGGTCACCACCAAGGAGCTGTCGCTCGCCGCGCTGCGTGCCGCCGCGGCCCGGTCCGCGTGCGCGCCGCCCCCGTCCGACCCGGCCACCGTCGCGCCGCCGGACGGCGACACCGAGCTGGACCTCGTTGCCGCCGAGCGCCTGGAGGCCGCCGCGCTCGCCGCGGCGGAGCTGGACGCCGCGGCGCTCGAGCTCGGTGACCTCGACCCTGCGGCGCTCGAGCTGGCCGAGCTCGACGCGACCTCGGACCCGACCGGGGGACCGATCGATCCGCGGATCCGGGAACGCCGGGTCGCGGTCACGCGCGCCGAGGGCCGGCGACGGCTCCGCATCCTCCTGACCGCGATCTCCGTGGCCTCCGTGATCGGCATCGGCTGGCTCGTGGTCCACTCGCCGTTCCTGGCCGTGGACACCGTCGCGGTCGCGGGGACCGCGCAGGAGAGCGGGACCGCGGTGACCGCCGCGGCCGACATCCCCGAGGGCGCGCCGCTGCTGCTCGTCGACACCGGTGCGGTGGCGCGCCGGGTCGAGGCCCTGCCGTGGGTCGCGAAGGCCACGGTGGACCGGGAGCTGCCCAACACGCTGAAGATCACCGTGGTCGAGCGCCGACCGGTCGCGTTCATCCGGCGCCCGGTTCCGCCCGGCTCGCCCGACGGGACCGTCGGTGCCGCGGTCCTCGTCGACCGGGCCGGACGCGTGCTCGGTGACGTCCCCCAGCCGACGCAGGGCCTCCCGGAGCTCGTCGACGTCGACCGGATCCCGAGTCGTGGGGGACGGATCGGCGCGGCGCGAGCGGCGGGCGCGATCGCCGAGCTGCCACCGGTGCTGCGGGTCCAGACCGGGTCGGTGCGCCGGGAGAACGGCTGGGTCCTGCACCTCGTGCCCGTCTCGGGCGGCGCGATCCCGGCGAGCGACGAGGTGCGGTTGGGGAGCCTCGACGACGTCTGGGCCAAGGGGGTCGCGGCGCTCGCGGTGCTCCATCAGCTCGCGGCCGACGGCGACGGTGCGGACTACATCGACGTCCGGGTGCCGGGAGCGCCCGCTACCGGGTGATTGAATGGCTGCGGCGGGTCCGTTAGAGTCTCCACCACAACCACAGGTTGACATAACTCTCAACCTCAACCACAGGTCGAGGGTTGCGGGGGATCCCCGCATTCGGGCCCCCGAACCTTCAAGATCTCGGAGAAGCGAGCGTCGTCAGCGGAGTCGGCACCCGCTCCACACCCGAAGCTCGCCGATCCGTTGCTCGTCAAATCCGAAGTTCCTCAATCCGAGATTCGCCGGAACCGTCCCGCAGAAAAACAGCGAGGGAGATCGTCCACGATGCTGGGTTCACCGCAGAACTACCTCGCCGTGATCAAGGTCGTCGGCGTGGGCGGCGGCGGCGGCAACGCCGTGAACCGCATGATCGACGCCGGTCTCAAGGGCGTGGAGTTCATCGCGGTCAACACCGACGCCCAGGCGCTGCTCATGAGCGACGCCGACGTGAAGCTCGATCTCGGCCGTCAGCTCACCCGTGGCCTCGGCGCGGGCTCGGACCCCGAAGTGGGTCGCCAGGCCGCCGAGGAGCACCGTGACGAGATCGAGGAGGTGCTGAAGGGCGCCGACATGGTCTTCATCACCGCGGGCAAGGGTGGCGGGACCGGCACCGGTGGCGCACCGATCATCGCCGAGATGGCGAAGGCGGCGGGCGCGCTGACCATCGGCGTCGTGACCCGGCCGTTCACCTTCGAAGGTCGTCGCCGCTCGGTGCAGGCCGAGCAGGGCATCCAGCACCTGAAGGAGAAGGTCGACACCCTCATCATCATCCCGAACGACCGGCTGCTCCAGGTCTCGGACGAGAAGACCTCGATGCTCAACGCGTTCAAGATGGCGGACGAGGTGCTGCTGCAGGGTGTGCAGGGCATCACCGACCTGATCACCACGCCGGGCCTGATCAACACCGACTTCGCCGACGTGAAGATGATCATGACGAACGCAGGCTCCGCGCTCATGGGCATCGGCTACGCATCCGGGGACGGGCGCTCGGTCACCGCGGCCCGCGCCGCGATCTCGAGCCCGTTGCTCGAGGCCAGCATCGAGGGTGCACGCGGCATCCTCCTCAACATCTCGGGTCCGTCGGACCTCGGGCTGTTCGAGGTCAACGAGGCGGCGGAGATCATCGCCCAGGCCGCCCACCCGGACGCCAACATCATCTTCGGCGCCGTGGTGGACGACGCGCTGGGCGACGAGGTGCGCATCACCGTGATCGCGGCCGGCTTCGACCGCTTCGAGGGCGAGCGGCGTCCCGAGTCGCCGCTGGGCCTCATGGAGGAGGAGCGCGCGCTCGCCTCCGAGTCGGGCGACGACGTCGACACCGGGCTCGACTCCGGCGACGACGACTTCGACGTTCCCGAGTTCCTGCGCTGACCGAAGCCGGCGGCGCGTGATCGAGCTCACCCTCGGTTGCGCGCGGGCGGTCTTCACCGATCGCCACGGCGGGACGTCGGCGGCGCCGTTCGACACGATGAACCTCGCGGGCCACGTCGACGACGACGCGGCGTCCGTGGAGGAGAACTACCGCGTGCTCGCCGCGACGCTGGACCTCATCGACGCGTCGCACTGGGTGCGCCCGTTCCACGTGCACGGGACGGATGTCATCGAGGTCACGAACGCGCCTGACGCGAGGGTCGACGCCGACGGCAGCGCGACCGATGTGGTCGGTCTCCCGTTGGTCGCGCTCGGCGCGGACTGCGCGCCGATCGCCTTGGCGAACGACGACGCGGTCGCCGCGATCCACGCGGGGTGGCGCGGTGCGCTCGGTGGCGTCGTCGAATCCGGGGTCGCCGCGCTGCGCCGGCTCGGCGACGGTCCCGTCCGCGCCGCGATCGGCCCGTGCATCTGCGTGCACCACTACGAGTTCGGCGCGGACGCGCTGACGCCGCTGGTCAGCCGGTTCGGATCCGGGGTCGTGGGAACCACCACCGATGACCGACCCGCGTTCGATCTCCCGCTCGCGCTGCAGCGCGCGCTCGACGATGCGGGCGTCGACGAGATCACCGACGTGCGTCGCTGCACCTTCGAGTCACCCGACCACTACTCGTACCGCCGTGACGCGCGCACGGGACGTCAGGGGGTCGTGGTGGTGAAGTCGCGGTGAGCGGGTCCACCGTCGCCGACGCGGTCACGGAAGTGCGGCGACGGGTGCGGGACGCGGCCGTCCGCGCCGGACGCGATCCGGCCGAGGTCCTGCTGATCGGCGCGTCCAAGACGGTGGACGCAGACCGGCTCGCGACCGCGCTCGACGCGGGGCTCACCGACCTGGGGGAGAACCGGGCCCAGGAGCTCCTGGCCAAGGCGCCGGAGCTGGCGGCCCACGTGCCCCCGCCCACCTGGCACTTCGTCGGCCAGCTGCAGCGCAACAAGGTCACCGGCCTTGTGCCTTGGGTCACCTGCTGGCACTCCGTGGACCGGTTCGCGCTGGGCGAGGCGATCGCGCGGAGGGTGCCGGGCGCCCGGATCCTCGTCGAGGTGAACCTGGACGACGAGCCGCGCAAGGGTGGGTGCGCGCCCGCCGAGACCGGCGCGCTCGTCGACGCGCTGCGCGAGCTCGACCTCGATGTCGCCGGCCTCATGACGGTCGCGCCGCAGGTGGGGGACCGGCGTGAGTGGTTCGCCGCGCTCCGTGACCTCGCGACGACCCTTGAATTGCGCGAGTTGTCGATGGGCATGAGCGATGATTTCGAGGCAGCAGTCGAAGAGGGTGCAACGATGGTTCGGGTCGGGCGCGCGTTGTTCGGCGACCGGCCGCGATGAGCCGTCGCAACCACCGGGTCGAGGGGCCCGTGCACTCCACACGAGCACGCAGCGTGATCCGCGGATCTGACGGGACACGACGGTAGGCTGGCAGTCGGGAGGAGACCTGCATGCCGGGTATGTGGCAAAAGACGATGGTGTACCTCGGGCTCAAGGACGATGAAGAGGGCTACGAGTACGACTACGACGAGCTCTCCCTCGAGGAGGAGCCCGCCGACGCGTCCTACGAGCGCTACGAGCGCGCCCCGGAGCGCGTCGAGCGTCCCGAACGCGCGCGCGAGCCAGTAGCGGTCGTCGCGCAGCCGCGCGTGCGCGCGGTGCCGGTCGACGAGGCACCACCGGTGCGGGACTCGGCCACGCCGCAGATCCGGCCGATGCCCGCGAGCTCGGCCCGGGTGCACGTCGTCGAGCCGCACGGGTTCAACGACGCGCAGGAGGTCGGGGACCGGCTGAAGGCCGATCAGCCCGTGATCATCAACCTCCAGGGCCTGAGCCGGGACCTGCAGCGCCGGATGATCGACTTCTCGAGCGGGCTCACCTATGCCGTGGGCGGCAGCATGTCGCGCGTCGCGGACCAGGTGTTCCTGCTGACGCCGAGCAACGTCGAGGTCTCCCAAGAGGAGAAGGAGCGGCTGCAGGCCCGCGGGCTCTTCCGCGCCTGACACACTGCCAACGTGCTGGACCTGCTCTGCGCGATCGTCACCGTGTACCTCGTCATCATGGGGGCGCGTGCCGTGCTCTCGTGGTTTCCGCCCAGCTCCTCGGGTGGGGGGCTCGCGACGATCAACCGCCTGCTGATGGATCTGACCGAACCGGTCCTCGCGCCGCTGCGCCGCGTGATCCCGCCGGTGGGGATGTTCGACCTGTCCTTCATGGTGGCGTTCTTCGGCCTGCTGATCCTGCGCCAGTTCATCTGCATCTGAGGGACAATTTCGCCACCGTCCCTACATTGCGTGGGTCCGGCGTCCTAGCATGGACCCATGGACGTGACGCCCCGCGAGCTCCGTGATATCGACATCCGCGAAGGCTTTCGCGGGTACAACCGCGACGACGTGGACGAGCTGCTGGAACGGGCCGCTGCGACGATCGAGAGCCTGAACGAGCGCATGCGCCGGCTGAGCGAGCAGGTCAGCTCGGTGGAGGGCCAGCAGGGCTCCTCGCGCGAGACCGAGGACATGCTGCACCGGACCCTCCTCCTCGCCCAGCGTGCCGCCGACGAGGCCGTGGCCGAGGCCCAGTTCAAGGCCCGCCAGATCCTGGACGACGCCGAGACCAAGGCGCGCGCCCAGGTCGTCGAGGCCGAGTCCGCGGCCCGCCGCCAGGTGGAGACCGAGCGCCGTCGCCTCGAGAACGAGGTCCTCGAGCTCGGGTCGCGCCGCGAAGCGCTCCTCGCCGACGTGGACGGGCTCGAGCGCTTCGAGTCCGAGTACCGCCAGCGCCTGCGTCGCGCGCTCGAGACGGACCTCGAGTCGCTCGCGGGCCAGGGTCCGGTCGCGCCGTCGGCGCGCCCACCGATCCACGAGGTCGACCTCCCGTCGGCGCAGAGCAACGCGCCTTCGTCACCCGGGCCGTCATCGTCCGCGCCGTCACCGTTCTCCGCGCCGCCGCTGCCGTCGCCGTCCGCGTCACCGCAGACGCCGCGCCCGCCGTCGACGGACACCGGTGCGCCGACCGCGGAGATCCGCGGTCTCGGCACGTGGGATCCGCCGAGCCGCGCGCCCGAGCCCGCGTCGTCCGCACCGAGCGCACCCACGCCGACGCCTGCACCCGCGCCGACTCCGCCGCCGGCACCGCCGAGCGAGCCCGCCGCGGACGCGCCTGGCGCGAACCCTGCCGCGAGCTCGACGCCTGCGTCGACACCGACCCCGGCGCCGAGCGCACCGTCGACCGAGCCTCCGGCCGCCGACGCGCCGCGTGCGCCGCTGTTCCCGAAGGAGCCCGCCGACGCGGAGCCCCTCGACGACGAGGCGTTCTTCGCCAGCCTCCGGGAAGCGGTCAGCGACCAGTCGCCGCTCGGGCCGCGTGACGAGGTGCCCGACTCGACCGGGACCTACGAGGACGACGACGCCCGCTCCGGGCTCTTCCGCCGCCGGCGCTGAGCCTCAGACCTTCTCGATCCTGACCCCGACGGTCGCGCTTCCGATCGTCACCGGCTCGTAGTCCTCGGGGCGTCCCGGGTCCTCCGACTCCAGGTGCAGCTCCCGGGCCAGGACCTCGCCCGCGATCCATTCACGGTGGGCCACGATCGCCTGCCCGACCGGCTCGTCAGACTCGGCGCGCAGCCAAGCGACGATGCGGTCCGAGATCTGCAGGCCCTTCGCCTTGCGCCGGTCGTTCAGCACCCGGATGACCTCGCGGGCGATCCCCTCGAGGGTCAGCGCCTCGTCGAGCCGGGTGTCGAGCGCCACCGCGACGCCGCCGTCCTCCGCGAGGGCGAGCTCCTCGTGTGACGTGGCCCGCACCTCCACGTCCTCGGGCTCGAGCCGGATCGTGGTGCCGCCGAGCTCGAGGTCGAAGCCCCCATCGGATTCCAACGCGCGCCGGATCGCCGCGCCGTCGGTGGTCGCGAGCAGCTCCTTGAGCTCGGGCATGAGCTTGCCCACCTTCGGGCCGAGCCGGCGGAAGTTCGGCACGACGGAGTAGTCGAGCAACCCCTCGAGGCTGGTCACGGTCTCGAGCTGCTTCACGTTCAACGCGTCGGCGATCTCCGCTTGCACCGAGTCCGGGATGCTGCTCGCGCCCGGGAGCACGACGAGCGCGCGGGCGAGCGGCTGGCGCACCTTGAGCCGCACCTCGGTGCGCGCCGCGAGCCCGAGCGAGACGACGTTGCGCGCCAGCGCCATGTCCGACTCGAGCTGCGGGTCGATGGCCGACGCATCGAACGACGGCCAGTCGCTCAGGTGCACGGACTCCGAGGTCTGCGCGAGGTCCTGGTACAGGGCGTCGGAGATGAACGGGCAGAACGGAGCGAGCATCTGGGAGACGAGCAGGAGGCACTCGTGCAGCACCGCGTGCGCGTCGGTGTCGTTCGCGTTCCAGAACCGGGACCGGGACCGGCGAACGTACCAGTTGGAGAGGTCGTCGACGAGCCGCTCGAGCGCCTGCGCGGCGCGCAGCGCGTCGAAGGCCTCCAGCGCGTCGCCGACCTCGGAGAGCGTGCTGTGCAGGCGCGAGAGGATCCACCGGTCGAGCACGTGATCGGACGAGCCCGGCGCGGTCGGGGCGCACGACCACCCGTCGAGGTTCGCGTAGGTCACGAAGAACGAATAGGTGTTCCAGAGCGTGAGCAGGAACCGGTTGGTCGTCTCGTCGATGCTCTCGAGCGACACCCGCTTCGGCACCCACGGCGAGCTCGCGGAGACGAAGTTCCAGCGCAGCGCGTCCGCTCCACGGTCCTCGAGCACGCTCCACGGGTCCATGACGTTGCCCAGGCTCTTCGACATCTTCTTGCCGTCCTGGTCGAGGAGGAGCGCGAGGCAGACGACGTCGCGGTACGGCGCGCGGTCGAAGACGAGCGTGTTCACGGCCAGCAGCGAGTAGAACCAGCCGCGGGTCTGGTCGATCGCCTCGCAGATGAAGTCGGCGGGGAACCGGGTGTCGAGCTGGTCGGCGTTCTCGAACGGGTAGTGCAGCGACGCGGTCGGCATCGAGCCGGAGTCGAACCACGCGTCGAGCACCGGCTCGACGCGCCAGGCCCGCCCGGTCTCGCACTCGGGGCACGAGATGATCACGTCGTCGACGTAGGGCCGGTGCAGGTCCAGGTCGGTGAGCTCGTCGCCGGCAAGCGCGGCGAGCTCGGCGACGGAGCCCACGCACGTGTCGTGGCCGCAGTCGCGGCAGCGCCACACGGGGATCGGCGTGCCCCAGAAGCGGTCCCGGGACAACGCCCAGTCGACGTTGTTCTCCAGCCAGTCGCCGAAGCGGCCGTGCTTGATGTGCTCGGGATGCCAGCTGATCGTCTCGTTCTCGCGCAGCAGCACGTCCTTGCTCGCGGAGGTGCGCGCGAACCACGTCGGCTTCGCCCAGTAGATCAACGGCGTACCGCAGCGCCAGCAGTGCGGGTACGAGTGCTCGTACGCCTCGATCTGCACCAGCTTGCCCGACGATCGCAGCTCCTCGATGAGCGCGGCGTCGGCGTCCTTCACGAACTGCCCGGCCAGGTCCGGCACCGCGTCCGTGAAGCGGGCCGCCGCGTTCACCGGGTTGAGCATCGGGAGACCTTCGGCCTCGGCGACCTCGCGGTCGATCTCGCCGAACGCCGGCGCGAGGTGCACGATGCCGCTGCCGTCGTCGATCGTCACGAAGTCGGCCGCGACGACCTTCCACCCGTCGCCCTCGGCGGGGAGCCAGTCGAACGGCCGCTCGTAGCGCTGACCGACGAGATCGTCGACGGCCACCGTCTCGACGATCTCGGCGTCGTCACCGAGCACCGCCTGCACGCGGTTCCTCGCCATCACCAGATCCCGCGTGCCGGGCTCGGGGGACTGCACGCGCACGTACTCGATGTCCGGACCGACGGCCGCGGCGACGTTCGAGACGAGCGTCCACGGCGTCGTCGTCCAGACGAGGAGATCGTCGTCGCGGTCCGGCATCGGGAACCGGACGTACACGGAGTCCTCGGTGACGTCGCGGTACGCGTCGGGCTGACCGAGCTCGTGGCTCGACAGCGCAGTGCCACAGCGTCCGCAGTACGGCACGACCTTGTAGCCCTCGTAGAGCTGCTGCGCGTCCCACATCTGCCGGAACAGCCACCAGACGCTCTCGATGTACGTGTTGTTCATCGTCCAGTACGCGTCCGACATGTCGAGCCACACGCCGATGCGACCGGTCAGCGCCGACCAGTCCTCGACGTAGCGCTGCACCGACTCGCGACACCGCTGGTTGAACGCCTCGATGCCGAATTCCTCGATCTCGGGCTTGCCTGCGAAACCGAGCTCCTTCTCGACCTCGACCTCGACCGGGAGGCCGTGGCAGTCCCAACCGGCCTGGCGCGGGACGTACTTGCCCCGCATGGTGTGGAACCGCGGGTAGATGTCCTTGAAGAGGCGGGCCCAGACGTGATGGATCCCCGGGCGGCCGTTCGCGGTGGGGGGACCCTCGTAGAAGACCCATTCCTCGGCACCTTCGCGGCGCCGGACGCTCTCCGCGAAGACGTCGTCGTCCCGCCATCCACGCAGGACGCGGTTTTCCAGCTCGACGAGGTCGAGGTGAGCATCGACGGGTCCGAAGGGCATCGGTCGTACCATAAACGGCGGTGTCCGATGTCTCCGATCTCTTTGCCGTCCACGACGGCTACGTCGTGGTGGACGTGCACGTCCAACCGCGTGCCGGCCGCACCGCCGTGGTGGGGCGTCACGGTGCCGCGCTGAAGCTGCGGGTGGCGGCTCCGCCCGCGGACGGGCGCGCGAACGACGCCACGTGCGCGCTCCTGGCGCGCACGCTCGGTGTGAAGGACGCGGCGGTCTCTCTGGTCAGCGGGGCGACGTCCCGGACGAAACGGGTGCGGATCGACGGCGTCGAGGGCCCCGACGTGGCGACCGCCCTGAAGGCCGCGATCGCCGAGTCCGAGGCCACGCCCGGGAATCCCGGACGGGGTCACCGGGGTTGACTTTCCAGCACAGTGGGATCCGAAGCTTGGAATTCACGTGACTTGAAGTCGCGGC
>JADMIO011660989.1_pt1 | contig 20226 bp, 18 predicted proteins | sample 8958161 | NCBI WGS metagenome assembly JADMIO01 (sample SAMN16585339, study PRJNA669376) | soil metagenome | isolation source: Crop rotation soil | place: USA: Cullars Rotation, Alabama | collected 2011 | reverse complement strand
CGATAACGGATTCCTGGGCGAGAGAACCCGCCTCGGTCACGGCGGCCGCCCACAACCGCAGTCCGCGGTAGAGGCCTGAGCACGCACTGCCGCCGGTGAACTTCGCGGTGCCCGGATACAGCGTGTCGTACTGCGACAGGAGCTTCTCACTGAATGGATCGCGAACGGCTTGGTAGAAATCGAGGCAGCCCCACAGCCCTTCCACGAGCGCAGCGGGCACCATGTTCAGGAAGTTCTCGTCGAAGTAGGTGCAGATAAGTTGGCCGCCGCGCGCGGCGAACCCCGAGTCATAGAGCTGCTCGAAGAAGGGAGTGACCCCAGGTGGGACGATCGTGTTGAAGACCACGTCCGCGCCGGTCACGGCGATCCTCTCGACCGTTGCTCGGTAGTCCGTGTGGTCGAGCGGGAAGTACTCTTCACCCACGATCGCGCCGCCATTTGCTGTCACGAGCTCGTGCATCTTCTTGTTCATCACGTGCGGCCAGATGTAGTCAGCCGAGGGCAGGTAGAACTTCTTCGCTCCCGTCTTCCGCATCAGCCACGGAATGAATGGGTCGAGCTGCTGGGCCGGGACCGGACCTGTGCAGAAGATCAGCGGATCCGATTCCTGTCCTTCGTACTGCTCCGGATAGATGTAGAGCGTCTTGCCCTTGACGACGGCGGGACCCTTGATGGCCTGCCTCGTGGAACTGTAGATGCCACCGAACACGACGTCGACGTGATCGCGCTCGATCAGCTTCGTCGCTTTCTCGGCCGCCACGGTGTCGTTCGTCGCGCTGTCTTCTAGGATCAGCTCGATGTTTCGACCCAGTAAGCCTCCTTTCGCGTTGATGTCGCCCACGACCATCCTGGCTACGTTGGCATTGGCGAGCCCCACGAATGAAAGGGGGCCCGTCTGGTCCGCGATAACTCCCACCTTAATTGGTGAGTCGCTCGAGGTTGGTGTCGCCATGCTCCCTCCTAACCGTTTGCTGGCTCCACGACCCAGCCCGTACAGTGCGTCGTGTTGGAGCCAATGGTGAGGTCCCTAGGCAGCTCCAAACATCGGGAGAACTCCCTATTTCCACGACGCCGCTTCTCATGGGCGAGCTCGTAGCCACACTGGCGCTGGCGCAGGACAACGCGTTCGGCCAGCCGCTCGAGTCGCAGCTGAGGTCGTGCTTGCTCGCAACGTGGATGTGCGAGGCCGCCGGATTCGACCAGCAGACGACCGAAACGGCCTACTGGGTGGCACTGCTCCGGTACGTTGGCTGCACCGGTCATGCGCACGAGGTCGCGACCGTCTTCGGCGATGAGATCGCGATTCGGGCCCAGACGCTGGTACACGACGCCGCGAACCCTGCCGAAGTCATGCGAGACGTCCTGGCCTATGCCACAGCCGGTCGCGCCCCGGAGGAGCGCGACGAGATCGTTCGGATGATCCAGCAGACTGCCCACGAATGGGCGGTCTACAACTTCTCATCCGGCTGCGAAGTGGCTGACATGCTCGTCCAGCGGCTCGACTTCGGTCCCGCTGTTCGTGACGCTCTGGCCTTCACATTCGAGCGCTGGAACGGCAATGGCTTTCCCGCCCACGCGAGCGGTGAAGCGATTCCACTCCCCATGCGCATCGTCCATCTCAGCCAGGACATGGAAGCGATTGCGCGCCTCTTCTCGACCGATCACGCGCTCGATACGGCCCGCAGTCGGCGCGACCAGACCTACGACCCGGTGCTCGCCGACCTGTTCGTCGCCCACGGACGGAGCTGGTTCGATCGGCTCAGCGCGATCGAGCCCTGGGATGCCGTGCTGGCACTTGAGCCGGAGCCGCGCCGCACGCTCGATGGTGAGGCCCTCGATAATGCTCTGATGGTCGTGGCTGACTTCATCGATCTGAAGTCGCCGTATATGGGCGGGCATAGCCGCCGCTGCGCGCAGCTCGCCGCAGATGCTGCTCGCGTTCTCGGGTTCGCCGAGGAGGCTGTCATATCGGTCCGTCGGGCCGCGCTCGTGCATGACTTCGGCACGACCGCGGTGTCGAACTCAATCTGGGACAAGCCGGGCCCGCTCACGCGCACCGAGTTCGATCGGGTTGAGCTCCACCCGATGCTGACCGAGCAGATGCTGCGTCGGTCGCCGTCCCTGGCTGCGTTGAACCCCATCGCGTCGGCGCACCACGAGAAATGCGATGGCTCGGGATATCACAAGCGTGTGCAGGCTGGTGCCGGGGATCTCGGAGCGAGCGTGCTGGCCGCGGCGGATATCTACGTTGGCCTTACCACGGAGCGGGCAGACCGTCCGCCACTTTCCGCGGTGGACGCCGCGGAGGAGCTTCGCCGTCTCGAATCACGAGGAGTGCTGGAGTCCCGAGCGTGCCGAGCGGTGCTCGTTGCGGCGGGACACGGCGAGCCCAGCCTGCCCCCGGCCGTGCGGCAGCGCAATCCCGGCGGGCTCTCCCGTCGCGAGGTTGACGTACTGGGTCTGGCGGCCAAGGGGCTCACCACGCGCCAGATCGCAGATCGGCTCGTCATTTCGACGAAGACGGCCGATCACCATATCCAGCACATCTACGGCAAGATCGGCGTATCTTCCCGAGCCGCGGCCGCCCTATGGGCGATGGAGCACGCAGTCGTAGCCTAAGCTACGGCTGGACCTCGGCTCTTACGCATAGGGGATCAGACCCAGCTTGTGGAGCAAGCCGAGACCCAACATCAGTTGGTACGCGCCGAGAACGAGGAGCACGACCCCGATTCCCAGGTGGAACGGTCGCTGGGGCCCTTTCTCCAGCACCAATACGGCGCCGATTCCGCAGAACAGCGCCACCAGCCCGCCCACGAGCGCGACCAGATCGAAGAAGGATGTTGGTGGGGGCGCGTTCGGGCGGGTTGGGCCCGCCGATTGGAAGTGCACGAAAAACGGCAGGATGGCGGCCACCAGCCCAATCAACTCCTTCGCGTGCGGGCGGGCGTGGGAGAGGCTGGCCAAGGATAGGGCCTTCGCCTCTCGGTTGGCCACAATGGAGCCGGCGGAAGCCGCGAACCCCTCCTCTGAATAAATATCATGCAGGCGCTGGACCTCCTCTGGCTCGAGGGGTCGCCCGATTCGTACGCGGAGCTTGTTCTGAACCTGGGTGAGCGTCGCGCCGGGTTCTGCGCTAAGAGCATCAGTGATGGCAGATCGAAGGTCGCCGTCGGGGATCGGTTCGGCGATCACTGTGGACTCGCCGTCTGCTCCAAGGCCTGGAGGTCTGAGGTCCAAAGAGCCAGGCAGTTGGCCGCCTTTGTTCGCGGGCTTCCGAGGTCAGGCACCCTGATTCTCCCTTCGCTTATCCGGTTGAGCTCCTCACGCACCCCCTGGAAGTCGGCCGCGTTGGCTCGACTCTGCAGGTAGACCAGCATCCGCCGATCATCGCGCAGCTTATCCCATTTGGTCCTATTGAGGATGGCGGTGCCCATCTCTGCTTCGGTGGCCCGGAGCTTCTCGGTGAGAAACTGCTCGCTCGATTCCCATTGACCCTGATCACTCAATAGGAAGACCTCCCTCCATATTCGTGGCCACGTCACTTGGGGCCACATCCTCGGTGTCTGTATCTCGGGCAGCCAAGGCGGCTTCTTCAGCCTCCGCCTTGCGGCGCAGCCGCGCGGCGCGCCACCGAGCGAGCTCCGAGCTCGTGTCCGCGGTCTCGACGCAATCGCGGAAATGGATAAGGCGGTCCAGGATCTGCCGTTGCAGGTCCCCGGACGTCCACCGTAAGCCGGTCGTTTCCAGGGCAAGCGTGTATCGAGTACGGCCGGGGCCAGGCTGCTCGATACCAAAACTGTGGCGCTCGACGACCCGAGCGCAGTCGCACTCCGCGCGGATCACCAGCAAGCTGTCTTGCTCGAACTCCACGATTTCCAGATCCCACTGCTCGACGGCCCCGCCCGCGATCTTTCGCGTCTCCACGCACTTCGCGCCGAGCTGGGGCACGTCGGGATCGGCCAGATGTCCGATCACCGTGTCGCGCTGCCACTGGCAGCGTCTCTCGAGATCGAGGCCCAAGACGAAGACGTCCTTGAGCGGTCGCTCGATGATGATGCTTTGCTTTGCGGTTCGCGTTGGGGTCGGTGCGAGACCTTTGGGCTGGTCTGCGCTCTCGGTGATTTGGCTCGCGGTAAGCTTGCTCACTCCGAGCTCGACTGCTGGTGCACGAGCACCCGTGGCTGTGTGTTCAGGTTCAACGCACCGTCCTTCACGACATTACTTGTTGCGGTGGGCCCGCTTCGCAGCAGGGAAACGAGCTCGCCCACCGTCAGCTCGCGCTCGCCAATCCGACCGAGGCTCCGCTGGATGTCCACGCTGTAGCGGTTTCGGCGGCCCAGCTTCTCCGCCTTGATGTAGCCCGCGTCCTGCAGCTCGGCAATGATCTTGCGGGCTGCGCGCTCGGTCACGCCCACGGCCTGGGCGATCTGGAGTCCCGTGCTCTCGGGCTCGTGACTTATATGAATCAGCACTCGCGCATGGTTTGTCAGAAAGGTCCACGATGGCAAGTCGCCTTCCCTCCTCAGACATTACATGATGAGCGTATCATGCATCATGATACATGGTAAGATGCTCACATACTGGCCGTGTGGCCTGAAGGAGAACCCATTGGCGAAGGGTACCATCAAGAAGCTCGTGAGCGATCGAGGCTTCGGCTTCATCCTGCCGGAAGAAGAGCAGTCCTCGGGAAAGGATCTGTTCTTCCACCGCGTGGACGTGCAGGGCCCCGGTTACGACGTGCTCCGTGAAGGCGAGCAAGTGCTCTACGATCTGGGTACTGACGAGCGGCGTGGCACCCCGAAGGCCACGAACGTGCGGGCGATCGAGTAGTCCAGGCTCCCTCCCAAATGTGCTGACGATCCGCGCGCGGCAGTGTATTCTTCCGCCGTGACAAATGGTGCGCTTCTCCCGGATCTGACGCATGCCGAGGCGCGAGCCATCATGGATCGCGCCATCGAGCGGACCCGCCGGTTGAAGCTGGCGGGCGCCACGGCGATCATGGATCTTGGCGCGAACATGGTGTGCCTGTCGCGGATGGGTACGTCTCCCGCCAGCGCCTGGATTGCTCGCGGGAAGGCGTACTTGACCGCCGCTCGGCGCATCCGTCTAACCGAGACGAGCGTGCGCTGGCACGAACGGCCGTTCAATAACCCCAACTGGCAGCGACTCGTGCAGGAGCCTGTCTTCCCGGGCGAGGGCGGCATGCTCATCTACCGAGATGGGCGGGCCATTGGCGCCATTGCAACCGGCGAGGGGATAGGCCCGTTTGACGAGATCCCGGGCGTGGACCCCGTCGAATTCGAGCACGAGGGCGTGCGGGGCAATGCGGAAGACGTCGTCATCGCCTATGCCTTGGGGATCCCCTACCAGGACCAGCACACCCGCACGAGCGACCGTCCCGCGCGCGAGGGACCGGCCAGGGGTCGTCCTGTGAACGAGCGGATCGACGATCTGCCCCACTCACTTCCAGCCGCCAGAAAGTACGCGGACCGTGCACTCGATCTGGCCCGTAAGAATGGATTTGCCCTGGGCGTTGCAGTCGTGGACGAAACGGGCGTGATCATGCAAATGGACCGCATGGATGGCGCTCCGCCCGGCTCGCCAGACCTCGCCGAGGCGAGAGCTGCGACCGCGCTCGTGTTCCAGCGGCCGACCCTCGAAGTGACCAGGACCATGGGCCCCGACCAGCTTGCAAGAGTCGATCAGATCGTCCACTTCAAGCTGCTGGACGGCGGTGGCGGTGCTCCCATCGTTCGCGACGGGCAGGTGGTCGGAGCCATCGGGCTGTTCGGCGCTGTGAGCGACGACGAGGCTGATGCGCTGGCTCGCGAGGCAGCTTTGGCCTAGCGGGCCCCGAGCACGCCCAGGCCGGTGGTCGTGGGTACTTCGCCTCGCTCTTGATCGGTGTAGTGCCGCTCGCTGGTCAGGTAGATCGACTGGGTCCAATTTTTCAATGGGCGTCCCTCGGCGAGGCAGCGCAGCTCCCGCGTCCACAGTCGCCGCCAGAACACCATGGAGTTGTCCGACTGGCCGAGGTGCTCGTGCGCGAAGTCCGGAATAGGGCCTTGCGCCACCATCGAGGCGTAGTCCTGCACGTTCACGATGTTGGTCACCATGTCCGCGAGGTTCGGGTCGTGGAGATCGATCTCTCCCCGAAGGATCGCTTCGCCAACATCAATTGGTTGCGTCTGACCCGTCGTCGGCCGGGTGGACCGTGCCTGGTACGCTTCCAGCTTGTCCAGCGGAATCGCTCTCACCACCGGGTGAAAGCAATGTGTGTCGTCGACCGGTACCTTCCAGCCAACGTTTTGTGAGCCATCCGGTGCGATGAACTGGGTCATCGCGGGCATCAGCCGATGCCCGGTGCTCTCGATGCCGCCTGGCGTTATTTCGTGGACGGCCATTCCGTAGGGCGTCTCCTCCGCCCACACCCGCGGTGGCTCGGTTAACCCGATCTCGCCGTGGGGTCCCTCCCGGTGGACGAAGGCCACGTGGACGGGATCGTTCTCCTGGCGGTTCCAGAAGCTGCACGGCCAGGTGGGAAAGGGTCTGATCAGGAAGTGCTTGCCATCGAGCTGCGGGAAGCGATACATCGGTGGCGGCTCACCCTCGCCCATATAGATGAAGATGAGTCCGATGTACTCCTCGGTCGGATAGCTTCGGATCTTGATGCGGCCGCAGAAGGGCTCTGGCTCGGCTGGCTGCTCGACGCACTGGCCGGACGGGTCATACATCCAGCCGTGGTAGAAGCAGCGGATGTTTTGGCCCTCGACCCAACCGGTCGACAGCTGCGTCCCCCGATGCGCGCAGCGGAACGCAACGCAGTGGGGCGTGCCGTCCTCGCCCCGATAGAGGGTGAGATTCTCACTCATGATTCGGATGGGCTTCGCGCGCCCGGCGGGGAGGTCGTCCGACTTGAAGACGGGGTGCCAGAAGCGGCGCATGTACTCGCCGGCGAGGGTGCCCGGTCCGATATGCACGAAATCGGTCCAGTCCGCCTCCGTCCATTTCCGCGCTTGTTCGGTGGCCATCGGTACCTCCCCGGGGGGCCGCGACGCTCTCGCCTGCGACTTATTGACGGCGATTATAGATGGCTGCGCGGCTGCTTACTGACTGAGATCAGCTTCTGCCTGGAGGAGTGCAGTGCGAATCGTCGCCTGATAGGTCGCCGGCGAAGCCGCCGCGTCTTTCAGGCGAGCGGCCATCTCACGCCCGACCCAGCGCAGGCGCCATGGCTCGTAGCCGAGCCGCGCACCCAGCTCGGTCTCAGGGAGCGCGAGGATGAACCCATATTGCCAAGCATTCGCTGCCAGCCAGCGCGCGGTCGCGGATGGCTCAGCCCCGGTCGCGGCGGAGTCTCGATCGGGCGCGTCGGAGACGGCGACTACCGTTCCTAGCCAATGCTGGGAGGGTGCTGGAAGCGAAGGGACGGGCGGCTTGGTTGTTCCGTCCTGGTCTGCGGTATTCGTGGAGGACGCCCCCTCTCCCCCACCCTCCCCCGCTGGGGAGGAGGGAGTAGACGAAATTTCCCCCTCCGCGGGGGAGGGTGGGGGAGAGGGGGAGCCATCGGCTGCAAGATTCTCCGGACTCAAATCCGGCGGCGGGGGCACAGTCACCGTGCAGCCAATCGGCATGATCGGTACATGAACCATGTGCGACCAATCGGTCTCCGGCGGGTCGCGATAGCCCTCCGTGACCCAGAAGGGCGCGCTAGCCTGACTCGCCGCGCGCTGGAGCGCGAGCAGATCGGGCAGGACCACGTCGCGCACAGCGCTCCGCTCGCTGCCGTTTCCTACGCTCACGCCGATACTGGAGACGGCGACCGTCATAGCTCCCGGATCGTCGAGGGCGTCAAGCCGCCCCTGGGCATCGGGCAGTCGGAATACTTCCTGCGCCAACCGCGGCGGTAGGCCGAGATAGCTGCTCAGCGTGCCGGGTTCAAAGCGGTTGTAGACCTCGCGGGAGAGATCCAGCACAGCCGATCGGGCCTCCGCGTCGGACGGTGCTCGATCGCTCATTGCGACGATGACGTACGAGCCCGAGCGACCGTAGACGATGCCCGCATCGTGTCGGAGTTTGGTCAGCTCGCCCGTTTTGTGCCCGACCGCGACGCTACTCGGCAGGGGCAGCGGGATTCGATCGTTGTGGCGCTGTTCCAAGAGGAGGTGCCGCATCGCGGCGCTGGCAGCGGGACTCACCGCCTGGTCGGTCGCGATCGCCTCCAGGAGGCGGCCGACGTCCCGCGGCGATGTGTAGGCCCGATCGACCGTGATCTCGGTCGCGTTGTAACCGCGCGCATGCATGTTCGCTGTAAGGACCGGCTCGCCGCCAATCCGCTCCAGCAGCATCGCCGCCGCGGCGTTTGAGCTAATAGTCACCATCGCTGTCAGGGCGCAGTCGACGGTGGTCCGCGTCCCCAGCCCCCATTCGGCATAGGGCTCGTTGATGAGCGCCTGCTGGGTCATGGTCAGCATCTCGTCGCCGCGCATGGTTCCGTTCGCGAGCCGGGCGTAGACGTCGTACAGGACGAACAACTTGTAGAGACTGGCCGAGCGGAAGACCTCGTCAGCATTCATCTGGAGGAGGTCGCCCCGGCCCAGGTGGTGCACATACACGCCAAGCGTGCTCTGGTGTCGAGCCGCGACGGTCTGCAGAAGCGGGCTTGCCAGGGGCGTGCGAGTAGGTGTTGGCGAAGCTGGAGTGCTCCCACCCGGAACCCGCGGCGGCGGCGGAGCCGCGCCAGCGAAAGCGATTGCCAACATGGCGATGGCTAGCCCTGTCAACCAGCGACGCGCGCCACGTGTTCTGTGCCCGAACATTCTTAGCCTCCGCAAAAAGCTAGATGCCCACCTTGCAAAGGGCGCTGGTAGCCTGACTCGCTCTCCCTCCGGGGCAGGGTCGGGGAGAGGGGGAAGCTCCGGTCCAATCGCTTCGGGAAGACACAATGGCTAGTCAGAAACAAGAAGCCGAACCGCGTCCGCAATCAGGACCCTTCCCGGCTCTTCGTCGTGCGCACTCACGGTAACTTCGCACACTTGACCCGCGGCGAAATCGAACGTCCCTAGATCCTCCCAGATGCCACCGCGCACCGATTGATCCCTCGTGGCCGATCCAATCTCCGCCCCGTCGCGCGCAATCGTATATATCGCTACCCGCGTTCGGTCCGTTGCACTGGACCAGCACGCTTGCACCACGTACGCGGCCGTTTCTGGGACTTTGAGCAGCCAGGTGAACGCTGCACCCGAGCCGGCATCTGCCTGCTCGTAGTCCGATCCGTACAACTCCACGATCGTGCGGGCCGACGTCCAATTTCCCACACGTTCCACGTCCGCATCCACGTTGTCAAGCACCACCTGCCGCTCGACCATTGTGGTCACGCGGTCCGCGAACGAGGAATCGGCGGGGCTCACGTGCATGGTGTACTGGCCGCGCTCTTCCAACATATGTCGGGCGTCTGTCTGGCGCGTCTCGGCGTGCTGGGCGATGCCGCGCGCATCGTAGCCGACCAGATGGTCGACCGGGTCCTCTTCTGGATGCCGCCAGAACCCTTCGAACGCGACGTCGAACGGGGCCTGGCCGTGCCATCGGTAGGTAAGGGAAGCGCCCGGCCACACGTTGCGAGTCGGCGGCTCCAGGATCGGGAACCTGTTCGGCGCCTCTCCGACAATGCGCTCGGCCACGCGCTCGCGTAGCGCGGGCAGGCGTCGATAGACGAAATCCCCCGGGCACTCGGTGACGCCGCAGTCGCGATGACCCGAGAGCGCCGACATCCCGTACCGCCAGATGTCGGTCGTGCGAGCAAAATCGATGGTCGCGCGCGGATCGATCTGTTGCCGGCGATGCTGGAAGACCAGGAGCTCCTCCAGCGAGCGCCACATTGCGTCCGATGGCTCGTCGACCTGGAAGTCGCCCAGGAGAGAGACACTGGCGGAGCCGTGGTTATAGCCGTACGCGTGGGCGGCCACGACACCGAGCGACATGATTTCGCGGGGAAGGAGACCATATGGGTCCACGTCGCGCCCGCGGCGCCCCTCGTAGATGTTGCCGTCGGAATCGATGAGCGCGTTGTAGCCGATGTCGCCCCATCCGCGCGTGATCGTATGGAACGCATAGATCGAGCGGATGTCCGCGTTCGGGTCGTCCGCCAGGGTCTCGGTTGCCGTGTGGTGGACGACCATCATGCGCGGGGTCACGTACGCGCGCTCCCACAGCTCGTCGCCATCGTTCGAGAAGCGGATCGATTCGTCCGCACCCCACTCCTCGCGGCTGATGATGTCCGCCCGAAGGTCGGCTCCCTTGAGCTGAAGGTTCGGAAGGCGAACCTGATTCACAGGCGTTCGCGGCCCGTCCACGCTGTTCAGGAACGTCAAAGTAATCCGGTCGGGGATCGGCTCATCCGCGGCCAGACGATACTGGCCGAGCCGATGGCGGTTGGCTCCGACCAGCGTCGCGAACCACTCGCCGCGGGGGTTGTCCTCGGGCGAGCCTTCGATGACGGCCGTCCGCCAGGCAGACCAATGTTCCCCATCTGGACTGGTCCGCAGCTGAAGATTGATTCGCCTCTCGCTGCCCCAATGCGCGCCTACGTGGGTGAAGGCAAACGGGGCTTCGATGGGGGCCGAGCTGCGCCACCCAGAGGCGGCGTTCTCGGGTCCGTCTCGCCTCGCTGCCGTGACGAGGCGATCATCTGCGCTCAGAGAAGAGGTGGCGAGGATCTCGGCGAGGGGCTGCGTCACGTCGGCCATTAGGACGCGAACGGATTCGAGGCCGTTCTCTAGCTGGGCGGCTGCTGGGAGGGGCTTATCGACGAGGCGTCCAGTCAGCGAGAGGCCAGCCGCGGCGATCCCGAGCCGTCCTGCGTTTCCCAGAAAGGCGCGGCGCGATTGCCGTTTTTGCACAGTGCCTGCCAAAAGGGGGGTCTTAGCCGATTATGGCATGATGGGTTCGGCCTGCGCGGCCCGAAAGAATTCGTGCGAAGCTCCTTCCGCGACAGCCCCCTACGACCTAGTTGCGCTAACCCTCGGCCAGACGCAGGTCCACCCATCGCGTTGCCGGAGACTTGCTCCTCGCAACACGCAGACAAGTTTCGATTTAGGCAGGGGATATGACGATTCTGCGGATGGACCACGTCGGCGTGGTCGTCGACGACCTTCAGGCGGCTATTGCGTTCTTTGTCGAGCTTGGTATGGAGGTCGAGGGCGAGATGCCGGTCGAGGGACCTTGGGTGGACCAGGTCGTCGCCATCGATGGTGTCCGAGTTGACATGGCAATGCTGAGGACTCCGGACGGCCATAGCAAGATCGAGCTGACGAAGTTCCATGCGCCGCGGGCAACGCGCCTCGAGCCGAAAGACGCGCCGGTGAACCTGATCGGCATACGTAATGTCATGTTCGCTGTGGACGATATCGACGAGACCATCGCCCGTCTGCGTAGCCACGGCGCCGAGCTTGTTGGCGAAGTGGCGCGGTATGAGGACATGTATCGACTCTGCTACGTGCGTGGCCCGGAGGGCATCATCGTGGCGCTGGCCGAGGAGCTGAAGCATTCGTAGCTAGCTTGCGGGCGATAGCCCGGCTCACGAATCTGACGGCCAGGCGTCCTGCTCGAACGCCGTCGCCTCGAAGGCGTGCGCGCCATTCTCGTACGCCGGCGCCTTGGGAGCCGAGCCAAGCTCGCACCACAGAAAGTCGAACGTCCGATCCTCCGACAACGTAGCCGCCATTCGTTGCTCGTGCGAAACCTCGGCGTCGGGCGCTAGTTGGGCGAAGCTGTGGCCCATCCCCTCGTACCAATGAATCTCGTAGCTCTTGTCGAATCGATCGAGCGCTTGGGTGAAGGCGTCGACTTCCTCTTTCGGCGTCGAGTGGTCGTTGGTCCCATAGTGGCAGAGCAGGCGCCCGCCGATCGCCTCGAGCTCGCGCACGTCGGGGAAGAGGCTCTGGTGGTACACCACTCCGGCCTGGAATTTATCCGTTCGCGCCATGTCCAGCAGCACAAGTCCACCGCCGAGGCAGAAGCCCATGATGCCCACCTGGCCCTCCGCACCGACCCACGGCAGACTTCGCAAGAAGTCAGCGCCCGCGGCGATCTGATCCACGGCACGGTTCACATCCAGGGAGTTCTTGGCGTGGAGCGCGGTGGGCGGGTCGTGCGGTCGAGTTCCCAAGAAGTCTGGAGAGAGTGCAACGAATCCGGCTCGGGCGTAGAGACGGGTGAGCTCGCGTTGGGTCCAGGTCAGGCCGTACATGCCGGAGAGCAGGACGACACCTGGCCGAGGCTGGCCGTCCGCCGGTCGTGCAATAAAGCCATCGACGAAGTCGCCCCCGGCCATATAGCCCGCGTGGAGCGAGTAAATGCGCTCGTCTCTGGTTGCCATGGCGCCCCCTGCTGTATCGAATAGAGATGGTGTAGCGATTCTATCTCGCCCCTACAGAAGGGTACCTGGAACATGGACTCGCCCATATTCTTCCCCTCGCCTACAGAGTGGCGTCAATGGCTAACGGAGCACTCCGCGGATACCGACGTGGTGTGGGTTGGCTTCCATAAGCGGGGGACGGGACGGCCCAGTCTTACGTGGCCGGAGGCCGTCGATCAGGCGCTCTGCTTCGGATGGATCGACGGACTACGCCAGTCCGTCGATGACGACAGCTATCGCATTCGATTCACGCCGCGGAAGCGAACCAGCATTTGGAGCAAGCGCAACATCGAGCGGGTGCGAGAGCTAACGGAGCTAGGCCTCATGCAGCCGGCGGGCATCGAAGCGTTTGAGGCGCGTCGGGCCGACCGGTCCGTCGTCTACTCGTTCGAGCAATCGCAGCGGCGGTGGTTCGACCAGGAGCAGGAACGACTGTTTCGAGCCTCTGAGTCTGCTTGGGCGTTCTTCTCGACCCGGCCACCGTGGTACCAGCGCACCGCGGCATCGTGGGTGGTCAGCGCCAAGCGCGAGGATACCCGTGCTCGCCGATTAGCCACCCTGATCGAGTGCTCGGAGCAGCAGCGGACGATTCCTGCGTTGACCAGACGCCAGCCGTAGCCAGCCCTCCTCCCACCCCGGCGGAGAGGCCAGGCGAGAGGACCCGGGTTACCCACCGCTGCATCGCCGGGTCACCTCGCTTTGACCACCGCCGAAGGTGTCGGCATCATGGAGCGGACAGGCGCCGTTGGGGGTGAGCCGTGGGGCGGTTCGGGACTCGCTGGTGCGTTTTCGCGATCGGGATGACGATCCTGGCGGCATGCTCGCCCGGCCCACGCGCGGCAGGGAAGGAGAGTGACGCGGGAAGCGCATCGCAGCCAGGCCAGAACGCAGCGCCGAAGGTGCTCACTCTCCAAGGACGTGAGGGCGTCATCGGCAACTTCCCGGGCGTGACCGGCGGTGGTGGCGGCCGGAACATCTTCGTCAACGACTACCTCACCGCAACCGACCCCAATGAGGAAGAAGTGCCGCGGCTCGCACGGGAGGTGATCTCCGTCGAGAACGGGACCTGGCGGGTCAATCCCGATGGCACAATGGACACCACCTGGAACCTTCGCCCGAGCGTGCAATGGCAGGACGGTGCTCCCTTCACGGCGGACGACCTGATGTTCACATTCACTGCCTACAAGGACCCCTTGCTTCCCTCCCTGTATGGCGAGCCGCTCAAGCTGATGACCTCGGCCGAGGTGATCGATCCGCTGACGTTCGTCGTCCACTGGTCGCAGGTGTACGCGGGCGCGAACAAGGCGCCCGGCCTGGACCCGATGCCGCGGCATCTCCTGGAGGAGACGTACCTGAGCGATAAGGTGGGTTTCCCGGAGCTCTCCTTTTTCCGCAGGGACTTCGTGGGCACGGGCGCCTATCGGATCAAGCACTGGGAGCCGGGCTCGCACGTGGAGTACGAGCGCTTCGACAACTACTACATGGGGCGGCCGCCGCTGGACACAGTCATCATGCGGTTCATGGCGGACAAGAACACGGTTCTCTCCAACCTCCTCGCTGGCACGCTTGACGTGGTCTACAACAAGGACGCGCTGGACGTGGACGCGGGTGAGGAGGCCGAGCGCCGTTGGGTCGGCACCAAGAACGTGGTGACCTGGCTGCCGACCCACCGCACCATCTCCATCGAACCGCAGTATCGGCCCGAATTCGCTCGCCCGCAGCACGGCATGGCGGTGCGCAATGTCCGCGAAGCGATGATGCATGCCCTGGACCGCCAGGCTATGGTCGACTCCATTACCTACGGTCGCTCACCCATCGCGGACCACTGGATCTCGCCGATCAGCAAGTGGCGCACCGCCGTCGAGGGGGCGGCACCGCATTACGATTACGACCTCGCGCGCGCCCAGCAGATGCTGGCCGAGGCCGGGTGGACTATGGGCTCGGACGGTTACCTGGTGGACTTGGCCACGGGGGAGCGATTCGAGACCGACCTCTGGAATCGATTCCAGTTTCAGCGGGATCAGGCGGTCCTGGCCGACTTCTGGAAGGGAGTTGGCATCCAGATCAACGTGAAGCAGCTGCCCGTGGTGCGGGACCGAGAGCTGGAGGCGAAGATCGTCGGCGGACAGATTCACGATCAAACGATCAACGACTACGCGATCGGGCGCCTGCGCACGGCGGACATTTCATCGCCCGCGAATCGGTATAACGGCCGCAACCTCGCGGGCTACTCGAACCCGCGGTTCGACGAGATCCTGGCCACGCTTCACGCGACGATCGACCAGACCGAGGCGGGCAAGGTCCACCGCGAGCTGGTGCGTGAGGCGTTCACGGACCTCGCCATCATGCCCTTCTATTTCCAGATCACGCCCCTCTTCCTGCGGGAGGGCATCACCGGTCCTGTCGGCGGCGGCATGGAGGTTTACTGGAACTTCTATCAGTGGGACAAGAAGAGCTGAGCCGTCAACATTAGGAAATCCATATAGCTCTTCGTTGAAAAAGTTATTCGCGGTCCGCGATCGGCCTGGATAGACTCGGGACACCTTTGCGTGCAAGCGCCTATCGCAAGGCATCCACCTCACCATGGAGGGATTGGCCATGCAACCGGTGAGCATCTCGCGGGAACCCAGGTCGGACCTGAGCGCAATCCCTCTGTTCGCAGAGGTCCCCAGCTCCGAGCTCCACAAGCTGAACGCTCTGGCGCACCAGATGTCGTACAAGGCGGGCGACCAGGTGTTCCACCAGGGGGACGACGGTATCGGCGTCTTCGTCGTGACGAGTGGGACGTTTGAGCTTCGACACGAGCTGTCCGGCCACGAGAGCCGAGTCGAGGCCACGGTCGAGACCGGTGGTGTGTTTGGGCTCACCTCGATGTTCGACGACGGACCGCGCCGATCGAGCGCCTACGCGCTGACGGACGGTACCTGCCTGGTTCTGACTCGCCTAACGTTCCGTCAGGCCATCGAGGAGAATCCCGGACTTGCTTTTGGGATCATGCAGTCCATGGCAAAGTATCTGCGCGAGGTCTCGGCGCTTCTCGATCAACCTTAGAAACCAGGAGCGGACCATGCCCGATCGAAAGGAATACATCCCTGGCGTTCCCTGCTGGGTGGATACGAGCCAACCCAACCCGGAGGCGTCACTCGACTTCTACAAGGGCCTGTTCGGCTGGGAGTTCGAGCAAATGATGCCGCCCGGCTCGCCGGGCAAGTACTTCATGGCGAGTATCCGCGGCGGCGAAGTGGCCGCCGTGGGGACGACCTCCGAAGGCGCGCCGCCGATGGCGACCTGGAACACGTACATCTCTGTTGCGAACGCGGACGATACGGCTGCCAAGGTTCGAAGCGCCGGTGGGAACGTCGTCATGGGACCATTTGACGTTTTCGAATCGGGTCGAATGGCGGTGTGCGCCGATCCCGAGGGCGCGGTGTTCTGCGTGTGGCAGCCAAAACAACACATCGGTGCGCGAGTCGTGAATGAGCACGGCGCGTTGAATTTCAACGGACTCAACACGCGAAACGTGGGCCAAGCCAAGGCATTCTATGGCGCGGTTTTCGGCTGGACCACGATCTCCATCGGCCCGGCCGAGATGTGGACGCTGCCCGGGTACGGAGACTTCCTCGAGCGGGACGACCCCGGTCTGCGCAAGCGGGTCACCGACCTGGGCGGACCGCTAGGCTTCGAAGACGTGGTGGCCAGCATCATGTCGATCCCGAGCGATCAGTCGAACACGCCAGCCCACTGGAACGTCACGTTTGGGGTCGACGACGCTCGCGCTGCGGCGGCGAAGGCCGTCGAGCTGGGCGGCAAAGTGATCGTGCCTCCCATGGACGTGCCCTGGTCGCGCCTCACGGTCCTCAGCGATCCGCAGGGCGCGATCTTCAACGCCAGCCAGTTCGTCCTGGAAAACAAGAACCTGGGCTAGTCGTCTTCCTTGTAGGACCAGGTGTAATTGGCCTGCTTGTAGGCCTCGTCCGGCATCGCCGACTTGAGGCCGTGCTTCGCCAGCTCGCTCTCGAACGTCTGGCGGATCCACGGGTCTTCCTGGTTGTATTCGATCTGGTCGCGCGCCAGGTCCTCGACCTTCTCGGAAGTGGAGGTCAGGTGGCGGGGGGCGTGGAGTGCCAGGTAGCGGGCAGGCGCGTCCCCCAGGTTGAAGTGCTGGTGGAACCAGCGGTTCGGCGGGACAAACACGCTGCCCTCGTGCCAGGGAATGAACACCTTGTCCTGACCCTCCGGCCACATGACGGAGAAGCCCTCGCCTGAAGGGATCACGATCAGGATGCCGGGTCCGTGGCGGTGCGCCTTCTTGTAGGTCTGGGCGGGGAACACGGACATGTGGCTCCAGATGGGCGAGCGGGGGAAGCGGATGGAGACCACGTGTCCGCCGGCGCCTCGGTGGCGGAACGGATCCAGCCGGTCCCAGGCGCGCATATCGGCGAAGAAGTTCCCGGTCCAGTAGCTGCGGCCGGCCGCGGGTCCGTCGCCCACGCCGATCTTCGCTTCGGAGAAGAGTGAGTCATCGGAGATGACCCACGGGTCAGAGTAGGAGTTGTTGAAGAAATACGCCGGGTCGGGCATCGTGGCGAAGGCCATGGGCAGGTAGTTGAAGTGGACCAGCCGCGCGGGCTGGTGGCCGCGCACGTTGCTGAACTGGTGGTAGCAGCCGCGTGGTAAGAGGAACATGCTGTGCGCCTGCCACTCGAACGTGCGCTTGGCGCCGCCCTCGACCCAGATCGTGGTGAGGCCGCTGCCCTCCAGCACGTAGACCGCTTCGTCGAATGCGAACTTCAGAGCTCGCGGCGTTGCGCCGGGCGGGATCTCGGTGACCCGTGCCTCGGTAACCCCTTCCTGTCCGGCCAGCTTGAGGAAGGCGGCGTTGATCTCGCGCTCCTCCCAGGGGCCCACTTCGACCGTCCGTGCATCGGGGATGAAGTAGCCCTCATGGACTGGAATTCCGATGCTGCTCATCCAGATGTCGTGGGGCGAGCGCTTGCTCCAGAACTCCTCGTTGCTCATGCCGATCGCGGTGCTTCTCGGTTCGGTCTGTGCCATGTTTCTGCTTCCTCCGGCGTTCGAGCCTCGATGGATTTCTGGCGTTCTGCCGCGATTATAGCCGCGCGTTCCTCCACGGCCCTCAGTGGGTGTTGAAGACCTCCTGGTACTCGGCGATGCGATCGGTGACTGCCTTGAGCTCGGCGTCGGTCGGGTGGGCGGGATCACGAGCGGGTGGGAGCGAGCCGAACCGGAGAAGGCACGCCATGAGCAGCAGCCGCGCCTTGGTCGCGGTGAGATTGTTGCCCGCGATGCGCAGCTCCCGCTCGGTCCGAGGCGTGGCGAAGCCCTCGGCGTTTCCCCGCCCCACACGAACAACGGGCATTCCGCTCAGCGCGGCAAGCTCGAGCGCGGCCTTCGCGGACTCGGTCATGCTGCCATAGGGCGACGTTCCTTCGGCCACGAACCCGGCGAGCGGGAACGCTTGCAGGTTGTGGTCGATCGTTGCGAGGATCTCGACTTCGGGTTCGGGAGACACATTAGGCGCCACCGGGAGGTAGCGCGCGGTCTTTTCGATCCTCACGTGAGGAATCGCCGCGGCCAGCAACCTGCCGTCTGCATCCTTCACCTGGACCGGAACCTGCTTGATCTGGTCGCCGACCCGCTGAACCCCCTGCACCTCACTCGGTATTCGGCTCAGATTCACGTCGGAACGCCACGTGTGCTTACGGTTCGCGGGCTTGAACGTCAGAAGCGCTGGTCCCTGCTCGTTCACCGTCCCGATGATCCCTCCGTGGCCGCCCGTCGCCGTGTATCCCCCCGGTCGGGCGTCGCCCTTCTGGACCTCGCGCGCCGTGAAGATCTGCTCGTCCTGGATGGCGACCGCGCCGATCTCGTCCCGACCCTCGGCGTCGGCCCAAGGTCGCGAGAGGATGTAGTTGAGCGAATCGATGATGTTGCGATCGCCGTCGGCGCTGACCGTGCCATGGGGCCGTTGGGCCGCGTTACCGACGATCGTGACCGTCGTGTCGATCACCAGGCTCAGCCAGTAGATGGTCTCTTCGACGTTCGGGCTTCCCTCTAGCCAGATCGCACCGGCGTAGGTGTCGCCTCTGAGGGCCTGCTGGACGACGTTCGTCAGGCGGGCCAGGTTGGTCGTTTGCGGAGATCGAGACAAATGCGCCGGCCGGTAGCCAAAGAAGTCGACGCCCAAAGTCTCGGGCGAAATGTCGCCGTCTCCGTGGTCAGTGCGCTGCGCGGCGGGCAGACCCTTCTTGTAGCCGCCAGATGGAACCGCCCGGAAGAAGTCGAAGTCGGCCTTCGCCGCGAGCAGATTTCCCGCGCCACTGCCGCCTACACCCAGACGGTCGATCTCCTCAAAGATGCGGGAGGCGTTCGGGTAAAAGGTCTGACGCGTCTGCTCGGCTGGCGCCATAGCGGATGTACCCTCGCGATCCCAGGCTGCGCCGCTCGCCTGACGCGCCATGTACGGAAGAAGGTAGAGGCCGTCCGAGGGGTCGAGCGTAACCTCGTACACGGGGACGTCGTCGGCGGATTGTCGTTCCTTGTGGAACACATGGTTCGTATCGATATAGCCGTCTGGTGGCGCGTAGAGCTCGGCGGCGTCTCGCTCCAGCGGATGCGCGCTGAATTGCTCCACGTAGACCGTCACCGGTGCGGCGAGCCTCTGTGGCCGCAGCTCGTCGAATGGCAGCGGGCTTCCATCGGGCAGAGTCCGCGCTGGAAGGCCATACTTGGTCCGCGCCTTGTTGCTGGTGATCAGTGGCGCACTGTTCTGGATCGTGGCGGTTGCGCCGGAGAAGATCGCGATCCGGGGCTTCAAATAAGCCTCCTGGGCTCAGGATTTAAGATGCATCACGCTTTGTTATGCGGGAGATGAGACCCGCGTAGCGAGGTCGCGAAAGCGTCTGGTATACAGCACGCCGGCCTTTTACGGGACAAGGAGGTCTCTGATGCCATTTTCCGACCTGCGCGAGTTCATCGCCGAGCTCGACGACTTGAACGAGATCCGCATCGTCGAGAACGCGGACTGGGACCTCGAGCTGGGCACCATCTGCGAGCTCAACTACGAGCGGCTGGGGAAAGCGCTCTTATTCGACAACATCAAGGGCTACCCAAAGGGATACCGCGTGCTCACCAACGGCACGGAAACCCTTTCCCGCGCGCTCTGCAGCATTGAATTCCCCCTCGATATGACGGAAGACGCGGCGATCGAGGAGTTCGAGCGCCGGGTGCGGAACTATCGCCCGGTTCCGCCCAGGGAAGTCCCGACCGGTCCCGTCATGGAGAACGTCTTCCACGGGGATGACATCGATCTGTGGAAGTTCCCAACGCCCCGCTGGCACGAGGGTGACGGCGGCCGCTATCTCGGGACGGGCTGCATCGTCATCATGCGCGACCCGGACAACGGAGAAATCAACCTCGGCACCTATCGGGTCATGGTGCACGATCGGAACACGGCCGGTATTTTCATGGCCATGGCCCACACCGGGAGCATCATCGCCCGCAAGTACTGGGCGAAGGGTCAGGCGTGCCCAGTGGCCGTAGCGTGCGGGCAGGACCCGATTCACGTCCTGGCTGGCTCCGGCCGCCTGACCATCGGCCGCCGCAACGAATACGAGCTCATCGGTCACTTCCGCGGTGCACCAGTGGACGTCATCAAAGAAGAGGTGACCGGGCTTCCGATTCCCGCCACGGCGGAGATCGTGCTCGCCGGTGAGATCCCGCCGCGCGACGCGGAGACCCGGCTGGAGGGTCCGTTCGGCGAGTTCACCGGGTACAGATCGGAAGAGCAC